>Ga0070741_10017587_pt1 | contig 11722 bp, 11 predicted proteins | sample Coa_R1_4_FD_66440 | JGI IMG/M metagenome (GOLD analysis project Ga0070741, IMG submission 66440) | Surface soil microbial communities from Centralia Pennsylvania, which are recovering from an underground coalmine fire - Coalmine... | ecosystem: Environmental > Terrestrial > Soil > Unclassified ...
CTCATGCACCACAACGAGCGCGTGGTGTCGCGCACCGAGCTGGTCGAGCACCTTTACGAGCAGGACTTCGACCGCGACAGCAACACCATCGAGGTATTCATCGGCAGACTACGCAAGAAGATTCCGCCGGACATGATCAAAACCATCCGCGGCCTCGGCTACCGCCTGTCGCAGCAGGCCGATGACAACTAACTCGCTGGCGTTCCGGCTCTTCGCCACGGCAGCCGTCTGGAACCTGCTGGTGCTGCCGATCGCCGGTGCCATCATCTACTCTCTCTACCGCCAGGAGGTCGAGACCAGCTTCGACCGGCGCTTGAGCGTCCTGCTCACCTCGGTCCTCTCCGACGCCGTCGACCACAGCGACTTCGAGCCCGGCACGCCCAAGGACGTCGGCGAGCCGCTGTTCGAGGTGACGCATTCGGGCTGGTACTGGCAGATCAAGCCGCTCGACAACCGCGGCGGCCAGCTCGTCGTGTCCCGTTCGCTTGCCGGTCTCACCATCCCGGTACCCAGCGAGCACGGCGTGGAGCCCAACGAGCGGGAGGTGCGCTGGGCCAACCTCGACGGCCCGCTCGATCAGCGGCTGCGCGTAGCCGAGACCATCTACCTGTTCGGCGAGGGCAAGCGGGCCCAGCGCTATTCCGTGGCAGTGGCCGGCACGCTGGGCGAGGTGGAGACGAGCCTGCGCAACTTCCGCACGCGCCTCACGCTGGCGCTGGCGCTGGCCGGTATCGGCCTGCTGGCCGTCACCCTGTTCCAGATCAGGTTCGGCCTGCTGCCGCTGGCGAAGATGGAAAAGGGGCTGGCGGCCATCCGCTCCGGCGCCGCCACGCGCCTCGACGTCCACCTGCCGGCCGAGATCGAGCCCCTGCAGCACGAGCTCAACGCGCTGCTCAAGGCCAACGAGGAGATCGTCGAGCGCGCGCGCACGCACGTCGGCAACCTCGCGCATGCGCTCAAGACGCCGCTTGCCGTCGTCACCAACGAGGCGCGCGACGATCAGAGCCCGCTGGCGCGCAAGGTCTCCGAGCAGGCCGGCATCATGGCCGACCAGATCAACCATTACCTGGAGCGGGCGCGCATGGCGGCGCGCATCGGCGTCATCGGCCGCGTCACCGAGATTCGGCCGGTGGGCGAATCCCTCATCCGCGCGCTCGAGCGCATCTATCACGACAAGCACCTGTCCTATTCTCTCGACTGTGCACCCGGCGCGCGCTTCCAGGGCGAGCGGCAGGATCTGGAGGAGATGCTGGGCAACCTCCTCGACAATGCCTGCAAGTGGGCACGCTCCAAGGTCACCCTGGCCGCGGTCCCTCTGCCGGTATCGGCCGTCGAGGGGGCCGGCAGGTGGCTGCAGATCCGCGTCGACGACGACGGTCCCGGCCTGACGCCCGAGCAGATGGCCGAGCCCATCATCCGCGGCCGGCGCCTCGACGAGACCAAGCCGGGCTCCGGCCTCGGTCATTCGATCGTCGCCGACCTCGCCCACTCCTACAACGGCAAGCTCGAGCTGGCGCGCTCGGAATATGGCGGCCTGTCTGCGCGCCTCACCCTGCCGCAGGCCGCCTGACGGCGGCAGGTCGGCGGCTGCTCGGGCCGTTGAGGCCGCATTTCCGCCCCGAATCGGGCCATGAATGCCCACTCGATAGCCCGGGCGCGCCGGCCGGCGTGCCCGCGGCCCGATGCCGTGCGGGAGACGGGAGACGTGCAATGAAGCGTTGTGCGTTGGTAGCGGCGTTAGGCGCGGCCCTCATGGCCGCCGGCTGCGCCAACAACGAGGATGCGGGCACCGCGATCGGCGCCATCACCGGCGGCATCATCGGCAACCAGTTCGGCAAGGGCGGCGGCAAGGTCGCCGCTACGCTTGCCGGCGCCGTCGTCGGCGGCATCGTCGGCAACGAGATCGGCCGCTCGCTCGATGCGCGTGATCGCGAGCTCGCGCGCCAGGCCGAGTACGACGCCTGGGAGCGCGGGCCCTCGCGCCAGCCAGTGCGCTGGAGCAATCCGAGCAACGGGCGCTACGGCGAGGTGATTGTCGAGGACTTCTACTATCGCGGGCCCTCCCGCTGCCGCGATTTCGTTCATCGCGTCTACATCGACGGTCGACCGCAGACCATGCGCGGCACTGCCTGCCGCAATCCCGACGGCACCTGGACCCAGGTCAGCTGACCTCGCACCAGCCTCCATTCACCGCCTATCCCGTTCGTTTCGTGCCCCGGCCCCGCGGCCGGGGCCTTTTTGATTCGCGCTCCTGCGTTCATCCGCCCTCAACCATAAGCTGCAGAAAGGCCGCTCCACATGTTTCTCGCGGAACAGCAGCCCGCGTCGCGTTCTCATAGAACCGCAGGCCACACCGGGTGAAAAACTGGAGCAACCCAATGTACACCCTCACTATCGCAACCGCGTCGGCTGCCGCCCTCCTGGCAGTGGCAGCGCTCGACGCCTCACCTGCAGAGGCGCGCTGGGGCGGCAAGTCATTCTCCGCTCCGCGGGCATCGACCAGCATGCGCTCGTTCTCGGCCAGGTCGCTGTCGGGCAAGTCGGTCACGAGCAAGTCGCTCGCGCGAACCAAGACCAAGACGCTGCTGAGCGCCGGGAACAAGACGAAGCTCAGCACGCTGCGCTCGGCCAGGCTCAAGAACGCCGGCAAGCTCGACAAGGTCGTCCTCAAGAAGGGGCCCATGCCGAAGCTCGGCCAAGGCAACTTCATGAAGTTGAGCAAGGCCAAGCTGGCTTCGCTGCCCAAGCAAAAGGCCATGAACGGCAAGATGGGCCTCGTCGGCAGACTTGCGGTGCCGAAGAACCTGAAGCCCAAGCTCGCGCTCGGACTGGCGCCGAAGCCGCACATGAAGCACGCCTTCGCGCCGTTCCTGCAGCGGCCGTGGCGGAGGCCGTTCTTCTGGGTGGCTGTGGCGGGGTTGGGCTACTTGACGGTGCCGCAGCTCTACTATGACCGCTTCTACGCCTGTACCAACGTACCCGACCCGGACTATGACGAGTGCGCCAGGATCCTCTCCTACGCGGTCATCGAGGAGGAGGAGTACATCGGCCGAGCGCGCTATCCGATGCCGGCCGAGGCCTCCTACCGCTACCGGGCCAAGGCGGAGCCCACGCAGGAGGCGCGCCAGGCCTGCTCGCTGGAGCCCTTCGTCGAGCGCAAGTGGAACCGCGAGTTCGTCTGGGTCGAGATCCCGAAGACCGGCAACGTGACCGTGCCCGAGGACGTCTACGAGGCCTTCCACGGCAAGATCGAGGGCGAGAAGCCAGACTACACCGGGGCCTGCAAGGTGCTGGTGGAGGCTGCTGCGGCCGACACGGTGGTCGCCACCACGGGTCCGGACCTCAACCACAACCTGTGAGCGACGCAAAGCCGTCGTCGAAAGCAGGCTGGGCCGCTCCCGCGCGAGCGGCCCAGCCCATTCTCGGGGAGCAGAGGTGCGCGTGCTCTCACTTCAGCGGCACGCGCGTTTCCTCGCGCCGTTCGAACTTGTAGGACAGCGTCACCCGCGCCGTGTGCATCGAAGGCTCGAGCGAGCCATCGATGGCGCCGGGGATGGAGAACACCGACTCCGAGTCGAACTGCGAGTAGCGATATTCCGCGCGCAGCGCGAAGCCGCCGCCGAGCAGGCTCTCGATGCCTGCGCCGACGAAGTAGCCTCTGAACTCGGGCACGGTGAGCGGGCCGGCCGTGCTCGTGAGGTCGAATTCGGCCTGCGTATAGCCCAGCGCGCCGTACCAGAGCGTGCGCGGGCTCGTCAGGAGGCCCAGCCGCCCGCCGATCGACCAGGAATGCTTGTGCTCGAGCGAGGCGGCAAAGAGGCCGCCCGCCACGGACAGGTCGGAGGAGATGCCGGAGAAGTCGTAGTCGGCAAATACGCCTATCACGATGGCGGGATGGATCTGATAGTCGGCGCCGACGACGACCGTGCCGAAGATGCCTTCGCCGCCAATGCCGTCGAATCCGAGCAGGTTGACCACGCCGGGAACGTCGATGGACAGGTTGTGGACAACCGCGCCCGAGCCGCCCCCGGCGCCCACGTAGAATCCCGTCCAAACGAGCGGCTGGGCAGCGGAACCCGCACTCTTTCCAGCGTAGCCGTCGGCAGCGGCCTGACCGGCGCCCATGAAACAATTGGCCATGAAACAGATGGCAGCGGCCGGCCCCAGAAAAGACCTCTTCATTCTGTTAGACCTTGTTGCTCGACGCGTGCACGCCAGCGCCGCTCCGGCGGTCCTTCTCGTGGGCAACGTCGCTCTCGAAGCCGTGCCGGCCGGACCCGGAGACCTGCAAACAGTGGGGCCTCATGGGACGATTCCCGGTTGTCCGATAAGCCTGCGCAACCTCGAGGCAGTGGATGAGGTGCGGCTACGCCACGGTGTGACAAATGTGCTGAGCGACAGCGTCGTCGCATTCGGGCGGCAGGCGGCGCTCCGAGACCCGTACGACCGAGGCACGCGCCTTGCCACCTCGGCCTGGCCGCCCTATTGCAGGGTATGGGCGGCCGTTGCGCCCCAGGCTGTCGCGATCCATTGAACATGCTGCTCTGGCTCGCCTTTGCGCTTCTGACCGCGGTGGTGCTCGCCGTCGTGCTGGCGCCGCTGGCACGGCCGGCGCGCGCGGTCGCGGCGCCGGAGGCGGGAGCGCTCGCCGTCTACCGCGACCAGCTCGACGAGATCGAGCGCGAGCGCGCGCGCGGTCTCGTCGACGAGGCCGAGGCAGCCGCCGCCAGGCTCGAGGTCTCGCGCCGCCTGCTGGCGAGCGCCGACGCGCCTCCGCCGGCCGTGGCGCGGACGATCCGTCCTGCCGCCGCGATGATCACGATCGCCGTCCTGACACCGCTGCTCACGCTCACGCTTTATCTGACACATGGCTCGCCCGGCCTGCCCGCCTATCCGCTGGCTGCGCGCGCCGCAACGCCCATCGAGCAGGCCGGCATCGGCGAGCTCATTGCCAAGGTGGAGGCGCAGCTGCGCGCCCATCCGGAGGACGGCAAGGGCTGGGATGTGATCGCCCCCATCTATTTGAAGCTCGGCCGCTTCCGCGAGGCGGCGGCTGCCTACGCCGCCGCGGCGCGGCTCGAGGGGGAGACGGCGCAGCGGCTTGGCGGTTTCGCCGAGGCCAGCGTGCTGGCCGCCGACGGGATCGTGGTTGAGGACGCGCGCGCGGCCTACGAGAAGGTCCTGAAGCTCGAGCCCGGTCGCCCCGAGCCGCGCTTCTGGCTGGCACTCGCCAAGGAGCAGGACGGCAACCTCGCCGCCGCGCTCGCCGACTACCGGGCGCTGCTCGCAGGCGCTCCGTCGGACGCGCCCTGGCGCTCTGCCGTGGAGGGCCGCATCGCCGATGTCTCCCGCCGCCTGGAGGGTGCACCGGCGCCGGCTGCTCCGCGTGGTCCGAGCCCTGCCGACGTCGCCGCGGCCGAGAAGCTCTCGCCTGCCGAGCGCGCGCGCATGATCACGGCCATGGTGGACAGCCTGGCGGAGCGGCTTAAGCATGACGGCCGCGACCTCGCCGGTTGGGTGCGCCTCGTCAATGCCTATGTGGTGCTCGACCGCAAAGAGGAGGCGCGCGCTGCCCTTGCCCAGGCACGCCGGCATTTCCCCGGCGACGAGCAGGCGCTCGCTCAGCTCTCGGCATTGGCCCGAAGCCTGGGTCTCGGCTCATGACGCGCAAGCAGCGCCGTGCCGTCTTCATCGTGCTGAGCGTCGCGATCCTGTCGCTGGCCGTATTGCTGGTGGCAGTGGCGCTGCGCGACACCATCGTCTTCTTCCACACGCCCAAAGAGGTGGTCGAGAAGGGCATGACGCCCGGCAAGCGGTTCCGCCTCGGCGGCCTGGTGCAGGAAGGCAGCGTCAAGCGCGGCGCGGGTGCCACCGTGGAGTTCGTGGTCACCGACACCGTCAAGAGCATCCCCGTCAGCTATACCGGCGTGCTGCCCGACCTCTTCCGCGAGGGCCAGGGCGTGGTCGCCGAAGGCAAGCTGGATGCCTCCGGCCGCTTCCTCGCCGACACCGTTCTGGCCAAGCACGACGAGACCTACATGCCGCCCGAGGTGGCCAAGGCCCTCAAGGAGCAAGGCGTGTGGAAGCACGCCGACAAACCCAAGGATCGGGTGCCGAAATGACGGGTGGACGCGCGCCGAATGCTGTCATGCGGGCCTCGGACGAAGGTCCGCGAACCGGGACCCGCGGCCAGGGCCACGAAACGTTCGCGTTGCCGGGCGGCTCCCCGGAAAGTGCCCTTGCGCCGCCCGAAACGACAGCTGCGAGCGCCGCCCCATGATCATCGAGCTCGGCCATTTCGCCCTCGTCCTGGCGCTGCCGGCGGCGCTGGTGCAGATGCTGTTGCCGGCCTGGGGCGCGCATGCCCGCGACGAACGTTTCATGGCCGTGGCCGAGCCTGCCGCGCTGGTCCAGCTCTCACTCGTCCTCTTTTCGTTTCTCGCCCTCACCCATGCCTATGTGACCTCGGACTTCTCGGTGGAGGCTGTGTGGGCCAACTCGCACTCGGCCAAGCCGCTCCTCTACAAGGTGTCGGGCGTGTGGGGGAACCACGAGGGCTCGATGCTGCTGTGGGTGCTCATCCTCGCCGTGTTCGGCGCCGGCGTGGCCCTCTTCGGCGGCAATCTGCCGGCGACGCTCCGGGCCAACGTGCTCTCCGTGCAGGCGGCCATTGCCGTCGCCTTCCTCGCCTTCATCGTCCTCGCCTCCAACCCGTTCCTGCGCATCCCGCCCCAGCCCGAGGGGCGCGGCCTCAATCCGATCCTGCAGGACCCGGCGCTCGCCTTCCACCCGCCCTTCCTCTATGCCGGCTACGTCGGGCTCTCCGTCGCCTTCTCCTTCGCCATCGCCGCGCTGATCGAGGGCCGCACCGATGCCGCCTGGGCGCGCTGGGTGAGGCCCTGGACGCTCGCCGCCTGGATCTGCCTGACGCTCGGCATCGCCATGGGCTCGTGGTGGGCCTACTACGAGCTGGGCTGGGGCGGCTGGTGGTTCTGGGACCCGGTGGAGAACGCCTCCTTCATGCCGTGGCTGTCGGCCACGGCGCTCCTGCACTCCGCCCTGGTCATGGAGAAGCGCGAGGCGCTCAAGGTGTGGACCATCCTCCTCGCCATCCTCGCCTTCTCGCTGTCGCTCATGGGCACCTTCCTGGTGCGGTCGGGGATCCTCACGTCCGTGCACGCGTTCGCGGTCGATCCGCGCCGCGGCGTGTTCATCCTGGCGATCCTCGTCGTGCTGATCGGCGGTGCGCTCGCCCTCTATGCCTGGCGCGCACCCCAATTGCGGCAAGGCGGCCTGTTCGCGCCCATCAGCCGCGAGGGCGCCCTCGTCCTCAACAATGTCCTGCTGACCACCGGCTGCGCCACCGTCTTCGTCGGCACGCTCTATCCGCTGGCGCTCGAGTCCATCACCGGCGCCAAGATCTCGGTCGGTCCCCCCTACTTCAATCTCACCTTCGGGCCGCTGATGCTGCCGCTGCTCACCGCCATTCCGTTCGGCCCGCTGCTCGCCTGGAAGCGCGGCGACCTCGCCGGGGCCATGCAGCGCCTGTGGGCGGCGGCGCTCGCGGCGCTGCTGGCGCTCGTTGCCGTCTATGCCCTCTACTGGCGCGGGCCGTGGCTCGCTCCGTTCGGCGTCGCCCTTGCGGCGTGGATCGTTGCCGGCGCGGCCACGGAGTGGGCCGCGCGCGTCAAGCTGGGCGCAGCCGGTCTCGACGAGGTCTGGCGCCGCGCGCGCTCGCTGCCGCGCTCGGCCTACGGGACCACCGTCGCGCACGCCGGCATGGGCCTCACCGTGCTCGGCATCGTCGCCACCTCGGCGTGGCAGAGCGAGCGCATCGTCACCATGCAGCCGGGCGAGACCACCGAGATTGCGGGCTATCAGCTCGCCTTCCGGGGCGTCGCTCCGGGGCGCGGGCCGAACTACGAGGAGCAGGTCGGCATTTTCACCGTGAGCCGCGGTGGCTCCCCTGTTACCGAGCTTGCACCGGCGAAGCGCCTCTACGATGCGCCAAGGCAGGCCACCACCGAGGCCGCCATCCACGTCGGCGTGGGCGGCGACCTCTATGCCGTGCTGGGCGACGAGGTCGGGAACGGCGGCGGCTGGGTGGTGCGCCTCTATTTCAACCCGCTGGTGCGGCTGATCTGGATCGGCGCTGTCGTGATGGCCTTGGGCGGCGCCCTCTCCCTGTCCGACCGCAGGCTCAGAATCGGCGCTCCCCGCCGTGCGCGCCGCGCGGCACCGTCGCCGGCGGAATGACGGCCCCGCGCACGTGCGCTGCCGGCGGAGCGCCGACTCATTCCGCCGCCTGGCGGGCGGCGGCTTCGGCGCTCTCGTAGGCCTCGCAGGCGGCGAGCCATTGCGCCTCCGCAGCCACACGCGCGCGAACGAGATCGCCGCGCTCGCGCATGAGCGCCTGCGCGCGCGGCGCATCGCGCACGTAGAGGGCGCTGTCGGCAAGGAGCTTGTCGACCGCCTCGATGCTGCGCCCGAGGCGGGCGATCTCGGCCTCGGCTTCCGCCACCCGCGCCTTCAGCGGCGCCAGCGCCGCGCGCCGGTCGGCGGCCTGGCGGCGGGCTTCCTGCGGTTTGGGCTTGGGCATTCTCGCCGCCTTCCTGCCGCGCGGCGCCTCGGTGCCGCGCTCGGCCAGGCACTCGGCGCGATAGCTGTCGACGTCGCCGTCATACGCTCTCACCGTGCCGTCGCGCACGATCCACAGCCGGTCGACGGAGGCCTCGATCAGGTGCCGGTCGTGGGTGATGAGGATTACCGCGCCCTCGTAGTCGTTGAGGGCGCGCACCAGCGCCTCGCGCGCATCGACGTCGAGGTGGTTGGTGGGCTCGTCGAGGATCAGCAGGTGGGCCCCATGGAAGGTGGCGAGCGCCAGCAGCAGCCGCGCCTTCTCGCCGCCGGAGAGATGCTCGGCGCGGGTGTCGGCCTTGTCGGCGCCGAAGCCCAGCGTGCCGAGCCGCGTCCGGCGCTGCGCCTCGGTGGCATCGGGCATCAGGTCGAGCATGTGCTGATAGGGCGTCTTGCCCGGGGCCAAATCGTCCATCTGGTGCTGGGCGAAGTAGCCGACCACCATCTTCTGCGAGGCGAAGCGGTTGCCGGCCATGGGCGCGAGGCGTCCGGCGACGAGCTTGGCGAACGTGCTCTTGCCGTTGCCGTTGGCGCCCAGCAGGCCGACGCGGTCGTCGGCGTCGAGCCTCAGGTCCAGGCCCTGCAGCACCGGCGCGCCCTCCACGTAGCCGACGGAGGCGCCCTCCAGCCGCACGAGCGGGCTCGCCAGCGCCTTGGCCGGATTGGGAATGGAGAAGGGCACCACCCGCTCCTCGATCTGCTCGGCGATCGGCTGCATGCGGGCCAGCGCCTTCATGCGGCTCTGCGCCTGCTTGGCCTTGGAGGCCTTGGCCTTGAAGCGGGTAATGAACGCCTCGATGTGGCGGCGCTCGTCGTCCTGCTTCTTCTTGAGCTTGAGGTTGAGGCGCTGCTTCTCGCGCCGCGCCTCCTCGAAGCGATCGTAGCCGCCGGAATAGAGCGTGAGCTTGCCGCGCTCCAGGTGCAGGATCGAGCCAACGGCGCGGTTGAGGAGCTCGCGATCGTGGCTGACGATGAGCACCGTGTGCGGATAGTCGGCGAGGTAGCTCTCGAGCCACAGCGCGCCTTCGAGGTCGAGATAGTTGGTGGGCTCGTCGAGCAGCAGCAGGTCGGGCTCTGCGAACAGCATGGCGGCGAGCGCCACGCGCATGCGCCAGCCGCCGGAGAACTCGGCACAGGGCCGCTGCTGGGCCGCCTCGTCGAAGCCGAGACCGGCGAGGATACGCGCCGCCTTGGCCGGTGCGGCGTGGGCGCCGATATGGCCGAGCCGCTCGTGGATGTCGGCGATGCGATGCGGGTCCTGGGCAGTTGCCGCCTCGGCCAGAAGCCGCGCGCGCTCCTTGTCGGCGGCGAGCACGAAGTCGATCAGGCTGTCGGGCCCGCCGGGGGCCTCCTGCGCCACCGTGCCGATGCGGGTCGCCCGCGGCACGCGGATGCCGCCGTCGTCGGGGCTGAGCTCGCCCGTGATGAGGCGCAGGAGCGTCGTCTTGCCCGAGCCGTTGCGTCCGACCAGGCCCACCTTGTGCCCGGCCGGGATGCCGGCCGTGGCCTTGTCGAGGATGAGGCGGCCCTCGATGCGGTAGGTGAGGTCGTTGATGTGCAGCATGGGCCGCAGGCAATAGCCGATGCTGGCGACCGGGTAAATTGGCGAGATAGAGGCGGCAGCCCATGCCACAAGCGATGAGCCGCTACTCACTCACCACTCACTATCTCACCCCGAGTTGCCACCCAGCGCATTGGCGAAGTTGGTGAAGAACTGCTCGGCCAGCTTCTTGGCGGTGGAATCGATGAGCCGGCTGCCGAGCTGGGCGATCTTGCCGCCGACCTGGGCATCGACCTCGTAGCTGAGGCGCGTGGCGCCGCCCTCGGCATCGCTGAGGCGGACGTTGGCGCCGCCTTTGGCGAAGCCGGCGATGCCGCCCTCGCCCTGGCCGGAGATGCGATAGCTGTTGGGCGCGTCGATGTCGGTGAGGTTGACCTTGCCTTTGAAGCGGGCGCTCACCGGGCCGATCTTCACTTTGGCGACCGCCTGCAGCTCGGTGTCGGAGAGCTTCTCCAGGCTCTCGCAGCCGGGGATCGACACCTTGAGCGTCTCGGGATCATTGAGGCGCGCCCATACGGTGGCCCGGTCTGCCGGCAGAATGCGCTCGCCCGACATCGTAACGGCCAACGATCCCTCCCTCAGAGCACGTTGTGCGTGCCGTCGCAGAACGGTCTGTCGTCCGTGCTCTTGCAGCCGCACAGGTTGAAGGTGCCCGAGCTCTCCGCCACGAAGCGGTGCGGCTGCAGGCTCGTTGCCTTGTGCGAGCCGTCGCAGAAGGGCTGCTTGGCCGAACGGCCGCAGGTGCACCAGAAGTAGGGTTTGCCGGCCTCGAGGGTGACCTGGTAGGGGCCCTTCTGGGCGCAGATGGGCTCATCCGACATGGGGCGACCGACCTCCTTGGCGACCGAGCCGGCGGCGGGTCGCATGCCCGCCGCGCGACCCGTCACACGACGTTGAGTTTGCTCTTCTCCACCACCTTGACGCCCGCGTCGTCGAGCCAGGTGAACTCGAACTCGCCGGGCCCCGGCACCTTCATGAAGAAGGAGATATAGGGGTTGGCGGAGATGCCGGGATGCAGCTCCGCGGCGAACACGTCGGCGCCTGCGTACTTGGCGGTGAAGCTGTTGATGATATGGCGCGGGATGGGCTTGCCGTCCGGCGTCTTGCGCTGGCCCGTCTCCATCACGTGCGAGATGAGCGTCTTGATCTCGATGACCTCGCCCACCTTGGCGCTGTCGGGCAACTTGATGCGTGGCCTGGTCGTCATGGGTCCCGTCCCTGCTAGCCGCCGCAGCCGCCGATGGTGACCTTGACGTTGCGCTTGGCCATCAGGAAGCGGCCGTCGGTCAGCTCGGCGATGGCGATGACTTCCTGCGTGCGGGCGAGGCGCATCCGGCTCGAGGCTGCCGCCCGGCCCGACAGCGGCGAGAAGCGGAAGGTGGCGACGCCGGGCTGCGGGTTGGCGGTGGAGATGATATGGATGGCCTTGACGTTGTCGGCCTGCGTCATCGGACTGTCGACGGCCACCGAGAAGGGCACGGTGTTGCCGTTCTCGGCGATCTCCGGCAACTCGAGGGTGATCTT
>Ga0070741_10017588_pt1 | contig 11721 bp, 10 predicted proteins | sample Coa_R1_4_FD_66440 | JGI IMG/M metagenome (GOLD analysis project Ga0070741, IMG submission 66440) | Surface soil microbial communities from Centralia Pennsylvania, which are recovering from an underground coalmine fire - Coalmine... | ecosystem: Environmental > Terrestrial > Soil > Unclassified ...
GTGAACCGGTCGACGAATTCTCCAGCCTCGTCAATGCGCGCCCCGGCGGCCGCGGATTTCCGACGGGCGCGGTCAGCCTCATCGTTCTGGGCGTCATCCTTCTGCTCAATACGCTCGACATCCTGGATTTCCGCTACATCGCGCGATACTGGCCGGTCGTCCTGATCCTGGCCGGTGTTTACATGCTATGGGCGCGCCTGTCCGCCGGTCCGGTCCAGGGACAGGAGGCGAGACATGGAGAGGAGTGAGTTGGTCTGTGCCGTCCGCGGTCCTATCATTCTGATCACCATCGGCACGCTGTTCGCAATCGATCATTTCACGCCGTACGGCTTCGGACGCACCTGGCCCGTGCTCCTGATCGTCATCGGCCTGCTCACGCTGGTGACCCGTGGAGGTCCGAGATGAAACGCCGTTCGGTCGCGGGCCCCCTGGTCCTGATCGTAATCGGCGCGCTGTTCCTGTGGAACAATCTGCGTCCGGACATTCCAGTTTGGGACCTGATCTCGCAATACTGGCCGTTCTTCCTGATCGGCTGGGGAGTATTGCAACTGCTCGAAATCGGAGTCGCGGCAACGCAGAACCGCCCGATTCCCCGCGGCATGGGCAGCGGCAGCATCGTACTGATCATCGTCGTTTGCCTGATCGGTTCGGGGATGTGGGTGGTTCACCGGCATGGCTGGCACATAGGACCGGGGCGCCTGGAGATGTTCGGCGAGCAGTACGACTACCCGGTGAACCAGCAAGTCCCGGCAGCCGGCGCCAGGCGCATCCTGTTCCAGAACCTCCGCGGCAGCCTGCGCATTACTGGCGGCGACGCCCAGGAGATCCGGATCTCCGGCCATAAGAGCATTCGCGCCTTTCGCAAAAACGACGCCGACCAGGCCGACCGCGGCACCCCGATCGACATCGTAACCGAAGGCGATCACATCGTCGTCCGCGGCAATCAGGACCGCGTATCGGATGACCGCCGCGTTACGTCCGACCTGGAGATTGCGGTGCCGCGCGGCTTCGCACTCGAAGCGCACGGCCGTTCCGGCGACATCGACATAACGGATCTGTCGGGTGACGTGGACATTACCAGCGACCGCGGCGACGTGCGTTTGAGCAAGCTGGGGGGCAGCGCGCGTGTTTCGCTACGCCACAGCGACCTGGTCCGTGCCGTCGACATAAAAGGCAACGTGGATCTGGAAGGCCACGGCTCCGACGTGCAACTGGAGAATGTCGCTGGGCAGGTGACGGTCAACGGCTCGTACGGCGGCACCCTGAGTTTCAAAAACCTGGCCAAGCCGCTACATTTCGAATCCCCGAATACCGACCTTCGCGTGGAAGCGCTCCCGGGGCAAATCAACATGGACCTGGGCGAGTTTACCGCCAAAAACCTGGTAGGTCCGATCCACCTCAAGACGAAGACGAAAGATGTGAAGATCGAGGATTTCAGCGAATCGCTGGAACTGGAGACGGACCGCGGCGACATCACGCTGGAGCCGGGCCGCACGCCGTTGGCGAAGATCGATGCCAAATCACGCTCCGGCAAGATCGAATTGGCGCTGCCCGAAAAGGCGGCCTTCCAACTGATGGCGACCACCGAGCGCGGCGAAGCGATGAACGATTTCGGCGCCCCGATCCGCCAGGAGACCGAGGGCCGCGGAGCATCGCTGAAAGGCGGGACCGGCGCCGGTCCGGAGATCACGATCACGACGGATCGCGGCAGTCTGCTGGTGCGCAAGGCGGGAATAGCCCAGGCGCAAAAGGCTCCGCAGGCGGAGCCCTCGCCGGGTCCCGCGCCGACACCGGAAAAGTTTTAGCCAAACACCGCTTTACCGGATCGCTTTGGAATCCGAGACAGACACTCGTCCGGGTTCGGTCGGCGATCCGGCAAGCAGGCGGCCGATTCGATGCCCAGGGGCCGAACATCGCCAACGTGCTGAAAAAGGGTGTCTGGAAACTGTGAAAGAATCGAATCCGGCTGCAAGGCCAGGTGCATAATCTGCAATGCGGGGACTGACGAGATATTTCCGCGCCGCAGTTGCGCGGAAATATTCCGTCTGTCCCCGTATTGCCCGGCAAGGGCAATACGGACGGCTGTGTTTCCTAGTAAAAGCACCAGTCCGCAATGCGAAGACAAATCAAAGAATTCGGCCAGGCGCGGCCGCCTCTACGATTTTTTCACATCTTCCTGACACCTTGTTTCAGCAACCTGCTGGGCGCCGAAGATGGCTATCGCGGGTCCAGCTTGGATCAAAGCCCCGCCCAAACATCCGAATGGTCGACTACCGGTTCCTTCAGGTTCACACGCGCTCCCAAAAAGATGGGCTACGCCGTCCCTTACCGGCCATTCGCTCTCCCGGCCCAGAGCGGAAGTGGAAGTCGTCTCGCCTTCGCCAGAGATCCGCGGTACCGCGAGGTCCGTTAAGCCCTATAAGCCCGTCTCGGCTGCTCGCCTGATGTCAGCGTCACTGCGAAGTAGGCTGTCTGTCCCCGGTTTTGTCGCGGCCCGATTCGACCGCATTCGGTCTCACCCTGGCAGGGAATTCTGGCAGGGCGGTCTTGGGATCCGAGGCCGATCAGCATCCGTGGTCAAACGCAGGAGCCGCCGGGAAGTTGTAACCCTCGGGCTGGTCGCGCCGCTAGCCGGTCAACCGTTCGCGATATTGGCGGCTGAGAATCAACTCCGTCCCATCCTGCAGCACTACCTGGTAATCCCCATGCGACTGCGGATGCAGCTTCTGAATCCGGTCAATATTCACGATCGTAGAGCGGTGAATCCGCTGAAAGCGCCCGGGGTCGAGTTGTGACTCCAGATTGCTGATCTTCTCCCTCAGCAGATAGGACGACTTCCCGCAATGTAGCCGCACATAATTCTCCTCGGCCGAGATCCAGTCGATCTCATCGGTCTTCAAGAAGAAAACGGTTCCGCTGGTTTTGACGATGACGCGCTCCAGATAGCGAGCGACGGGCCGCAGTTCCTGGATCAAATCACGGATCTGCGTCGTGAAATCCCCACTGGCGGCCCGAATCTGCGACTTGGCCCTCTCGGTGGCGCGCGAGAACCGCTCCCGATGAAAGGGCTTTAACAGGTAGTCGACCGCATGCACCTCAAATGCCTTGACCGCATATTTATCGAATGCCGTGACGAAGATGACGAACGGCATCCGCTCCTCATGCAGTTCCTCCAGCACGCCGAAGCCGTCCATGCCGGGCATTTGCACGTCCAGGAACAGCAGGTCGGGCGTGACGCTGCGCACGGCCGAGACCGCCTGCGGTCCGTTGCCGCATTCGCCCACAACTTCAATCTCGCGATCTTCTTTCAAAAATTCACGAATTTTGCGCCGGGAGAGTGGCTCGTCGTCCACAATCAGGGTTCGAATCATTGTGCAGGGACCTGTTCGCTGTTAGACGGCTGAAACGGAATTTCGAGAGTAACTATTAAGCCGCCTCCAGGAGCGTTTACAAGTTCAAACCGGTGATGAGTTCCATAAAATCGCTCCAGCCGGGCGCGCGTGATCGCCAGCCCCATGCCCTTCCCGTTCTTGCCGTTGACCGCCGCCCCGATCCCAGGTCCGTCATCGCGTACGGTCAGTGCCAACGTGGAATGTTCGTGCCGCCCGCGAATTTCCAGGCGTCCTCCTCCGGCGCGTGGTGCGATCCCGTGCCGGATCGCGTTTTCCACGATCGGCTGTAAGATTAGGCTCGGCACACGGGCATCGAGCGCGTGCGATTCAATGTCCGTGCTCACCACCAGTCGCTCCTGCAGCCGGATCTGCTCGATCCCCAGATAGCATTCCAGAAACTCCATTTCTTCCCGTAAAGTGACTTCCTGCGCAGTGGAATGTTCGAGAGTCAGTCGCAGGAAGTCGCCCAGCCGCTCGATCATAAGGTCTGCCAGTTCGATATCTTCGTGCAGCAGCGCCGAAATGGAGTTCAGTGTATTGAACAGGAAATGCGGATGAAGCTGCATCTTTAACAGATGTAACTTCGTGTGGGCAAGCTGCGCTTCCAGTTGCGATGCCGTGCGCGATTGCTCCTGGTACCGGCGGTAATAGTCCAGGGCATGGAAACCGGCCGCGATCAGCGCATAATAAGCGATGCCGCGCAGGTATAAAAGAGACAAATAGCCCAGCCAGGTCATGTGCTTTGGAGCAAGAATACACATGCCCAGGTAGCATCCGCTGGAATGGATCGGTGAAATAACCAGGCTCGCGGCCAGGTGAATGAAAACGTTCCGCCGGCGATGGCCGCCTATGGGAAACTTGTAGACGAGCCAGGCGATCGGGCCCGAAAGCAATCCCCAGGAAACCCAGAACGCGCCATAATCGGCAAACGCCCAAGTCCATGCTATAGGCTTGCCCTCATCGCCCATGATGTGCAGATGAGTGCCATAGATCAAGCCTAGAAAGAGGCCGACCAGAAGTCCGAAGCCGCTTACTGCCAGAGGCCGCTTACCCACCGTAATCTCGCGCTCACTATACCGAAACTCGGGATCGCGGGCAACTTATGCGACGGCGGCCCGTCCCTCCCCTGGGGCGGTTCGTCACCTCACAATCCAGTTGATGTTAGTCGAGATACCGGACTGTCACAAACCACAGCCCATTTAGTCACAACAACACGGAAGTCACAGCGAATATCGAGCAGAATGACTGCAAATGCTTCTGCACTCAGTTGGGACTCTTACTCTCTTCTGTGCTACCGCGTTCGCGGCCTCCCTGGGCGAAGATGCGTGGGACCGGCAACTGGACCGCGGAAGGGAGTTGATGACTCAAGGGCGATACCAGGACGCACGTGTGGTGCTCGATCAGGCGCGCGAACAGGCCGAAAAGTTCGGTCCCTTCGATCGCCGCCTGGCCGTCGTCCTGACGAACTTGGGCGCGGTCGAACTCCGGCTCAACGATATAGCCGCCGCCGACCGGTATTACCGCCGCTCCGCGGCTATCTGGGAGCGTCTTGGCGACGCCATAAACTCGCTCGCGCCGACCACGAATCTCGCCGCTGTCTATATCGCGCGGGCGCAGTATTCTACCGCCGACGGCCTGCTGCGGCATGCGCTTCAAGTATCCGAAGCTAATCTCGGCCCCAACCACACGCAGACGGCTGCCATCCTCACGTACCTGTCCGATTCCGCGTTCCTCCAGCGTAACCTCGACGACGCCGTGCGCCTGAGTGAGCGCAGCCTGGCCATCGTGCGTCTGAATCACAAGGCGCCGCATCCCGACGTGGCGATTGCGCTGGACAATCTCGGTACCATGTACCGCGCGCAGAAGCGGCTGGAGGAATCCAGCCGCCTCTACGCCGAAGCTGTCAGGATCCTCGAAGCGAGCGGTCAGCCGGAGCACCCTGCCTGGATCCGCGCGTTGAACGGGTATAGCGCGGTCTATTTCGACCAGGGCCGTTACGACGAAGCAGGGACCCTGCTCAAACGGTCGCTGGCGCTGGCCCAAAAGACGCTGGGGCCGAATCACCCCAGTGTAGCCGGCATTCTGCGCGACTATGCGCTGGTCTTGCGCAAGACGAAGCACAAAACGGAAGCGAAGAAGTTGGAACTCCAGGCCGCGCGGATTGTAGCCCAGGCAAGCCACGAGAATGCGCTCGGGTACACGGTGGACCGCCGCACGTTGGCAGGTTTCCGCTAGGCAGTGAAGGCGGGCCAGGCCCATTCCCAACCGGTTGCTATCATCAACCGAAGCCATGACTCTGGGAGCGGGCCTCCGAATTGGTCCGTACGAAATTATCTCGCTGATCGGGGCGGGAGGCATGGGCGAAGTGTACAAAGCCCGTGACAGCCGCCTCGGCCGGGACGTGGCCATCAAGGTCCTCCCCGCCGCCGTCGCGGGCGATGCCACCCTTATGCGCCGCTTCGAGCAGGAAGCCCGTGCTGCGGGCATGCCGAACCAGGTGAAATCACGAAACCACGGAGCCCTTTTGGAACATTGGCAGGTTCCTATGCGACTGTGATATTTCGAACGGCTAATGTGATAAACGAGCGAGTGTACTGGAAAAAGGATGTCTAACAAGAAGTTATGTGATCTGTGCAACTTTGAACCCCAACCTTTGCGGCTGGTGGATCGCCATCAGTGAACGGTCGCGATTGGTTCAGCGCGTGCATTGGAAGATGTCGTGGAAGCCGTGATTCTGAGTGCCGCATGGTGGGACTGGGCGATGTTCATTGTCATCCCGTGCCTGCTCGTAGTCCTGGTGGTTGCCGTGTGGGCCATTTCATCCGCGCTGGCGACGCTCCTGCGGGGACAAAACCGGGGCTCCGACCCGCGCAGAATTCCGGATGTGATGTCGTTTCTAAAACCGCGGTCGAAACCGCGGCGACGCAGCCTCACCGATACACGAAACCATATTCTTCCCGAATAGGGATTTCGAGCGTTAGCGTGTCAGTTGCACGTGATCGATCAGCTCCACCCGGCGCATGTGCGCGGGATGAATACTGACGTGGTCACCTTCGATCCACTCGCCGTTGCGGCCGAACAGTTGGCTTACGAAGGCGGGCTGGCGCGTCCCGTAACTGAGCGGTTGAAACGCCACCCACACTTCCACCTGGCCGGCCGGCCACGAGCTTAGATCTACTGCAACCCTATACCTGTGACCCCGCACAACGGTATGGCCTTCCGTAGCCATGCGCGAGATCGGAATGTCGCGGCGGGTATTCAGCGACTCATGGCGCAACTCCCACTCGATTACCGTGGAATCGGGGAGGTCCGTTGTGCCCTCGATAAAAAGCGTTCGTCCGACGACTCTGGAAGAGCTGGTCAGACTGACATGGCGTGCAACTAGCGTCCCGGCAAGAACTGCCGCTATACATAAAGCGGGCGCAATCTTAAACATGGTGAAAGGGAGTCTACCACAACCTGAGGCAACGCAATTAAAATCTGTGTAATGTTTGGTACTACTGCTATTACTAGACCTCGAGTATAACAGGCATGATCAAGGGACGGCGGGCTGTTTCTTTCACAATATAGCGTTTCAGATCGGCCCTGATCTTCTCCTTCATCACTCCCCAGTCGGTTTTTTCCTCTTGAGTAGACGTTTCCAGGGTCTTGGCAACGACTTGGCGGGCATTCTGGAGGAACTCCGACCCATCCTCGGCGGAAGCGAAACCGCGACTGACGATCTCGGGCAGCGTCTCAGTCCGACCCGTATGCCGGTTGATGGCGATAATGGGCAGCACGATGCCATCCTCGGAGAGGTGGCGCCGGTCGCGAATCACCATTTCTTCCACGACCTCGTCCACCGACCCGGAATCGATGCAAACGCGGCCGACCGTGACCCGGCCCGCCTTACGAGCGCCAGAGGCGTCAAGCTCCAGAACGTCGCCCGATTCGAGCAGGAACGACGCTTCGAGTCCGGAGGAGCGCAGGTGTTCGGCCAGCCGGATGTGCTTCGCCATTTGTCGATACTCGCCGTGGATGGGCACGAAAAATCTCGGGCGGACGAGATTCAGCACCAGCCGCAGCTCCTCCGCACTGGCGTGGCCCGAAACGTGGATCGGCGGATTCATGCTGCCGTAGAGCACATCGGCGCCCCGGCGCGCCATATGGTCGATCATGCGGAAGATCGCTTTTTCGTTGCCGGGGATAATGCGGGAGCTGAGCGCCACAGTATCGCCCGGCTCGATGGAGATGTGCTTGTGGTTGTCAACCGCCACGCGCGACAGCGCCGACATCGGCTCACCCTGTGTTCCCGAGATCAGGAGTGTCACCCGGTTGGGGGGCGTATCCATAATGTCTTGCGGGCGGATCAGGATATTGTCTGGAATCTCGAGCAGGCCGAGGTTGTGCGCAATCTCGGTGACGCTGTTCATGCTTCGGCCGAGGATCGCCACTTTGCGGCGGAATTCCTGCGAAAGATCGAGAATCTGCTGGATGCGATGTATCGACGAGCTGAAGCAGGAGAAAACCAGCCGCTTCTCGGCACGATTGAAGATGTCCTCGAAGCGCGGGCGCACGGCACGCTCGGATTCGGTGTAGCCCGGACGGTCGCTGTTGGTCGAATCGGACATCAGCAGCAGGACGCCGCGTTTGCCGTAGTCGGCCAGAGTGTGGAGGTCGAACAGCTCGTTATCGGTGGGGGTGGGATCGACCTTGAAATCGCCCGTGTGGATCACGACGCCGACGGGCGTGGTGATCGCCATCGCGACGCACGCCACCATCGAGTGCGTGACGTGCATGAACTCCACCTTGAACGGCCCGATTTCCAGGATCTGGCGGGGCTGAATGGGGTGGAGTTTGGGCTCCTCGATGTCGGGATATTCCTCCAGGCGGCGCTCTACCAAAGCCAACGTAAACGCCGTGCCATAAACCGGCACATCGAGTTCGCTGAGGAACAGGGGCACGCCACCGATGTGGTCCTCGTGACCGTGTGTCAGGAGCAGGGCGCGGACACAGGATACGTTCTCGCGCAGGTAGGTGAGGTCGGGCATCACCAAGTCGACGCCGAGCAACTCATCTTCGGGGAACATCATGCCGGAGTCGATGACAAGTATGTCGTCTCCGTAACGGAGGGCCATCATGTTCATCCCGAACTCCCCCAGCCCTCCCAGGGGGATCACCTGTAGTTTGTTCATCGTCGTCAGCTATCGGTATCCGGCCGCCTGCAGTTCGAACAACTCCGCGTAGCGTCCCCCCAAGGATACCAGTTGGTGATGGGTCCCTTCCTCCTGAATTTTGCCGTCAGCCAGCACCAGAATGCGATCCGCCATCCGGACGGTGGAGAATCGATGGGAAATCAGCACCGCCATTCGGCCGCGGGTAAGGTCGGCAAAGCGGAGGAAGACCTCGTATTCCGCGCGAGCGTCGAGCGTGGCGGTGGGTTCGTCCAGGATCAGGAGTTGGGCGTCGCGCATGTAGGCACGGGCCAGCGCCAGCTTCTGCCATTCGCCGCCGGAGAGGTCAACGCCGCCTTCGAATCGGCGGCCTACCATCTGGTCGAAGCCCTTTGGCAGGCGGTCGACCAGGCTCTGCGCCAGACTTTTTCGTGCCGCCGTCGAGATGCGGACGTCGTCCGCCATGGCTTCGAGCTTTCCGAACCCGATGTTTTCCTTCACCAGCATCTCGTAACGCACGTAATCCTGGAAAATGACGCCGATTTCGTGCCGCAAATCCTCGATATCGTAATCGCGAAGATCGGCGCCGTCCAGCAGGATGCGGCCGTCGGTCGGGTCGTAGAGCCGCGCGAGGAGCTTCACGATGGTGGTTTTGCCGGCGCCGTTCTCGCCAATAAGTGCCAACTTTTCTCCCGCTTCCAGGCGAAAGTTCACGTCTCGGATTACCTGCCTGGCAGCGCCAGGATAGGAAAAACTCACGTCGCGAAACTCGAATCCGGCGCGGATGGGCCGCGGGGCCGGAATTGAGCCCGAAGACGGGTGAATCTTCGGCTGCATCTCGAAGAAATCGAACAGATCTTTTAGAAACAAAGCATCTTCGGAGATGTCGGTAAAGCCGGAGAAGATCTTCTCGATGTATGAGCGAGACCGATAAAACGAGCTGCTGAGAAAAGCCAGGTCGCCGACCGTGAGGATCCCGGCGATCGTTCGGGCCAGCATAACGACGTAGGCGCCGTAGTAGCCGCCGGTCGAGATCAGGTTGAGGAACGCGCCGGTGGAGGCTCGGCGCATGGCTAAGCTCTTGTTTTCCTGATAGAAGCGATCGGAAATGTGATGATAACGATCAGCCAGGTAGTCGCCCAGGCCGAACATCTTAACTTCCTTGGCGCTCATGTTGCTGGCGCCCAGCAGGCGCAAGTAGTCGAGTTCGCGGCGTTCTGGCGTCTGCCGGTACAGCATTGAATAGGAGAGGCTGGCGAAGTGCGTCTCGCCCAGAAACGCCGGGATGACGGCGGCGACCAGCAGGAGCATCAGCCACGGCGAGAACAGAACCAGCGCGCCGGAAAGCGAGATCAGGCTGACGGTGTCCTGGCAAAGGTTGAGGGTAGAGGTAGCCAGGCTGATCCGTCCGGTGGTCTGGCGCCGGGCGCGCTCCAGTTTGTCGTAGAAGACCGGATCCTCGAAGGCGGTCAGGTCCAGCCGGGCGGCATGGCGCATGAGCCGGACGCTCACCCGATTGGCGAAGCGGTCGCTGAGCAGGCTGTCGCAGAGGGTGACAAGCCGGCCGATGACGTCGCTGAGGATGGCCAAGCCGAATTCGAGCCCAACCAGCATCCAGATCGCCTGAGGATTGGCAGCCTTGCCACGAATAACGGCGACCACGGCGTCGAGAATGAGCTTCGAGACCCAGAGGGTGGCCAGAGGGAGTAAGGCCCGGAAAAACCGCAAAATGAGGGTGGAGATCGTGAGCGGCGGGCTGGTTTCCCAGATCATGCGGAACAAGGGAACGATATTGCGCAGCGCCGTCAGGCGTTCCCGCCACGTCATAGGTGTGGCGGGCTTACGGGAGACTGGCGGATGCATAAGTTCAGTGTAACGCGCTCAGGGCACAGGTTTTGTGCCCGGAAATAAAAATGCTCACCCCGAGAGGTGAGCATTTACATCCCCCGTTCTACCGGGGGTGATGTTCGATGGGAGAATCAGTCTCGACGGAATCGCAACCGTCAAAACTTTGTAGTTGAATCTTATTTTCCCCTGCGTTGCAAGTCAAGAGAAAATCCGGCCGGAATTTTAGAGCGCTAACTACAAGGTCACACGATAGTTATTTTACTGAAAGTTTTCCACAGGGTTTCCACAGGATGTTCAAAACTGGCATTCCGGAGCCCGATTTTAAGTCTAACGTACAGAAAACCGGTTGGTTATGAAACCGGAGGGAGCGATTTCGTGTCCGCGGGGCCTAGGTGATCAGGGCGTCCGGCTAGACGGAGCGCCGCTTATTGGTGCGGGCCGGTCCCCAACCGCCAGAGGACTCTACCTCCAATCCACCTGGCGCGTGGTATGATTCTGCCAAATGCAGGCTACAGTGGCAGCACCGCAGACCACCGCGCCGGAACCGAAGGTTCCGTCCGCACAACCGCAGCGCTATCTGGCTCTCGACGCCTACCGCGGATTCATCATGGTGGTGCTGGTTTCCGCCGGATTCGGACTCGCCGGTCTGGCAAAACGCAATCCCGCATTCGCCGGGATTGCCGCGCAGTTCGAACATCACGACTGGGAGTGGATCGCGTTCTGGGACCTGATCCAGCCGGCCTTTATGTTCATGGTCGGGGTGGCAATGCCGTTTGCCATAGCGATCCGGAAGGCGCGCGGCGCCAGCGACAGCGAACTGTTCCGCCACGTGGCTGTGCGCAGTCTGCGCCTGCTGTTGATGAGCCAGATTCTGCTGTCGATCGGCCGCGGCCGGCTGCATTTCCAGATGATCAACGTGCTGGCTCAGATCGCCATCACCTACTTCCTCTGCTTCCTGATCATGAAGCTGAAGTTCAAGTGGCAGGCGGCGATCGCGGCGGCGCTGCTCATCGGACACTGGGCGCTGTTCGTAGCCTTCCCCGGCACTGAAGGACCGTTCCTGTCGAAGACCACCAACATCGGCGCGCGCATCGATCTGTTCTTCTTCGGGAAGATCAACCAGGGCTACTGGGCGAATATCAATTTTATTACGAGCACGGTGACAACGCTGTTCGGCGTGTGGACGGGGCAACTTCTCGCCAGCCGCCGTTCGCACGCGGAAAAGATGAAGCAACTCGCGATTTGGGCCGCGGTATGCCTCGCCGTCGGGCTGGCAATTTCGCCGTGGAATCCGATCATTAAGCGAATCTGCACAACCTCGTTCACCA
>Ga0070741_10017589_pt1 | contig 11721 bp, 8 predicted proteins | sample Coa_R1_4_FD_66440 | JGI IMG/M metagenome (GOLD analysis project Ga0070741, IMG submission 66440) | Surface soil microbial communities from Centralia Pennsylvania, which are recovering from an underground coalmine fire - Coalmine... | ecosystem: Environmental > Terrestrial > Soil > Unclassified ...
GCCCTGCATTCAGACCAGGTCACCAAGCTGCTGAAGGATAGTGGAGCGGTGGCGATCTTCTGCGACGCCAAGCATGTTCCGGTCGCACAACCTGCCGTCGCGGACTTGAACCTGGGGATTATTCTCACCGACCCCGACCGCCTGACGGGCAATCCGCCCGCAGACAAATGGCTGGCCACCTTGCCCGCAATCTTCGACGCCGGCCCCGGCGGCTTCCAACCTGCGGCAGCCAACAATGATGATCTCGCTTCCCTGCTCTACACGTCGGGCACGACTGCCGATCCCAAGGGCGTCATGCTTACCCACGCCAATTTCCTGGGCGAGGTGGAAGCCGTCTTCAACTGGGTCGATCTTGGCCCCAACGACGCACTGCTGGGCGTCCTGCCGCTGTTTCATGTCCTGGCGCAGATGGCGAATCTTCTTCTGCCACTGGTCAAAGGATCGCGCGTGGTCTACCTGGAGACTCTCAACACCACGGAACTTCTACGCGCCCTCAGCGAGCGTAACATCACCGCTTTTGCGGTGGTGCCGCAATTCTTCTATTTGATCCATGAGCGGGTTACGCAGGAGATCGCCAAGCGTGGTGCCCTTACTCAGAAAGCGTTCAAGGCCATGGTTGTGCTGAATCGTACTCTGCGCAGGGTCGGCATCAACGCCGGACCCATTCTGTTCCGCAAAGTGCATGAAACCTTGGGCCCCAAGATGCGTTACCTGGTTACTGGAGGGTCGCGTTTCGATCCTGGCGTGGCACACGCTTTTCATGACCTCGGGATCGACGTGCTCCAGGCTTACGGCCTCACGGAAACGACTGCGGCTATCTTCGCCAATTCGCCGGGTGACAATCAAATCGGATCCGTCGGGAAAGCCATGAAGGGCGTTGAGGCCAAAATTATCGATCCGCAACCGCAGGAGCAAGGACCTGCCGCCGGCGAAGTGGCCGTGCGCGGGCCGGTCGTCATGAAGGCGTATTGGAACCGTCCCGACGCCACGGCCGCGGTCATCCGGGACGGATGGTTCCTGACCGGCGACCTGGGATATTTCGACGCCAAGGGGCACCTGTTCCTCACTGGCCGCAAGAAAGAAGTCATCGTTCTCAGCAACGGCAAAAACGTGTACCCGGAGGAGATTGAGGCCCATTACTTAAAGTCTCCCTTCATCAAGGAAATCGCTGTGATGGGGATCGAAGGCAAGCCCGGCGAGAGCGAAGACCGGCTCCATGCCGTCATCGTCCCGAACTTCGACGTCCTTCGCCAACGCAAGGTAGTGAACGCGAAAGAGGTCATCCGCTACGACGTTGAGGGGCTCTCGACCAAGCTCGCTTCGACCAAGCGGATCAGCAGCTACGAAATCTGGCAGGACGATCTGCCCCGCACCACCACCCGCAAGATCAAGCGTTTTGAAGTTGAAAAGCGGGTGAAGGCGAATCAAGCCAGGAAGGTGGACGAGGCCGCCGATCTGCCCGCGCAAAAGCCTTTGACCCAGGAAGAAACCGCATGGCTGGAGCAGCCCGACGTGCAGCGGGCGCTGAAAATTATTCGTGAAGCGTCCCGCTCCGCGCCAGAGATCATGCGGCCAACGCTAAACCTGGAACTGGATCTGGGCCTCGACTCTATGCAGCGTGTCGAAGTGCTCAGCCGCCTGGAAGAGGAACTCGGCGGCAATCTCGAAGAGTCGCAACTAGTCGAGATTTATACCGTTCGCGACCTGGTCGATGCGGTCCTGCAGAGTTCGGCAAGCGGCGCCGGCGGGCCCGGAACCCGCCCCACCTACGCGGGATGGAAAACGATCTTGAGCGAGGAGGTGACCGATCCGGACGTGCTGGCCCTGGCCCATCCCAACGTCGTCAACGATGGCTTCTGGTACCTGGTCTCCCGCGTGATCCAGATGATCTCCTTGGACCGTTTCCGCCTCAGGATGAGCGGCCTGGAAAAACTTCCAAAGTACGGTGCCTATATTCTTTCCTCCAATCACCAAAGCTATATCGATCCCCTGATTCTTGCGGGCGTAACTCCATGGGACCTTTTCAGGCGGCTCTTCGCGGTCGGCACCAGCGATATTTTCGGTAGGGGTCTGATGCGCCGCCTGGCGCGCTCCATCAAAACGGTTGTGGTCGATCCCGATGCGAATCTCATTCCCGCCATGCGCGCCGGCGCCTTTGGACTGCGGCACGGGCTGGTTCTGATCCTCTACCCCGAGGGCGAGCGCTCGATCGATGGCACCCCCAAGGTCTTCAAGAAGGGCGCGGCGATCCTGTCCATTCATCTGCAAGTCCCAATCGTGCCCGTGGCTATCGAAGGCTTTTACGACGCCTGGCCCCGGAATCGGCCCTTTCAGCGGTTTGCTCCGCTGGAGATCGCCATTGGAGATCCCATTCTTCCGCCGCCGGAGTCGGCAGCTTCGGAACAGGCTTATGAGAAGCTGACGGCCGAACTAAAAGCGCGCGTCGTGCGTATGTGGGAGCAATTGCCGAAGAATCGCTGATCAGGCTCTTGGAGGAGTTGCGACAGATGCATGGCGAAGGCGCTCACAATGACTGAGTCATACCGCCCTGCGCGCGCCGGCCCACTTCCTGCCTTCTGATGGCATGTGCTCACTTGGCGCGGGGATGAGTCTGATCGTAGACCTGCAGCACATGCTTCATCGAAAGCTGAGTATAGCGCTGGGTAGTGGCGAGACGCTCGTGGCCGAGCAGTTCCTGAATCGCGCGCAAATCCGCGCCTTCCTCCAGCATGTGCGTGCCGAATGCATGGCGCAGCGTGTGCGGATGCACGTCGGGCGAGAGTCCCTTGGCCACCGCGATCTTCTTGATGATCCGGCCCACGCTGCGGGTCGTGAGGCGTCCTCCGCGGCGGTTGATGAGCAGCGCCGGGTCGTTCTTGCCCGCCTCTGCTGAACTTGCCTGGCGCGCGGGAAGGTAGGCCGCTAGCGCGCTTTTCACCGAATCTCCAAAAGGAACGTAGCGCTCCTTCTTCCCCTTGCCGCGGATCAGAATCGCTTCCGCGCTCAGCCGGATGTCATCCACATTGATTCCCGTCAGCTCGGAATTGCGGATGCCGCAGCCATACAGCAATTCAAGCATCAAGCGGTCGCGTTCCGGAAAGGCGGCAACCTCGGGCATATGCCCGTCAAGCACCGAATTCATCTCCTCAATGGTAGGCACGCGCGGCAGTTTCCGGGGCAACTTGGGAGTCGCCACCAGTTTTGCGGGATTTTGTTCAACAACGCCTTCGCGCGCCAGCCAGCGGTACAAGGAGCGCACCGCAGCCAAAGAACGCGCAACGGAAGTCTTGCTCAATCCCTTTTCGTAAAGCTGGGAAAGAAATCCGCGAACGGCAATGTGATCGATCTGCTTCCAGCCGCGCGCGCCCGCGTACTTCGCAAAGTTCGCCAGATCCCCGGTATAGGCCTTGATGGTGTGCGAGGAAGCGTTCCGTTCCCGGAGATGGCGCAGGAAATCCGCAACAGCTTTTTCAACGATGGTGTGCGGTCGTGACATGGCCAGGCTCAGATGGAAGATTCCAGATTTCAGATTATAGAATTTAGATTTTAAGAGCAGCGCGTGCTGATCTCGAACACAGAACGATCTCAATCTGAAATCTGAAATCTGAAATCTGCACTCCCCTACCTCGCTTTCGCCCGCGGATGATGCTTCTGGTACACACTCCGCAATCGATCCAGGGCCAGATGGGTATACACCTGCGTTGTAGAGATGTCCGCGTGCCCCAGGATCGTCTGCACGGTGCGCAGATCGGCTCCATTTTCCACCATGTGCGTGGCACATGAATGCCGCAGCATGTGCGGGGAGGCGCGCCGGCCCGAAACCGCGGAGGCCGCTCCCACGATCTGCCACACGCGCTGCCGCGTCAACTTGCGGCCACCGCCAGCGATGAATAACAGGGGAGAACCTCCGGTCGTGCCCCCGTCTGCCTTCCTGGCTCGGGGGCGCGCCAATTCTGGACGCCCGGTCGCAAGGTATTCCGATAACGCGTCTTGCGCCGGCTTGCCCAGCGGCACGACGCGTTCCTTGTCTCCCTTGCCGCGGACCAGCATGTAGCCCGACTCCAGCTTCAAGTCGTCGAGTTTTGCGGTAACCAGCTCTGAGACCCGCAGCGCACCCGCGTACAGCAGTTCGAGCAGGGCGCGATCGCGAGCGGCCATCGCGAAACCCTGCGGGGAAGCACTCTTCGACTTGGCCTGCAACGCCGCTGGAGCCGCTAATGTGGCCTCGATCTCATCCCGCGCCAGGGATTTCGGCAGCACTTTCCATTGCCGAGGGGATTCAATGTTTAACGTCGGATCGTGCTCAATGCGCTTGTCGAGCAGAAGATAGCGGTAAAGATGACGCAGCGCCGAGAGCTTGCGCCCCACGCTGCGCCCGTCCACCCGATGGGAGAAAAGTTGTTGCAGAAAATCCCGTACGTCGTTCCGCCGCGCCGTTAGCAGAACGCGCTTCCCTTTTTCCAGGAACCCGGCAAACTGGCCGATATCGGTGCTGTATGCGGCGATCGAAAGCCGGGCTAGTCCTTTCTCGATGCGCAGGTAGTCGAGAAAATCCGCAAGTACGCGTGCATTAGTCTCCGACGGCATACTGAGAGGACCAGTATGCGCGTTATCGGACGCCCGGAAAAGTGATGCAAGGGATGCCCCGGCCTGGATTTCGCTTCTAAGTCCTTATTTCTTTCAGAAGGTCCACGGCATACAGCGCGCCCGCCGCGGTCTCCTCGTGCTTGAAATAGGCGAACACGTCACGCCCCTCCGCCAAGTGCTGCCGCACCCGGTCGATCATGGAGGCCCGTTCCTCGCCGGTATAGGTTGGCTTGCGGAAACGGTAATAGACAAACGGCGCCGTTGCCACATCGGGAGTAGTCATGGTTTCGGTCTCTGCTACGCACAGGGCTGCCTTGCTGGCCTTGAGCGCCTCCCAAATCTCGTCGCTGAACCAGGAGGCATGACGGAACTCGAACGACGCCGGGACGGTACGGGGAAGTACCGCGAGGAAATCTTTCAGCAGCGCGGGATCGGCCTTCAAATTCGGAGGGAGCTGGAATAATACTGGCCCAAGTTTTCCGCGGGCTGCCAGAGGCTCGATGGTCGCAAGAAAACGCGGCACAAAATCCTGGACCTCTTTCAGACGCTTGATGTGGGTGATTACCTGGTGCGCCTTGATCCCGAACTTGAACTCCGCAGGGGATTCCTGCATCCAGTTCTGAATCGTCGTCTCTTTGACGAGCTGCCGGAAAGTAAAGTTCACCTCCACGGTATTCAGCCGGTTCGCGTAGTAGTTCAGGAATTTTTTCTGGGCGAGTTTTTCCGGATAGAAATCGGGTCTCCAGGTCGGGTAAGCCCATCCGGATGTTCCTGCGAAAAGTTGCGCCATCTTCCGGGTCACGCTCGGAATTGGGATTGCAGGGGATTATACCCTGCCCCGCTTTTTTCGCGCCGGAGCCTTCTTCCCGGCACGGCCGCGCGCAGCCATCTTTGGCCGCTGCTCGTCCTCCACCCGCGCCGCCAGTTCAATCGGCTTCCGCGCGCCAGGGCCCGGTGCCGCCGCGGCTTGCAGGCCGGGCAGCTTTTGTTTCAACTTCAGCACCGGTTCAAACAAATCGCCCAGTTTCTCGAATCGCGCAATGGTCTGAAACGACTCAAAGACCAGCAGCTTAAAATCCTTCTTCTTCAGGCAGCGCTCTACCTCATCCCATGTCACCGGCGTGGAAACCGTGGGATGCTCGCGCGCTCTCAACGAGTACACGGCTACCGTTGTCTTGTGCTCGTCATTCTGGCTCCAATCCACAAACACCTTGCCGGTCCGCAAGCTCTTCTTCATATCGGAAACCACGTGCTCGGGATGATCCTGCTCCAGGACCTGCGCCAGCGCCCGCGAGAACAGTTTTGTGGCCTCGAACGTAGTCGGTGTATTCAGCGGCACGTAAAGCTGCAGTCCCTTCGAGCCCGACGTTTTCGGAAAACTCTGCAGCCCCAGATGCTCAAAGATTTCCCGCAGCCACATCGCCACCTGGCAGCATTGCACAATGTTTGCCGGAGGCCCGGGATCCAGGTCATACACCATCACCGTCGGGCACTGGATGTCTTTCGCCATCGCCAGGGAGGGGTGCAGTTCAATGGCAGCCAGATTGGCCAGCCAGACAAGCGTCGCCAGATCATTGGCCAGGATGTAGTGAACCGTCCGGTGCCCTCCTTCACTCCAGATGGGAGCGGTCTTCACCCAATCCGGCTTGTGCATGGGCGCGTTCTTCTCGAAGAAGGGCTCCTGATCGACCCCATCCGGATATCGCTTGCGGGTCAGCGCGCGTCCCGCAATGTGGGGCAAAAGGGCAGGTCCGATCCGAACGTAGTAGTCGATCACATCTTTTTTGGTGAATCCTGTTACCGGATAGAGGACCTTCTGCAGGTTGGACAGCTTCAGGTCCCGGCCTTGGATTTCGAGCACCGACGCGTCTGCCACGTGATCTCCGTTCCGCCATTGTGCCTGAAAGGGCCAGCGGGACAAAATACAGCGTTGCTCCTAACCCGCGCCCGCAAAGCCCGGGCTGCCGTTTGACAACCTCCCTGCGATCCACGTACTTTCAAACTTCTGCCCCGCTCGTCCGTCCAACTTATGCGTTCTCTGAAAGAGTCGCCCAGCCCATCGGAGGCCCGATGAAGATCCATAGTTTCAAAATCGCCTGTGCCGCCCTGATTCTGGCAGCCATTTCCCTCGCCCAGGACGTGGCTTCGTTTGAAAAGCGCGTCACCGTGAAGAAGCTTGCCAACGGCCTGACCGTGATCATCTGCGAGCGTCCGGAAGCTCCCGTCTTTTCCTTCTACACGCTGGTAGACGCCGGCTCCGCGCAGGACCCTATGCGCGCCACCGGACTGGCCCACATGTTTGAGCACATGGCATTCAAGGGCACTGACAAGATCGGCACCAGGAACTATGGCGCTGAGAAACCAGCGCTCGAAAAAGTGGAAGCCGCGTACGCTGTCTACATCACCGAGCGGGATAAGACGGTGGGGCGCGATGACTCAAAACTCAAACAGCTGGAGAAAGCCTGGAAGGACGCCATTGCCGAAGCGGACAAATACGTCGTGCCCAATGAATTCGGCAAGATTATCGAGCAGAACGGCGGCGAGGACATGAACGCCTCCACCAGCTACGACATGACGGAATATCACTACTCGCTGCCGGAGAACCGTCTGGAGCTGTGGGCCTATCTGGAGTCCGAGCGCTTCCTGCATCCCGTAATGCGCGAGTTCTACAAGGAGCGCAACGTGGTGATCGAAGAACGCCGGATGCGAACCGAGAGCAATCCCTTCGGACGGCTGTTGGAGCAGTTCACCCAGGAAGCTTTCGCGGCTCACCCTTATCATCGTCCTACAGTCGGCTGGATGTCAGACTTGAATCATTTCTCCGCTACGGACGCACAGAAGTTCTTTGATCGTTACTACGTGCCATCGAATATGGTGGTAGCCGTGGCCGGCGACATCAAGCCTGCCCAGGCGCTGCCCATCCTGCAAAAATATTTTGGGCGGCTGCCATCTCACCCCGATCCTGACGAGACCACAACCCAGGAACCTCCCCAGAACTCCGAGCGCCGCGTGGTTCTCAAAGAGGCCTCCCAGCCCATTTATCTCGAGGGCTATCATCGTCCCGATTATCGGGACAAGGATGATGCCGTATTCGATGCGCTCAGCGACCTGCTTTCCGAGGGCCGGACCTCGCGGCTATACCGCTCCCTGGTGCGCGACAAGAAAATCGCCTCGTTCTGCGAGGGGCTGACCGGCTACCCCGGCGTTAAATACCCGCACCTGTTCGCCTTCATCGCGGTCCCGCTGCCCGGGCACAAGCCGGACGAAATGGGAGAGGCCATCCACGCCGAAATTGACAAGTTGAAAAAGGAAGACATCAGCGATGACGAATTGAAGATGATCAAGACGCGCAGCAAGGCCAACCTCATCCGCGGGCTGGCTGACAATCAGGGGCTCGCCACTCAACTCGCCATTTATCAGACCCGGTATAACGACTGGCGCGAACTGTTCCGTTCCGTTGACCGCATCGACCAGGTGACCAAAGCCGATATTCGCCGCATTGCCAATGAGGTGTTTAAAGATACGAATCGCACCGTAGGCGTGATCGAGAACGCAGGAGGCGCGCCTGGCGGAGGCGGGCAAGCGGCGTCCGAACAGGGAGGCGCTCAATGAAAAACAGACTTCTATTTCCAGTGCTATTGCTGGCCGTTGCGGCTGCCTTTCCGGCTGCCCCCGCCGCTGCTCAAGCTACGAACTGGAAGCAGATCCCGGTTCCGCAGCTCCCCGCTTTCCAGCCGCATCAGCCGAAACGCATCGAACTCTCCAACGGCATGGTGATTTTCCTGCAGGAAGATCACGAATTGCCCCTGATTGACGCCTCTGCGCGCATTCGCGGCGGATCAGTGAACGAACTTGCAAGCAAGACGGGGCTGGTGGATATCTACGGCGAAGTCTGGCGCACCGGCGGAACGAAATCGCAAACCGGAGACCAGTTGGACGATTTTCTCGAAGTGCGCGCCGCGAAAGTGGAAACCGGCGGCGGTCCCGATTCCACCACCATCAGCTTTTCCTGCCTCAAGGGCGATCTGGACGACGTATTCAAGGCTTTTGTTGATGTGCTGCAGAACCCTGAGTTCCGCGCCGAAAAGATCGAAATTGCCCAGAAGGCCATGCAGGATGCGATCTCACGCCGCAATGATGAGATTGGAGAGATCGCTCACCGCGAGGCGGTGAAACTGGCCTACGGTCCTGACAATCCTTACGCTCGCGTCGCCGAATATGCCACGGTCGCCGCCGTCACTCGCCAGGACCTCATCGATTGGCACCACAAATACGTTCACCCCAATAACATCATCCTGGGGATCAGCGGAGACTTCGATTCTGCTGCCATGGAGTCCCGGCTGCGAGCGGCGTTCGACTCCTGGCCCAAGGGACCCGCCTTTCCGAAGAACAATATCCAGTACAATCCGGCCAAGCCTGGCTACTACCTCGTCCCGAAAGAGGATGTTAACCAGAGCAATATCCGGATGGTCGCGCTCGGCACCACCCGCGACAATCCTGACTACTACGCCATCAGCGTCTTCAATGAAGCCTTTGGTGGAGGATTCTCCTCGCGCCTGTTCAACGACATCCGCACCAAGCGCGGCCTAGCTTACGGCGTTGGTGGTGGCATCGGAACCAACTTCGGCCATCCCGGGGTCCTGCAAATCTCCATGGGCACCAAGAGCCAGAGTACGATCGAAGCCGTTAAAGCGGTCGACGAAGATATCGCCAATCTGTCCAAAGAGCCTATCTCGGAAGAGGAAATCCAGCGCGCCAAGGATGCCATTCTCAACGCTTTTATCTTCCGCCTCGACTCGCCCGACAAGATCCTGGTCGAGCGCATGACCTACGAGTACTACGGATATCCCCCGGACTGGCTCGACAAGTACCAGGCGGAGATCAAGAAAGTTACTGCCGCCCAGGTAAATGCCGTGGCCGCCAAGTACCTGCACAAGGATCAATTGGCCGTCCTGGTGGTCGGCAACACCAAGGAGTTTGATAAACCGCTCTCCTCGCTCGGCGCCGTGAAAGAAATTGACATCACCATTCCTCCGCCGGCCGAGGTCAAAGAGGAAAGCAAGCCGACCACTTCTAATGTGGAAGGCAAGGAGCTGGTTGCCAAAGTTGCCGCCGCCATGGGAGGCCTGCCTAAGCTGAAAGCGATCAAGTCGATGCACGTAAATATCGCTGAAAGTGACTCCGGTGGACCGCCCGCCCCGGTCGATGTCTATATCGCATATCCCGACAGCATGCACGTGGAGATGCAGATTCCGCAGGGTACGCTCACCATTGTGACGTCGCCCCAGGCGGCATTCATGTCGCTCCCGGGAATGGGATCCCGAAACATGCCTCCGGCGCAGAAGGCCGAGATGGTCTCGCAGCTTCACCACGACCTGGTCTACCTCGCGCAGCACGCGGATGATCCTTCATTCACCTTCGCCGCCAATGGCACCGAAAAGATCGGCGAGGTGGATGCCGCCATTGTCGATATTGGCGGAGCCGTGCCCTGGGTTCGCTGGTATGTGGATCCCAAGTCCGGCTACATCCTGCGCGAAAAGTACAAAGGCATGGGCCAACAGGGCCCTTTTGACGGTGAAACCAATTTGGCGGACTGGCGCAACGCCGACGGCCTCACCATGCCCTATAAACACGAAAACAAGCAGAACGGCCAGCCAAGCAGCATCGCGGAGTTCAAGAAGATCGAAGTCAATCCCGCTCTTGATCCCAAGCTTTTCCAGAAGCCCGCAGAAAATTCGGCTGCGAAGCCCTAGCCGCTTGCCTAGCCCTGGCATTGGCCTTCAATCCGGGAAATGCTCGCTTACTTCCCTTCCCGGGGACTGAATTCGATTTCCACCATTTCTTGCGTTTGCTTCGGAGCAGTTTCCCAGTTCATCAGCGAAACCGCATCCATCGCGTAGGGCACAAAGACCGGGCTGCCGCCGATCAGTTCGGTCTTCACAACCTTCCCGCTCGGCGCGACCGTCGCCAATATCTTGACGGTCCCTTGAAGACGCATCTGCAACGCGATTGGAGGGTAAATGACCCTGACCCGGTTAATGATGTGGCGCTCTCCTGTGGCCTTCACCCGCTGCGCGGGAGCCAGGCACACGCTGGACAGCATCGTTAGCAACAACGCCCATCCCCAGGTTAAGGACCGCTTGAGACGCTCCATCAGGAAGGATCTCCCGCTCCCTTGCCGCCAACCCAATTGTGGTAAGACTGAAAAAGATCTCTCACCTCTCCATCGGCAGTCACAATTGCCTGCTTGAGTGCGCCTAAATTTTGCGGCTGGCCTTCATATATGCCTTGACACGTATATGCCTATTAGAGTATAGAAACAGAGTGCCGTCTGCCTTCGAAATCATTGCCGAGCCCAACCGCCGCGCCATCCTGGGCCTCCTGCTCTCGTCCCAACAATCGGTAGGAGAGATCGAGCGCCAGCTTCGTATGTCGCAGCCGGCCGTATCCAAGCACTTGCGCGTGTTGCGCGAGGCCGGTTTCGTCGAATCCACGGTGGACGCGCAGCGCCGGCTTTACCGGCTGAAACCCGAACCGTTTCAGCAGGTCGATGCCTGGCTCGGTCAGTTCCGCCGCTTCTGGTCCGCCCACGTGGATGCTCTCGAACGCCATCTCGACCGTATGGATCCATCAGCGCCCACGGAGAGAAAAACAAAGCAGAGAACGACGCGGCTCAAACCGCGAACGTGAAACGATAAGGAGATGCAGGTGACCGATCGCGAGCACTACACACCAGGTCCCGCCCGCGGGGCGGAGATACAAAAGAACGGAGACCAGTGGACGCTCGTTCTTGTCCGCGAATTGCGTCACTCGCCGGAAAAGGTCTGGCAGGCGATAACCGACCCGGCGCATCTGCGCCACTGGGCGCCATTTGAAGCCGACAACTGCCTGGCAAGGGCTGGAGCCACGGTCAAGCTCACCGCGGTGGGAGCGCCCACTCCCAGTGTTTCCGAAACCATAGTGACGCGCGCCGACGCTCCCAAGATCCTTGAGTACAACTGGGGGAACCACGATATGCGCTGGGGACTTGAAGCCTCGGGCGGCGGCACACGCCTGACGCTGTGGACCAACATCGGTCGCCGCTACGTCGCCATGGGTGCTGCCGGGTGGCACATCTGTTTCGATGTTCTTGAC
>Ga0070741_10017590_pt1 | contig 11721 bp, 11 predicted proteins | sample Coa_R1_4_FD_66440 | JGI IMG/M metagenome (GOLD analysis project Ga0070741, IMG submission 66440) | Surface soil microbial communities from Centralia Pennsylvania, which are recovering from an underground coalmine fire - Coalmine... | ecosystem: Environmental > Terrestrial > Soil > Unclassified ...
CGGGCCTGCAATAATTCGGCCCTCCGCCTCGCGACACCTTGCGACCCTAGCCGCTCGTCCCTCGCTAGGGAAGGGGGGGACCCGGCTTCCCCGTTCCCCCTCTCCCGCAGCGTGGATCGCCAGGCGGAGGGGCGTCGCAAGGCAGAGTCGTGTCGCTAGGTGTCGCAAGGCGGAGCCGGAGGCCGTAACCTTGCCGACCCTTGCAGTCCATTGAGCGGCGTCCCTTGCAGTCCGTTGTAGCCCCGACGATTCTGTCAAAGATCGCCCCGCATTCCCCCAACTCCCGGCGTCCCTTGCAGTCCGTTGTAGCCCCGACCCTTGCAGTAGGGGGTTAGGGGGTGAGGGCGACTCTACCCCCTACACCCTACCCCCTACACCCTATCCCCTACACCCTGCGCGAGGGGCCGGGGGTGGGGGCTTCTCTCGGAGAGGCTTACGGCACATCCACGCCGCGCTCGGCCGCCATGCCTTTCGCGCCGTTGCCCGGCTTAGCCTGTACGCTGCCATGTGCCTCGCCAGGCGTGCGGGTTGGCGGTTGACGATTGATCATGTACCAGCCTAGCGCCAGAATGACGACCACCACCGCAGTGACGATGGCGATCATGGCCGGCTGAGAGACCTCTTTCCTCATCCTTTGCTTGTCCTTCCTGTGCCCAAAATCAGACGATACACGGCGGCCAGGTGATCGGCCCCTTTAGAAGCAGGAGTCACTGGGGCTATAGTCCGGGCGGAATAGGAAGGCATGGCAGCCGAAGTGATCCGTCCAGTAATAGTAAGAGAAGCCGTTGCCATCGTAGCCGGCGTTGGGATCGGTATGGCAGTCGGTGAGCACAGGCGGGTTCGGGGGATTATCAAACGAGTAGGAACCCGGGCTGTAGTTGGCGCCTAGCCGCCGCCACTTGGCGTGCCCATCGCTCATCACAAACTGCGCGCCCTTGCTGTGTATCCAGCTTGTGCCGTCCGTGTAGAAGGCCACGCTCAAGGCCCCGTTCTGAGAGTCGCTGCAGCCGTCATGCTCGGGGACAAAGACGCAGGGCTGGGTCGGGTCATTGCAGATCAGGACGGGATTGCTCACCGCCGCGCCCTTCAACTGCACCTTCCCGTCTCCTTCCCAGAGGATAGGAACGTCGGCGGGGTTGCTGACCCCGGCCTCGGAATAGCCGTGCAGCAGGCCGTTATAGGTGTAGGAGACGCTGGCGGGCGGCTTTGCCGGATTCGCATAATCGGCGGTCCAACTGCCGCCGATGCGGATTTCGGCGCCGGAGGGGCAGGCGTACATGCCGTAGTTCTTGATGTAGGGATAGGTCACGTTGGCCCAACTGCCGGCATAGGCGTTGATGCGGGTCTGCGACGAGTTGGGGCGCCAGTCCGCCGGAACGCCATGATAGTACTGCCAGAGATAGCCGAGCGAGGGATGCTTGCCAAACGCGATCGGATACACTTCGTCGTAGTCCTGCACGTACATCATGATGGCCGTGCCGTACTGCTTGGCGTTGGACAGACAGGAGGTGGCGCGCGCTTTCTCCCGGGCCTCGGCAAAGACCGGGAAGAGAATGGCGGCGAGGATCGCAATTATTGCGATGACGACGAGGAGTTCAATCAGGGTAAACCCTGACTGGAGACGACGTTTCATACGGTTACCCTCCATGAATAAAAAGGCGATCCGCCTATCAAAGCCGATGCCAAGGGAGCGTTCTGCGGAGGTATCCGAGACGCGCCCTGTCGGTTGCCGCGCCGCGTTTGTAGCAAGAGCCTGGGCGCGGTATACGAGCCCACATTCTATTGTAACAGAGAAATGGCGGGGGAGCGTTCCTGGGAAGCAAATTTTTTGCGTGAGAGGCAGGCAAAAGCAGCGCCCGGCTGACTTGAAAATAGACCTCACCCCCGTCCCCTCTCCTTCGCAAGGAGAGGGGAGAGACGTTTTCATGTTCGGTGGTGCGCCCCGCGCATGGAAGGCTAGAGCAGGTGCAGCATTTTGTGGGTCTGGGGGATGACGCGCACCTCGGCCAGGTGGCGAGCGGCACGCGCGTGCAACTCGATCAGGCGGGCGGGCGCTACCGGGCGAGGCTCAAAGCCGCAGGGCGTGACCGGCTGCAAGATGAGAGGGATCGCTGGGTCAACCGCGCTGAGGATAGCGACAACCCGATCCAGCTCGAAGTCGGCGGTAGCAGGCGTGACGACCAGCTTGCCATAGACCTGTATGGCCCGCGCTGCCTCCAGAAACTTGCGATGTTGGGTCCAGGTGGTTTCGGCGTCGAGGCCGGTGGCCGTCGGCGCTTTGAAGTCCATGGATACATAGTCCACCCACGGCAGGATGCGCTGCAGGTGATCGGGCAGAAGGCCGTTGGTCTCGATGAAGACCTTGAGGCCGAGGGCGCGCACGTCCGGCAGCCAGCGCTGTAGGAACCGGGCCTGCAGCAGCGGCTCGCCGCCGGTGATGGAGACGGAGTGGTGCGGCTCGGCCAGGTAGCCGCGCACGATGGCTGTCAGGTCGGTGGCGGCAACCGGGTTGGGCACGCACCGGAACTGCCAGGTGCCGGGCTGCGTCTCCACCCGGCACTGCGGCGGCAGGCCCGACTCCTTGAGGGTTTCCGGGCTGTCGCAGTAGGTACAGCGGAGGTTGCAGCCGTAGGTGCGAACGAACACCTGCCGGTGGCCGACCAGGATGCCCTCGCCCTGGATAGAAGAGAAGACTTCCACCAGGTGCGCCGTTTCTTTGCCCTGACTCTGTGCGTCTGCCATTGCGAAAACCTACCAGAAATGCCGATAAACAGAGTGCTGCTGCCGCAGCGCTATATTATATCACAACGTATCACAACGCCTGAGGAACTATGGTTCTTAGGGTTCTAAAGGTTCTGAGGGTTCTGAGGTAGTTAGCCCCCTTAGCCCCCTCAGCACCTTGAGAACCCTAATACACGGGCGAGGGCCAGCCGCGCACGATGGCGTCGCTCATCCGGGCGACTCGCGCCATCGCTTTGACGTCGTGGACGCGCACGATGGAGGCGCCGTTGGCGATGGAGATGGCGACGGCGGCCGCCGTTCCTTCCAACCGCTCCTCCGGCGGAAGCCCCCCCAGCACCTTGCCGATGGTGGATTTGCGGGAGACGCCCACCAGCAGCGGATAACCGAGCGTGGTCAGCGCGCGCAGGCGGCGCAGCAGCTCCAGGTTCTGCTCCGCTGTCTTGCCAAAGCCGATGCCGGGGTCGATCACGAGCTTTTCCGGCGCGATGCCGGCCATCTGCGCCGCCTGCGCGCGCTCCCGCAGATGCTCCCGGACCTCCGCGACGACATCCCGATACTCCGGCTTTAGCGGGATCGCCGTCGGCAGGCCCGGCAGATGCATCAGGCAGACCGGCACGCCCAACTCGGCCAGCGTCGGGGGCATGTCCGGGTCGGCGCGCAGGGCGCTGATGTCGTTGACCATCGCCGCGCCTGCCATCACCGCCTGACGCGCCACCGCCGCCTTATACGTATCCACCGAGATCGGCATGGTGGGAAGGCGCGCGGTAACGGCCTCGATAACGGGCAGGATGCGCCGCAGCTCCTCTTCCACGGGCAGCGGGGAGTGCGTAGCGAAGGTAGCCGGACGGGTGGACTCGCCGCCGATGTCAAGGATATCGGCGCCTTCCGCCGCCATCCGCTCGGCATGGGCGACGGCGGCCTCCGGATCGAAAAACTGCCCGCCATCGGAGAAAGAGTCTGGGGTGACGTTGAGGATGCCCATGATCAGCGTGCGGTGCCCGGCGCGCGCCTCCGCCAGCAGATCGCGCAGGACAGCGCCGGCAGGACGGGCGGAAATGGCCTCGGCGCTCAGTTGTAGCGGATCGGGCGACACGGGTGGGGGGATTCGGACAGGACGAAGCTGCTGAGCTCGATCAGCAACTGGTTGCCTGTCTCGCTGAGGTAGAAGCCGCGTTCGGCGGCGGCTTCGACGGGCTCGCGATCCAGCTTGAGACGGAAGACCGAATCTTCCATCGCCAGGGTGACGATCTGGTTCAACTGGTGAGCGTCCAGCGCCTGCAGCGCCTCGCGCGCATCCTCCGCATGCGGCCCGTTCGGGTCGAGCAGGAGGGCTTCGGTGAACTCCTGCACCGCCAGCGCAATTTCGCCCTTATGTTGGCAGAGCAGGGCCTTCTTGAAGTGGTGAGCGGCGGTGTCCGGGTCCAGGCGGATAAGCGCGTTGGTAATGCGCATGGCCGCGTCCACGTCGCCCATCTGGATATAGGCGGCGCCCAGCGTATCGTGGGCCGGGACGTGGCGGGGCGAGATTTTGAGCAGGGCGCGGCCGGCCGCAATCGCCCGCCGGCAATCGCCGGCCTCCAGCGCGATGGTCATCATCGTTTCATAGGCGGCCAGGCGGGAGGGGTCCAGGGCGAGGGCCTGCTCAGCGGCAGCCAGCGCGGCCTCCCACTGCCGCTGGACGCGATAGAGATCCGCCAGTTGTAAATAACAGGCGCAGTCGTTAGCGCCGGCAGCAATGGCCTGGGTCAGGCTGGCGATGGCTTCCGAAAACGCGCCGCGTTCGGCCTGCCGTTCGGCTCGGCGCAGCAACCGCTGCCAGGAAGGCGAGGTCGCGCTGCGCCGGGAACGGCCGCGCTCTGAGATCGGCAGGGAGAGTGATGAAGGCTCTGGCATGGGCATGAAGCAGGCTCCAGGACGGCGGTGGTCGGGATCATCTGCGCTCTTCTGAATCGCAGAGAAGCTGACGGCGCTGGCCCCAGGGCAACTCGCCATGGCAAGCGCGCCGTCAGGAAACGGACGAATCAGCGGTTCTGGTAGCAGACTCTAAACTATTTCGCCGCTACGCAGCCGGGTTCCTGCTGCCATCGGCGGCATAAAATATAATTTGGCCCTTCTGCTTATCGCCGCGCCTTTTGATACGCATTGAGAAGCCAAAGGTTCCCGACGTCAGGCAAAAGGACCGATAGAAGCATAGAGCAAGGAGAATAGGGCGCTCCCGGTGAAAATTTCCAGGATTAAGGATAGCCCATGCAGGTGAAAATAGGAAACGTGCGCAATAATAAAGCTACACGGATCTGATTCGTTGTGCCTCGGGCGCAAAAGCCGCCGCAGCCAGGGTACGAAATCGCCCTGCGACGACTAAAGACCTCACCCCGGCCTACTGCTAGGGTCGGCCCTGCAATGGTTCGGCCCTCCGCCTAGCGAGGCCACCCCTCTCCTTCGTAAGGAGAGGGGAGAGCGAGTGTAGTCAGGCCCCTCTCCTTACGAAGGAGAGGGGCCGGGGGTGAGGTCTGCATCCTCCTCTCCTTCACAAGGAGAGGGAAGGCAAGAAGGAATTGACAGGTAAAACACGGAAATAATAAGCAGCAGATATGCGGACTCTTCAGGGGGAAATACTATGCCGAGAGTGAAATGCCCGCACTGTGGCGCGGGAAACCAGGATGCGACAGAACAGGACACCTGCTGGCAATGCGGCAATGTGCTTGGCGCGCCGGTAGCCCGGGTGGCGCGTCCGAGTCCGATCAGCCCGGGTTCCCTGCCTGACTCCGGAGCCACACGCCAGTTGAGCAGCCTGGAGGTGCCGACCGGCATGCGGCAGAGCAGCGGCCCCTCTCAGCGCACGCTGGCTATCCTCGCGGGCCTTGTGGTGCTGCTCGTAGGCATTATCATCGTAGTGCTGCTCGCCGTCCTGGGGCATAGATAAGGAACGGGCAGGGATCGCCCGTTGGCCCATGGAGCAGAGGACGGCGCTTCGGATCGCGTCCTGGTGTCTCCGACCGATTTTTCGGTAGAGAGATGGGAACGGCGTAACGCGCTCGCCTCCGGGCTACTGCACAACCATGCCGCTGCCCTCGCTTTGGGATCGGGAGAATCGTCACAAATAACCCGGCAATCGAGTCCGGGATATGGTATAATAAGCGTGCTGCCTCCGCGCTTTGAGGCTGAGAAGCAGCGAAACGCAAACGGGAGAACAAAATGGCCAAGAAGGATACATCCAAGACCAACGTTACCGCCCGCGCCGCGCAAAAAGCCCAGGAGGCGAATTGCCGTTTCTGTGGCAGAAAGCCTGAAGTCGTGCGCTTGCTGACGCCGCAAGGCCGCGCCAAGATGTTCCGCAAGTGCTGCGCCACCGCCGGCATTGCGGCTTAGGGGCACCCGCTTTTGGCGTGGGTGCGCGATAGTAACCAACGTCCTTTTTCCAGCCCGACTCTTCGCCTGAGGAGCCGGGCTTTTTGCATGGGGGAGCAGGGATCGATTTTGTCCCCACTTCCTGGCTCCTCATCCCCATTTTTAAGGATGGTGACGTGAAACCGGACGCCCTCGGCAGTTATGCCTTTGTGCTTCACTCCCACATCCCCTACGTGCTGGCGCATGGCCGCTGGCCCCACGGCATGGACTGGCTGGCCGAAGTCGCCGCTGAGAGCTACGTGCCGATCCTGAACGTGCTTAACCGCCTGGTCGCTGAAGGAATCTCGCCCAAGATCACCATTGGCCTGACGCCCATCCTCGCCGAGCAGCTGGCCGATGAGTCGTTCAAGGCCGAGTTCGGGGACTACCTGGAGCAGAAGATACAGACCGCCATCGCCAACCAGGAGCAGTTCAAGTACGAGGGCAACATGCACATGCTCGGCCTGGCCCACTACTGGCAGGACTTCTTCACCGGCGTGCTCACCGCCTTCAAAGAGACTTACCGGTACGACATCGTGGGCGCCTTCCGCAAGCTCCAGGACGACGGGCACATCGAGATTATCACCAGCGCGGCCACGCACGGCTATTTGCCGTTGCTGCTGACCGACGAGAGCGTGCAGGCCCAGGTCAAGCAGGGCGTGCAGGCTTATATCAAGCACTTTGGCCGTCAGCCCAGCGGATTCTGGCTGCCCGAGTGCGCCTACCGCCCGCGCTATCCCTGGAATCCGCCCGTCCCCGAGTTCCGCACGCCGACCCCGACGCTGCGCAAGGGCCTGGAGGAGTTCCTGGCCGAGAACGGCGTCGAGTATTTCTTCGTGGACTCGCATCTTTTGAAGGGCGGCCAGGCCATCGGCGTCTATGCGGATCGGTTCCGGGGCTTGCAGGAGCTATGGGCGCAGTTCAGCAAGGGCTACATCCCCGAGATCGCCGAGCGCACGCCCTACGCGTCCTACCTGGTCAGTTCCGGCGGGGAGTCGCAGGCGCCGGTGGCCTTCTTCAACCGCGATCCCCGGACCGGCATCCAGGTCTGGAGCGGCGATCAGGGCTATCCCGGTGACGAGTTTTACCTGGAGTTCCACAAAAAGCACTATCCCGGCAACCTGCGCTACTGGCGCGTCTCCTGGCCCAAGCACGATCTGGGCGCCAAACAGTTCTATGAGCCCAATCGCGCCTATGAGCGCCTGAGCGGCCACGCCGATCACTTTGTAAACCTGATTCGCGACGTGCTGGCCGAGCACCGGGCGCAGCACGGCTTCCCCGGCATCATTACCGCCATGTACGATACGGAGCTTTACGGCCACTGGTGGTTTGAGGGGCCGGAGTGGCTGTATCATGTGCTGAAGCGCCTGCACTACCATCCGGAGATCGAGCTGACCACCTGCCGCGACCACCTGCACGCGCACCCGCCGACGACGGTGGTGTCCCTGCCGGAAGGCTCCTGGGGCGAGGGCGGCTACCACTGGATCTGGCTCAACGAGTGGACGGCCTGGACGTGGGAAAAGGTCTATGAGGCCGAGCAGGAGATGGTGGAGTTGGCGCGCCGGTATGCCGACCTGCCGCGCGTGCGCACGATTCTTAACCAGGCGGCGCGGGAGCTGCTGCTCCTGGAATCGTCGGACTGGCAGTTCAGCATCAGCACGTACAGCAGCCGCGACTACGCCGAACAGCGCATCAAGTATCACTACACGAAGTTCAAGCAGTTGGCGGACCTGGTGCGGCGGGCCGGGGCCGGCGAGGAGATTCCGACAGACGACTGGAACCATCTGGGCGAAGCGGAGGACCGGGATCGGTGCTTCCCCGACATCCAGCCGCAATGGTGGGCGCGCACGGAGTTCCCGGCCCGGTAGTTACCTAACTCCTCATTCCGGCAGGCTAAACCCTGCCGCTGTGGGGCCTATGGCCCGCTGCCCGCCTGCGCGGGCAGCGGGTTCGGTAAGATGCCAGACTCGCCGCCCTCCCTCTCTGTGGGTGACCGTGCTGCCTACGCAGGCAGAGAGTCTCGCCCACGTAGGTGGGCGACGGGCGCTGTGCGCCCCCGATCGGCAGGGTTTAGCCTGCCGCTTCAGGCCCGACCCTCGCAGTGGGTTGGGGGTAAGGGCCTTTTAACCTCAAGTACGGATCTGCGGGCCTTCTTCCGCGAACCGGCCCAGCCGATACTGGTTCTGCTCCCCGGTGAGCTGATTCCAGAGCTCAAAATCAATATACTCTTTGGCAATAATCCAGTCCTGGTCCGAGACCGTCATGTTGTTCATCCCGGTGAACTCCCCGCGCTCCGGGTGGCGCAGGTTGAAGTAGGTAGCGCCTTCCTGCAAGCGCGTTCCCGGCTCCAGGATAGGAATGCGCCGGAGCACGTCATCGGCCAAGTTCGGCAACGCGGCGTGCATCTCCTTGATGTCGTAGGCGGTCCGGCTCGTCAGCGGGCCGGGCAGATCGCTCTCGCCCGCCCGATTGTGCGGGGTTAGATATTTCTGGGCAACTTCCACCACTTCGGGATCATTATGCTGATGTTCTGGCACCGTCGTATCCTTTCTAGCCGTCCGAGTCGCAGCCCGTAGGATTGGCAATCGCGCGTGGTCTGATCCTGCCAAGAACGCTCGTTGGAGGCGGGCGCAGGCCGGCCCGGTAAAGGGATCGCCGGGCAACTGCCGACGCAGATAAGACGGGGGCGGAGGGGAGAGGGTTCCCCTGGAACGCCGGAATGGGCTGGAACGGCGGGCGCTCCCCCGGCATCTATTCGTCGGAAGCAGGGGCGGTCTCCTGGGGCTGCGCGCGCCGATGCCAGTTCGGATTGACGAACATATTGAGGCCCGGATCGCAGATAATGCCGTTCTCCGTGTGGACAGGGCAGCTTGCCAGAAAGTTCTCATCAATCTCCACGCCCCAGCCCGGCCCCATAGGCAGCGTGAAGTAGCCGTCCACCACTTCCGGGTAGGGCGCACCGCACCGCTTGATCTCGGCATCCACGAAGTCGTTGAAATGCTCCAGGACTTTGGCGTTGCGCAGGCCGACCATCATGTGCAGCGTCGCCACGGTGGTGATAATTCCGCCGACGTTATGCGGCGCGGCCATCATAGAGTAGGTCTCCGCCGTAGAGCAGATCTTCTTGGTCTCCAGCAGCCCACCGCACTGATTCAGGTCGGGCTGGATGATATGGGCCAGGCGATGGGTGAAGAGCTCCCGGAACTGCTGGGCGTGGTAGAGCCGTTCGCCGGTGGCAACAGGGATGGAGGTATGCTCCATGACGTAGCGCAGCGCAGGCAGATCCTCCGGACGGCAGGGCTCCTCGATCCAGCCGGGTTGGAATTTCTCGATGGCTTTGGCGATCTCGACGGCCTGGTGCGGCGCAAACCGCCCGTGCATCTCGATAAACATCTGGGCTTCGTTCCCCGTCACCGAATGCACCGCCTCGATGAGGGCGATAGACTTGTGGAACTCCGGGCGGGTCAACTCCAGATTGCCGCTGCCGAAAGGGTCGAACTTCAAGCCCTTATAGCCCCGCTCCACCACGCGCCGCGCCGCTTTGGCGAACTCCTCCGGCGTGCGCTCGCAGGTGTACCAGCCGTTGGCGTAGGCCGGGATACGGTCGTGGACTTTGCCTCCGATGAGCTGATAGACCGGCAAGTTTGCCTTCTTACCGAGGATATCCCAGCAGGCCATCTCCACTAGCGCCAAGCCCGTCATGACGACCTCGCCCGGCGAGCCGAAATCCAGCAGCGTAAAGCGCCGGTAAAGGTCTTCGATGTCGTAGACCTCATGGCCGATGAAGTGACGGCGCACGTCTTTGAGGTATTCCAACACGGTATAGGTCTTGCCCAGGATGCGCGCCTCGCCGACACCCCGCAATCCCTCATCGGTCTCCAGGATGAGGTAGGTTAAGTTGCGCCAGGGGGTCGCGACGACATAGGTTCGGTAATCGGTGATCTTCATTCTTCCTTTATCCAGATAGTCTTAATGTTGACGAACTCGCGGATGCCGAAGACGCCCAGCTCGCGGCCATAGCCGGAGCGCTTGACTCCACCGAAGGGCAGGCGGGGATCGGAGGCCACCATGCCGTTGATAAAGACCAGGCCCGACTCGATCTCGTCAATGAAGCGGCTGCGCTCCGCCGGGTCGTTGGTCCAGACGCTGGCGCCCAGGCCGAAGGAGGTGGCGTTGGCAAGGCGGATCGCCTCGTCTGCGTTGCGCACGCGGAACAGCGCGGCGACCGGGCCGAAGAGCTCTTCTCCGAAGGCCGGGGAGTTCTCTGGGATGTCGGTCAGCACGGTCGGGGCATAGTAGTAGCCGGGACGATCCAGGCGCTTGCCGCCCGTCAGGAGGCGTGCTCCGGACGCAACCGTCTGCTGCACCTGCGCGTCTAGCGTCTGAAGGATGCCCTCCGTCGCCAATGGGCCGATATCGTTCTCTATATCCATCGGGTCGCCGATGCGCAGCGCCTCCATGCCCTGCACAAAACGCCGTTCAAACTCGTCCGCGACCTCTTCGGCGATGAGGAAGCGCTTGGCTGCGATGCAGGATTGCCCGTTATTGATGACGCGGGCCTGGACGGCGGTTTTAACGGCGGCCTCCAGGTCGGCGCTAGGCATGACGACGAAGGGGTCGCTGCCGCCCAGTTCCAGCACAGTCTTCTTAATCTGCTTTCCCGCCTCAGCGCCGACACTGCTGCCGGCCTTTTCGCTGCCGGTGAGCGTCGCGGCGGCAACACGGGGATCGTCGAGGACGCGCGGCACCTGCTCTGTCCCGATGAGCAGGGTCTGGAACGCGCCGTCGGGAAAGCCCGCGCGCCGGAAGATGTCCTCAATGGCCAAGGCGCACTGCGGGACGTTGGAGGCGTGCTTGAGCAATCCCACGTTGCCGGCCATGAGAGCGGGTGCCGCAAACCGAAAGACCTGCCAGAAGGGGAAGTTCCAGGGCATCACGGCCAGGATGGGGCCGAGCGGCTGGTAGTGAATGTAGCTGCGTGCGGCGTTGGTCGGCACGTCCTCGTCGGCCAGGAAGCGCTCGGCGTTTTCGGCGTAGTAGCGGCAGGCCCAGGCGCACTTCTCCGCTTCGGCGATGGCGGCTTTCAGGGGCTTGCCCATCTCGGCGGTCATCAGGCGCCCGAGGCGGTCCTTCTCCGTCTCCAGTATCTCCGCAGCCCGCCGCATCCTCTGCGCCCGCTCAGCAAACGGCATGTGCCGATACTGCCGGAACGTCTCCGCTGCGCGCGCCAGTTTCGCCTCGATCTGCCCTTCGGAAAGCGGCTCAAAGGAGCGCAATACCTGGCCGGTCGCTGGATTAATACTCGTAATCGCCATGATTATCCTCCCAGGAGCGTGCAACGAGCAGGGCCATTCCCTTTAGAGCGTGTGATGCACTTGGGTCCTCTTGAGGAGATAGGCCAGCCGCTCATTAGAGGCTTGGTGCTCGCTTTTTAGCGAGAGTGTCGAATCCGTTGCAGGCAAGTTCTTGCCTTGACTGCACAGAACCGCACTCACCTGCAAGAGGTTAGCCACTCCCTTTTAGCGAGCCCAAAGCGGTCATCAGCCTCAAGGTCTTCTCTCGAAGCAGGCAAAAAAGGGCATACACCCTCTA
>Ga0070741_10017591_pt1 | contig 11721 bp, 10 predicted proteins | sample Coa_R1_4_FD_66440 | JGI IMG/M metagenome (GOLD analysis project Ga0070741, IMG submission 66440) | Surface soil microbial communities from Centralia Pennsylvania, which are recovering from an underground coalmine fire - Coalmine... | ecosystem: Environmental > Terrestrial > Soil > Unclassified ...
TTCGGGATTGTGCTGGCCGTCGGAATCGACCCGCACCACGCACTCGTAGCCATGCTCGAAAGCGAACCGGTATCCGGTCTGCACGGCGCCTCCCAGGCCCAGATGATGCGGTAAGCGCAGCAGCTCGGCGCCGGCTTGCCGGACAACCTGGGCCGTTCCGTCCACCGAGCCGTCATCGATGACTACAATCGGCGCCTGCGGCAGGATGCGGCGCACCGAACGGACCACTTCGCCGACGGAACCCTCTTCGTTGTACGCGGGGATAATCACCATGAGCGGCCCTGGATTCGCGGTCGTCACGGTTGCAACGCCAGATCGCGGGCCGAGATGCTGTAGCGCCGCAGTAGCCGCCAGAACGCCCATCCGGAAATTGCCGCTAAGCGGGCCGCGCTGCGGCGCTTAGCTAGCAAAGAGGGCAGTTGGCGAAGCGCTTCCCAGTTCGCCGCCAGCGCGATCTTCATGAGTTTCCACCAGGGATCAGCGCCGCGCTGAAATTCCGAGGCGAGCCCCCGGCCGGCAACCAGGCCGTAAAGGTGTATGACATAGCGGTAAAAGGAAAAAAACGGAACCGCAGGCCACAGCCAAACCGGGAAGTTCTTGATCACGGTATACAAACGGTTGCGCTCCACATAGAATGCCTTCGCCGCCGAAGCGCGCCCCGCCGAGCCTGAGTAGCGATGATAAACCACCGCCGAGGGAACGTAAAGGCACCGGAAGCCTGCCCGGCGGGCGCGCAAGCCCAGGTCGGTGTCCTCGCAGTATAAGAAGAAATCGGGATCGAAACCGCCGATTTTCTTGAGCATCGCGGCGCGGTAAAGGGCGGCGCAGGCGCTCGGAAACAAAACCTCTTCACTTGTCGAAAAATCCGCGGCCAGAGCCATGCGGGCCCGCTGCTTGCTGCTCCCGTCCCAATAGATCTGCATGCCGGCGGAATCGAGCCGTTCCGGCGCGCTGGCAAGCCTGATTTGTGATGCGAACATGCCCGCGCTCACTTCCCGGGCGCAGGCCGACGCCAGTTCCTCCAGCCAATGCGGCTCGGGGAAGGCGTCATCGTTGAGTGTGCAGATGAGCTCGCCGCCGGCCGCCTGGATTCCCTGATTGACCGCAGCGCCAAAGCCGGCATTGGTTTCATTTCGAATCACGCGCACGCGTCCGCCAGCGGGCGCTTCCGGAACTCCCGCTGCGCCTCCGCTGTTGTCAACCACAATGATCTCGAAGCGGGTGAAGGTTTGGGACGCGAGCGCCGCCAAGCACTTTTCGAGATTCTCGCCGCCTTCGAGGGTGGGAATAATCACTGTGATCAGAGGCGGCAAACTATAGTTATATCCCGGATTCGGCAACGAAGTAGAACCGCTTGCTCGCGCGCGGCTGCCGGATACTCGAAATCGGGCCGGCAAGCGGTAATGCACGGTCTGGCGGCGCAGCCGCAACGCTGGCGGGCGCAGGCGATCGGGCCGGCTAGCCGCCTATCGAAATTTCACGAGTTGATTCCAGGCACGCCGCCCGGATAATCGCCCCCCAAGGACGGATCTTCCAGTCGGCCCTCGGGCAACGACGAGCCCAGTGGCGCGATAGGGTAGGATATCATCGCTAATCAGCCATGACGGGTCTCTTACGCATCGGGGTGAATGCCCTATTTTTGATTCCCGAGGGCGTGGGCGGGACCGAGATTTATATCCGGAATCTTCTGGCCGCCTTGGCCGAGATCGATGATCACAACCAGTATTTCGTGTTCCTAAGCGCTGAAGCGGCGGCGGCCGCGGCCCCGGTCACTCCCTCGGCCGCCAATTTTCATGAGGTTCGGTGCGCAGTCCGGGCCACGAACCGGCCGGCCCGCCTGCTTTGGGAGCAGTTAAGCTTGCCGGCCAAGGTCGCGGCGCTTCGGCTAAACGTGCTGTTCTCCCCAGGCTTCACTTCACCGTGGTTCACACCTGGATGCCCGAAGGTGACCTGCATTCACGACTTGCAACACATGCGGCAGCCGCAGAATTTCGGAGTTTTCGAGCTGGCGGCCTGGAGGGCGCTGGTGTGGATCTCCGCCCGCTTCTCCCGGCAGATTATCACCGTCTCCGAGAATTCGCGCCGCGACATCCTCCAGATCTACCGGTTGCCAGCCTCGCGCGTGGAGGTAGTGAAGCACGGGGTGGAACCGGTATTTTGGCAGCTCAGATCCCATCCCGCCGCTGACGGGCGGCCTCTCCCCGCTCCATATCTCTTGTCGGTTTCGACGATTCACCCTCACAAGAACTGGGGCCGCTGGCTTGAAGCCTACGGCAAGCTGGCTGCGGAAGGCTGGCCCCATCACCTGGTAATCGCCGGACTGCGAGGGAAGTACTCGGAGCAATTGGCGCGGGTGATCGAGAGCCAAGGTCTGACGGACCGGGTACACCTGACAGGCTGGCTCTCCCGGGTGGAGCTGTTGTCCTTTTTCCGGTTTGCCGACGGCCTGGTCTTCCCTTCGACATTCGAGGGGTTCGGCATGCCGGTGCTGGAGGCGATGGCGGCGGGAATACCAGTGGCCTGTTCGGACATCCCGCCCCTTCGGGAAACCGCCGGGGACGCGGCCCTGTTCTTCGATCCCTACTCGGTCGATTCGATCGCCGAGGCGGTTCGAAAACTGGTCGGTGAGCCGGAGCTGCGCCGGCAACTGGTCGAGCAGGGTTTGGCGGCCGCCGCCGCCTTTAGCTGGACTCGCGCCGCGGAGCAAACGCTGGCGATCCTTCGGCGCGCGGCCAGCCGAGCCGATTGAGACACGTGAATCCCGGGCTGCGCTCCCTGGCGGCCGTTTCGTTCACATTTTTCTAAAGGAATTTTTGAAAAAGGGAAGCCTCGGGAACTGCTACAATCTCTCAAGCCGAATCAGGGAAGCTGACTCGGGGACAGCGCAAGCGTGTATTTTTACCAACCGTGATCCGCCTTAGCCATCCGGTGCGGGACGGAAGGTTTCGATTTTCAACCACCAACGGCCCGCAACCAAACCGGAAGAACGTGCATCAAAAGGTCGTTGGAAGGAGAACGGACATGCAAAAGGCCGAGTTGGCCAAATACAAGGCAATGCTCGAAGCCAAGCGCGATGAGCTGGCGCGGGGCCAGCGCAACCGCGCCGACATTGCCATCGAAAAGACCCCGGATTTGCTCGAAGAGGTGCAACTGACTGCGGATCGCGAGCTGGCCATCCGCAACCTGCACCGGGAGTCCGGCTTGCTCCGGAGCATCAGGGCGGCTTTGGCGAGAATTGCCGATGGCACCTACGGCATCTGTTTGAACTGCGAACAGGAGATCAAACCGAAGCGTCTGGATGCGGTTCCGTGGGCTGCTTATTGCGTGCAGTGCCAGGAGCTGGCAGACCGCCAGGAGCTGGACCACAAAGAACCCTCCGAATTGGTGACAGACGCCGAGGCGGCATAGAGCGCCGCCGCCCTTTCCCCGGATCTTAGTTTCCCCAGAAACAATTCAAGAGCAAGCCGGGCCTTTAGGCAGTGCAAAATGCTTCCGGGCGGGCAGCCGCACCTTTTTGAGGCCGGAAACGAGGGCGGCGAAGTTTGGTGTGCTCGTGCCCTATTCGCGCCGCTCACGAAAGAATTTTTGCAGCACCGAGAGGCACTCGGCGGCCAAGACGCCTTCCATCACCGTGACGCGGTGATTCAGCAATTCAGAATCCGCCAGGCGGAACTTGCTGCGGACTGCGCCGTACCGGAGGTCTCTGGCCCCGAAGACGACCCGATCGATGCGGGCCGCCACCAGCGCTCCGGCGCACATCGCGCAAGGCTCGAGGGTCACGTATAAGGTTGCGCCGGCAAGGCGATAATTTCCGAGAGTCCGGGCCGCGTCCCGCAAGGCGAGCATCTCGGCGTGAGCCGTTGGGTCTGACAAGCTCACCGGAGAATTGGCGCCGCGGCCCACCACATCGTTTCCCATTACTACGAGAGCGCCGACCGGCACTTCACAGGCTTGCCCGGCTTGGCGGGCCAGTTCGAGCGCCGCTCGCATAAATTCTTCATGGGTCCGAACCGGACTTTCACTCACGGCCGCATCCGCCGGCAAGCCCTACGGCCCCTGCCGGCGTCCAGCACAATGGTACACTGAATCGAAGCAGCCGAGCGGCGGGGGAAATGTGTCCGGTTTGGGCGGAGAAGGGGCGCTCTCCGGGGCGGACCAACGCGAATGGACCCGGAACCGGCATCCAAAGTTTTTGGGGAACTTTTCTCGATCAACGCCGTAGAAAAAAGAGAAGACGCGATGTGGAAATACCTGCCATTCACTTTCAAGAACGCTCTTCGAAACCGGCGCCGCACCGTACTCACGGTTCTAAGCGTCAGCGTCTCTCTGTTTCTGCTCGGCACCCTGATAGCCGTCTATTTCGCTTTCTACCACCGGGAGGGGCCGCCGGAGGCGGCCCTGCGCGCGGCCGTTCACCATCGCGTCTCGCTGGCATTCGCTCTGCCGGAATTCTATGCGGCGCGGATTCAGCAGATTCCCGGCGTCAAGGAGGTTTGTCGCGCCTCCTGGTATGGCGGCGTTTATATCGACCACAGGCCCCGAAACAACTTTGCCCGCTTTGCGGTGGACGCCGACAAGATTTTTCCAATCCGGCCCGAACTGCGCGTGGATCCCGGCCAACGGGCGGCGTTTGAACGCGAACGGACCGCCGCAGCCGTCGGACGCTCGATAGCCGAGCCGCTAGGCCTCAAGCTCGGCCAGCGGATCACTTTACAGGGGGACATTTATCCGGGCAACCTGGAGTTGGTCATACGCGCCATCTTCGAGGGCGAGAACGACGCCGTCATGTACTTCCATCGCGACTACCTGGAGGAGAGCCTGCCTCCGGCGCGCCGGGGATGGACGGGCATGATCCTGGTCCTCACCGACTCGGCAGAGGCGGTGCCGCGTGTTTCGAACGCAGTGGACGAGATGTTTCGCAACTCGCCGCAGCAGACCAAGACGGAGTCGGAGCGGGCGTTCCAGTTGAGCTTCGTCAGCCTGCTGGGAAATATCAAGCTGATCCTGTTAGGCATTTGCTCGGCGGTGACGTTTGCCATTTTGCTGGTTTCGGCGAACACGATGGCGATGTCGGTCAGAGAGCGCATTTCCGAGGTAGGGGTTCTGAGAACGCTCGGATTCACCTCGGAGAAAGTTCTGGCGATGATTATGGCCGAGGCGGTGATGATGGCGCTGGCCGGCGGCTTGATCGGCAGTTTTCTGGCTATGGGCATGGTCCAATGGGTCAGCAAAATGCCGATCTTTTTCGTACAAGGGATGCACATGCCGCCGGCGGCGCTGGGCATCAGCTTAGGCGTGGCGCTTCTGATCGGTTTGGCGAGCTCGCTGATTCCCGCCCTGAGCGCGGCCCGGATGCCGGTCACAGAAGCTCTCCGGCACACCGGCTGACGGGGCGCGGCAACGAAAGATGGCTATCCCGTTTTCCTACAATTTGCGAAACCTGCTCGAACGCAAGACAACCACAATCATGACCGCCCTGGGCATCGCTCTTACGGTGGCCGTGATGCTGGGCATTCTCGGCATATTGGCGGGCCTGCAAAAGTCATTTCAAGCCACGGGGGATCCTCTGCATGTGCTTGTGCTGCGGAAGGCGGCGACGGCGGAGCTCACGAGCCTGGTGACGCGCGAGAACTTTCAGGTGCTGCGGGCCAAAAAAGGAATCGCCGTAGAAAACGGCGAGTTGATGGCGTCACTCGAGCTGATCACGGTCATCAGCCTGCCCTTCCAGGGTTCGACCGAGACGGCTAACGTGAACGTACGCGGGCTCCCGCCAGTGGGCATTCGGATGCGCGCCCGGAGTGTAAGGCTGAGCGAGGGCCGGTGGTTCACCCCCGGCCAGCGCGAATTGGCCATCGGCCGGGGCGTAGCCGGGAGCTACAGCCATGTCGGCATCGGCCAGCGGCTGCAAGTCGGGCGCGGCTATTACACCATCGTGGGCATCTTCGACGCCGGCCAAACCGCCTTCAACGGGGAAATCTGGGGCGATGCCAACCAACTGGGAACCGATGCCGGCCGGGTCTCCACCCTCAGCTCGGTGCTGCTACAGGCGGCCGGCGCAGAGGCCATCCCGGCGCTCCGAGAAAGTATTGATAATGACCAGCAGCTCAGCCTGGAGGCGATTCCCGAGACCGACTATTATTTGCGCCAGACCCAATCCGGCCAGCCCCTGCGCTATCTCGGCATTTTTGTGGCCATCGTGATGGCCGTGGGCAGTTCCTTCGCCGCAATGAACACCATGTACGCGGCGGTGACCCGGCGGACGCGGGAAATCGGCGTGCTGCGCTTGCTCGGGTTTTCGCGCGCGAGCATCCTGTTTTCGTTCATGGTCGAATCGCTTCTGCTCACCTTGCTGGGAGGCGCGCTGGCGTGTCTGGCAGTGCTGCCATTTAACGGCCTGGCAAGCCGGATGGGCAATCTGGTGACTTTCAGCCAAAGTCTTTTCCAGTTCCGTGTTACGCCGGGTATGATTGTAATAGGTATGGGTTTTGCATCACTGATGGGTCTGGCGGGCGGGTTGTGGCCGGCCCGAGCCGCGGCTCGCAAGGACGTGCTGGCCGCATTACGGGATCTGTAATGGTCGTGGACACCAATCAATACGACGAAGCGTTGAACAGCCTCAAAATCGACCGAAGCCGCCGCGGCCGAGGCGGCCCGCGATGGGCGGCAGTCTGGATTTTGACGGGCGCCGCGGGGATCGCGGCCCTTCTGCTCTGGCTTCTTTTCCAGGGCCGGAGTCAGGCGATCGAAGTCCAAACCATTCGGGCCAGCGCCTCGACGGCGCCGGCCATCGCCGATCCCGGCGTCGTTCTAAACGCCACCGGTTACATCGTCGCGCACCACAGGATCGAGGTCACCAGCAAGGTAATGGGCAAGGTGGCGTGGATCGGCGTCGAAAAGGGGGACAAGGTTCGCCAGGGCCAGGTGCTGGTACGGCTGGAGGACCAGGAGTTCCGTGCCCAGCTCCAGCAAGCCAGGGGCAATGTGGCGAACCTCGAAGCGAAGCTGCGCGAAATGCAAGCCGGATCGCGTCCCGAGGAAATCGCCGCTGCGCGGGCCAATGTGGCGCAGGCAGAGGCCGATCTTGAAAACTACCGGATTAGTCTCGAGCGGACCCGCGGGCTGGTAGCGGCGGGCATTGTTTCCCGGCAAAATCTCGACGATGCCCAGGCCCGATATGACGGACAGAAGGCAAAGGTGGAATCCCTTCAAAAAAATTATGAGCTGGTGAAACTCGGGCCCCGCATCGAGGAAATCGACGCCGTACGCGGACAGCTCGAGCAGGCCAGAGGCCAACTGGCCTACGCCGAGACGATGCTGGACGCGACGCTGATCCGGGCGCCGGTCTCGGGAACCATTCTGGAGCGGGCCGTCGAAGTCGGCGAATTCGTAACCACAAATTTCGTCGGCGATCGTGGGGCGAAAGGCTACGTAGCCGCGCTGGCCGACTTGAACGATTTACAGGTCGAGCTGGACATCAATCAAGATGATTTCGCCAAGCTGGGTCCGCGGCAGCGCGGCATCGTTACAACCGACGCCTTCCCCGATCGCAAATACGATGGTGTGATCGACGAAATATCGCCGGCAGCGGACCGGCAAAAGGCCACCGTGCAGGTCAAAGTCAAGATACTAAAACCGGATGAATATCTGCGGCCGGAGATGAATGCGCGCGTGGCGTTCCTTGCCGATTTGAAAACCGCGGCCGGCGCCGCGCAGCAGGCCCCGATCGTGATCCCTTCCTCCGCGGTCCGGGACGGCAAAACGGTCTTCCTGGCGCGGGACGGCAAGGCTTTCGAGAGGCCTGTCAAGGTCCGGGCCACGTCGGCTCGGGGCTCCGAAATTAGCGAAGGGCTGGCGGATGGAGAAGAGGTGATCATAAACCCGCCGCCGAATGTGAAAAACGGCGACCGGATTAAGCCCAAGGCGAAATCCGCAGCCTTATGAGCGATCACGCCGCCGTCGAAGCCGCCGGCCTTACCAAGGAATTTATTCGCGACTCCTTCCGCGTGGTGGCGCTCGAAAACGCCAATCTTACTGTGGAGCGCGGCGAGTTTCTGGCCCTGATGGGGCCTTCCGGCTCGGGCAAGTCCACGCTGCTGCACCTGATTGCCGCGATCGACCGCCCGTCCAGAGGCCGGGTGATTGTGCTGGGACAGGATCTCCAACAACTGAGCGACAAGCAGGTCGCGCAATGGCGTAACGAAAACATTGGCTTCATCTTTCAGACCTTCAACCTGATACCCGTGCTGACGGCGCTCGAAAACGTTGAGCTGCCCCTGCTGCTGACGCATCTGAACAAGAAGGAGCGGCGCGAGCACGCCGCCGTGGCGCTACGCCTGGTGGGCTTGGCCGACCGCATGCATCATTACCCGCGGCAGCTTTCCGGCGGCCAGGAGCAGCGCGTGGCGATCGCGCGCGCGATCGTCACCGATCCTGCCATCATCCTCGCCGACGAGCCTACCGGGGACCTCGATGCGCAGTCGGCGCAGGAGATCCTTACCATTCTTTCCAAGTTGAACAGCCAGCATGGAAAGACCGTCATCATGGTCACGCATGATCCGAACGCGGCCCGCTATGCCGGCAGGACGCGCCATATTGAGAAGGGCGCGCTGCTCCCGGAAGATGCGGCGCCGGGCTAAACGGCGACTACCATGTACATTCTGTCGCTCGACGAAGGCACCACGAGCGCCCGCGCCATTGTCTTCGACCGTGAAGCGCGCGCTCTCGCCATGGAATCAGCGCCCATCGAATGCCGGTATCCGCAGCCGGGCTGGGTCGAGCAGGACCCGGAGCAGATCTGGCGGGCGCAACTCGAGACGGCGCGACGCGCCCTCGCGCGCTCCGGCGTCGCGGCGTCCCGGCTCGCGGCGATCGGTATTACCAATCAGCGCGAAACGTCCGTCGTATGGGATCGCAAGACTGGATGTCCAATCGCCCCCGCCATTGTGTGGCAATGCCGCCGCACAGCCGGCTATTGCCAGTCCATCGCCGCCAGGGGCGGCGGCTGCGCGGCCAGAATCGCCGCCCGCACCGGACTGATCATCGACGCCTATTTTTCCGCCAGCAAGATCCGCTGGATTCTCGATAACATCCCTGGCGCTTCCAGAAAAGCCGAAAGCGGCGAACTGGCCTTCGGCACTGTAGATTCCTGGTTGATCTACAAGCTGACCGGCGGGCGCGTGCACGTCACCGACCGCTCGAACGCGTCGCGTACCATGCTTCTGAACCTGGACGGGACGTGGGATCCCGATATGCTCGAATTGTTCGGCATTCCCCGGGCGATGCTGCCCCGGGTGGTGAGGTCAGCGGAGATTGTGGGAATGACGGATCCGGAACTGTTCGAGGCCGAAATTCCCATTGCCGGCATCGCCGGCGATCAGCAGTCGGCGCTGGTGGGCCAGGCCTGTTTCCGGCCCGGCCTGTCGAAAAACACGTACGGGACAGGCTGTTTTTTCCTGTTGCACACCGGCCGGCGGCCGGTCGCATCCCGCAACCGCCTGCTGACGACGGTCGCGGCGTCGGCCGGAAAGCAGCCGGAGTACGCGCTCGAGGGAAGCGTGTTCGTGGCCGGAGCGGCGGTGCAATGGCTGCGCGATTCGCTGGGCCTGATTCGAAAGGCCGAGGACACTGCGGCCTTGGCTGCCTCTGTTCCCGATACCGGCGGAGTCTATTTCGTTCCGGCCTTCGTCGGCCTGGGCGCGCCGCACTGGAACGCGTCGGCGCGAGGCGCGATTACGGGCTTGACTCGCGCCACCACATCAGCGCACCTCGTGCGGGCGACCCTCGAAGCCATCGCCTACCAGACACGCGAGCTGGTGGAGGCGATGGAGGCCGACGCCGGGGAGCCGCTGGCGGAGCTGCGAGCCGATGGGGGCGCTGCGGGCAACGACTTCCTGATGCAATTCCAGGCAGACATTCTTGGGCGACCTGTTGTTCGTCCAGCGAATATAGAGACTACGGCGCTCGGAGCCGCGTTTCTCGCGGGGCTGGCGACAGGCGTCTGGCCGGGCATTCAGGCGATCGAAAGCTTCTGGAAGGTTGAAAGGCGCTTCGAGCCAAACCTGCCAGTGGACCGGCGCGAAGAACTCTTCGACGGCTGGAAGCGAGCGGTGGCTGCCTGCTGCAAGTGACCGAACGGTTCCGCCGAATGCCGGAGCGTCTCTCTCCCTCGCCCATCGCATCGCGCATTTTTCCCTATAATGAACCCACGATGCTCCGCCGGATGCTCAGCGCGTCGGTTGCCCTTTGCGCCTTGTGCAGCGCGCAATCGGCGGACGAATGGAAAGCCCAGGCGCTGGCCCTGAAATCGAAGGGCGATATCGCGGGCGCGCTGGCTGCGTTGGAGCGGGCCGCCGAGCGCGCACCGGCCTCCGCCGAACTCCAGGATGAAATCGGCGTCGTATTTGACGGGCTGAACCGCCCGCCGGAAGCGATTGCCCACTTCGCCAGGGCCGCACAGCTGAATCCGAATTTTGCCCCTGCGCAATATCATCTGGGCACAGCCTATTGGTTGAAGAATGAGCGCGAGAAAGGGCTGGCTGCGCTGCAACGGGCCGCTGCGCTCGATCCGAAGAATCCTGAGTACAGACGCCGGTTGGGAACCGCCTATTACGAACTGGCTCGATATGCCGAGGCGGCGCGCGAACTGCGGGAGGCGGCGGAGCTCCAGCCAGCGGACGGCGAAACATGGAACCGCCTAGGGCTGGCTCGAGAGCGGGCGGGCGACCTGTGGAACGCGATCGAGGCGTATCGCAAGGCGGTGGAGGCCGAGCCCAAGAATACAAACGCCCGGAATAATCTCGCGCTGTTGCTGGTACAGATGCACTCGTACGACAAGGGCATCGAGGAGTTTCGCAAGATCCTCGAACTGGAGCCGCAGAACGGCGTGGCCCGCATGAATCTCGGCTTTGCCTTGCTGCGAAAGGGAGATCTGGATCAGGCGGCGGCCCACTTTCAGGAAGCAACCCGCCGGAATCCGAATCTGGCCGCTGGGTATTACAACCTGGGGCTGGCTCTCAAGGAAAAAAAGGATCTGAAGGGAGCAATCGCGGCTTTGAAAAAAGCGATCGAGATTGATTCCCGCTTCGCCGAAGCTCACTATACGTTGGGCGCCATTTATTGGCAGCAGGGAAAGCTTTCAGAGACCGCGGGCGAAATGCGGGCCGCGATCGCTTCGCGTCCGGGCTATTCCGAGGCGTGGTACCTGCTAGGAGCCGCACTGAGGCAAAGGGGAGACTTACCGGACGCGGGGAAGGCTCTGCGGGAAGCGATCCGGCTGGACCCTCACAATCCGGATTGTTATACCGTTCTTGCCGAGATTCTGAAAAAGCAGGGAGATGACGCTGGCAGCAGGGCTATGGCGGTCCACGCCGTCCAGATCCAGAGGGAAAAGCAGGCGCAGCAAGCCGCGGCCCAGCACTTGAGCGCCGGTGCCGAGAGGCTCGCAAAGGGCGATCTTGCCGGCGCCGAGCGGCAATTCCGGCTGGCGCTCGCCGCCGCCCCCAACTGGGACCAGGCGAAACGGTACCTGGAGGAGACAGAGCGGCGAAAGGAAGCAGCGCGGGGAAAATGATGTTGGCCCGCCGGCGCCGCAGCGGATCAGCGGATCTGAAGGTTACGATTTCGTTTCCAGTTCTCCCCGGTTTTCCACTTTTCCGTTCTTTGCGGAGGCAGAGCCCTCTGATGAATGTACACCCGCCGGCTCACCGCGGACCGGATCGGTCT
>Ga0070741_10017592_pt1 | contig 11720 bp, 12 predicted proteins | sample Coa_R1_4_FD_66440 | JGI IMG/M metagenome (GOLD analysis project Ga0070741, IMG submission 66440) | Surface soil microbial communities from Centralia Pennsylvania, which are recovering from an underground coalmine fire - Coalmine... | ecosystem: Environmental > Terrestrial > Soil > Unclassified ...
TCGGGTCGAGAAAAACTCGCGGGTGCACATCACCGAACGCCAGGTGGAACTCACGGCAGGAACCCTTACCTACCAGGTAGACGATGCGGCCGCTGCGCAGATCGAAATCGTGACGCCGAGCGTGTCGGCGGAGGCCGGCGATGTTGGTGTGTATCGCGTCACGATCCGAAAGACGGGGGAGTCGGAATTGACGGCGCGGTCGGGCAGGCTCCTGGTTATCGGTGCGACCGGCGAACAGTGGCTGGAGGGCGGTCAGAAGATGATCGCGCGCGGCCCGCGGGGGAATCCGCAATATCGCATCGTGAGCGCCGTATCCTGGTGGAGGCGGCTGGCCGGGCTGTTACAGAACATCCAGATCAGCGGCGGGGTGTCGGCCGAGAGCGGCGGCGATGAAAAGACCGTGGCGGCCAAAGAAACCCACACCAAGCCTGCATCCGAGAACTCCGCGATCCCATCGGGCAGCGCGCATTCGAGCGGAGATCGGGGGAAGACCAGCGACGGCCACGCGAACCCGGTGAATGCAGGGCCGCATTCAGGTGATAACCGTCCTGCGAGCGGCGGAGGCGCGGGTAATCATACGAGCGCCGGCCACTCGGCGGCGACGTTGTCGAGCGGAGGCGGCGCAGGCAGTCATTCGAGCGCCGGCCACTCCACACCGTCGCCATCGAGCGGAGGTGGTGGGAGTAGTCATTCGAGCGCGAGCCACACCGCGTCATCATCGGGCGGTGGAGGGAGCAGTCACTCATCGGAAACTCACTCCGCGCCTGCGGCATCCTCGTCGCACTCGGATAGTTCGGCAAAAGGAAAGTAGGCTCCTTTGGACGGACGCCGGCGCGAGGAAACATGCCGCTGCGCCTGCGCCTGCGTAGCCGGCGGCTCGAGTCAGCGAATGTGGCAGTTCGCCAGGCCGCGTTTTTCCAGGTAGCGCTGGTGGTACTCCTCGGCGCGGTAGAACTGGGTGGCGGGTACGATCTGGGTCACGATCGGACGGCGGAAGGCGCCGGAGCGCTCCATCTTCTCCTTGGATGCGCGCGCTGTCGCTTCCTGCTCGGGTGAGTGATAAAAGATCACGGAGCGGTACTGCGTGCCCCAGTCCGGGCCCTGGCGGTTCAACGTCGTCGGATCGTGATTCTGCCAGAACACGTCGAGCAGTTGATCGTAGCTGACCTGCGCCGGATCGTACTCCACTTCGACCACCTCGGCATGGCCAGTCTGATCGGTGCACACGTCTTTATATGTTGGGTCCGGAAAGTCGCCGCCCTCGTAACCAACGGCGGCATCCACCACGCCGTTCACTCCGCGGAAGGTCGCCTCGACGCCCCAGAAACACCCCATCCCGAATGTAGCCTTTTCGGTCACAGATCCCTCCTCCTGCTTCGAGTTTAGCGAAAGACAAACCGGTATCGCGTGCGCGGCTTGACGGTGAGGGTATGTGGCTCCTCCTCACCAGGAGCGTGAACTACATACTTACGGAGGTGCCGTCCAACGTAGCGTTCTGGACCATTCAAGGTCGACGGTGAGGCCGCCCACGGGCGCAGTCCGGTGGCGCGGCCCGCCGGCCAGGCTTCCTGGAGCGCGGGCAGCAGTTCCGTTTCGCGCTTGGTCGGCATCGGCATCTCCGTAATGCCGCCGCAGCCGCCGAAGTTGCCGTCGATCCTGGAAGACGTACGACTTGCCCGCGGGACGCGTGTCGAACAGGGTCGCCGGAGCTCTGCCGCAGCAGCCGCAGCACGCGCTGACGCAGCAGTTCGGGATTCTGCTCGTTGTTCGGATGGCCCGACCAGAGGCGGTGCTGGTTGACCCGGATGCGCTCGCGACGGGCGCCGCCGAAGAGCATTGCGCCGAGGTCTCCGTTGCCGGTCGGCAACGCTTCGATCCACTTCTCCGCCGGACGCTGATACCAAAGCACCAGCGGGTGCGGCGGAAGTTCGCCACGAAGTGCCGCCGTCGTGCCCGGCTTCCAGCGTCTTTCTTTAGAAAGTCGCGCCAGCCGAGGGTTCATTCTTCCACTTTCAGTACATAATACGGAGTCGCCACCGCGGGGTCGGGCTGGAACCAGCCCGTCTTCTGATCGTTGAGCACTTCGAAGTAATACATCAAGTCCCATTTCGGCGAGACGTCTTCGGCCGGAATGTGGAAGACCGCGAGCGGCGCCTTGGCTTCGAGCGTTTTGAATTTCGCGAGCTGATTGACCGGGCGATAGTGCAGGCGGACCGCGGTCACGTGGGCCGACGGCGTAACGCCCAGGCGCAGCGTAAGCTCTTCATCGGGTGCTGCTCTTGGCGGCGGTTCGTGCGACATCGCCGGACGCGTCATCGACTTCGGCACCGTCCATTTCGGCAGCGGTTCGCGCGATCGTGCGCCCTTGATCACCAGCCCGCTGATGCTCCATTCGCCTTCAGGAAACGTGATGCTGAGCGTCCCGTCCGAGTGCGCCTGCCGCTTGTCGACGGTCTTGTCCGGATGCACGAACAGCACCTCGTAGTCGCCATCGGGGGCCTTCAACCGGAATTTCTGCGGGCCCTTGCCGCTGATGAAATCTCGGTAGAGCACGCCGGCGGGCAACTGACCCGGCTCGCGCGCCGCCGCCCGCACTTGCAGGTACAATGCGGGCTTTACCGCGACCACCTCGCGTGGCCCCTCGTCCACCCAGTTCGTCGATTTCTCGTCGATCGCCTCGAATCTCGGCTCCACGGTATTGCGCAGGCTGTACGGGATGCTGCGATAGCGCGCCAGATCCTGCGCGGGCGGCACATGCGCTCCGAAGTCGAAGGCAAAATCGAAGCGGCCGAACTTGTCCAGGATGTCGAGGCGTTCGTCGATCAGCACCTTGTCGTGCCGGACGTACGGTAGCTTGTCCTTCCAGTGGCCGATGTCGTCCGGGCCGAAAGCCATCTCCTCCGGGTAGAGGCCATCGGTCAGCGTGACCAGATCCTCCCAGACCTGAATCGCGGCGTCGATATCGTGCGCCGCTTCCGCCAGTCGCTCGCCGTCTGCAGTCCGGTCGAAGTACTCCACGCGCCACGCCGCGGTCTGTTTCAGTGCGTGATAACGGGCCAGGTGCGCGAGCACACGGAAATCCGCTGCGGACGATCGCCACTCGGCGTTATGCGCGAGCTTTGCCTGCGCGCGATCCACGGCGCTCTCCGTGCGCTCGGCCATATCATTCAGGCGAGCCGCGGTGTCGAACGAAGTCTGCTTCGCCGACGCCGTGCCTTCCAGCCGATCGCGCACCGACTCGGGTATGGACGCCACGTAGCGCCAGTCGCTCGGCAGGGTCTCTTTGTACGCGTCGATGAGGCCGCCGGGGTTGATCTCCGGCCACAGGTACATATTCGGATCGGCGAGGTGCACGGCTACGATTTCATTGAGCACGCGGCTCGATTGCCGGTATGCCTCCATCACGTCTGCCGCAGCGGCCCCGAACCTGCGCGAGAGTTCGTTCATCCAGACGCTTTCGGGCGTCTTGGGATCGTAGCTGAGCCGTCCCCAGAGCAGGTAGAAGAGCCAGTAACGTTCGAACTCCCACTTCCAGAACATGCGGTCTTTGTGCTCGGCGGTGAATACGTCCCACACACCCGGGCGATTGCCGAAGCCTTTCTGCGCCAGCGGAGCATCGATCTCGAAGCCGCCGGAGCCCGCCAGGCGGAAGGTTGGCACGGCTCGCTTCACGAAATCCGGATTGCCCCAGAGGAGCAAGCGGTGCGAGCCCAGTCCCCAAAGCTCCCAATAGAAATCGAACTTGCGCGGCTTTTCCAGGAAATTGAGGTAGCTGTAGCCGGGATACGTCTCGGCGGGCTGATACGGGCGGCCGATGTCTTCGGCCCAGTACTTGGTCGAGACGCGCAGCGGCACGCCGAGCTCTTGCGCGGCGGCGATCATGCCTCCGGCTACCGCCCACGCGCGCAGATCGAGCCGCACCTCGCGGCCGCAAGCGCGGATGGCGGGAAAGACATAGTCGCGATAGAACTCCACCTGCTGATCGGAGGGGATGCCGGATTCGGTTTCGTACGCATTTGGACGCTGCGGATGGCGGGGCACAGGCGCAGGAGCCTACCCATGCCAGCATACCGATCGCCGACGCCCGCTGGAATCGGCTCGCAGGGAAATGCAGCGAACAACTTCTGGGCCTTGGCCTCGAGTTCGCTGCGACGTTTCCCTTGAGCAAGCCTGGCCATCAAACAGGATTTCACCGCGAGTTATGGTGCAAATGACCGAACGGTCATCGGCTGGAATGGACGCAAGCCAAGAAGCCAATCCTGCGTCTTCGCGCATCAGAAGACTGACCGAGTTGGTGTCTAAGAGATAGATCAACGTGACATCTCAGAACAGGTTGCGGCTCTGGATCGGCAAGCGGGCTGCGGCTATAGCAGAATCAAGATCGTCGACGTCCGAAGGATTCAGGTGCGGGGGTTGGTTCATTGCTCGCAGGACTGCGGCCGGCGAACCCACTGCCTCTTCAGGAGCGGCTCCGGCGAGCGTGCGCAGCCGCTCGATCGCGAGTTGCTGGATGGTCTTGTGCTCTGCCGCCGCGATCGTTGCCAGCGTGCGGGCAAGCTCATCCGGGACTTCGATGGTCAAGTTCGTATCCACTCCCTACCTCATTGTGCTCCAGAAATCATGAGGCGCGTGGAGCAGCTAGCGGTCTTCTTCGGGAAAGTGCTTGGCCCTGCCGGGAATGACCTTTCCACCTTCGATACCGAAAGGGACCTCCACACGGCCTTCGCAACACGCCACTTTCGGTCCAATACCAGCACCTCGTTTTTCGGTCTTCACTTGAAAGGTAACGAAATCGAATTTCGACGTCGGCTGGTAGGTAGTCATATCTGTCGGCACGACCTTCTCCGCTGCTTCGAATACAGAGCTGAAATCGAGCAGTGTGGCTCCGCTTTCGGAGATGACGAAGTAATCCTCGTTGATGAAGTGGTAAATGCCGCCGTTATCCGACTTGATTTCAGAACTCGTTGCCTATCTAGGATTTCGCTTGGCACCATGGTGCCCGCGGGCCCCGTAGTTTGCACGTGAATCTCGTGCAACGGCGAGCGGCTCCTGCCGATGAGAACAGATCTCATCGCGGGGCGATCATCCAAGCCGATGCCTTGGAAGTAATAGTCAATATCGTAGAGTGTCATTGAGCCGATCTGTCCCACAACCCTAACCTCAGTTTTCGTCTTAAGGCGGTGTTCGAGCTCGGCTGCATCAGGCTGAACATTGCAACTCGTAAGCACCTGGCCGTTTCGACCGGTCCGCGAACACGGATCAACCTGAAAATACGACAGGTTACGAACTGCCGGCGAGTCAGTTCGATCTCCACCGTCTATCGTGTGAAGATATCGCTTCCATGCGGCAGACGCTGTCACTGTAAGCAGAAGCATGCAAAGAGCGTAGCGGAGCGCCATCGCGTTGAAGTATCCCACAGGTCGTTAGCTTCCGCTCAATGATGATTCTGCTGTTTATTAACGCCTTGCGCAGGTCGTCTCACCTGCGCCCAGTTACGCATTCATGGTAGCCGTTAGGATTGCCGTAAAATATCAGGTTGAAGTACGGACTCATCGCCGGCAATGGACGCTTTCCGTTGCTGGCCCTCGAAAACGCCCGGCGGCTTGGACATGAGGTTGTCGTCGTGGCCATTCAGGAGGAGGCTTCCAAGGACGTCGAATCCGCCGGATTCCCGCTTCATTGGATCTCGCTCGGGGCGCTCAGCCGGCTTATCGAAATCCTGCGCGCCCACGGCATCACCGAGGTCATTATGGCCGGGCAGGTGAAGCACGCCAAGATCTTTTCTTCTATCCGCCCGGACTGGAGGCTGGTAAAGTTGCTCGCCTCGCTGCCGACGCGCAATACCGATGGCCTCATCGGCGGCGTGATGAAGATCCTGGCCGACGAAGGGATTCAACTGCGCGATTCGACCACGCTGCTCAAGCCGCTGCTGGCCGACGAAGGTCCGATGACGCGCCGCAGGCCGGATCAGGACGAGCAGACCGATATCACATACGGGCGCCGCATCGCCGGGGCGCTGGCCGGGTTCGACGTCGGACAGAGCGTCGCCATCTGCGAGCGGGCCTGCGTGGCGCTGGAAGCAATGGAAGGCACCGACGCGATGCTGCGCCGGGCGGCATCGTTCGTCAACGGACGGCGGCTGTCGCTGGTGAAAGTCGCGCGGCGGCGGAGGCATTTACTGTTCGATGTGCCGGTCGCCGGTCTCGATACCATCGCCGTCATGCGGGAGACGGGTACGAGCGTGCTCGCGGTGGACGCCGGCCGCACCCTGCTGCTCGATCGTGCGGCGATGCTGGCGCAGGCCGACGAGGCGGGCATCGCGGTGGCGGGTTATCCGCCGGGGGATTGAGATGAAAAGGATTGATGTGGCGCAGGGATTTCTGCGTGCCGGGTCGAGACGCGGCAGACACGAGTGTCTGCGCACATCGCCTGATCTTTATGGATAAGATTCGTATCGCCGTTGTCGGCGCAGGACAGTTCGGACGGAACCACTGCCGCGTGGTCAGCCAGTCGCAGAAAGCGGTGCTCACCGCCGTCGTGGATACCGCGCCGAATCGGGCCGCCGGGATTGCGGCCGAATATAATTGCGAAGACTTCACGGATTATCGCCAGCTCGCGGGCAAAGCGGATGCGGCGATCGTTGCCGTTCCCACGTGCGCCCATGCCGAGGTGGGCTGCTTCCTGATGGAATCCGGTTTGGACGTCCTGGTGGAAAAGCCGATCGCGCCCGATCCGGCGGCAGCCGATCGGCTGTTTGAAACCGCCGCCAGCACCGGCCGCATTCTGCAGGTGGGACATCTGGAACGGTTCAATCCAGCGGTGGCGGCGCTCGAAAGGCGCGTTACCTTGCCGCTGTTCTTCGAAATTCACCGGATGAGCGTTTTTAGCCCGCGCTCGCTCGACATCGACGTGGTGCTCGACCTCATGATCCACGATATCGATATCGTACTCGCGCTGGTGGGGGCGGAGCCGCAGGATATTCGAGCGGCGGGGATCTCCGTGCTGTCGGGTACCGTCGATATCGCCAATGTCCGGCTGCAGTTCGGGTCGGGCTGCATCGCCAATTTAACCGCCAGCCGGGTGTCCACGGAGAAGGTGCGCAAGCTCCGGCTCTTCCAGCCCAGGCAATACCTGTCACTCGATTACGGCCGCCAGGATCTGTTCATCCTGAGCGTGAATGAACAGAGGCAGGTTACACCCGAGCCGGTTTTCGTGATGAAATCGGAACCTCTGCAGAATCAACTTGATGCGTTCGTGGAAAGTGTTCGGACACGGCAAATTCCGAAAACTTCCGGAGCGCGCGCGCGTCAAACACTAGGAGTGGCTCTGGCGATACTTGATAAAATTAAGGAGCACTCCGAATTAGTCTCAAAGACCCTGGTGGCTGAATGGAATCGGTGACTGAACACCCCGTCGAGGTGGATGAGGGCTTACACTTTCTGACGGACTGGGAAAGCGTCCAGGACCGCTCCAAAACGCGGAGGGCGGGCATTGTCTCGGTCGTTCTGCACGTGGGTCTGATCGTCGGGCTGCTGTCACTGCCCAAAAGCGTCACGGCGCCCATACAGGAAGCTATCGGCCGGCAGATCACGCCGCTCATCGCGCCGCTGACGGAGCTGACTCAGAAAGAGCCCAATCGCAGCAAGGTGCAGAAGGAGTTCAACGTGGAATCGCAGGCGCCGCGTCCGAAGATGCAGGCGCCGGCAGCACCACCGCCTGCGCCGGTGACGACGCCCGCCGCCGCGGTTCGCCGTTTAACGCCGCCGCCCCTGGCCAAGCCCTCACCGGCGCCCGCGCCGAACCTGCCGGACGCGCCAAAAGTAGAAGCAGCGCAGCAGAACCCGCAGGCGCCGCCGGTGAATGTGCCGCAGGTGGCGCCTCCGCCGCAGATTCAGCCGCAGGAGCAACCGAAACTGGCATTCGAGACTCCGGCCCCGGTCTCCAACGGTCCGGGAACGGGAAAGCTGGCCAAGCCAGGCAGCGGCATTCAGGATGCCGTCAACGCGCTGACCCGTCCCGGGGCATCCGGCGGACTGGTCGTCGGCGATGCCTCCGCGGCCTCGCCCGGGATGAGCAGCGGCATCAACGTACCGCCTATGCCGGGACGTCCCGGCGCCAGCCTGGAGCTTCTTACCAATCCGCAGGGCGTTGATTTCAAGGCTTACCTCATCCAGGTGCTGGCCGCGGTCAAACTGAACTGGTTCAACGTCTGGCCCCAGGTTGCCCGCATGGGCCGGCAAGGCAGGGTCACAGTGCAGTTCATCATCGACCGCCGTGGCTTTGTGCCCAAGCTGGTGATTCCGTCCGGTTCCGGCACCGATGCGCTGGATAAAGCGGCGATCTCCGGCATCAGCGCCTCGCAGCCGTTTCCGCAATTCCCCACAGGCTTCACTGGTAACGAAGTGAGGCTGCAATTGAACTTCGTCTACAACATGAGGTAGGCCGGCTGAAACCCTCGTTTCGTTTCGCCATGATTGCGTATGCTGTGCTGGCCCTGCTCGCGGGATTCACTTTGGACGGCATCATTCGGATTGCCTGCCTGATCGCGCTGGCAGGATTCGCGCTGAAGACCGCGATCGCGCACAAAGCCGGGTGGTGAAACAAAACGCCTGTTCCAATCTGAAACATTCATTTCAAATTGAAACAGAACCCCCCGTGTTCCAGTTTGCAACTGTAAGTATTTAAGGCTCTTTACTCCTATTTAGACAGTGGTACTGAGGTTGCAGCACTACCACTGCCGGCCCATCGATACGCCGGCGATTTCAAACAAAAATCGAAACGAAAACAGGAGTGTCGAATGCCAGCCGGACGTGTGTCTTCAAATCGGAAGTTCAGAGTTACAAAAGCAGTGCGCGATCGGATCGTGCTCGAGCACCTGCCCCTGGTCAAAGCCATCGCGGTGCGCGTGCATGAAAATCTTCCGGTACACGTCGACGTTGACGACCTGTTCCATGCAGGCGTGCTGGGCCTGTTCGATGCGGCCTGCAAGTATGATCCGGACAAGAAAGTAGTATTTTCCGCTTACGCCAAGCACCGCATTAAGGGTGCGATCCTGGACAGCCTGCGCCAACTCGACTGGGCATCGCGCGACCAGCGCAAACGGCAGAAGCAGATCGAAAGCGCGACGCGCGACCTGACGGCCAAGCTCGGCCGCGTCCCCGCGGAATCGGAAGTGGCAAAGAGCATGGGCTTCGACGCCGAGCGCTGGCGCCGCGTGTCCATGGAGATGCGGATGGTGGGGCTGTTTTCGAGTTCGTCGCTGCCCGGCGATCAGAACGTGCACCCTGAGTTCCCGGCGCAAAAAGATTCGCAGCCGGACATGATGTGCGAACGAGAGCAACTCCGGTCCACCCTGGCGGAGGCAGTTCGCACCCTGCCCGAACGTTATCAGAAGGTCGTATTCCTCTATTACACCAACGAGATGACGATGAAGGAGATCGGCGACATCCTGGGCGTGAACGAAAGCCGCGTGTCACAGATCCACAAGAGCGCGCTGGAGAAGATGGCGGGCGCTCTGCGTTCGCAGGGCATCTACTCCGCGCGCGCTTTTTGAAACGCTTTGGGATATCGGGGCAGCGCGAACGTCAACGCCGTCGCCGCGCACAGCGCGATGGCCAGGATGGTCAAGGGTCGCACGTACGAACCTGTCGAATCGAAGCCCGCGCCCATCAGCACCGGACCAGCGGCCACGCCGAGCGTATAGGCGCTGAAGAGATAGCCGAACAGTTCGCCGAGGGAGCGCAATCCGAAGTAGCGGCTGATGAGGTATGGCATCACGTCGGCCTCGGCGCCGGCACCGAGGCCCATCAGAACCGCGGCCAGCAATGCGAGCGGTCCGGCAGCTCCGGCCGCGAGCAGCAGCAGCGCCATGGCCGCACCGCCGAACAGCACGACCATCACGTAAGGCGCAAAGAACCGGTCCAGCAGGTAGCCGGTGACGAGGCGTCCGACAAAGGCCGACCCGCCGAACACGGCGATCGCGAATGCGGCCGCCTGAGGTGTGATGCCACGGTCGGTCAACAGCGCCGAGAGATGCGCCATCGTGCCGTTCACGCAGGCCGACACTACGAAGAACTGGAGCATCATTTGCCAGAAGACGCGCGTACGCAGAGCATCGCCGGACGTGTGCGTCCGCTCGTGCGGTGCGTATTTGACGGCGGGCGAGTCGCGCAGCAGCAGCCCAACCAGTGGCAGCGCGACCCCGAGGACCAGTAGCCCCAGCAGGAAATACGCATGCCGCCACCCGCCGGTCGTGATGAACGATTGTGCCAGCGGCGGGATCACGAACGAACCCAGCCCGATGCCGGACGAGGTTACGCCGAGCGCAAGACCGCGGCGTTCGTCGAACCATCCCGCCACTACGCGCGAGTACGTGAGCGACGTGCCGCCCAGCCCGACCAGTCCGGCGATCGAATAGAGCAGGTACAGATGCCACAGGTGGCCGCTGAGAAAACGCAAGGAGACGAGTGTGGCGCCAAGGAGCACGATGGACGGGACGATGGTAACGCGTCCGCCCAGCCGGTCGACGATCCTGCCGACCAGCGGCGAGCCAAGACAGACGACAAGGTTCAGCAGCGACACCGCTAGCGACACCTGGCTGCGGGTCCAGTGAAACTCCGCCGTAAGTGGCTTGAGGAACACGGCGAACGCGTAGACCAGGACCGTGCCGACGTTCAACGACAGCCCGATTACAGATACGGCCACGACCAGCGATCCAGAAAAGTTACGCGATTCCATCCTCCCTAATATCGCAGAGGCTCTGTCCCGCTGCGGACACCCTTCCGCTACAGTGGCGTACTGCGGCAAACGTCTCTAACCTGTTCGTCACGGCCGCTGCGGGCGTGAGTAATGAGTTGTTGTATTAACCGGCGGTCAGCCGGGCAGAATCCCAGGATCACGCCTTTACTCGCCAGGCCCACAGCAGAGACGCTTCGCCGCATATATTGAGAGTCTGGCCGACGCCGCGGCGCACCCGGATCGGCACACCTCCACGCGGAACTACTGCACCGAGGTTAGCGCCAGGAGAACGCAAGACTCTCGAGCCGATCGCTGCGGTTGGCTCCCAACAGGCTTGCGGCAGGCAAGTAGCCTTGGCCGGCTGTGGCAAAAATCGGGGGACAGACGGAACCGTCCACTGTACGCGCCGATATCTCGCTGATCCCGGAATGGTAGGGAGGGACAGTTTCGTCTGTCTCCGGTTATTGCCACTGGCTACCAGGCTAGAGTATAGACTAGACTGGACTGGACCAGGCGAAAGCTGGGGCAATATGTCAAATCCGGGTGCTGTACTGCATAGGTGCGTGCTGGCGGGAATTGGGTTTGTGCTGGTGGGCCAATGCGCTTACGCCGCCGCATCGGAGGATTCACGGATTCCCTTTTTCTTTGAGGAGAACCGCGGGCAGATTGATCCGCAATACCGCTACCTCGCGCGCAGCGAAGGCTTCAGTCTGTTGCTCTCTTCCCGGGAACTGGTCCTCGCCTTCTCGCATAGCGGCGGGCCGTTGCGCATGCAACTGGAGGGCGCGAACTCGCGGGTGCAGATCGAGCCGCTCGATCGTTTGGACGCGCGCAAGAATTACTTCATAGGCAGCGATCCCGGCAAGTGGGTGCGCGACGCCGCCCTCTACCGCCGCGTGCGGCTGCGGAATGTCTATCCCGGGATCGACCTTGTCTATCACGGGCAGGGACGGCAGTGCGAGAACGATTTTGTGGTGGCGCCC
>Ga0070741_10017593_pt1 | contig 11720 bp, 10 predicted proteins | sample Coa_R1_4_FD_66440 | JGI IMG/M metagenome (GOLD analysis project Ga0070741, IMG submission 66440) | Surface soil microbial communities from Centralia Pennsylvania, which are recovering from an underground coalmine fire - Coalmine... | ecosystem: Environmental > Terrestrial > Soil > Unclassified ...
CGCCGGCGATACCGCGCGGCCCACAACGTGGGGCATTTCCGGTTCGCCGAGTGCCGCGCCGTCGACGCCAGCGGCACCCCGCGCGGCGACCTGGTCTACCGCGGCGAGGCGCGCTTCCCCTTCGATCCCGCGCTCCGCGCGGAGGGGGTCGACCTCGGGCGGGTGCCGATCCGGCGCACCGGCCGGGAGGGCCCGCTGGTCGAGGAGGAGTACGTGCTGGACGCGCACGGGCTGGTCGCGGTGACGCTGGCGGACCTGGAGACGGGGTACCGGCAGGCGATCGAGCTGGGCGCGCCCGCCGGCGGGCCCGCCGCACGCCGGCGCTGACGGCGCGCCCCGGGCCGTCCGGCCGGCCGCCTCCCGGCGGGGCCCGCGTCGAGCGCGGCGCGCCCGGCCGCGCGTCCCTCCGGTTCGCCGCCGTCGAGCCCGGCGCCGCGGGCCGCCCTGTCCGTCCCATCGGGCGCGCCGCGCCTGGCGCGCCCCGGGCCGCCGGTCGCACCGACGTCGGCGCCGTGTCTCCGTTCCCCCGGGTCGTGCCGGCGCCGCGCGCGGTGGCGACCGCCCGGCCCCGCCGCGCCGTGCCCGGATCGGAGCGGGCGCGCCTCCGCGCTACGCGGGGGCCACCCGCCAGGCCAGCCGCCGCACCAGCCAGAACGCGATGGCGAGGTGCAGGAGGTTCCAGGCGAACCCGTTGAGGAACGCCGCCTGGTACGAGTGCGCGTGGTCGAAGATCGCCCCCGACATCCACCCGCCGAGCGCCATCCCGGCGATCGTCGACGACAGCACGAGCCCGATGCGGGTCCCGGCCTCCGCCGGCGGGAAGTGCTCCCGGATGATGAGCGCGTAGCTCGGCACGATGCCACCCTGGGAGAGCCCGAACAGGATCGAGACCACGTAGAGGGCGCCGAGCCCGGTGAACGGCAGGAACAGGAGGAGCGAGAGCGCCTGCAGGCTCGAGCCGAGCGCCAGCGTGATCAGCGGGCCGACGCGGTCGGCCAGCCAGCCGGAGGCGAGCCGGCTGACGATCCCGAACCCGAGCATGAGGGACAGCATCTCCGCGCCCCGGGCGGCGCCGTGTCCCAGGTCCCCGCTGTACGCGACGATGTGCACCTGCGGCATCGCCATCGCCACGCAGCAGGCGACGCCCCCCGCCATGAGGAGCGCCTGCAGCGTCGCCGGCTCCATGCCCCCCGGCCGCCGCCCGCGGTCCGGGGCCGCCGCGGCGCCGCGTGCGCTCGCCGCGCCCGCCCGCCGCCGCCGGAGAACCAGCGACAGCGGCAGCATGGTCGCCGCGCAGAACACGGCGATGCCGAGATGGGTCGCCCGCCACCCCGCGGTGGCGCTGAAGTGCTGCACGATGGGGGGCCACACGGTCCCGGCGAGATAGCTCCCGCACGAGCACACCGCGACCGCGATCCCGCGCCGGCGCGCGAACCAGTGGGAGACGTCGGCGATCACCGGCCCGAACGTGGCCGAGCTGCCCAGGAACCCGATCAGGAGGCCGTACGCGGCGACGAACGTCCCCAGACCCGGGGCGACGCTCGCCGCCCCGTAGCCCAGGGACAGCGCGACGGTCCCGAGGATCACCGGAGCGATGACGCCGGCCCGGTCGGCGAGCCGGCCCATGAGCACCTGGCCGACCACGAAGAAGAGCATCGACACCGTGTACGGGAGCGACGCGGCGGCCCGCGTCACCCCGAAGTCGGCCTGGATCGCCGGCAGCACGACCACGGCGCTCCACATCCCGATGCTGCCGATGGTGCTGATCAGCAGCGACACGGCCAGCCGGAGCCAGGCGTACGGCGACTCGATCTCGGTGCGGCGGCTCTCCACCCTCCTCCTCGCGCTCCTCGCCTTGCGAGCGTCGGCTCGACCGGCGCTCTCGGTGCGGGCGCGCGGCTGCCGTCGTCCAGCATACCGCGGGCCGGCGGCGTCGACCCCGCGGCGGCAGCGACCCGGACGGCGCGGACGAGGCGCCGGGGCGCGCGGCGGCGGCCCCCCGTGGCCGGGCGGCCGGGGCGGGCAGTAAGATGCGGAGCGCATGGATCTCTTCGATCCGGCCCACTACGCGCGGGTCCGGCGGCCGGTGGCCGAGGCCGAGACGCTGCCGGCGTGGTGCTACACGAGCCCGGAGTTCTACGCCCGCGAGGTCGAGCGGATCTTCACCCCCGGGTGGCACTTCGTCGGGCGGGCCGACGAGGTGCCGGAGCCCGGGAGCTACCTGGCGGTCCAGACCGTCCCGGGTCCTCTCCTCCTCCTCCGCGACGCCGACGGCCGGATCGGCGCGTTCGCGAACACCTGCCGCCACCGCGGCGCCCGGCTGCTGGAGGGCCGAGGCCGGTGCCGCACCATCGTCTGCCCCTACCACGCGTGGACCTACGGCCCGGACGGCCGCCTCCTCGGCGCGCCCGGGATGCAGGATCGTCCCGGGTTCGACCGGGCGGACTGGGGCCTCACCCCGGTGCGCTGCCAGAGCTGGCGGGGGTTCGTGTTCGTGAGCTTCGTCGAGGGCGGGCCCGACCTCGTGGAGCACCTCGGCGACCTCGTGGAGAAGCTCGACGCGTACGCGTTCGGCGACCTGGTCTGCGTCCGGCGGCTCGACTACGAGGTGGCGGCGAACTGGAAGCTCCTGGTCGAGAATGCGATCGAGGAGTACCACACCGGCACCGTGCACCACGCGAGCCTCGGCCAGCAGCACGCGCGCCAGGAGCCGACCCGCGGGCACTGGGACGCCATCTACATCCCGCAGGAGACCAGCATCGCGGTGCTGCCCGGGGAGACCCCGCCGTTTCCCCCGATGCCCGGCCTCCACGGGCCGGCCGCCCACGGCACCTACTTCACGATCCTCCATCCGGCGACCCAGTTCGCGTGTACCCAGGACTGCCTCTGGTGGCTCCGGGTGGTGCCGCTCGGCCCCACCCGCGCGCACCTGGGGGTCGGGTTCTGCTTCCCCCGGAGCACGGTCGCGCGCCCGGACTTCGCGACCGGCGTGACGCGCTACATGCATCGATGGGAGACCGGGATCGCCGAGGACAACGCCATCTGCGAGGCCCAGCAGGCAGGGCTCGCGTCGCGACTGCGGCGGCCGGGGCCGTTCGCGCTCCGCGAGCCGGCCGTCCATCGCGTCAACAACTGGGTGCTGGACCAGGTGCTGGACGAGGCCGAGCGCCCGCGCGCCGTGCGGCGGTGACCGCGGGCGCCGGCCGGCCGTCCCGCCGCGCGGGGCCCAGCCGGCCCGGCGGCGAAGCGCAGGCCTGTGGATCAGCTCCGCGGAGGCGTCCACGCGGAGGGAGGCCACGCCCAGCGCCCAGACGCCGCCCGGCATCCCGCGGAGCGTGGCCCGCGGGGCGGCCGCCGGCGCCGGCCCCGCCGGAGGCGGTGGCGGCTCCGGGGCGGCGGGGCGCGGCGCGCTCACTCCTCCACTCTTCCTCGGACCGCATGAGAGAAGGACCCAAGGAGACGTGTTTCGGGGGGGGCAGAACATGGGCGGGCCGGTCAGGATCGATCCCGGGCCAGATGCGGGGCCGCGATCCCTGGTCCCGGTGGCCCTGGTAGGCGGAGGTGGTCCGTGATGCCGTCGGCCGGGCCGGGGCGCGCGGAACGGCCCGATTGTACGCCCGGCGCGCGCGCCCTCCGCCGGGCACGGCGCGCGGTTGACAGCGCCCGCGCCGCCCTCGCATCATCACCGCCATGAACGAGCTGGGAGCCCGGCTCCGCCGGGCGCGGCGCGCGCAGGAGCGGACCCTCCGCGACGTCGCGCAGAAGACCGGCTGCAGCGAGGCGTACCTCTCGCAGGTCGAGACCGGCCGGGTCTCGCCGTCGCTCGCGTCGCTCAAGAAGATCGCCGCCGGGTACGGCGTCGCGGTCGTCGACCTCTTCTCGGACGAGCCGGCCGACGACGCGGGCATCGTCCTCCGCCGCGCGGAGCGCCGGCGCCTCTCCGTCGCGCACTCGAGCGTGGTGAAGGAGCTCCTGGTCGCGCGCCAGAGCGGGAAGAAGATGGAGCCGATCTCGGTGACGATCGCCCCGGGCGAGGGCTCGAAGGGCGCCTACGACCACGCGGGCGAGGAGTTCGGACTGGTGCTGTCGGGCACGCTCGAGCTCCAGGTCGAGCACCAGGTGTTCCGGCTCAGCAAGGGCGACAGCTTCTACTTCAGCTCGACGCGCCTCCACGGGTTCCGGAACCCGAGCCGCCGGCGCCCGACCGTGGTCCTCTGGGTCATCACGCCGCCGTCCTTCTGACCCGCGCGGCGCCCGGCTTGACAGCCTTTCGCGCGGGCGGCGAATATGGTGTCGCTTCAGAAACTGAAGTGAGGGTCAAGGCGAGGAGCCCGGCGCCGGCCGGCGACCGCCGCGAGGCTCCGGCCGGGCGGCGGCCCGGGCGGCGCGGGACGCGCCGGGACGCGCCGCCAGGCCGCGGGATGCGGGATGGAGGGTGAGATGAGCGACGGCACCGTGACGCGACGTGGTTTCCTCCGCCTGGCCGCGGCCGGCGCGACGGTCGGCGCCGGGGCGCTGGCCGGCGCCCGCCCGGCCCGGGCCGCCGAGCCCAGGCGGGGCGGCGTCCTCCGGCTCCTCCAGATCGAGCCGGCGGTCGGGTTCAACCCGGCCCTCGAGGGCACGAACTGGCCGGAGACCCAGCGCATGGTCTACAACGGCCTCACGGACTACGGCCCGACCGGCGAGCTGGTCCCGGGCCTGGCCCGGAGCTGGACCATCTCCGACGACGCCGACGCCTTCACGTTCCGGCTGACCCCCGGGGTGCTGTTCCACGACGGCAAGGAGTGCACCGCCGAGGACGTCCGCTTCACCTACGAGAGCATCGCCGACCCGAAGGTCGCCTCGCCGCTGAACGTGTACGTGGCGAACCTCAAGAGCGTGGAGACCCCGGACAGGTACACGGTGACGCTCCGGTTCAACGGCCCGAACGTGCTGATGATGCCCGGTATCTCCGCGGTCGGCATCCTGCCGAAGCACGTCTGGGCCGGCACCGACTTCCGCAAGAACCCCGCGCTGTCGGCGCCGGTCGGCACCGGCCCGTTCACGCTCAAGGAGTGGCAGCGCTCGAGCCACCTGGTGTTCGACGCCAACCGGCGCTACTTCCGGAAGGACCGCCCCTGGGTCGACCAGGTCATCTTCAAGGTCGTCCCCGACGCGGCGACCGGGATCGAGGCGTTCAAGAACGGCGAGCTCGACGCCGTGCTCTCCCAGGGCATGCCCGGCGGCCTCCCCTACGCGCAGGTCCGGCAGCTGGTCGACTCGAAGCCGGCGAACATCCGGTTCCAGGAGTTCGTCCAGAACTTCAACCAGAACCTCTGGATGAACTGCGCCGCGCCGCCGTTCGACAACCCGAAGGTCCGCCGCGCCGTCGCCTACGCGATCAACAAGGAGCTGATCGTCAAGGCTCTCCTGCAGGGCTTCGGGCGGGTGCAGGACTCGTACATCGGGAACCTGCCGGCGCTCGCCTGGGCGCACGACCCGACGCTCAAGTCGGAGTTCAGCCCGGCCAAGGCCAACCAGCTGCTCGACGAGGCCGGGTTCCCCCGCAAGGGCGGGACGCGGTTCGCGGTCACCATCCTGGCCACCGAGGGGTTCCGGGTGAAGCTCTCCGAGGCGCTCAAGGCGATGCTGGCGCCGATCGGCATCGACGCCAGCATCAAGAGCTACACCTGGGCGACCTACATCGCCCGCATCCGGCAGGACCGGGACACCGCGGGGTGCCTCTGGACGATCTTCCTGTCGCGGCAGGTCGATCCGGCCTACGTGATGGACTACCTGAGCGGCCGGAACGTCAAGCCGGGCGGCTCGAACTACGCGCTCTGGAACAACGCGCGGGCGACCGAGCTGATCGAGGCGGCCCGCGCCACCGCCGTGCAGGAGAAGCGGAGGGCCCTCTACCTGGAGGCGCAGCGGATCGCGTTCAACGAGACCGCGGTGATCCCGCTCTACAGCGCGGTGGGCGTGGACATGTTCCATCCCTACGTCGAGGGGCTCCACAGCATCGACGCCCTCACCGGGACCCTCACGTCCGTCGAGGGAGTCTGGCTGAACCGGTGACCGGATCAGTCCCGCGGGGGGCGCCGGGCCGACCCCGGCGCCCTCGCGGCGCCGGGCGGCGGCGTCCCCTCCGCGCGCGCTGACGGCGCGGCGGCGGGGCGATGTCACTCGTCACATACGTCGCCGGGCGGCTCGTCCAGAGCGCGATGCTGGTGCTGCTCGTCATCACGCTCGGCTTCTTCCTGATGCGGCTGGCGCCGGGCGACCCGGTGCTGTACCTCTACGGCGCCCAGAACATGAGCGCCGAGACCCTCGCCAACATCCGCCGCCAGTGGGGGCTCGACGCGCCGGTGTGGCAGCAGTACCTGACCCACCTGGCCCACCTCCTGCGCGGCGACCTGGGGTACTCCCAGATCAACCAGCAGCCGGTCGGCACGATGCTGCGCCGGATCGTGCCGAACACCCTGCTGCTGATGATCCCGAGCCTGGTCCTCGCGACCACCCTGGGTGTCCTCCTGGGGGTCGCGGCCTCCCGCCGGCTCAACTCGTGGGGCGACTACCTGATCAGCGCGGTGTCGATGGTCGGCTACTCGACGCCGCCGTTCTGGCTCGGCATCGTGTTCATCGTCATCTTCGCGAGCGGCCTCCGGTGGCTCCCGACCCAGGGGATGTCCACCCTCGGCGGGGCCGCGCACGGGCTCGCCGGCGCCCTCGACGTGGCGGCGCACATGGTGCTCCCGCTGGGGGTCCTGGTGTGGTGGTACCTCGCCGCGTTCGCGCGCCTGACCCGCGCCTCCATGCTGGAGGAGTCCCGGAAGCCCTACCTCATGACCGCGCGGATGAAGGGTCTGTCCGAGTTCCGGGTGGTGTACCGGCACGCGCTCCGGAACGCCGCGCGGCCGGTGGTGACGATCCTGGGCCTCCACCTCGGAACCATGTTCGCCGGCGCGGTCATGACCGAGGTGGTCTTCGCCTGGCCGGGCATGGGCCGGCTCACCTTCAACGCGATCATCCAGCACGACTACCCGGTCGTCCTCGGCGTGTTCACGGTGATCGGGGTCGCGGTGGTGCTGGCCAACCTGGCGGCTGACCTCCTGTACGCGGTGCTCGACCCGCGGATCCGGTATGCCTGAGGGCCGCCGGGGCGGAGCGACCGTCGCCTGGCTCGGCGAGCGGGCCCGGGCGTTCGGCGACGTCTGGCGCGTGTTCCGGCGTCACCGGGCAGCCCGGCTGGCGCTGTCGGTCCTGGTGGCGGTGGGCGTGGCCACGCCGGCCGCCGTCGTGCTCCTCGCGGTGGACCCGGAGGCCATCTCGGCCGACGTCCTGGTGGCGCCGTCGCTCCAGCACGTGCTGGGGACCGACTACCTGGGCCGGGACATCCTGGCCCGGGTGCTCCACGGCGTGAACACCTCGCTGGTCGTGGGGATCGGCGTCGCGCTCATCGGGATGGCGACCGGGCTCGTGCTGGGATCGCTGGCCGGCTACTACGGCGGCTGGACGGACCACCTGATCATGCGCACCGCCGACGCGCTCCTCATCATCCCGACGTTCTTCCTGGTGCTGGCGATCGCGTTCATCTTCGGGGGCCGCCTGGTGTTCGTGGTGGTGCTGCTGGGCGTCACCACCTGGCCCCAGATCGCCCGGATCGTCCGCGCCGAGGTGCTGGCGCTGCGGGAGGAGGCGTTCGTGCTGGGCGCCCGCGCGCTCGGCGTCGGCGACGCGAAGCTCATGTTCCGCGAGATCCTGCCGAACACGCTGCCGCCGGTCATCGCGATGGTCGCCCTCCTCGCCTCCTCGGGGATCCTGACCGAGGCGTCGCTCAGCTTCCTCGGGGTCGGCGATCCGAACGTCGTCAGCCTGGGGCAGATGCTGACCAGCGGGCTCGAGTACGCGACCAGCGCCTGGTGGGTGCCGGCGTTCCCCGGCGCGGCGATCTTCGTGCTCGTCCTGCTGCTGAACGTCGTCGGCGACGGCCTGAACGTCGCCCTGAACCCGCGCCTCCGGAGCTCCCTCGCGTGACCCGGGCGCGACCGGCGAGCGCGTCCACGGCCGGGGCCGACGCCGCCGGGGCCGCCCCGGGCGAGCGGCAGAACGGAGCGGCGCCGGCCGCCGGCCGGGCCGGCGCCCCCGCCGGAGCCGCGGCGGCGTCCTCCGGCCCGGCGCGCGCTGCCGCCGGGGGACGCGCCCGGGTCGTGGGTCGTCCTGGCCCCCGCGCGGCGGAGTGGGCGCCGGCCCGGCGCCCGAGCGGCGCGGGGGGCCGGAGCCCGCGCCCGACGAACCCCGAACACCAAAGGAGGCCGGCATGCCAGTCGTCCGCATCGCGATGTACGACGGGCGGTCGCTCGAGCAGAAGCGGCAGCTCGTCAAGGAAGTCACCGACGTGGTGGCCCGCGTCACCGGGAACACGCCGCAGGGCGTGCACGTGATCATCGAAGAGGTGAAGCGGGAGAACTGGGCGATCGGCGGGCTCCTCGGGCCCGACCGGCAGCCCGCGAAGGCCTGAAGGCCGGGGAGGCACGATGAGCAAGGTCGTCCGGATCGGGAAGGCCGCGATCCCGCCGCTCGAGCTCGCGACGGGCATGAACACCGTCTACAACGTCTGCCAGGAGACCGTCGGCAGCCAGATGCTCCGGATGGGCGTGTGCCACCACGCGCCGGACATGGCCGACATGAAGTGGCAGGGGAAAGCCGAGGAGTCGTTCTACGTCGCCAAGGGGAGCATCCGGGTCGCGTGGGACGACGGCCGGGGCGACTCCGGCGAGGCGACGATCCGCGAGGGCGAGCAGATCTTCCTGCCGCCCGGGTACCAGTACACGCTCAAGGCGACCGGCGAGCCGGCGGTGAACGTGTTCGCCATCGCGGGTGGCGCGACGGACGTGTCCGCCATCAAGGGCCCGGAGGCCGCCGCCCGGCTGCGGACGGCCGCCCAGAAGCTCGCCCACTGACGCGCGCGCGGGGGGCCCGCGCGGCGCCGGACGGCCGGCCCGGGGCGCGTCCCGGCACCGGCCGCCGCCGCCGCGGCGGGGCCGGTGACCGGCGCCCGGGCGCGCCCCGCGGAGGAGCCTCATGACCCGATCGCGACGCCTCGGCGTCCTCCTGAACGCCGAGTACCCGGCCGCCGAGCTGGTCCGCCTGGGCCAGCTGGTCGAGGCGCTCGGGTACGACCAGCTCTGGTACACCGACGTCCGGCTGTTCCGCGAGTGCTTCGTGGGCCTGGCCGCGCTCGCGATGAGCACGAAGCGCATCGAGCTGGGTCCCGGCGTGACCGACCCGTACTCGCGCCACCCCGGGGCGACGGCGGCCACGATGGCCACGCTCGACGAGCTGGCCGGAGGGCGGACCCTCCTGGGCCTGGGCGTCGGCGGCACCGGCTTCCGGGAGCTCGGGATCACGGCGAGGCTCCCGGTCGCCGCGCTCCGGGAGACGGTCGACGTGGTGCGGCGGCTCCTGGCCGGCGAGCGGGTCACCCTCCAGGGCAAGGTGATCGCCCTCCAGGACGGCCGCCTCCAGTTCGCGCCGCTCCGGAAGGCGATCCCGATCTACTTCGCCACCCACGGCGCCCAGGTCATGCGGCTCGCCGGCGAGGTCGCCGACGGGGTGCTGCTCGCCAACACGCTCGTCCCCGCCGCCGTCGGCTTCTACCTCGGGCAGCTCCGCGAGGGCGCCGCCCGTGCCGGGCGGACGCTCGCCGCCCTCGACGTGGCGCTCCGGCCGGAGGTCTGCATCGACCGGGACGAGGCGGCCGCGCGCGCCGTGATGCGACGCCGGGTGGCGGCGCGGCTCATCGCCGGATACCCCCACTGGGAGTTCCTGGAGCACCTGGACGTGCGCATGCCGGAGGCGTTCACCGCCATCGCCGCCGCCAAGGACACGAGCCGCCTCGACGAGGCCGCGGCCCGCCTCCCCGACGCGGTGCTCGACCGGACCGTCCTGGCGGGCCCGGCCGAGGCCGTCGCCGAGCGCCTGGCCGCGGCGCTCGGGCCGGAGATCACCTCGATCACCATCCGGGCGCACGCGGTCCCGGGGCGGAGCGTGGCGGACGTGCTGCGCGCGTTCGTCGAGCAGGTCGTGCCCCGGCTGCCGCCGGCCGGGGGCTGACCCCGGCGCCCGGGAGCGCCGCGGAGCCTCACTCATCCTCCACCAGAAAGGACCAGCGATGCTGACCTGGCACGGTCGCGAGATCCCGGAGACGCTGCCGGAGATCGTCGATCCCGCCCACACGGTGGTGATCATGCACGACATCCAGAACGACAACACCGGCCCCGACGGCGTGTTCGCCAAGGCCGGACGCCGGATCGACGTGACCGGCATCGTGCCGCCGATCGCCGCGTTCCTGGACACCGCCCGCCGGCACCGGGTGCGCGTGATGTACACGCAGTACACGAACCTGCCGGGGTTCGCGACGTTCCCCGACCCCCGGATCCGCGACAACCACGCGGTGCTCAGCGACCCCGCCCGCCGGTGGACGATGGAGTCGTCGCTGCTGGGCACCTGGGGATGCCAGACGGTGGAGGAGCTGAAGCCCCGCCCCGGCGAGATCGTGATCGACAAGTACCGGGTGGACGCCTTCATCGGGACCCCGCTCGAGTACCTGCTCCGGCTCCACCGCGTCCGCACGATCATCCACACCGGCATCGCGACCGAGGTGGGGATCCTCCCGACGGCCTGGCACGCGATCAACCTCGGATTCTTCGTGGTGGTGCCGGAGGAGCTGGTCGGGCCGATGCAGAAGGAGTATCACCACGAGGCGATGGCGTTCCTCCGCCGGCTCACCATCGTGACGCGGGCGGAGGAGATCGTGCGGGCCTGGCAGGCCGGCGCCGGAGCCCGCCCGGGCGGAGCCGCCGGGGCGCGGCCGCGCTGACGCCGCGCCGCCACTCTTGCCGGCGGCGACGGAGAGGTGATCCGCCGCCCGCATCCCATTCCACCGGAGACGCCCCTGTCGCCGTGGTGCGCTGGGCACGCCTCCGGGGTCGCTTCAGCGTGTCCGGCCGCGCGTGCTCGCCGCTCAGCGGGACGGGGGGCGCCGCGGCCGGGCCGGGACGGGCTTCGCCGTCGCGGGCCGCCGCGTGCGGGCCGGGACGGGCCGTGCCGGCCGGTCGGCGGCGCGCGGAGCGGCGGCGGGGCGCGACCGGGCGGTGCCGGGTGCGCGCCGCCCGCCCGGTCGCGCCACCGCGCTCGCGGCCTGCGCCTCCGGCGGCGGATCGGCCGCGGCCGCCTGCTCGAGCTGTCGCGGGCTCGCGCCGGCGGCCCGGGCGATCTCGGCGAGGGTCCGCCCCGAGACCACCGACCGCGGCCGGGTGACCGTGACGTCCTCCGCGCTGGCGTACTCGTCCCGGTGCTTGATCAGGAGCCACTGCCGCGAGCCCCGGGTCCGCACGAGCACCCACGACCCGGCGAGCTTCTCCCCGAGCAGCACGAACTTCAGCTCGCCGCGCTGGAGCTGCCGGTCGACCTCGGCCGCGTCGCCCAGTCCCGCCGCCCCCGCGGGCGCCCACACGCCGCGGTCCCAGATCATGACCGTGCCCCCGCCGTACTCGCCCTCGGGGATCACGCCCTCGAACTGGTTGTAGTCGATCGGGTGCGGCTCGGTCTCCATCGCGAGCCGCTTGACGGCCGGGTCGAGGGACGGTCCCTTGGGGACCGCCCACGACAGCATCACGCCCCGGTGCTCGAGGCGGAAGTCGTAGTGGAGGTGCCCCGCCCGGTGCTTCTGGACGACG
>Ga0070741_10017594_pt1 | contig 11719 bp, 10 predicted proteins | sample Coa_R1_4_FD_66440 | JGI IMG/M metagenome (GOLD analysis project Ga0070741, IMG submission 66440) | Surface soil microbial communities from Centralia Pennsylvania, which are recovering from an underground coalmine fire - Coalmine... | ecosystem: Environmental > Terrestrial > Soil > Unclassified ...
CGAGGGCGCAGGGAATGCCGGGCGCTGGCCGCACCCGCAGGCTTGTGTGCTGAAAAGGTAGAAGCGCACACAAGATAGTCAGGCAGAGCCGACACGACCGGCACTCCCTGCGCAATGGTTGGAACGGCTGCTCCGCGATCTCCCCGGAGTACCGGGCTTGTTAGCCTCCGTCGCTGCGCTTTTTCGTTGGCGCAACTTGACCCCAGCGTCGGGGGGACAGGACCACGCGGCTTGACCGTACGCGCCGGCCGCGCACGTCTTGCGCAGCTGTCGCGTCCATCGCATCCCGCCTCGCGTTCGGTGACGATAGGCCTAACGCCCCTCTTGTCGAGGCGGGACGGCGCAATGATGGCAAAGTTTACGAAAAACGGAAGCAAAATTTTTGGCGCAAGCGGGCTGGCGGGCTCGAACAGCTTGAATTGTCGGACGAAATTAATTTTTGCGCGCACGCGATTTTAGCGGGCGGGAGGCCGTCGACATGCCGCGACATCGCAAAAATCGCGCAGAACATCGCGTAACTGTTTTGCCCGTCGGGCTAAACCCTGAGAGTCTGACTCGAATGCAGCACCCAATGATACGGGGCATTTTCTTTAAAGCTCGTCATGCCCGGCCTTGCGCCGGGCATCCACGTCTTCCTTTCAATCTTGAAGAAAGACGTGGATGGCCGGGTCAGGCCCGGCCATGACGAAAATGATTCATTTTGAATCGATGCTCGTTTGCGGACGTGAGGTCTGCGGTGCCGGCGTGCGTCGCCAAATGCGGTGAAACTGGCCCCTAATCGCCGCACATTATGCGGAGAATATCCTCACTGTGGCGCCCTCCCCCGGCCGTCGACAACATCGCCCCGATATGGCAGATTCCGCACACAAAATCACGGTCGCGGCTTCTCGAGTTGGTCTGATGACCACGAGCGGAGAATGACATGACGACGGCCAGGGAAGGGATGGAACTGACGCGCGTCGGCCCGGGCACGGTCATGGGCGAATTGATGCGCTGCTACTGGATTCCCGCATTGATGTCGTCGGAGCTGGTCAAGGACGGGCCGCCGATCCGCCTGATGCTGCTCGGCGAGAAGCTGATCGCCTTTCGCGACTCTGAAGGCCGCGTCGGGGTGATGGATCACCGCTGCCCACATCGCTGCGCCTCGCTGTTCCTCGGCCGCAACGAGCACAGCGGGCTGCGCTGCATCTATCACGGCTGGAAGTTCGACGTGTCGGGCAACTGTGTCGACATGCCGAGCGTGCCGCCGCCCGACTTCAAGCAGAAGGTCAAGGCGAAGGCGTATCGCACGGTCGAGCGCGCCGGGCTGGTCTGGGTCTATATGGGCGCGCGCGAGCAAGCGCCGCCGCTGCCGGGCTTCGAGATCCTCGACATGCCCGAAGATGAAATCAAGGTCAGCTTCATCCAGCGCGAATGCAATTTCCTGCAGGCGCTGGAAGGCGAGATCGACACCTCGCATTTCGGCTTCCTGCATGCCGGCCATGTCGATCCCGACGAGCTCGCCGAGGACGAGCCGTTGCGCTACACCATCACCGATCGCGCGCCGCGCTATCACCATCGCGAAGTGCCCTGGGGCACGCAATATGCCGGCTACCGGCCGGCCGGCCCCGACAGCACCTATTACCGCGTCGGCAACTTCCTGTTTCCGTTCTGGACCCAGGCGCCGAACGGCGAATTTGCCAGTCACATGCATGCGCGCGGCTGGGTGCCGCTCGACGACACCCACACCATGTACGTGTTCATCTGGTGGAAGAAGGCGGTCGCGGCGATGTCGCTGCCGCAACCCGCCTACAAGGACGGCACGCCGATCGGCGGCACCGGGCGCGGCAACAAGCTCCTGCCCAACACGCCGGGCTGGCTCGGGCGCTTCCGCATGGAAGCCAATCCGTCCAACGACTGGAACATCGACCGCGAAGCGCAGCAGAACGGCACCATCTATAGCGGCATCGACGGCATTCACCTGCAGGACCAGGCGATCACGGAGAGCATGGGCGGAATCGTCGATCACGACTGGGAGCATCTCGCACCCTCGGACCAGATGATCACCCGCACCCGCCGCAGGCTGCTGATGGCGGCGCGCGCGCTACGCGACCACGGCACGCTGCCGCCGGGCGCGGAAGACGCCGGCATCTATCGCGGCGCGCGTTCGGGTTACTTCGTCAGCGACGACAAGGGCGACTGGCAGGACGTTTACGCACGGCAGCTCGCGGCGGGCCAGCATCCGCCCCGGCTGCACGCCGCGGAATAAGAGGAGAAGCGCGATGCTCGAGCGAACGCCGCAACAATTCCGCGAGCTGGCCGAAATCACCATGCAGACGGACACGCGCGACATCCTCGCGCATGCCACGCGGCAGGCCGAGAACCACGAAGACTACTTCCTGGTCGACATGGACGCGCACGTCTCGGAGACGTCGTTCTGGCCGGAAATCCTGGCGCTGATCGACAATGACGTGATCCGCCAGATGGGCGCGGCCAATGCGGCGCGGCCCGGCAACGAAAACCATTCGCTGCTCAATCATCAACCCGGCATCCTGCATCAGCATCTCTACGGCCGCATCCCGCATCAGCAGGGCCTGCTCGAGCCCGTCGACAAGAACGGCTCGCACCGTTTCGTCGAGCTGGCGCGCCGCGCCATGGACGCGCTCGGCCTCGACTATCAGATCGTGTTTCCGACGCCGATGCTCACCCTCGGCATGCACCCGCAGGACGAGCTCGAAGCAGCGCTCGGCGGCGCCTACAACCAATGGCTGGTCGAGCGCATCCTGCCCCAGGACGACCGGCTGAAGGGCCTGCTCTACCTGCCGTTCAACACGCCGGAGGCGTGCGTCGAGCAGGTCGAGCGCTATGCGGCCGACGACAACGTGATCGGCTATACCGTCTGCTCGACCCGCAACAAGCCGGTGCATCACAACAGCTACATGAAGCTCTATGCGCTGATGGAGGAGACCGGCAAGCCGTTCGCCTTCCACTCCGGCTTCAACTGGAACGACCCGTCGTTCCTGCAGCTCAATCGCTTCATCTCGATGCACGCGCTGTCGTTCGTGCACTACAATCTGATCCACATGACCAACTGGATCATCAACGGCATTCCGGAGCGCTTCCCGAAGCTGAAGGTGATGTGGGTCGAAAGCGGGCTCGCCTGGATTCCCTACCTGATGCAGCGGCTCGACCACGAGTACCAGATGCGCTCCTGCGAGGCGCCGCTCTTGAAGCGGCTGCCGAGCGACTACATGCGCGACATGTTCTACACCAGCCAGCCGATGGAGAAGACCAACCCGAAGCTGCTGCAGGCGACGATGGAGGCCTTCAACGCCGACACGCAATTGCTCTACGCCTCCGACTGGCCGCACTGGGATTTCGACGCGCCGAGCACGATCACGACGCTGCCGTTCCTGTCCGAGCAGGCCAAGCGCAACATCCTCGGGCTCAACGCCGCGCGCGCCTTCAATCTCGAGGTTAGGCGCATGCGGCCGAAGGCGCGCGATGTGCTGGCGGCGCGGCCGGGCCTGTCCTGATGGCGGTCGAGACGGACATCAGGGCGGCTTCGGTCGGCAGCGACTTCGTCACGGCGGCCGATCGCGCACTCGCCACCGGCAAGCTCGATGGCGTTTCCGATGCCGAGCTCGAACGGGTGATGACGGCGGCGGTACGGCTCTATGCCGCGAAGGCCGAGAGCGACACGCCGCCCGCGGTGGTCACGCCCGCGCTTGTCACGCCCACCGATATCGTGGTGACCGTCAGCGCGTTGATCCGCGCGGTCGGCCTCAATCTCTGGGACGTGTCGATGTGGTTCAACCGGGAAAAGCGATGAGCTGAGGTGCGCACATGCGTGAGGTGAATATCGGCGCGGCCTCGGAGTTCTCCGATCCCGGCCGCAAGATCGTCGGCTTCGGCAACTTCGAGATCGGGGTTTTCAAGCTCGACGGCGAGTTCTACGCCTATCTCAGTCTCTGTCCGCACATGGGCGGACCGGTCTGTCAGGGCAAGATGATCGCCAAGGTCGAAGAGGTCATCGCCGACGACAAGACCAGCAAGGGCATGACGTTTTCCAAGACGAAGCTGCATGTCGTCTGCCCCTGGCACGGCTTCGAGTTCGACATCCGCACCGGCACGCACCCGGGCAACGCCAGGGCGCGCCTGCGCAAGATCAAGGTCGAGGTCGAGGGCGGCGACGTCGTGATTTCCGTGCCCGACGAGCGGGAGGCGGCGGTGGCGGTGGGAGCCGCGAACTGAACCACAATTTCGATGTCATCGCCCGATTTAAATCAGGCGATCCAGTACGCCGCGGCTTATCGGCTCAAGCACCACCGTCTGGAATACTGGATGCCCCGCTTGAAGCGGGGCATGACAGCGGAGAATTGTGATAGCGGGGCGCCAGAGACAAGTCCGTAAGCCTCCTTGACTGCACCTCCTTCGGCTCACTATGAAAGAACCAATTGTCAGGAGGGACCCATGCGTTTGAGAATACTTGGCCTCGCTTTGCTTCTCACCACCGCTGACGTCGCGCTTGCCGAAGACATGGCAGCGCCGATCAACGCCTCGCAGATCAAATTCAGCGCCGCGCCGAATATGCTGCCGCCGGGGGCGCAGTGGTTCGTGCTCTCCGGCGATCCGTCCAAGAACGGACCCTATACCGTCCGGCTGCGGCTGCCGGCCGGCTACCAGATTCCCGCGCATAGTCATCCGACCACCGAGGCCATGACGGTGCTGTCCGGCAAGCTGCTGCTCGGCATGGGCGACAAGCTGGACGAAAAGAAGGGTACGGTGCTGACCGCCGGCGGTTACGCCGAAGCACCGGCCAGGATGAACCACTACGCGGTCGCGAAAAGTCCCTCGGTGATCCAGGTCCATGGCATGGGCCCGTTCGAGATCACCTACGTCGACAAGGCCGACGATCCCCGCACCGCCGCGCCGCCGCGGTAGGGCAGCGCGCACGCTCTACCCTCTCCCCTTGTGGGAGAGGGTGGCGAGAATTGAGCGAAGCGAAATTCGAGCCGGGTGAGGGGTTACACTCTTTGCGCGGAGAAAACCCCTCACCCGGTTTCTCGCTAACGCTCGAAACCACCCTCTCCCACAAGGGGAGAGGGTGATCGGAGCAAGCGGAGCTCAATGTCCCTCGAACGTCATCAGCGTGCGCACCGGCACGTCCATGGCGCGCAGCTTGGCGGCGCCGCCGAGGTCCGGCAGGTCGATGATGAAACAGGCGGCGACCACATTGGCGCCGATCTGGCGCAAGAGCTTGATCGCGCCCTCCGCGGTGCCGCCGGTCGCGATGAGATCGTCGACCAGGATCACCTTCTCGCCCACTTGCACCGCGTCGGCATGCATCTCCATCTCGTCGAGGCCATATTCCAGCGAATAGGCGATGCGCACGGTGGTGTGGGGCAGCTTGCCCTTCTTGCGGATCGGCACGAAGCCGGCCGAGACCTGATGGGCGACCGCGCCGCCGAGGATGAAGCCGCGCGCCTCGATGCCGGCGACCTTGTCGATCTTCGATCCGGCCCAGGGATGCACCAGCTCGTCGACCGCGCGGCGGAACGCGCGCGCGTCCGCCAAGAGCGTGGTGATGTCGCGGAACAGGATGCCCTTCTTGGGATAATCCGGGATGGTGCGGATGCTCGCCTTCAAATCCTGATCGAAAGTCATAGGTCTTAGCCCCACTGTCTACGTTTCGTCATTGCGAGGAGCGAAGCGACGAAGCAATCCATCTTTTCTTCGTGCGGCACAATGGATTGCTTCGCTTCGCTCGCAATGACGAGTCCTTCAATTGACATCCAGCCGGAACGCATTCTCGACGATCCGCAAACCGACTTCGCCACCGAGCGACATCAGCGATTCCGGATGAAACTGCACGCCGCCAACCGGCAGCGTCTTGTGCTCGATCGCCATCGCAACGCCATCCTCGGTCGAGGCGGTGACGTCGAGCACATCAGGCATGGAGTCGCGCTCGACATAGAGCGAGTGATAGCGGCCAATCACGATCTCGTTCGGCAGGCTCTTCATCAGCCGCCCGCCCTTGACCTGCACCCGCGACGGCCGGCCATGCGCGGGCTGGCCGAGCTGGCCGAGCTGGCCGCCGAAATATTCGCCGATCGCCTGGACGCCCAGACAAACGCCGAAGATCGGCAGCTTCTTCTCCAGCGCGGCATCGATCGTGGACGCGATCCTGAAATCCTCCGGCCGGCCGGGACCCGGCGAGAGCACCAGCAGATCCCACTTCCGCTGCTTCATCATCGACAGCGCGTGCACGTAGCGCACCACCGTGACGCTGGCGCCGACCTGACGGAAATAATCCGCCAGCATATGCACGAAACTGTCGTCGTGATCGATCAGCAGCACTTGTTTGCCGCTTCCGGTGGCATCGGGCGCGAACGCCGACAGCGGTTTCGGCGGATCGCCGCGCAGCGCCTGGAATAGCGCCGCCGCCTTGACCAGGCACTCACGATCCTCCTCGGCCGGATCGGAATCGAACAGGCAGGTCGCGCCGACCCGCACCTCGGCAAGGCCGTCCTTCATGCGGATGGTGCGGATGGTGAGCCCGGTGTTGATGCTGCCGTCGAAATTGACGCAGCCGATCGCGCCGGCATACCAGCGCCGCGGCGAGCGCTCGTGATCCTCGACGAACTGCATCGCCCACAGTTTCGGCGCGCCGGTCACCGTCACCGCCCAGGCGTGGGTGAGGAACGCGTCCAGCGCATCATAACCCGGCCGCAGCATGCCTTCGACATGATCGACGGTGTGAAACAGCTTCGAATAGGTCTCGATCTGGCGCCGCGCCAGCACCTTGATGGTGCCGGGCACGCAGACCCGCGCCTTGTCGTTGCGGTCGACGTCGGTGCACATGTTGAGCTCGAACTCGTCCTTTTCCGAGTTCAGGAGCTGGCGGATCTGTTCGGCGTCGCCGATGGCGTCGCGCCCGCGCGCGATCGTGCCCGAGATCGGGCAGGTCTCGACCCGCCGCCCGTCGGAGCGCACGAACATTTCCGGCGAGGCCGACACCAGAAACTCGCCGTCGCCGAGATTCATCAGCGCGCCATAGGGCGACGGGTTGATGCGGCACAGACGCTGAAACACTTCCGCCGGCGAACGCTCGCAGGGCTCGCCGAACAATTGGCCCGGCACGGCCTCAAAGAGATCGCCGCGGGCAAACGCCGCGCGCGCGGTCTCCACCGTCGCCTGGTATTCGCCGGGCGCGTGATCGGCAAAACCCTGCCGCGGCGTCCTGGCGTAGAGGCTTTCGGCGGTGTCGCGCGGCAGACCGGCCGTCGACTTTCCCTTCCAGGTGAAATCGTAGCTCAACTCCGCGCCGCGCGAGGTGGCGCGGTCGTAGGCGAGCAAGCGGTCCGGCACGTAGAGCACGATGTCGCGCTGGTCCTTCTCGCGCGGCCGCTTCTGCACGAGATCCTCGATCTGGAATACGAGATCGTAGGCGAAGGCGCCGAACAGGCCGAGCAGCCCGTCGTCGCTGGAGGCGAACACGCGCACGAGGTCGCGCACCACCGACATCACGCTGGCGCGGCGGGTGCGCTGGTCTTCCTCGACCGGCGCCTCGCCGCGCACGACATGACCGGCGAGATGCGAGGCGGTCTTCTCCGAAATGACGACGCAGGGCTCGCGCAAGGTATCGCCGAGGAAGGCGATCAGGATTTCGCCCCGCGCATTCAGCGCCGACAACGCGAAGTTCACGCCATTGGTCTCGAGCACCAGCGGCGGATCGGAAAAACCGAGATCGAAACTCTCGTAGCGGCCGGGCACCGTGGTGCCCGAGGACAGCACCACGCCGCGGCGGCGGTCGAGCAGGTCGATCAGCGCGTCGAGCCGATTGGCATTGCCCTGGAAATGCTCGACGGTGCGCAGAATCGCGAGGCCACTGGCCGTCGTGAATTCGCTGCGTTCGGGGAGCGAAAAGACCGTCCTGTTCATGTGTTCCTCTTACGAAACTTGTCGAGGGAACGCCACACAGGACAAGGAAAAGCCGCCTGCGATGGCGGCCCCTGAACGATTGAAATCAAAGCAAAATCGCACCGGCCACCTCTGATCAGGAGGTGCGCCACCAACGACGGGATGGGTTAACGGTGCTCATGACCGACGTAGACACCATGGCAGGGCTGCACAGTCAAGGTATCCCGCACCATGGACGGAGCGGAAAATAAGGGTAGGATTCGCAACAGGGGCGGGGTTGGTCGATACCCTCATGGTGAGGAGGCGCGTCAGCGCCGTCTCGAACCATGAGGCCCCGACGTGGCCTCACCCTTCGAGACGCGGCTTACGCCGCTCCTCAGGGCGAGGGGAAATAGCAAGGAGGCGCGCCATGCTGAGAGCCTTGGGATACGCAGGCTTCGGGTCGGACAAGCTCGACGACTGGCGGCAGTTCGGCACCTCGCTGCTCGGCTTCCAGGCGGTGGAGCGCGGCAACTCGCTGCTCGCCTTCCGGATGGACGACCGCAAGCAGCGCGTGGTGATCGACCGCGCGATGGGCGACGGCGCGCGCTTCTTCGGCTGGGAGGTTGCCGACGGCACGGCGCTCGACGCGCTCGCGGCAAAGCTGGAGAGCGCCGGCATTGCCGTCACCGTCGAACCGAAGGCGCTGGCCGATGCGCGGCGCGTCGCCGCGCTGATCTCATTCCATGATCCCGACGGCAACCGGCTGGAAGCCTTTCATGGCGCCGAGATCGACGAGACGCCGTTCAGCCCGGGGCGCTCGATCTCGGGATTCCGCACCGGACCACTGGGCCTGGGCCATGTCGTGCTGACGGTCGAACACATCGAGCCCTTGAAGAAATTCTACATGGACGTGCTCGGCTTCCGTCTTTCCGACTACATCGAAAAGCCGTTCCGCGCCTATTTCTTTCACGTCAATCCGCGCCATCATTCGCTGGCGCTGATCGAGACCGGCAAGAGCGGCATGCATCACATGATGGTGGAGCTGTTCTCGCTCGACGACGTCGGCCAGGCCTATGACGTTGCGCTCGGCGAGCCCGACCGCATCGGCGTGACGCTCGGACGTCACACCAACGATTTCATGACCTCGTTCTACGCCAGGACGCCGTCATCCTTCATGGTCGAATGCGGCTGGGGCGGCCGCGAGCTCGATGCCGACTGGCAGCCGGTCGAGATGACGCATGGGCCGAGCCTGTGGGGCCATGAGCGGGTGTGGTTGCCGGAGAAGGACCGCGCGGTCGCGCGCGACATGCGGCTCAACGCGGCGCGCGAGGGCCTGCGCGCGCCGGTGCAGGTGCTGGACGGCAATTACAGACTGATGTCGGGGACCTGCGCCTGGTGGGACGAGGTGAAGCAGTAGGGCAGAGACTCTCAGTATCGTCATTGCGAGCGAAGCGAAGCAATCCACAACGCCGCAGTGGAGGTATGGATTGCTTCGTCGCTTCCGCCTTCGCTCTTCGAGCTTCGGCGGACAAGCCGCTCCTCGCAATGACGACTTCTAAAGACCGCACTTCTTCCAGAGCGCGGCCATCTCTTCGTCAGTCGCGAACTCGCCGCGTTCGGCCTGGCGAAGCCCCTCGAGCACCGCCGCGCGGTGCTCTTCCGGCACGATGAACGGACCTGCCTCTTCGGCCCTATCCTGCTCGGGCGGTTCGTCGCGATGCATCACGCGTTCACCCCAGATGCTTCCTGAAATACTCCGTCGCGCGGCCCCAGGCCTGTTCGGCGCATTTGCGGTCATGCACCGACATGCGCTGCTCGTTGGCAAAACCGTGCTCGGCGTCGTAGCGGTGGATGTCGAGCGACTTGTTGGCCGCCTTCATCGCCTTCTCGAACGCATCAACCGCGGCCGGCGTGCACCAGTCGTCCTTGTTGGCGAAATGCGCCTGCAGCGGAATCCGCACATCCGCCGGTTTCGCCGCCTGCTCCGGCGGGATGCCGTAGAACACCACGCCCGCGGTCAGCTCCGGAATCTTCGTCGCGCCGATGATGGTCACCGCGCCGCCGAGACAGAAGCCGGTCAACCCGACCTTGGCGCCGTTGCGCGCGAGATACTGCGCGGCGCCGCGCACCGTCTGCGTGGTGGCGTCCATGAAGTCGAGCGAGTTCATCTCTTTGCCGGCCGCGTCCGTGTCGTGATAGGGCACCACCTTGCCCTTGTAGAGATCGGGCGCCAGCGCGTCGAAACCGGCGCGCGCGAAGCGGTCGCACATGCCCTTGATCTGGTCCTGCAGGCCCCACCATTCCTGGATCACCACGACGCCGGGCGCATCGCCGCGCGCCGCGTTGGCGAGATAGCCGGAGGCGTCCTTGCCGTCCGGACGCTTGAAGGTGATGATGGTGCCCATGGTTCCTCCGACGCTTGTTGGGACGTTGGCGGCATTCTGTCCGCGATGCGGTCCGGACGCAACGGTGGTCGGCGGCAACAAAAAAGCCCCCGAAGGGGCTTCTCGAAAACGTGACACGCCGACAAGGCCTCAGTGCGCGTCGGCCCAGACCTTCTTCTTGGTGAAGTACACCATGCCGGCCAGGATGATCAGCACCACGAACACCATGAAGCCCATCTTCTTGCGCTCCTCCATGTGCGGCTCGGCGGCCCACATCAGGAAGGTGGCGACATCGTGGGCATATTGCGCGACCGTGGTCGGCGAGCCGTCGTCGAAGGTCACCTGACCGTCTGACAGCGGCTTCGGCATCTTGATGGCATGGCCGGGGAAATACTTGTTGTAGTACGAGCCCTCGGGGATGGTCACGCCTGCCGGCGGCTTGTCCTCGAAACCCTGCAGGATCGCGTCGACATAGTCGGGCCCCTGCTCCTGGTACTGGGTGAAGAAGTCCAGGATGAACCAGGGGAAGCCGCGCTCATAGGAGCGCGCCTTCGTGATCAGCGAGAGGTCGGGCGGCAGGCCGCCGCCATTGGCGGCGCGGGCCGCCTGCTCGTTCGGGAACGGCGAGGGGAAATAGTCCGCCGGGCGGCCGGGCCGCTCGAACATCTCGCCCTGGTCGTTGGGGCCGTCCTTGATCTTGTATTCGGCCGCGAGGCCCGCCGCCTGCGCCTCGGAATAGCCGGGCCCGCCACGGTCGGCGATGTTGCGGAAGGCGATGTAGGACAGCGCGTGGCAGTTGGAGCAGACTTCCTTGTAGATCTTCAGGCCACGCTGCAGCGCGCCGCGATCATAGGTGCCGAACGGCCCCGAGAACGACCATTTCTGCGCCGGTGGCGTATCGGCGTCCTCGGCGCGCGCATTCCCTGCGCTGCCGATCACAAGGCCGCCGGCGACGATCATGGCGACGATCGCGGCCGCAACCTTGCCGCTCTTGGCGAGCACCGCATCCGCGATCGAGTTCGGCACGGCACGCGGCGTCTCGATCCGCGCGAGCAGCGGCAGCACGATCAGCAAGTAGGCGAAATAGCAGAAGGTGAGGATGCGGCCGGCAATCACGTAGATGCCTTCCGGCGGCTTCGAGCCGAGATAGCCGAGCAGGATGCACACCACGACGAACATCCAGAAGAACTGCTTGGCCAGCGGACGATACTTGCAGGAGCGCGTCTTCGCGCTGTCGAGCCAGGGCAGGAATACCAGCAGCAGGATCGAGGAGAACATCACGACGACGCCCGCAAGCTTGTTGGGAATGCTGCGAAGCATCGCGTAGAACGGCAAATAGTACCATTCGGGCACGATGTGCGCCGGCGTCTGCGCCGGGTTGGCCACGATGTAGTTGTCGGCGTCGCCGAGATAGTTCGGCATGTAGAAGATGAACCAGGCGTAGAGCAGCA
>Ga0070741_10017595_pt1 | contig 11719 bp, 13 predicted proteins | sample Coa_R1_4_FD_66440 | JGI IMG/M metagenome (GOLD analysis project Ga0070741, IMG submission 66440) | Surface soil microbial communities from Centralia Pennsylvania, which are recovering from an underground coalmine fire - Coalmine... | ecosystem: Environmental > Terrestrial > Soil > Unclassified ...
CACGCTGGATCGCCGAGAGCGACAAGCAGCGGGCGGAGTTTGCCGGCTACACCGTGGTCGACGCTCTCAGCGTGGTCATCACGCACCTGGGCGAGGTGCTGCGCAAGCACGCCGCCGAACTGCTGAGCCGTGAAGACCTCAAGAACCTGCTCGACAAAGTCAGGGAGACGTCGGCGTCGGTGATCGACGAGTTGATTCCCAACTTGTTGACGATGGGAACGCTCCATCGCGTGCTCGGGCTCTTGCTGGAGGAGCACGTACCGATTTCGAACTTGACGCGCATCCTGGAAAGCCTGGCCAACCACGTGCCCACCATCAAGGACCCCATCGAGCTGGCCGAGCGAGTGCGTGTCGATCAGGGGCGGGCCATCTGCGAGCGTTACCGCGACGCCCAGGGACGCCTGTCGGCGCTGGTGCTCGATCCGCGCCTGGAGCTGGAACTGCGGCGGGCGCTGCACGAGAAGACCCTGGCCCTCGAACCGGCGCGCCTCGAAAAACTGATCGTGCGCCTGGCCAACGAATGGGGCAAGGCCAGCACCGCCGGCAAGGACGTGGCCCTGCTCACCGACGCCAGCCTGCGCCGGCCCCTGCGCCAGACCATGATTCGCTCCTTGCCCAATCTCGCCGTCATTGCGTACCAGGAGGTTCCCACCGACGTGTTTCTGAACCCCGCCGTCATGATCAAGCCGGAGGACGTGTAGAACAAGCGAAGAATGAGAGCTGCGGCAGGCGCGGGCAGGTTCGCATGATGCACAAGGCGGGAGGAGAGATGTTTATTGTCACAAGTGAAAATGTCAGGTGTGGCTTGAAACTGCCGAGGAGAATATCGAAGCGATGATTTTTGCCCCTGTTCCGTCCGATGATGGAAGAAGCGTGACGCGTGCGGCGTGACGCGTGCGGCGTGACGCGTGCGGCGGGAGGAGGTCTTGTGGGCACGGCGGTCAATGCTTACCGCGGGCAGATCGACCAGAGCAAGCGCGACGCGTTGATCATGGCCCACCTTGCCCTGGTGCGGCACACCGTCGGCCGGGTGCTGGCGCATCTACCTCCTGGGGTGGACGTGGAAAACCTGGAAGCGGCCGGCACGCTTGGGCTCGTGGAGGCCGCCAGCAAATTCAACCCGGAGCGCGGCATCAAGTTTGAGAGCTTCGCCTCGATGCGCATCCGCGGGGCCGTGCTCGATGAACTGCGCCGCAATTGTCCCTTGCCGCAGCACCTGCTGGAACGGATGGCGAAGGTCCGCAAAGCGTATAAGGAACTGACGCCGCCGGTAACGCTCGAGGCCCTGGCGTCGGCGACGGCCCTCAGCCAGGACGACGTTGCTGATTGTCTGTCTGCCATGCGCATGACGCGGATGCTTTCCTGGGACAATCTGACTGAGCCCTTGAAAAACCAGGCACTGGATGAGGACGAGCGGCCGGAGCGGCGCCTGGAACACGCCGAGCAGAAACGGCAGTTGGCCCGCGCCTTGATCCGCCTGGAAGAGCGCGAGCGGCTGGTGGTCACGATGTACTACCTGGAAGACTTGCGCCTCAAGGAAATCGGGGCGCTGTTGCAGCTGTCGGAATCGCGCATCAGCCGGCTGTTGCAGCAAGCGTTGTTCAACCTGGGTGAATTCATGCGTGCCGAAGAAGCGCGCGAAGAGGCAGGCCGATGATGTCGCATGAGCCGAGAGACTCGTCGTCGCACCGAGTGGTTCCCGGCAAGCGCGTGCGCCTGAGCGGCGAAATCGCCCGCGTCCGCATCCCCGGGCAGGAGAGCTGCCCCGAGCCGCAGGTGAGTCTCGTTCGCGAAGGCGACACGATCAAGGCCATCGAGGTGGTGTGCACGTGCGGCAAGCGCATCCGCTTGAACTGTGTGTTTTAGCGTTTTCCGCAACGTATCGCGCCGCTCTGCATCGCGGCTGGTGGGGTAAGCATTCTTGCTTGCCGGCAGCAAGCGCGTGGGGTGCGCAACCAGGAATGTTTACGCCACTGGCCGCACGAAAAAAAAGCACGGTCCGTCTGCGTTGGGGACGTGTGCTGGGGTGACGAAAGCGTGCGACGACAGCGTCGCACCACGATGGGTGAAGAGGTGTGTCATGGACAGGCCGATCTTGCCGCGCTGGCCGGGGTGCCTGGCACTGGCGCTGGTGCTGGGGACATCGGGCTGCGCCCTGGGGCCCAGGCTGGGGACGAGCAAGCCGGCAGCGGACCGGGTTTTTGCCGCCGACTATCAGGCGCCGCCGGCGCGCGCGGGCAACCTGCCTGGCGGTCCTCCCAACGAACAATTCACACTGCTGATGGAACGGCTGACCGCCGCCGAGGATGACCGCAAGGCCATGCAAGCACGTCTGTTTCATCTGGACCAGCAACTGCGCGAAAAGGACCAGGCTATTGTGCAGGCCTCGGGCGAGGTGCAGGAGGCAACCAAGCAGATCAAGCACACCCGGGAAGAGATCAAGCGCTGGAAGAGCGATATGGAGACGTTGCGCGGGAAATTGCGGCACGTGGAGCGGGAGAACAAGGAGACCCTGGAGGCGATCATCAAGACCCTGGAGAAGTTTCTGGACAGCGAAAGCACCGGCCAGCCCTGACGAATGCTCGTGAACGTCTTGGCAATGCAATCGTAGGAAGGACTTCCCAGGCCACCCAGAATCGAGCATATTGCTTCAACATAGGTGGTCCCGGTCGGGCTGTGACGTCCGACCTACGGGCCCGGGACCAAGAAACCCTGGCGCGTCTCCGTCCCGCCTGCCGATAAGAATACGGGTCCATGTTTTTTGAGGTCCTGGCTGCTCCGGAGAGCCACGGCATGGCGAGCGAAACCGCTGCACCGGCGAAAGGCGGCACCAGGAACATGCTGGTGCTGGGCCTGGTGGCCCTCGTGGCTGCCGGGGCGGGCGCGGCTGTACCCTGGGTGTTACTCGCACCCAAGGATTCGCACAAGAAGGTGGAGCCGCAAAAAGCGCCTCCCAAGCCCGTCATCGTTCCGTTCGGTGAAGTCGTGGTCAATTTGGGCGAGGAAAGGTTGACACGGTACCTACGCGTCAAAGTGGTACTGGTGGTTGAGGAAGCCCAGAATAAGGAAGTGAGCGAGCAGATACTCAAGGAGAAGGCCTTCCTGAAAAACTGGCTCATCGGCTACCTGAGCGACCAGTCGATCCAGGAAGTGAGCCGGGCCGCCGGCGTCAACCGCGTCCGCCGGGAGATCCGCGATCAGTTCAACGCCATGCTGTTCCCCGACGGCGCCGAAAGAATCCAGGACGTGCTCTTCGACGAATTCGTGGTGCAGTAAGGTTGAAGCCCGAAGCCCCGCGAGGTTCCGCAGCGTGGGCCGTTGAGGGCAAATGAGTTCACCGCTGGCACCAAGGTGTAGAACCGCGCTGGCGCTTCGGGCTTGAAATTCACATGAACATTGTGTCCTATAATTTCGCCGACCCGGCCCGGTTGCCCGGCGAGCAGGAGCAGCGCTTGACCGCCTGGCTGCGCAGTGCCTGCGCCCTGGCAAACAAGGGCTGGAGCAAAGAGTTCCTCTATCAGGTGCAGGGCCGCTTTCAGGGTGTCGCCAGCGCACGCCCGGCCGAGGCCCTGGCGGCGTTGCCTGAGACCGTGCTCGCGTATCCTGTGGCCGTGGGCGAGCGGCTAATCACGCTGCTGGCATTTCCCAGGCCGCTGGTGCTGACACTGGTGTGTGGATTGATTGGCGACCGTGGCGACCAATTGCACGCCGACCGCGAGTTGACCGTCGTCGAGGAATCGCTGTTCGAGTATTTCCTGCAGCGTTTGTGGTTTCCGGCGTGGAAGGAAACCATGCCCTATCACCCGCCGGTCAACCAGGAAGGCGAAGGGGCCCCGCGCTGGGAGATCCGGCAGCGCCTGACCAATCCGCGCTGGAGCAAGCTCTTTGCCAAGCAGGAACGCCTGGTGCGCTGCACGCTTGTGGTTCAGGGGCCGTTCGGCGAGCAAGAATGCTGGTGGCTCACGCCGGGCAAGGACCTGTTTCCACTGCTGGGAATCGCGAGTGTGGCCGTGGAAGCCACGCCGGTGGCCGGTCCGAAGCTGGAGAGCGTCGTCAAGGAAATCCCGGTGGATGTGACGGTGCTGCTGGGGAGTGTCGACTTACCGCTGTCGCAGCTATCGCGCCTGAGCCCGGGAGACGTGATAATTCTGAATCAGCGCGTGTGGGAGCCACTGGTGGCGCAGGTGGGCGGTCTGACCAAGCTGCAGGGCTGGGCGGGCCGTGCCGGGTCGCTGCAAGCATTTCAGGTTCAATCGATCCAGGATGAGTAAGCCATGCTGCCGAATACACCCGAGTCAGTGAGCGTGGACAAACCTGGGGGCGTGGCCGCCGTGCTCGCGCCGCACGCACCGGGGATGGGCGAGCCGGTAGGCGCGGCCGTCGAGGCCCGCGTGGCGGAATTTGCCGAACTGGCGCCTGCCAAGGTCGCGCCGGCCACCAATTCGCTGAGCCATCTGCTCGACGTCACTGTCACCGTGACCGCCGAGCTCGGCCGCAAGGTGCTCACCATCGGCGATATTCTCAAGCTCGGATCGGGTTCACTCGTGGAGCTGGAGCGCGAGATCTCCGAGCCCGTGGAGTTGCGCATCCAGGGGGTGCCCCTGGCTCGTGGAGAGGTGGTCGTGGTAGAAGATCGGTTCGCCATTCGCATCAAGGAAATTGTCGATCCAAAGTTTACCCAGAAAAAATAGCCGGTGATCGGAAGTTTTTTCCAGCTCGGCGAACGAGCGCCGCCGCGATCGTCCAGAACAATCCTGCCGCAAGCCATCGCCGCAAAGGCACTAACACCTCTTCGCAACGCAAAGGCCGCCTTTTCCGCATCCTGGGCATGCAAGTTGCTTCTCCTCCGTTCGCTATTTTCCGGCCCGATAGCTGAGCCGCGAGCCGAACGGGAGCGCGAGCGCCGTCCGAATCGTCCCCACGGACCAAGGAGGTTCCATGCTGCAAGGCGTGTACAGTGCCGCGACGGCCCTGGAGACGGCGTCGATGAATCAGGACCTGCTGGCGGAGAACCTGGCCCATGCGAGCACGCCCGGCTATCGCCGCCAGGGATTGATCTTTGAAGTCATGCCGCCTGGACCGGATATGGCGCCTGCGCTGAGAAATTCCTTGGGGGCGCGCCTGACGGAGAGCTACACGCATTTTGACCAGGGACCGATCCAGTATACAGGCAACAGTCTCGACGTGGCCTTGAACGGCGACGGTTTCTTCGTGCTGGAAGGGTCGGACGGGCCGGTGTATACGCGCAACGGCGTCTTCGAGGTCAATGCCGCCGGCGAACTGCAATCCAAGGGCGGCATGCGCGTGCAGGGCCAGGGCGGGCGGATCGTGGTGCCGCCGGACGCCGCCGGCATCACCATTACACGCGACGGCGTCGTACTGGTCAACAACGCCGAGGTGGGGCGCTTGCGCGTGGTCACCTTTGCCAACCCGCAGACGCTGCGCCGCGTCGGCGCCACGCTGTTTAACGGACAGGCGCCGCAGACCGTCGCGCCAGGCGCGGTGCACTTCGAGCAGGGGTATCGCGAAGGCTCGAACGTCCAGGTCGTCAACGAGATGATCGCCATGATCCTGGGCATGCGGCAATACGAGGCCGCCGACCGTGCCATGCGCACGCTGTCCGAGTCGATGGGCTTGAACACCAAGCCGCAGCAGTAGGTTCGCCGCGACCCGCAGGAAAGCGCGGCAGCGTCTCAGGAACGAGAAGCCGTGCCGCGCTCCCCTTCGGGTCGCGGCGAAACAGAAGCAAGGAGGCCTCATGATCCGTGCGTTTCATACCAGCGCCACGGGCATGAATGCCCAGCAGACGGTGCTGGACAACACGGCCAACAACCTGGCGAACGTCAACACCACCGGCTTCAAGAAGAGCCAGGTGGAGTTCCAGGACTTGCTCTACTCGACGCTGCGGCAGCCGGGCTCGCAGTCGGTGCAGGGCCAGATGATTCCGACGGGCATTCAGGTTGGCAACGGTGTTCGCGTCGCCGGCACTACGCGCTTGTTCTCCGTTGGCACTCTGGAAAACACCGGCAACAGCCTCGACCTGGCCATCGAGGGCAACGGCTTCTTCCAGATCACCAACCCCGCCGGCGGGCTCACGCTCTATTCGCGCGACGGCTCCTTTCGCGTCAATGCCAACGGCGAACTCGTCACGGCCGACGGCTTCTACCTCGAACCGCGTATTACGCTGCCGCAAGATGTGCTTTCGATTGCGGTCGGCAATGACGGCACCATCTCGATCACGACCGGCTCGGCGCCGAACACCAGCAACGTGGTCGGCCGACTGACCATCGCGCGTTTCGCCAATCCTGCCGGCCTGAGCAGCGAAGGCCGCAACCTTTATTCCCAGACCGCGGCCTCCGGAACACCCACCGTGACCACGCCAGGGCAGAACGGCACCGGCATGATTCGCGGCGGCTTTCTCGAACGTTCCAACGTCGAAGTCGTGCAGGAACTCGTCAACTTGATCCAGGCCCAGCGCGCTTACGAATTCAACACCAAGGCCATTCGCGTCGCCGACGAGATGCTCTCTTACACCAACGACCTGGTGAGGTAGCCATGACGCGACGCTCGTCGATGACATATGCGATACTTTTCGCTCTTGGCGCGTCGCTGGTTGTCCTTGGCATGCCTGGTCTCTCCCAAGAGCCAACAGCAAAGAGCGAAGGGCAAACCGTGGCCATTCTCTTGCAAGCAGATTCGACGGTGGACGAAGCCATCGTGCGCCTGCGGCACGTGGCCGAGCTGCGCGGGGGCAGTGCGGCCTTGCGGCAAGCTATGGCGGAGCTGGATCTGGCGGAGGTGCCGGCCAACGGCAGGAGCGTGGCGATCACGCGCGGGCAGGTCGAGATTCGTCTCTTGCTTGCGGGCATCGAGGCGAGCGCCTTCAGCGTGGCGGGCCCCGAGCGAATCGTCGTACGGCCGACGGCGGAAGAGCTGAGCGAGGCGGCAGTGTTTCAGGCGGCGCGCAAGATCTTGATGCAACGATTGCCCGGACCGCCAGAAAGCACCCTCATCAAGCTGGTCCAGCCCATCGTCTTGCCGATGCGGGAAGACACGGACAAGGGCGCGATCCGCCTGATCGGCGAGCTGGCTCCAGTCCGGCAACCCCTCGGCAAGGTGCGTGTCGACGTGATCGTGTTCGTGAACGGTCAGCGACGTTGCTCGATTCCGGTGAGCGTGGAGGTGACGTGCCATCAGGACGTAGTTCTCGCCAAGCGCCGCATCGACGTGGGCGAAATGCTGCACGACGCCTGCGTGACGGTGGAGCGCCGGCCGCTCGAGAACCTGGAGAACTTTTTGCCCGCCGCCGACATCGTGAACAAGAAAAAGGCCCGGCGCGTGCTGCTGCCCGGCCAGCTCCTCGGCAGTATCGACGTGGAGGACAGCGAAGACGCCAATCCCGTCCTGGTGCGGGCGCGCGAACTCGTACGCCTGACGGCACAGATCGGCGGCATCCGCGTGGTGGCCAGCGGCGAGGCCCTCCAGGAAGGCAGGCACGGACAGGTCATCCGCGTCCGCAACATCGATTCCAACAAGATTGTGCAGGGCAAAGTCGTGGAACGCCTGGTGGTCGAGGTGGATTACTAAAGTGTGTAGCCGCGAGGCGCCAGCGGAGCACAAAAGAATGCACACTACCGGCGCCGGGCGCTACGCTGGCGTGTATCGGCAAGCCGCAGAGGGGAGACGAACGTGAGACGATTCATCCTGGCGTTGGCGCTGATGGCGCTGTTGGCGGCGGCGGCGCGGGCCGACGACATCTGGGCCCGGCGCATCCCGCAAGCATACCTGTTCAACGATTATCGCGCCCGCAACATCGGCGAGCTGCTGACCATCATCGTCAGCGAAAACACCGACTTCCAGGAGAACGAAAAACGCGAGCTGGACAAGGAGACGCAGACGCGGGCCCTGTTCAACCTCAACGCCAACAGCACCATCACCAACGGCACGGCCCGCAGCGTCAAGGGCACTTTCGACGCCCAGGCCAACTCGCAACGCAAGTTCGACAGCAAGGCCAACAGCATGATCGACCGCCGCCTCGCCGATCGCATGACCGTGGTCGTCATGGGCGTCATGCCCAACGGCAACCTCATCGTCGAGGGCACGCGCACCCGCGTTGTCGCCCGCGAGTGGCGCACGCTGCGCGTCACCGGCATCGTGCGGCCGGCGGACATCGGCCCGTTCAACACCGTGCAATCGCAGTTTATCGCCAACTTCCAGATGATCTACGAAGGCCGCGGGCCGGAATCGAGCTACACCAACCACGGCTGGGGCGGACGCATCATGAACGTCCTCTGGCCATTCTGATCCATGCAGGGAAGGAGTCCCGTCATGGTGCAGAACGCGCAGGCGAGCCGGGAGCGTCTCCGACCGGAGATCGCAACATGCTGCCGACGTGCATCCTTGCTCGCCGTCGTCGGGCTGGCCTGGTGCAGCGCCATCGTCTATGGCGGCGTGCGCATCAAGGACATCACCGAGCTGGAAGGAGCCCGGATCAACCAGCTCGTCGGCTTCGGCCTGGTCGTCGGCCTTGATGGCAGCGGCAGCAAGAGCCTGTTTACCCAGCAAGTCGCCGTCGACATGCTGCAGCGCTTCCGCGTGACCTCGAAGATTATCGCTGGCATCCAGGGCGATTCAGTTTTCAAGTCGGGGAATATTTCGGCCGTCATGGTGACCGCCGAGCTGGGGCCGTTTTCGCGCCGCGGCAGCCGCATCGACGTGATCGTCTCGGCTCTCGATGACGCCACCAGCCTGCAAGGCGGCACACTCATCTTGACGCCTCTGCGCGGCGCCGATGGCGTCGACTACGCCGTGGCCCAGGGGCCGCTCTCGGTGGGCGGTTTCATTTTTAGTTCCACGGGCGGCGGTGCCACTCCGGCCGCAGGCGCCCAGAAGAACCATCCCACGGTCGGCCGCATCGCCGGCGGCGCCACCGTCGAGCAGGAAGCCCGCGGCAAGATCCTGTGCCAGGGCCAGATCCGCCTGATGCTGCGCGATCCCGACTACGCCACGGCCCAGGCCATCGCCAAGGCCGTCAATCGCCGCTTTCCCAACAGCTCGTTCACCCCTGACGCCGGCAGCGTGCAGATCTTCGTCTCCGAAGAGCAGCAGCTCAACCTGGTGTCGTTCGTGAGCGAGATCGGGGTGCTCGAGGTGCAACCCGACGTCCCTGCCCGCGTGGTCATCAACGAACGCACCGGCACCATCGTCGCCGGCCACCAGGTGAAGATCTCGACAGTGGCGGTGACGCACGGCAATCTGGCGATTTTGACCACAAGTCAGCCGATCGCATCGCAGCCGGCGCCCTTCAGCCAGGGCAAGACGGTGGTGTTGCCGCGAGGACAGGTTGGAGTTTCTGAGCAGGGAGGCGTGGTGCGGGTGTTGGAGAACTCGGTAACCGTGGCGGACCTGGCGCGCGTGCTGAATGCGCTGGGCGCCACGCCGCGCGACCTGATCATCATCTTCCAGACGCTCAAGCAGGCCGGTGCGCTGCATGCGGAACTGGTGATCATGTGATCCCAAGCCCGACGCGCCAGCGAGGGGGCCGAAGCGCGCGGCCGAGGGGGTGCTTCATCCCTCGTTCAAGGAGAGTGCCATGGACGCCATGAGTCCCGTGCATGTGCCGATGACCGCCCTGGGAATGGACCTGTCTGCAGTTGCTTCCATGGCGCGGAGCAGCGACGGCCGGGCCATTGACACGGTGGCGCAGGGCTTCGAGAGCATGTTCGTTTCGCTGCTGGTCAAGCAGATGCGGCAGACGCTGGAGCCGGGGACGCTCTTCAGCCAGGACCCGGGCGATGTTCTGGGGGGGCTGTTCGATCACTTTCTCGGGCAGCACCTGGCGCAGCAAGGCGCCCTCGGCATCGGGGCCCTGGTGCGGAAGCAATGGTCGCAGGGGGCCCAGGCATGAACTCCGCGCCATCCTTGGCCAGGCTCTGCCTGGACCAGGTTCACCTCGAGGAAGCCTACCTCGCCGAGGCGAAGGGCACGCTGGTGCGTATGCGTGCGTCCTTGCTGACGAGCGCGCCGGCGGGACTGGCGGAAGTGCTGCAGCAAGAGGAAGCGTGTGGCCGCCGCGGCCAGGCCATGGGCCAGCAGCGGCGCCGCTTTCGCCGGGCCGTGGCAGACCGGCTCGGCTGGCGCCCCGAGGAGGTCACGCTCAAGAAGCTGGTCGAACTGGTGCCGGCCGACGACCGGGTTTTGCTGATGCAGGCGCGCGAACGCATTCACACCCAGGTGCGCGAGCTGCAACAGCTCACTCAGGCGAACGGCGTCTTGATCCTGTATTTTCTCGATTTTGTGCAGCGCTTCTTTCTGGAACTCACCGGCGCGGGCAACAACGGCGAACGTTACAGCGCACGCGGCGCGCGGCAACCGGCCGCCTGCGGTTCGCTACTGCAGCTCCAGGGTTGAGCCATGTCGTCGCTTTCCATAGGCCTGTCCGCCTTGAGCGTCAGCCAGCAGTTGCTGGACCTGACCGGGCAGAACATTGCCAATGCCAACACTCCGGGATTTCATCGGCAGATAGCCGATCTCGCCGCCCGGACGGCGGGTCAGCCCATCGGTGCCGGCGTCGAAATCCAGCAAGTGCGCCGCCTGGTCAACAACCTGCTCGAGGCGGCCATTACGCAGAATACGGTCAGCGCCAGCGATGCCGCGGCCCAGCTGCAGGCCATGCAGCAACTCGAAGCGGGACTCGATACCGGCGACGGCTCCATTCCCGATCTGCTGGAGAAGTTCTTCAACCAGCTGTCGACGCTGATGGAGCAACCGGGCGATGTCGCTCAGCGCCGCGTCATGCTGGTGAGCGCCCGCGCCCTGACCGATCGGCTCAACGCCAGCGCCGACGACTTCCGCCGGCTGCGGCAGGACGCCGACACGCAGGGGGCCGCGATTGTTGACCAGGTAAATCTGCTGACCGACCAGATCGCCCGCCTCAACGCGTCCATCCATAATCTTGCCGTGCAGGGGGGACAGCCGAACGATCTGATGGATCGCCGCGATCAGCTCGTGCAACAGCTGGCGCAGTACGTCGATGTCCGCGTTGTGAACCAGGATTTTGGCCAGGTCAATGTGCTGGCGGGCGGCGTGCCCGTCGTGCTGGGCAACCAGGCGGTGCCGCTGCAGTGGTCGCGCGATGCCGAGGGCCAGGCCGTCGTCAGTGCCAACCAGTTCGGCGCTCCGCTGAATGTCGCCGGCGGCCAGGTAGGCGCCATGCTGACGTTGTACAACAAGACTCTCCCGGACATCCAGCATCGGCTCGATGCCCTGGCCGATGCTTTCATCCAGCAAGTCGACACGCTGCAGGCGACCGGACTTGGCCTGGACGGGCCGAAAACGTTCCTGGCCGGCACCCGCGCCGTCAGCAGCGCCGATCAGCCCCTTGCCCAGGCCAGGTTTGCTTATCCGCCGCAACAGGGATCGCTTTTCATCAGTGTTACCGATCTGGCGACCGGCCAACGTTCCTTGCACGAAATCGCCATCGATCCAACACAGCAGACCCTGCGTGATGTGGCGAATGCCATCAGCGCGATTCCCCATGTCCAGGCATTGATCGACGATCAGGGCGGCACGCTCAAGGTAGTGGCCCAGGCCGGCTACGGCTTCGATTTCGCCGGCCGCGTGCCCGCTGCGCCCGACCTTGCTCTCACGGGTTCGACCGTGCCTGCGATTTCGGGAACGTACACCGGTGCGGCAAACGAGCGCCTGACCTATCGTGTCG
>Ga0070741_10017596_pt1 | contig 11719 bp, 15 predicted proteins | sample Coa_R1_4_FD_66440 | JGI IMG/M metagenome (GOLD analysis project Ga0070741, IMG submission 66440) | Surface soil microbial communities from Centralia Pennsylvania, which are recovering from an underground coalmine fire - Coalmine... | ecosystem: Environmental > Terrestrial > Soil > Unclassified ...
GGGGGCCGAAGCCCCCGCTAAAAAACGTCGGAACCTAGATTCCGACGCCCCCTCTAACCTTGAAGACAGCTCGCCAACGCGGCGAAAAATCCTTTAACATCAAAAGGATGCCGAATTTTCCCCAAGCCGTCAACGACCGCTTTAAGGTACCGGTAATAGCTATAGAGCGGCCCTGTGAGACACAAGATGCGGGCTCAAGCCGGGTTTTGTATCAGGACCATCAGTCGAAGCCGGTGGTGCGGTCCGAGTGTCCCCAAATGTACCAACCCGGTGGGACACGTTCGATGCCCATAAAACAAGGCTTTTAGGCCGAATGTCCCACTTTGCGCGCCACTCCCCACTAAGCGGTGGAAGGCAATCGACCACCGATTCGTAGCGGTTTTATCGACTTCGCCAGCCCCGACCTGTCGTCGGTTTCAACCAAAGCGGCGCACATCGTGCCCTCGCCATCGGCCGGCGCGAGCCGGTCGCCCGGCACTTTACGGATGAAGCGCTGGACGGCGCCTTCCTTCTTCATGCCGATCACCGAGTCGTAGTCGCCGCACATGCCGACGTCGGTCTGGTAGGCGGTGCCGCCCGGCAGGATCCAGGCATCCGCCGTGGGGATATGGCTGTGCGTGCCCAGGACTGCGGAGACGCGGCCGTCGCAATGATGGCCCATCGCCTGCTTCTCGCTGGTGGCCTCACCGTGCACATCGACCAGGATGAACTGCGCGGCGCGCCCCAGAGTGTATTTGGCGATCTCGGCGTCGACCGTGCGGAATGGATCGTCGAGCGGCTCCATGAAGAGTCGGCACATCACATTCACCACGACGATCTTCTGGCCCTTCGCCGTCTCGAAGATGTTGGCGCCCCAGCCCGGCGTGCCAGGCGGGAAGTTGACCGGCCGCAGCAGCCGCTTGTCCTGGGCGATATAGGGGATGATGTCGCGCTGGTCCCAGACGTGGTTGCCGGTGGTGATGCAGTCGACACCGGCCTTGTGGAACTCGGCGCAGATCTTGGCCGTGATGCCGAAGCCGGCCGCGGCGTTCTCGCCGTTCACCACGACGAAATCGAGGCCGAGCTGCTCGCGAAGGCGCGGCACGTTGCCGGTGACCGCTTCGCGGCCGGAACGCCCGACGATGTCGCCGCAGAACAGGACCTTCATGCGCTACACAAAGGCGCAGGCCCGCTTGTCGGTCAACAGCCAATCCAGCCGTTCGTCGTCGGGCCCATGCGGCACTTGCTCGCTCAGCAGCTGCGCGTCGAAGCCAACGCCCATCGCGGTGATCTGCTTGCGCTGGCGCAAGCCGCGTAGGGTGCGGTCGTAGAAGCCGCCGCCATAACCCAGCCGCCAACCGTCGTGATCGACGGCGAGGAGCGGCACGATCAAGGCGTCGGGCTCGAGCACCTCGCGCTTGGGCGACGGATGCATCGTGCCGAACACGCCCTGCTCGAGCGAATCGCCGGGACGCCAGGCGCGGAAGGTGAGCGGCTGCCGCTTGCCGGTAACGACCGGCAGGCACAGCTGACAACCCTGGCTGTGCAGTTCGATCATCAGCGGCCGGATGTCGAGTTCCTCCGGCATCGGCCAGAAGCCGGACACGACCGGCGGCGCGTCGAACGGGCGCTCACGGCGGAAGGACTCCAGCAGGCCCTGGGCGGTTGCCCGGCGTTCCTCGTCGGTCAGGCCGGCGCGCCAGGCCTGCATGGCGCTGCGCAGCGTGCGCTTGTCCTCGATAAGATTTGCCACGACGACTCGAACATAAGGAGAGGTGGGGCGGCTCCACGATAGGCCGTGGTTTCGAAAAACCTCCAAGGCCCGCATAAGCAGGTGGGCGCCGTGTAGCCAAGACCACGGTCAAGGCCAGGAACAGCTCCCAGGAGATCTTTATCGGCCCCGGGGTTTTAAGCGAACCTCGCACCGCGCAGAAATCCGCCCCACGCCTAATGTAAGGCCCCAAATGGCCGGCCGCTAGGCGGCGCCGGACACCTTTTTCTGCATCTTGTCGACCCGGGAGGTGATCAGTTCCTCCAGCGCCGTGGCCAGTGTTTCGGCACTGTCGGTGGCGGTCGCCCGGGCGCTCTCGGCCTGGCGCGCCAGCCCGCGCGCCTCGCGGCTTTCGTCGGCCAGCAACAGGGCCGCAAACACCATCAGCTTCACTTCCGGCGTGCCGGGCGGCATCTGCCGACGCAGCGCGTTGATCTTTTCGTCGACGTAGGCGGCGAGTTCCTGAACCCGTTGTTCCTCGCCTGCGCCACAGGCGAACTCGTAGGTGCGATTGGCGATCTGAATCGAGACCTGCGGCATTATCCGCTCCTGTTTTTGCGCCTTATTCGGCGATTGAGGGGAGCGCGACTCTACTCCTCCCCCACTGTGGGAGAGAAGAGTCAATCGTGGGGCGTTAGTTCTGGTCGGCCGCGAGCAGCGAGCGGATATATTCCATCGCCCGTTCGAGGCGACCTTCCACCTCGGTCGCAACCTTGCGCAACTCGTCGTGTTCTTTTTCGAGCCGGCTGAGGCGGCGGCCGAGATCCTCGGCCCTCGACTGCTCGGTGCGCAAACGCTCGTCGACCATCGACTCCAGCCGGCTGAGCGCATCGTCCACGCGATCTCTGGCAGTCGTCGCTCTGGACATTGCTCCCCCGCCGGCGGTCCTGGTCAGGCCGCCCGGCTGCGTTTGATCCATTGCGGGAGGATAAGTGCAGGGCCTGTTAACGGTCAACATGTTGCAGGAGTTGCGGGCTTTACGGCGCAATATCTCGCCTTTGCCTGAGGTTTTGCGCATTGACGCGTTAATAGGTGGTCGGCATGTTGCCGCCGCCTGCACCAAAACCCTCGAGCGATCACCAAAAGGGGCGCACGCATAAGATGACCGCGCAAACCGCCGACCACCGCGACATGGCCAACGCCATCAGGGCCCTCGCCATGGACGCCGTGCAGAAGGCGGACTCCGGCCATCCCGGCATGCCGATGGGCATGGCCGACATCGCCACGGTGCTGTTCAGCAAATTCCTGAAGTTCGATCCGACCGACCCGCACTGGCCCGACCGCGACCGTTTCATCCTGTCGAATGGCCACGGCTCGATGCTGCTCTATTCGCTGCTCTACCTCACCGGCTATCCGGACATGACGCTGGATCAGCTGAAGAACTTCCGCCAGTTGGGCAGCAAGACAGCAGGCCATCCCGAGCATGGCCATGCCTCGGGCATCGAGACCACGACCGGACCGCTTGGCCAGGGCCTCGCCAATTCGGTGGGCTTCGCCATCGCCGAGCGCCTGCTGCAGGCTCGCTTCACCACCGACATCGTCGACCATTACACCTATGTCTTCTGCGGCGACGGCTGCTTGATGGAAGGCATCGGCCAGGAAGCCGTCACGTTGGCCGGCCATTTGGGCCTTGGCCGCCTGATCGTGTTCTTCGACGACAACAACATCTCGATCGACGGCGCGACCTCGCTCGCGACCTCCGACGACCACAAGAAGCGCTTCCTTGCCGCCGGCTGGCATGTACAGGGCATCGACGGGTTCGATCAGGACGCGATCACCCGCGCCATCCGCAAGGCACAGAAGGTCAAGGACAAGCCCTCGCTGATCGCCTGCAAGACCGTGATCGGCTTCGGCGCGCCGACCAAAGCCGGCACCGCGGCCGCGCACGGTGCCGCGCTCGGCGAGAAGGAGATCGAGGGTGCGCGCCAGAACCTCAACTGGCCCTACCCGCCCTTCGAGGTCCCCGAGCCGATCTTCACCGCCTGGCGCAAGGTCGGCGCGCGCGGCAAGTCGCAGCGTCGCAAATGGACCAAGCGCCACGCCGCCATGAGCGAGGCCGATCGCGCCGAGTTCGATCGCCGCATGGCAGGCGAGATCCCGCCCGAGGTCGACCGGGCAATCGTGGCCTTCAAGGCCCGCATCGCAAACGAGAAGCCGTCGTGGGCGACGCGAAAGTCGAGCCAGGAAGTGCTCGAGGTCCTGAACCCGATCCTGCCCGACACCGTGGGCGGCTCAGCCGACCTGACCGGCTCGAACAACACCAAGACCAAGACGCTGAACGCGCAGACGCTGGCCGACCCCGTGGGGCGCTACGTCTATTACGGCATCCGCGAGCACGCGATGGCCGGCGCCATGAACGGCATGGCACTCCATGGCGGCGTGATCCCCTACGGCGGCACCTTCCTCACCTTCACCGACTACGCGCGCGGCTCGATCCGCCTGTCGTCGCTGATGGGTATACGCGTGATCTACGTCATGACCCACGATTCGATCGGACTGGGCGAAGACGGCCCGACGCACCAGCCGATCGAGCATCTGGCGGCGCTGCGCGCCATCCCGCACCTGCAGGTGATGCGCCCGGCCGACACGATCGAGACCGCGGAGTGCTGGCAGATTGCGCTCGAATCGCCCAGGAACCCGTCGATCCTGGCGCTTTCCCGCCAGAACCTGCCGACCGTGCGCGGTGCCGGCGAGGAAAACCTCTGCCGCAAGGGGGCTTATATCCTGGCAGGCGATGCCTCGGCGCCGGTCCGCCTGATCGCCTCGGGTTCCGAGGTGCAGTTGGCGCTGGGCGCGCGCGATCTTCTGGCGAAAGACGGCATCCAGGCCGCGGTGGTTTCGATGCCATCGTGGGAGTTGTTTGCTAAACAGGACGGCGCCTATCGCGAGCAGGTGCTGGGCCGTGACGGCACCGTCCGGGTGGCATGCGAAGCGGCGAGCGGCTTCGGCTGGGAACGCTGGCTCGGCTCGAAGGGCGCGTTCGTGGGGATGAAGGACTTTGGCGCGTCGGGCAAGGCGTCGGACCTGTACAAGCATTTCGGCATCACGGCCGAAGCGATTGCCGAGCAGGCGCGCCAGTTGGCGCGCTAGCCGGTGGTAGAACGGAGGAGAGAATGGCAGTTCGGGTTGCAATCAACGGCTTCGGCCGCATCGGCCGCAACGTCTTGCGCGCGATCCTCGAGTCGGGCCGCAAGGACATCGAGGTCGTGGCCATCAACGATCTCGGCCCGGTCGAGACCAACGCGCACCTGCTGCGCTACGATTCCGTGCACGGCCGCTTCCCGCACGAGGTCAAGGTCGACGGCGACACGATCGACGTCGGCCGCGGCAAGATGAAGGTCACCGCCGAGCGCGATCCCTCGAAGCTGCCGCACAAGGCGATGGGCGTCGAGGTGGCGCTCGAATGCACCGGCATCTTCACCAGCAAGGACAAGGCCAGCGCGCACATCGGGGCGGGCGCCAAGCGCGTGCTCGTGTCGGCTCCCGCGGATGGCGCCGACCTGACGGTCGTCTACGGCGTGAACCACGACAAGCTCACCAAGGATCACGTCGTGGTTTCGAACGCCTCGTGCACGACCAACTGCCTCGCGCCGGTCGCCAAGGTGCTGAACGACGCGGTCGGCATCGACAAGGGCTTCATGACGACGATCCACGCCTATACCGGCGACCAGCCGACGCTCGACACCATGCACAAGGATCTTTACCGCGCCCGCGCCGCGTCCCTGTCGATGATCCCGACCTCGACCGGCGCGGCCAAGGCGGTCGGGCTGGTGCTGCCCGAGCTGAACGGCAAGCTCGACGGCGTGGCGATCCGCGTGCCGACGCCCAACGTCTCGGTCGTCGACTTCAAGTTCGTCGCCAAGAAGAAGACCGACAAGGACGAGATCAACAAGGCGATCAAGCTCGCCGCCGCCAATCAGCTCAAGGGCATCCTCGGCTGGACGGACGCACCCAACGTCTCGATCGACTTCAACCACGACAGCCACTCGTCGACCTTCCATATGGACCAGACCAAGGTCATGGACGGCACGTTGGTCCGCGTCATGAGCTGGTACGACAACGAGTGGGGCTTCTCCAACCGCATGGCCGACACCGCGGTGGCGATGGGCAAGCTCGGCTAAACGCACGAGCCGTGTTCAGGTTTCCGTCGGACGGGCGCCTTACGGCGCCCGTTTTTGTTTTGACTGCCTCTATATGGTCATCATCTGGCGCGTAGCACCATTGAAGCTCCGAGCAGGGCTGATCGTTGACTCCCGACAAGGGGAGCAAACAGATGGAGACGACAGTGCGCACCCTCAAATTGCTCGTGGGCGCGGCGCTTCTTCTGGGAGCGACCGCCTGCACCTATTACGACGATACCTACTATCGCCATCACTACTACGCCTACACCTCCGACTACCCGGTCTATCGCTACCACTACTACACCTACAATGGCGTCTACCGGGACTACGACGACACTTTTGATCGGGCCACGCCGTAACGGGCGCGGCTTCGAGCGATAGGGGAGCCGTTGAAAGGAGGCGACCATGCGCATCATCAGACTGATCGTCGGTCTGTCGCTGCTTGTGGCGGCAACCGCCTGCACGGCCTACTACAGTGACGAGCCGTACTACTACGGCCATCCGCACTACTATCACTACTACCGCTACTGAGCGGCTTGATCGCCCTCGTGTTCCTGCCGATGCTACGGCGGGAACACGAGGAGTGACATGGAGATCGTACCGCTGCCTCTGACGCCGGCGGCGTTTGCGCCGTTCGGCGACGTCTTCGAGGCGCCACAGGAAGCCGGGCGCAAATTTTACGAGGATGCGCTCGGCAACCTCCGGCCCGAGGCCAAGCCCAGCCTCTCGCTCACCCACAGGATCGAGACCCCCGACCGGCCGCTGCACTCCAGGACGATGGAGCGGCATGAATTCTCCTCGCAGACCTTCGTGCCGGTCGATGTCGGCCGTTGGCTGATCGTCGTGGCGCCGCACGCCAGCACCGGCGGTCCGGACATGGCCAAGGCGCGGGCGTTCATCGCCTCGGGCAGGCAGGGCGTCACCTACAAGCCCAACACCTGGCATCACGGCCTCACCGTGCTCGACAGGCCAGGCCGCTTCGCCGTGTTCATGTGGCGCGCCGGGTCGAAGGACGAGGAGTTCGTGCCGGTACCGCCGTTCGTCGTGAAGATCCCTTGAGTGCAGTCGTTCTCGTACGCGACTGGCGGCAGACGGAGGCGGCCTTGAAGGCTGCGCGCGAGAACGGCACGGCGCCGACATTGATCACGCCCCAGCGAGCCGCGTCGTTCTACGGCGCGGGCTATTTCGGCGCCCTTCAGGACAAGGCGCGCGCGGAGTTCCCCGACGTTGCTTTCAGACTGATCGTCGATTGCGGCGATGCGCCGGGCCATGCGCTCGCCTGCCTGCGCGCCGGCGTGAAGCTGATCTCGATGGAGCCGTTCAACGAGAAAGTGGCCGACATCGCCCGCCAGATGGGCGCCGAACTGGTGAGGAGACCCGAATGAGCTGGCAGCCGACGCGCGACCTCGTGGGCTATGGCGCGACCCCGCCCGATCCCAAATGGCCCGACGGCGCGCGCATCGCCGTCAACTTCGTCATGAATTACGAGGAGGGTTCCGAGCCCTCGGTGCAGGATGGCGAGGGCTACACCGAGACCGGCCTCACCGAGGCGACCAGTTCGGCGGTCGGCATGAAAGGCCGCGACCTCGCCGGCGAAAGCATGTTCGAGTTCGGCTCGCGCGCCGGCTTCTGGCGGCTGATGCGCGCCTTCCAGGAGCGCGGCCTGCCGATGACGGTGTTCGGCTGCGCCTTGGCGCTGGAGCGCAACAGGCCGGCGGCCGAGGCGATCCGCCGGTCGGGCTTCGACCTCTGCTGCCACGGCTGGCGCTGGGTGAAGCATTTCACCTTGAGCGAGGCTGAGGAGCGCGAGCACATCGCCAAGGCGGTGACGTCGCTCGAGCAGACTGTTGGCCAGGCGCCGGCCGGCTGGTATTGCCGCTATGGCCCGAGCGTCAATACGCGCCGCCTCCTCGTCGAGCATGGCGGCTTCACCTACGACAGCGACTATTACGGCGACGAACTGCCGTTCTGGCAGACCGTGCAGGGCAAGCCGCACCTCGTGGTGCCCTACTCGCTCACCAACAACGACGGCAAGTACGCCGTCACCATGAGCACGTCGGAGCAGTGGTTCGCCCTGGTGAAGGACGCCTTCGACGTTCTCTACAAGGAGGGCGCGCGGCAGCCGAAGATGATGTCGGTCGGCATGCACATGCGCATCCTCGGCCATCCCGCGCGTACGGCGGGCCTGTGGCGCCTGCTCGACTACCTGCAACAGCAGAAGGGCGTGTGGATCACCCGCCGCCTCGACATCGCCAACCACTGGATGAAGACGCACCCCTATCCCGGCAAGGGGCTCAACGAATAGCGGCCGCCTTTCCCGCCACCATGCGGACCTTGCCGGGCGCGGCGATATACACGGTCGCCGCGCAGACGATGCTGAGGCCGATGCCGACCCACCAGGCGGCGACATAGTTGCCGGTCCAGTCGTGCAGCACGCCGGTGAGCAGCGGCCCGGCCGCGCCGCCGCCGATCAGCGCCGTCATCAGGAGGCTGAAGATCGTGCCGAACGACTTGCCCTCGAAGATCTCGGCCACGATCGGCCCCATCGTGGTGGCCACGGCATAGCCCAGCCCACCCTGCGCCAGCACCATGAGATAGAGCAGGACCTGGCTCGGCTGGACCGCGAGCGCGAGCAGGAGCGCGTAGCAGATGGCGAAGCCCGCGCAGCTCACCGCCCACACGATCTCGCGGCCGTAGCGATCCGACACGCCGCCGAGCAGGATTTGGCCCGGGATGCCGAGCAGCGCGACCAGGCCCAGCGAGTAGGCCGCCTCCATCGGCGGGAAGCCGATCTCGACCAGGTACTTGGTCTGGTGGATCTGGACCGCGTACCAGACATAGCCGCCGCAGAAGTAGCTGAGCGCCAGCCACCAGAAGCGCGCCGTGCGCACCGCGCGGCCGACCGTCCAGTCGACCGCCGCCCACTCGGCATCGACCACGTTCGACTTCTTCTTGGGCGGCGCGCCGGTTGCGTCGTGGCGCTCGCCGTCGGGCAGCAGGCCGAGATCCTCCGGCCGCTTGGCGACGATCAGGTTGATCGGCGCCAGCACCACCAGGATCACGATGCCGAGCGTCCAGCAGGCGCTGCGCCAGCCCTGGCGCAGGATGATGGCCTGCAGCCACGGCAGCAGCAGCATCGAGCCGACGCCAACGCCGGAAAAGGCGATGCCGATCGCGAGCGCACGGCGGCGCACGAACCAGTTGGGCAGGAACTGCGAATGGACCGAGTAGGTCATGCAGTTGGCGCCAATGCCAACCAGCAGGCCGAGCGTGAGGTAGAGCTGCATCGGCGTGGCGATCAGCGTGGCGGTGAGCAGGCCCGCGGTGCAGATCAGCACCCCCGCCTCGATCACGAAGCGCGGCCCGCGCGCATCCATCAGCCGGCCGAGCACCGGGCTGATCGCGGCCGACACCAGGAAGCCGAACGAGAAGGCGCCGGCGGCCAGCCCGCGATCCCAGCCGAACTCGTCGACGATCGGCGGGAACATCAGCGAGAAGGCCGTGCGCGCCGTCACGCCGAGCGACATGGTGACGAAGGCGACGGCGATGATGACCCAGCCGAAATAGAACGGCAGCCGTGCGGCCAGGGAACGCGGGGCGAACTGGTGCATTGTCATGTCCCTCACCTAATTCGCCGCCCTTCGCCACCCAATTCCGTCCGAGGTAATCGACGTTCCGCGTGGCGGGGCTTGAACGCCCGCCCCGCCGCCGCTATCACCGGCCCAAGAAGGAGGCGACGCCCGTGAAGATCACCCGCACCGTCAAGAAGATCCTCGACAACTACGAGAGCGACAACCCGGGCACCAAGGCCAACCTCGCCCGCATCCTGATGCACGGCCGCCTGGGCGGCTCGGGCAAGATGGTGATCCTGCCGGTCGACCAGGGCTTCGAGCACGGCCCGGCACGTTCCTTCGCGCCCAACCCCGACGCCTACGACCCGCACTATCACTACCAGCTCGCGGTCGACGCGGGCCTCAACGCCTACGCCGCCCCCCTGGGACCGCTCGAGGCCGGCGCCGACTCCTTCGCCGGCGCCATCCCGACCATCCTCAAGCTCAACAGCGCCAACTCGCTGTCGACCAACAAGGACCAGGCGGTCACCGGCTCGGTGCGCGATGCGCTGCGCATCGGATGCTCGGCGATCGGCTTCACGATCTATCCCGGCTCGGAAGACCAGTACGAGATGATGGAGGAGATCCGCGCGCTGGCCGAGGAGGCCAAGGCGCACGGTCTCGCCGTCGTCATGTGGTCCTATCCACGCGGCGGCAAGCTCGACAAGGCGGGCGAGACGGCGCTCGACGTCTGCGCCTATGCCGCGCACATGGCGGCGTTGCTGGGCGCGCACATCATCAAGGTCAAGCCGCCGACCGACGTGCTGTGGCAGCCCGAGGCGAAGGCCGCCTACGAGAAGGCCAACGTCGACAAGTCGACGCTCGCCGCGCGCATCAAGCACGTCATGCAGGCCGCCTTCAACGGCCGCCGCATCGTCGTGTTCTCGGGCGGCGAAGCGAAGGACCTCGAGGGCCTGTTCAACGAGATCCGCGGCCTGCGCGACGGCGGGGCCAACGGTTCGATCATCGGCCGCAACACCTTCCAGCGTCCGCGCGAGCAGGCGCTCGACATGCTCGACAAGATCATCGGCATCTACCAGGGCAAGATGTAGCGCCGGGTTCCTGTGACATCGGAAGGCCCCGCCCTCGCGGGGCCTTCTTTTTTGGCGCCTCCGCCGGGCCACCTTCTGCGCCGGCGGCACGTTGGTTCGCGACGGCGAATCTGAACCAAGGAGGCACCGATGAAACAACCGTTCAAGCTCGCCCTGCTCGCCATATGCGCCGCCGTTGCCGCGGCGCCGCTCGCCCAGGCCCAGACACGTGGGCCGTGGGGCGACCGGGATCACGACGGCATTCCCAACCGCTACGATCGCCACAACGACAACGGACCGTGGGGCGATCGCGACCATGATGGCATTCCCAACCGCTTCGACCGCCACAACAACAATCGCGGCGGAGCGTGGAACGATCACGACCGCGACGACGTCTATCGCCGCTAGCCGATCGGCATAAGAACAAGAGGCGCGGCCCCATCCGACGGGTGGGGCCGCCCGCCCGCCGCAGCGGGAGAAAATTGCAGCGTCGCCCCTCGGGCTGTGCCCAGAAGTCACAAATTCGACCGAAGCGAAGTGCGCCGGCCGGCCGGACGCGCTACACTGCGCGCCGGGGAGCCACCAACCATGTCTTTTCGCTTCGCTTCGGCCGCGTTCGCGGCGCTTTCGATGATGGTCGCCGCGACCGGCTCGGCCCAGGCGCAGGACGCGCCGGACTATCCCGAGCCCAGGAGCACGCCGTCGGCGCCGCGCTTCGTGGTCACGCCGATCGAGACCTTCGACGACGCCTACGGCCTGTGGGTCGGCTGGATCGATCTCTACACGCGCGTGGTCATGAGCGTCGATCACACCGGCTTGGTGAAGTTCTACGGACCGCGCGACGTCACGACCGTCGGCACGATCAAGAACGACCGGCTGCTGGTGAAATCGCCCGCCACCGATCTCGACTGCGGCATCATCGACGACGACTACCTGACCTGCCACGCCCGCTTCGGCACGTGGTACGCCGAGCTCAACCTGCGCAAGAAGTCGTGACCTCACTGCGCCCTCTCCTGCTCTGCGCCCTGCTGGCGCTGGGCGCCTGCGCCGATTCGGGCGGCGCCAATCTCGCCACCGTCGGGCCGACCAGCATGAGCTGCGACCGCCTGCAGGTGCTGAACGGCGCGGGCTATGTGCGGCCCTGCTACGACGGCACGCTGCGCGTCCTCAATGCGCCCTATGACGGCACGCACCGCCGGCTCGACG
>Ga0070741_10017597_pt1 | contig 11718 bp, 9 predicted proteins | sample Coa_R1_4_FD_66440 | JGI IMG/M metagenome (GOLD analysis project Ga0070741, IMG submission 66440) | Surface soil microbial communities from Centralia Pennsylvania, which are recovering from an underground coalmine fire - Coalmine... | ecosystem: Environmental > Terrestrial > Soil > Unclassified ...
CGAGAACTCGGGACCTTACAGCGGTCTCGCCAGTGAAGAAGCCCGCCGCGTGATGAGTGCCAAAGCCGAAGCGGAGCATTTCGGAAAAGCCGCCGTCACGTTCCGCATCAAAGATTGGGGTATTTCGCGCCAGCGCTACTGGGGCACGCCGATTCCCGTGATTTACTGCCCCAAGTGCGGCATGGTTCCGGTGCCGGAAAATGATCTGCCCGTCATCCTGCCGCTCAGCATTCCGATCACGGGCAAGGGCCGTTCGCCGCTCGAAAACGTCCCCGAGTTCGTCAACGTGAAATGTCCCAAGTGCGGCGAGGCGGCGCGACGGGAGACGGACACGATGGACACATTCGTCGATTCGTCCTGGTATTTCTATCGCTACTGCGATCCGCATAATTCGAACGCACCGTTCGATTCAGAAAAGATCGCCTACTGGTTCCCGATCGATCAGTACATAGGCGGCATCGAACACGCCATACTGCACCTGATTTACTCCAGGTTCTGGACAAAGATGATGCGCGACCTCGGGATTATCGCCAACAGCGAGCCGGCGAGCCGCCTATTCAACCAAGGCATGGTGGTGAAAGACGGCGCGAAGATGTCTAAATCACGCGGCAATGTGGTGAGCCTGGATGAAATGGTGGAGCGCTTCGGCGCCGACACCGGCCGCGTGTTCGAGCTCTTCGCCACGTCGCCTGAAAAGGAAATGGACTGGACCGACGCCGGCGCGAACGGCGCTTACGGTTTTTTGAGCCGTGTCTATCGTTTCGTGACGCGGAACATTTTTCCCACAAAACCAGGCCAGGACGCCGCGGAGCCGAGCGCATCGGACAAGAAAGCGCTTCGCAAGCTTCATCAGACGCTGAAGCTGATCACGGACGATTTCGAGGGCCGCTGGCACTTCAATACGTCCATCGCGGCTTTAATGGGGCTGATGAATGTACTCACCGACGTCGAAAAAGATTTGTCGAAGCCGGTGATGGCCGAGGTCCTGGAGAAGCTCACCTTAATGCTGGAGCCGTTCGCGCCTTATCTGGCGGAAGAGTTGTGGGAAGAGCAAGGACGCCCAGGTCCCGTCTTCCAACACGCCTGGCCGCAGTACGATCCGGAACTGGCGCGCGAAGAAGAAGCCGAGGTGGTGATTCAAGTGAACGGAAAACTGCGCGGTCGTGTGAACGTCGCGTTCGGCACGCCGCAGGACGCGCTGCAGAAATTGGCGCTCGCCGATAGCCACGTGCAGTCGTTTTTGGATGGAAAACAAGTTGTGAAAGTAATTGTGGTTCCGGATAAACTAGTCAATATTGTTGTACGCTAAGTTCGCCGCGAAGCTCCTGGGAGGTGTCCTGCTCTTTCCGGGGGCGGGCCTGTACGCCCAGCCGGAGAAGACCGCCTGGGAGGTGCTCAAGCCGGGACTGGAAGATTCGAACCCTTTGACGCGCCGGCAAGCTGTCACGGCAACCGGATCGATTGGGCTGGACCCGGAAGCGGTTCGCTTGGTGGAAGCGGCGCTCAAAGATAAAGACTCATTGATTCGAGCCACGGCGGCCGCGGAGCTGGGCGAGATGAATTCCCGTCAATCGGTTCCAGCGCTGCGTGCCGCACTCGACGATCCGTCCGGCGAGGTAGGTTTCGCGGCCGCAGAATCGCTTTGGAAGATGGGCGATAAGACCGGCCGGGGTTTCATCGAAGATGTGATTGCGGGCCAGCAAGCCGCAACCGATGGCGGTATGAAAGGAGCGCTGCACCGCGCTGACCGCTTGCGTCACGATCCCAAACAGATGGCGATCCTAGGCGCGAAGTCGGCGTCAGGCGCACTGCTCGGGCCGTTCAACATCGGCGTGCTTGCGACCGAACAGGTGTTCAAAGACGGCGCGGGTTCAGCGCGAATGCAGGCCCTGAACCTGCTCGCCGAGGACTGCGACGCGCAAACGTTCAAGATCCTGCAAACCGCAGCCGTAGATAACAAGAACTGGGCGGATAAGGCTGCGGCAGCGAAAGCCCTGGGCAAGTGCGGCAATCTGGACGCCATTCCGAAGCTGGAAGAGAATTTGTCGAACTCGAATGCCGCAGTGAGATTTATGTCCGCCGCGGCCATTGTCCGGCTGAGCAGGAAGCCAGCCGCGTCAGCTTCCCTTCCGCAATAAATACTCTTTCCGGCTCTCGGCGATCACAGAACGCGCTTCAATGGGATCGCCCCAACCCAAGGTGCTGGTTTGGCGCCCTTCCAGCTCCTTATAAATGTTGAAAAAGTGCTCGATGGCGCGGCGCAAATGCGGAAAAATCTGCTCCAGCGTGTGGACTTGGCCATAAAGGGGATCGCGGTTGCGAACCGCAATGATCTTTTGGTCGTTCTGCTTCTGATCCACCATATTCAGTACGCCGATGGGCCGCACTTCCACTACGCAACCCGTGAAAGTAGGCTCATCGACTACCGTGAGCACGTCTAAAGGGTCCCCGTCGGCCGCGAACGTGCCCGGGATGAAGCCATAATCGCCGGGATAGTGTACTGGAGAATACAAAACGCGGTCCAAACGAAAAGCCCCGACCTCTTTGTCGTATTCGTACTTGTTGCTCGAACCCTTCGGGATCTCGACCACCATCCGGATGACCTCGGGAAAGGCTGGTCCGGGATCCAGATCATACATGGAGGGCATCACGCCCCCCTACCCCCCACTTTTAGTGGTGGCATCGCCAAATCGTTCGTTATGTGCGAGTAAGCAGAAATAGTGCTTGCAATCCTTTTTAGACTCGTGGCAAAATCCATTCAAGGCCGAAAGTGGCCAAATCTGGAAAAAAGTGACAGGAAGTGGAAGAGAAGCCTCAACCTACGCCGGTGGACTCCCCTCGTGGGTTCTTTTCGGCCCATGTGGACGACAAGGGCAGGCTCAAACTTCCCGTTGAATTGCAGCAGTACCTGACGGCGATCGGAGATGAGAAGTATTTCGTGACCAGCGTGGACGACCGCATAGCTCGAATCTACCCGATTTCCGTTTGGAAGGGAAACGAAAAAGTTTTGGAGGCGCTGGCCATCGAAGACCCGGACGCCGCTGAGGCGTTGGCATTCGTGGCGAACGACTATGGCGCGGAAACCAAGGTGGATCCTCAGGGCCGCATGATTCTGCCCACGGACTTGCGCCGCGCATTGGCGCTCGAAAACCAGGAAGTCCGTCTGGATTGCACGGAAGGCGCGATCAATATTTACTCCAAGGCCGAATACGAAGCGCGCAAGCAGAAGGCCAAGGACAGCCTGGCGGAAAAACTAAAGACGGCCAAACGGAAAGGCTTCAAGTAGCGGCTCGAGGTATGAGAACAACGCATGCACGTGCCGGTCATGCTCGCCGAATCGCTGGAATATCTGGCGGTGCGGCCGGACGGCATCTACTTGGATGCCACCGCGGGACTGGGAGGCCACACAGCCGCCATCGCGCAGCGCTTGACCAGCGGATTTGTAATCGCGAACGATCGGGATGCCGAGTCGCTGGAGATAGCCAGGCAGAATTCCGCCGCATGGGCGGATCGAATTCGATTTCATCACGGGAAATTTTCCGGGTTGGGGAGTGCGCTCGAAGCTTCAGGGGTGGAGCGTGTGGATGGGCTGCTGGCGGATCTGGGAGTAAGCCGCTATCAGCTCATCACGCCGGAGCGCGGGTTTTCGCTAATGGCCGAAGGTCCTCTGGACATGCGGCAGGATCGCAGCCAGGAGCTGACTGCGGACGATATTGTCAATCGGACTCCAGAAAAGGAGCTCGCCGACCTGATCTATCAGCTGGGCGAGGAAAGGAGGTCGCGGAGAATCAGCAGAGCTATCGTTCGGGCGCGGCCGATTCATTCGACACAGCGACTGTCGGATGTGATCGCAGGGGCCGTGCCCCGAACGGGAAAGATCCATCCCGCCACGCAAACATTTCAGGCATTGCGCATGGCTGTAAACCGCGAGCAGGAAGAGCTGGATCGCTTGCTCGAGTCCGCTCCGGAGTTGGTCAAGAGCGGCGGACGCATCGTGATCCTGTCGTTCATGTCGCTCGAAGATCGAAAAGTGAAACAAAGCTTTCAGGGACTGGCGCGCGCGCATCGGGCAGAAATCCTCACCAAGCACGTAGTCAGGCCCTCATTAGAGGAAACCAGGAATAACCCTCCTTCCCGCAGCGCAAAGCTTCGGGCCTTGGAGATGAAGTGATTGAGAGCAAATTGGGCGAGGCTTCGGCGCGCGCCCTGGAGTCGGCGCGGCTTGGACCCGCGCCTTTGGAGTAACGAATGGCAACTCTCGCAACCATGTACGACCGGTTCACGACATCCGGAGGCGCAGGTGCAAGGCCGCGCTATCTGGCCGGCGACGACCCCTTCGAGGTCCCGGCTTTTCCGAATGAAGACGTGTACCTGTATATCAAGCACATCGACAACTCCGGCGTGCTGCGCGAAGCCGATCCGGCGGCGCGCCAGGTCTGCTGGCGGCTAATCGGTTCTTCGTTTGCATTTGCGGTGCTGGTTATCGCATTACTGCTGCCTTCGCTGAATCGCCTGATGGCCGGCTACAAGATGGAAGCTCTGCGGCAGGAGCGTCAGCGCCTGGAACTGGACCGAGCCTCGCTCGAGCTGCAAGAGAGCAAGCTGCTGAGCCCGGCGCGCCTGGAAGAGCTCGCGCGCAGGCAGCGCTTCGTCGATCCGGCGCCAGAAGCCGTGGTTTACCTGGACGGCAAGCAGACCGATCAAATCCTGGCAAGGAAGTAAACGCGTTCCCGCATGGATCCACTGGCAACAAGACGGGTGCACGTTCTGGTCCGCGTGGCCTTCGTATGGGCCGCACTGATCGCTGCCCGCCTCATTCAGTTGCAAGTGGTCCAACACTCGCAATTCGCCGAAATGGCGCGCGATCAGCAGCAGCGGCTGCAAGAAATCAAAGCGCCGCGCGGCGCGATTCTCGATCGGTACGGCCAACGGCTGGCGATGAGCCTGCCTGCCGAATCTGTAGTGGTGGACCCGCTACGCGTTCCGGATTTATCGATAGCCGCCGATGTGCTGGCGAAAATTTTGAATCTGGATTCCAGAGAGTTGCTGGCCAGGCTCAAAATCGCCGTTGAGGACCGCCGCGGGTTTCTGTGGGTGAAACGCAAGATCACACGCGAAGAAGCCGATCGCTTGCGTGAGTTGCACCTGGAATGGATCGAGTTCCGCACCGAGAGCCAGCGCTTTTATCCCAATCGCTCGCTCGCCGCGCACGTCCTCGGCGGAGTGGATTTCGCCGAAGACGGCAACGGCGGTGTGGAGCAGAGTATGAACGACGAGCTGTCCGGTCACGCCGGCGAAGTGCTCGTTACCTCCGACGTGCAGCGGCGCGGATTCGCCTCCAAGACGGAGAGCGCGGCCGAGCCAGGCCAGGACGTCAAGCTGACCATCGATTCACGGATTCAATTCGTCGCCGAACAGGAGCTGGCGAAGATGGTGGCGCTGCATCATGCCAAATCCGGCAGCCTGGTAGCGATGGATCCGCGTTCCGGCGATATTCTTGCCATGGCGAATGTGCCAACGTTCGATCCGAACGACCCGCCGAAGCCCGGAGCCATTGGCGCACGCGAAAACCTCGCCATTTCCGCACCCTTTGAACCCGGATCGGTTTATAAAGTGATCACCCTTTCAGCCGCGCTCGAGACCACACGTTTGCGTCCCGAATCGATGATCAATTGCGGCGGCGGCAAGATCAATCTGTTCGGCCGTGTGATTCACGATCATAGCCGCTACGGCGCACTCTCGATGGCCGACGTGCTGGCGCGTTCGAGCAACATCGGCGCCATCAACATTGGCCTGCAAGTGGGCGACAAGAATCTTTATAACTACATCCGGCGCTTCGGATTCGGAAGAAAAACCGGCGTGCCGCTGCCGGGAGAATCCTCCGGGATGGTACGCCCGTTGCGCGTCTGGCAGAAGAGCTCCATCGGATCGGTGGCCATGGGGCACGAAATCGGCGTGACAGCTTTGCAACTGGCCCAGGCGTGCACGGTGATCGCAAGCGGCGGTCTGCTGATGAAGCCGCGCCTTCGCATGGACGCTCCCAAAGTGGATCCCGTTCGCGTGCTGCGGCCTGAAACAGCGATCACCATGCGCGGGATGATGGAGGGCGTGGTTCTGAAGCCCTACGGGACCGGCCATAAATACGCGCAGTTGCTGGGGTATACCTCGGCCGGAAAGACGGGAACGGCCCAGATTTACGACGCGCGCATTCATCAATACACGCACATGTACAACGCGTCGTTCATGGGCTTCGCGCCGGTGACCAACCCGAGAATCGTAATCGTAGTCACCATCAACGGAACCGAAGGAACGGTAGGCTATGGCGGACCGACATCGGCGCCGGTGTTTCGCGAAGTGGCGGCCGCCGGGCTGCGCGTCATGGACGTTCCCAAAGATCTTCCCGAAATGGTTCCGGATAACAACGCGCCGGCCGACGAAAACGATCTTGCTATCGCAGATCTTGGTTCTTCCATCCCTCCTCCGCTGGTCCAAGCGGGAAATGCCGTTGCTGCCGACGACCGACCGGCCGCTTCCGCAAAAAGCGCTTTGGACCAGCGGACTTTTTTAACAAAAACTGTTCTGGAGAACGACGAAAGTCCTTCGCGCGATGTGGCCGGGCCGCGCGTCCCCAATTTTCAAGGAAAGACCGTTCGAAACGTAATTGAGCAGGCTGCGGCGCTGGGGATCCCGGTGGAGTTCACCGGCAGTGGCGTCGCGCGTGCGCAGGTTCCTGAGCCGGGTGCGATTCTGCCCGTGGGACGCCGGGTCCAGGTTCAATTCGGGCGCTGACGAGGCTCATGACATTGCAAGAGATCCTCCAGGGCGTCAAGCTCCGGACGGAACTGACGGGGGATTTGAAGAAAGTGCCCGTAACGGGACTGGAGTATGACTCGCGCCGCGTCGAGGCGGGATTTCTGTTTTTCGCCTTCTCCGGGGCGCGCGCCGACGGGCGCGAATTCGCGCAACAGGCTCTCGCAAAGGGCGCGGTGGCTACTGTCAGCGAGCTTCCTGCGCCACAAGGCTTTCCAGGCAATTGGATACAGGTGGAGCACGGAAAACAGGCACTGGCGCTTGCCGCGCGGAATTTCTATGGCTCGCCGGATAAAAGTCTGAGGCTGACCGGCGTGACGGGCACTAACGGTAAGACGACGACCACCTTCCTGATCGACGCCGTTCTGCGTGCCGCCGGGATGACTACCGCACTGGTAGGGACCATTGAATATCGGATCGCGGGCCAGATTCGTCCGGCCGTAAACACGACGCCCGAGTCGCTGGATCTGTATCGGCTCTTCGATGAGCTGGAACAGGCGGGCGGGACACATGTGACAATGGAAGTGTCGTCTCATGCCCTGGCATTGGGACGCGTTTACGGCATTCCGTTCCACACTGCGGTATTTACGAACCTCACGCGCGATCACCTGGATTTTCATCACACGATGGAGGAGTATTTCGCCGCCAAGCGCATACTCTTCGCGCCCGAAGGCGCTCCGGCTCCGGAATGGGCCGTCATTAACACCGACGATGAATACGGCCGCCAGATCTTGCCGGTCTCAAACACCTTGCGCTACGGATTCCAGGCGGGCGCCGATCTCCTGGGCTCATCGCTTCAGATGAATTTCGAGGGGCTGCGCATGACGGTGGCATATCGCGGCGAGCAGGTGCAATTGACTTCACCGCTGGTGGGCAAGTTTAACGCTTATAACATTCTGGCGGCGTGCGGGACGGCTTTGAGCTACGGATTGGACTGGGGGACCATCACGCAGGCCATCCGAACCGCGCCGCGCGTGCCCGGCCGATTCGAAAGCGTACAACAAGGGCAGCCATTCCTGATTGTGGTGGATTATGCCCACACCGACGATGCCTTGCGCAACGTGATTTCGGTGGCGCGAGAGCTGCACCCCAAACGTGTGATTACGCTTTTTGGCTGCGGTGGGGATCGCGACCGCTCCAAGCGTCCGTTGATGGCGCAGGCGGCTGCCGAAATGAGCGACTTTGTGGTGCTCACGTCGGACAATCCGCGCTCCGAAGATCCACTGACGATCATGAACGACGCTCTGGTGGGGCTGCGCCGTTTTGACACGGCGCACACGCTGGAGCCGGATCGTACCCGTGCGATCCGCGCCGCGCTCACCGAAGCGCGTTCCGGCGACATCGTGATTTTGGCCGGCAAAGGCCATGAAACGTACCAGATATTGAAGGATCGCGTCATACATTTCGACGATCGAGAAGTGGCACGGGATGTGCTGCGCGAATTGGGCTACACCGGCGATGGAGTTTAGCTTGAGCCAGGTCGCATCGGCGCTGGGGTTGAGCGTGTCGAGTGAGGCGCGCGTCACGGGCTGGAGCATCGATTCCCGCACCATCGCGCCCGGCGATCTGTTTTTCGCCCTGCGCGGGCCCAATAACGACGGAAACCTATATGTCGAAGAGGTACTGCGCAAGGGCGCGGTTGCGGCGGTTGCGAATGAGTCCAGTGAAAAACACAACGGGCCGGTTCTGACGGTGCCCGATACGCTGCGCGCTCTGCAAGACACCGCGATGTGGGCGCTCGGCGAATGGCGCGGGGAAGTAATTGGTGTTACGGGAAGTGCCGGCAAAACCTCTTCGAAAGATGTGATCGCGGCCATGCTTTCCGTGGGCATTCGGACCGGCAAGACCATCGGAAATCTGAACAATCACGTCGGCGTGCCGTTATCGATTTTGCGCTTGCCTCAGGATGCACGGGTTGCAGTGCTGGAAATGGGCATGAACCACGCGGGCGAGATCCGCGACCTGTGCCGGATCGCGAAGCCGCGCATCGGGGTGGTTACCAACGTCGGCCATGCCCATATCGAGGCATTCGAATCCATCGAAGGTATCGCTCTCGCGAAGCGCGAGCTGATCGAGTCTCTTCCGCCCGATGGAATCGCTGTTCTGAATGCAGATGACCCTCGGGTGAGCCGCTTCCGCGAAGTGCATCCTGGGCGCACGGTCACATTCGGATTAAATGCCGGTGCCGATTTCCGCGCGGAGGATGTTGCATTTCATGCTGACAGCGCGACATTCACGGTGCGAGGCATTCCATTTGAAACCCCGGTGCTTGGCCGCCATAGCGTGCTCAACATTCTGGCGGGAATCGCCGTAGCATCGCTGTATGGAATTCAACCCGCGCAGCTCACCGAAGTGGTGAAGACACTGAAGGCGCCCTCCATGCGCGGCGAACGCCTGGTGCACGAAGGCGTCGTAATTTTCAACGATTGCTATAACTCCAATCCCGATGCGGCACGCGTCATGATCGATCTGCTGCGGGATACACACGCCACACGGCGCATTGCCGTGCTGGGCGAAATGCTCGAGCTTGGACGTTGGTCCGAGGCCCTCCATCGCGAAGTAGGTTGCTACGTCGCGCGGAGTGGAATTGATGTGCTTGTAGGGATACGCGGCGAGGCCTGTCACCTTGTCGACGCAGCCAGGCAGGCAGGCCTGGCAGTCAACGCCGCGTTTTTTTATCCCCATGCCGCCACGGCAGGCGAGAAACTGCGCGAGATCGCGCGTCCCGGTGACGCGATGTTATTCAAGGGTTCGCGCGGCGTCCACGTGGAGGAAGCGCTGGAAAGGTTTCTCAACCGGCCACATTAAATGCTTTACTGGCTGTTCTACGAAAAGCTGTTTCGCCACTTCACGCCCTTCCGCGTGTTTCAGTACACCACTTTTCGTACGGCATTTGCCGCGCTCACGTCACTTTTTTTATGCCTCGCGTTGGGGCCCTGGCTGATCGCCAAGCTGCGCGAATTTCAGATCGGACAATATATCCGCGAAGAAGGCCCGAAGTCGCACATGAAGAAGGCAGGCACACCGACCATGGGCGGCATTCTGATCATTATTTCGATTCTGATTCCGACACTGCTGTGGGCCAATCTCGCGAATCCATACGTTTGGATCGCCATGTTCAGCCTGGTCAGCTTCGGCCTGATCGGGTTTTGGGACGACTATGCCAAGGTTCGCCGCAAGCAAAACGAAGGACTTACCGTGCGGCAAAAGTTCGGACTGCAGGTGCTGGCGGCACTGCTGGTCGGTTTCATGCTGCTCACGCTGCACGCCCAAAAGGCGTATTCCACCAGCATCAACGTGCCGTTCTTCAAGTCCTTCAAGCCGGATTTGCTGATCGACGCCATGCTGCGCAACTGGTTTACGTATCCGCTGGCATTCGTGTTTTTCTTCGGCTTCATGATTCTGGTAATCGTCGGCTCTTCGGATGCCGTCAACCTGACCGATGGTTTGGACGGCTTGGCGATTGGTCTCATGCTGATTGCGTCTTCGGCGATGACGGCATTGACCTACGTGACCGGCCACGCGACATTCGCCCAGTATCTGGATCTGGCCCGTCTGCCGGGCGCGGCGGAGCTGACCATTTTCTGCGCCTCGATGGTAGGGGCTTCGTTGGGATTTCTCTGGTACAACGCGCACCCGGCCGAAATCTTCATGGGCGACGTGGGATCGCTCGCGTTGGGCGGAGCGCTGGGTGTGGTGGCCGTGTTGATCAAGCAGGAAGTGCTGCTGCTATTCATCGGCGGCGTGTATGTGATCGAGGCGCTCTCGGTGATTCTGCAGGTGGGCAGCTACAAACTGCGCAAGAAGCGGATCTTCCGCATGGCGCCCATCCACCACCACTTCGAACAGTTGGGCTGGCAGGAGTCGAAGATCATTACCCGGTTTTGGATTGCCGGATTGGTTATGGCGTTGTTTGCGCTAACGACGCTGAAGTTGCGATGAACACACAGCGCTAACGATGAGGGAACTGGCGGGCAAAAGAGTGGTTGTTGTTGGGATGGCCCGTTCTGGCGTAGCGGCAATCCGGCTATTGCGTCAGAACGGGGCATTGGTGAATGCCGTAGATGAAAAACCGAAGGGTGAGGTGGAAGGCGTGAAGGTCCAGCCGCAAACCGAAGACGCGTTTCGCGATGCCGAACTCGTGGTGCTTTCGCCTGGCGTGCCGGCCGATCTGGATGTTCTAGCGCGGGTACGCGCGCGAGGCGTTGCGGTGATCGGCGATTTGGAACTAGCTGCACCTTTTATGAAAGGTCCAGTGATCGGCATTACAGGCACGAATGGAAAAACCACGACCACCGCTCTGACCGGTCATGTCTTGCGGGAAAGCGGAATTCCCTGCCAGGTGGGCGGCAACATCGGCACGGCACCCGCCGAAATGGTTGCGACTTCGAGGCCTGATCAATGGAATGTACTGGAGCTTTCCAGCTTTCAGCTTGAAACCATCCAGACCTTTCACGCCACCATCGGAGCCTGCCTCAACGTGACACAGAATCATCTCGACCGGCACCACACTTTCGTGAACTATACGAATGCCAAGGCCCGGCTTTTCGAGAACCAACTGCCGGACGATCTGGCCGTCCTCAACGGCGACGATCCTGTAACGAAAACTTTCGCTGAACGAACTAAGGCCCGAGCGTCCTGGTTCAGTGGCACGCACCAAGTGGAAGGGGCTTGGCTGGATGGAGATGCCATTCGCCTGCACGGCGGCGATCTTCTAAACGTCGGCGAACTGCGCCTGCGCGGCCGGCACAATTATGAAAACGTCATGGCTGCGGCATTGATCGCCGAACGCGCCGGCGCCGTTCGCGAACAAATCGCACGCGCGGCAACCACCTTCGCACCCGTCGAGCATCGCCTGGAATTTGTGCGCGAAATCCATGGCGTCGGCTATTACAACGATTCCAAAGC
>Ga0070741_10017598_pt1 | contig 11717 bp, 10 predicted proteins | sample Coa_R1_4_FD_66440 | JGI IMG/M metagenome (GOLD analysis project Ga0070741, IMG submission 66440) | Surface soil microbial communities from Centralia Pennsylvania, which are recovering from an underground coalmine fire - Coalmine... | ecosystem: Environmental > Terrestrial > Soil > Unclassified ...
CGATCTGCCCCTTCCACCCGCGCGCCCGTTGCTGCCCCGGCACCAGCTTCAGATGGTCCGGATTGATCTCCGGCACCAGCAGCGGTACATCCCGGTCCATCCGGTGATTCTTCGAATTCGAAACCACCACGTGGCCGGACTTCGCAAAAGCCTGCTCGATTTCGGTCGCGACGCCGGCATCCATCGCCGAAAAAAGCAGGCGCGGCGCGCCATCGGGCTTGCACGGCGACACCGTCAGGTCCGCCACTGTCGCAGGCGTGCCCCCGCCCAGATGCCAGTCCGCCGCGTCTTTATACTTCTTGCCCACCGAGCGATCGCTCGCGCCCACCCAAGTCAAATCGAACCATGGATGGCCCTGCAAGAACTTCACAAAGTGTTGACCCACCATGCCGGTGGCGCCGAGAATTCCTACTTCGATTCGCGTTTCCATAATTGCTTCACCATTTTTTGATAGATTTCGACTGCGTCCAGCAACTGCTTCTTGGGTACGCGCTCTTCCGACGTGTGCGCCACGTGGATCGAGCCCGGACCGAACAGGAACGGCTGACCCCAGGAGTCGCCGAACGCCGGGATATCGGTGGTGTACGCCACCACCGTGGTTTCCAACCCCTCCAGAGACCCCAAATGAAGCGCCGGGATCTCCAGAACCTCGCGCAGCTCGGCGAGCCCTTGCACGGCCTTCGCCAGCTCCGCCCTGGTCTCCGTCGAGTCGCCCACCAGCCGGATCATGATCTCGGCCTGCGCCTGATCGGGAATGACGTTAGGCGCGCGCCCGCCGCTGATGGTCCCGATATTCAAAGTGCTTGGCCCGAGAATCCGATCGGTGGGCAGTTGGATCGCCCGGATCCGACCGAGCGCGTCCAAGAGCTTGAGAATAGCCGACTCACCCAGTTCCGGATAAGCCGAATGCGCCATCCTCCCCGACGCCGCCACCTCGTAACGGAGCGCGCCTTTCGACCCGAGAGCCAGTTTGTTCTCGGTAGGCTCACCGTTAATTAAAAAGCGGCACCCGCGCGAATTCTGAGCAGCTATGTAAGCTCCGGCGCTGTTCCGCTCCTCGCCAACCACGAACAGCAGCCCGAGATTCGTCCCGCCGCCCTCGAGCAGAGCCTCGGCGGCTTTGATCATAGACGCGATGATGCCCTTCGTATCGCAGGCAGCCCGTCCCCAGATGTGCAACTCATCCTCGCGCGAAGGATAAAACGGCGGCACGGTATCCATGTGAGTAGATAGCGTTACCAGTGGACGTTCCCCGAACGACGCGAAAACGTTAAACCGTCGCGGCTCGACCTCCATTCGCTCGACGTGTCCGTCAAAACGTTCGGCCAGCCCGGAAAGGCAGGAGAACAGGTAATTCCCCACCTGCTCTTCATTCCCGGTGATGGACTCGATGTCCACCAAAGCCCGCGTCAATTCAAATACATTCATAAAAAGAAAAGTGTAGAAAAACTCGTGTCAGTCTCTTATTTCCCGCATCACAAGACGCGGCGTCCAGTACGAAACCGGCAAGGCGGAAAAAAATGTCTGACACCAGTTTTTCCCCAGCACTTACTAGCGGGGGCGAAACACTAATAGAAGGGAAAAAACGCGAGACTCCGGCGAAGTTTCTCTCCCGATAGCGCTCCACCCGCCTTGGAAACGGGTGACAGTGAGTCAGGTATTAACCCTACTCCCCAACCGGACGGCTACAGCCAGCCACGCCGGTTTCGGCGGAAACTGCCGGCCCCTTTCACCAGGCATCCGAAGCTGCTCGGAACCACAACCCGGCTAATGATGGCCGCCGCGCCTCTACCAAGAAGTCTTAGAATAGCAAATGCGATGGGATGATGCCACTACGAATTCATTACGAACGCAGTGCCCCGTTGCGCAGCGCCGATGCCAGTGTGTTGGCCGTGCGTCTCTGCGCCGACCGGTTGCGGCGATGGATCTTCAACTCCAGCGCGCCCAGACAGGAGATCGCAACCGCCAGCAAAGTCATCATCGAGAGGGTGTTCGCGCCGACGGAGGGTACTAGACCGAACTTCGAAAATGCCACGAACAAAAGTACCAGAACGCCAATCAGTAAACAGAGTCCGCTTATCTTCATAACCAATTCGAAATCATTTATTCATTTATTAATTAACAATCATTAGGGCCGGCCACAAGACTGTCTTAGCTACTATCGGAGAGCTAACCGGGGTTAACCCCGAATGTGCCGCGACTCACACGTTGAGGCGAAATTAAGACAAAAGTCCGATGAAAATTGCCTACATCCTAGATAGGATGTATAAACACAGGGAACTGGAGGGTTTTTCCACAATGAGTCCGACATCTACAGCCGCTACGCGGGAACGAGAAGACGCGTTAATGTATCTGCCCCGTAAAGGAGTGATTGAGTGCCGCCGCGGTCAGATTATCTACGACGAGCAGCATCAGTCATCAGGTCTGTACCTTGTGGTCAAAGGACGCGTCAAGGTATCGATCACGATGGAAGACGGCTCTCAGACAGTGACTGGAGTTTACTGTGCCGACGAATTCTTCGGAGAAGGCGCCATGGTGGGGAAACCAGAACGTCAGGAGCGAGCTGTCGCGCTGGAAAACACGACACTGATGTCCTGGACCAACGAGGAGATCGAAGATCAGATCGAGCGTCAGCCGAAATTGGGAATGGCCTTGATTCAAATCCTGGTCGAGCGATGTCTGGATTTCGAGGCCAGGCTGCAGAGTATGGCTCTCGAAAAAACTCCCCAAAGGGTCGCTTTTTGTCTCTTGAGTTTCGCCCAAAGATTGGGAACCCCAGGTCCGGACGGTGCCGTTCGCATTCCGCCCTTCACGCACCAGTTATTGTCGGAATACGTGGGCACCTCGCGTGAGATCGTCACCTTTCAGATGAATCATCTGCGACATCTGGCATTGCTCCGATATTCACGCAAGGGAATCGAGATCTTCGTGGAGCCGCTGGCGGCTTACCTGCGCAATCTCGAGCATTGATCGTCCCTGGGTTCGTTCCGGTTTCGGCCCACCCGGAAAGCTGCTCCAGTCAGCTCGCTTCGCCTCTCTGCGCCCATCCTGAGCCCGACTGGCGTCGGTCGCCCGCGCCTACAGCCTTGCCCCTATTTCGGACGGCAGTTCCGCTCCGTTATCTTCGGTGATAGAGCAGCCCTCGCAGTACCTCTTGTTCTGAAATCAGAACAAAATCGCTTGAATCTAGGGTAAAAGTAGCGTAAAAATCAATTGATGGATTTGATTGGCCTGCTTTCAATGTTCCAGTCTCAGAACACTGCGACCCCGATAATCGCGCCGATAGTCGCGAAACGGGCAGCCCGAAAACAGGAGAACGGAATTCGCAATATGTACCGAATTAAAACTCAGGCGGGAAATTGCGAGCAGCAAGCATCGGAGGAGAGCAAAATGTCACGTAAGCCCAAGATTTTTCAGGAAGAAGTCGTCAATAAAATCGGCTCGGATCGCAGAGACCGGCGGCGCTACAATATCGATCTCAATGTGCACTATAAGGTGGTCCACCAATATCAGGTGTGCCAGAAAGGTACCGGCAAAACAGTCAATTTCAGCGGAGGCGGAGTGGCTTTCGCGACTGGCGACGTTCTCCGTCCCGGATCCACGGTCGAACTGGCCATCGCCTGGCCGGTTATGCTCAACAGCACCTGCCCGCTCAAACTGGTGGTCACGGGAAAAGTGGTGCGCAGCAGCGCTTCCCTGACTGCGGTGCGCATGGAGCGTTACGAGTTTCGCACGCAGGGCGCGAACGCCAGGATGATGCAGGCTGCGGGCTATACCGCGTAAGAGTTTTACTCCCTCTCCTTGTGGCCGCCTGTTTCGTGAAACTTGCGGCCACATTTTTTGACAGGGTTGCGGGGCTAGCCGACCGGAAACCTCGGCGCCACCGCCACCAGCGCCAAGCCGCATAGAAACAAGACGAACATTAACAGCAGCAGCAGTTTGATCTTGCTGTCGGATCCCGCAAACTCCTTCCAGACCAACAACCCCCACAAGGCGCTCACCATCGTTGCTCCCTGGCCAATGGCATAGCTCGTGGCCGGTCCCACCTGAACGGTGGCCGGCGCGCTCGAGGCGACGAAGTTGGCCATCCCGCCCGTCATCCAGATCATTCCACCCAGCCAACCCAGGAGGTGATGCTTTAAGCTGCCGCGGAAATACTCCGGAATCTCGATAGGCTCGCCCTGTATGGGCAGATTCATGAAAAAGAGGTTGAAAATCGGCGTCGAGAGCAGAATCCCCAGCGCGAAAACGACTCCGATGGCGTACGGCCCCATCCCCGCGTCTCCCGCTGTCCCCCCGAGATCGGACGCGCGGCCCATCGTCACCAGGGGAAAAAACGATCCCATCAAAATCCCGCAGATAATGCTCAGCACAACACCCTTGATGCTGACCGTCTTGCGCGTCGATTTGGCCTTCCCCGCTTTGGCCAGTTGTTCGAATTTCAGCGCCGCCAAACTGCGGTACGCCAAGGCATCCACCACGATTGCGCCCACGATAATGGCGCAGCCGAAAAACAGCATCTGCGGGTTGCCCACCGGCTTGATCGCGTAGTTCCACACCACGCCGATGATCAGCGCCATCCCGATTCCGATCGGAAACGCCACCGACATGCCGGCCAGCGAGATCGCGGCCACCAGCAGCATATTCGCCAGGTTGAAGACGACGCCGCCCGCAAAGCCGTCGAAGATCTGCCGCTTCCCGGTGTGCATCAGATCGTCACTGAAAAGAAAGCCGTCGAAACCCAGCGAGCCGAAGGTGTAGGCGTAGAGAAGAGCCGCCGCCATGACACCGATGGCAAAATCGAAATAGAAAAGTTCGAAACGCCATCTCCCCGCCAGTTTGAAGGTGTTCGCCCAGGATCCCCAGCAAATCATGCTCAGGATCGTGAGAAGCAACGCGGCTACATAGGTATGAGGTAGAGTCATTTCCGTGAAAGGTGAGGTTACAACGCAGGCGACGCGCTGGTCAAGCCGATGTAACCCGTGGCGCCGCCGCCTAAATCAGTCGACCCATGCGCGGCCGCACCACGCGTTTCCCCAGGCGCTGCTCCCGGCGCCGCAACTCCGGGGTATCCGTAATGTCGAGCGCGCTCCGCGTCACTTCGAGCGCCATCACATAGTTCCGCTCGCTGTGCTCGTAGTATTTCGCCACTTCTTCCAGCGCCCGCACCCGGTACGGATTGCGTGATGCCGCCAGATCCGTGAATCCGGCCAGTGCCGCCGCCATCCGTCCCAGGCGCTTCTCCAGCACTGCCGTCTCCCAAAGTGTCTGAAAAAGCAAATGATCCGGCAGTCCCAGATCCACGGCACGGCGGAATAACCGCAGCGCTTCGTCGTGCCGCTCGGCGCGCAAGAGCCACCGCGCCAGCCCGATCAGGTCGGCCCCATGCCGGAACCGCGTCTCCTCCGGTGCCTGGAACGCCTGCGGGACGATGGCGGTTAGACACGCGAGCGAGAGAATGTCGATCGCGTTGTGGTGAAAAATCGGCACCAGGCGCAGCGCCTGCTGAGTTCGTACGTATTCGAAGTAGTAATAAGGGATCAATTCGCCGGGTAGATCGCCTTCGCGCTCAACGCCGAGTATCTGATTTTCCAATTGAATAAGACGGCAAGATTCCAGCCGCAATTTCCACAGGCGGCGGGCGCCGTAAAGCAGGTCGAGGTGCCGCAAACGGTCGAACGGATGCCGCCGCCGCGCCATGGCGAAGCGCGTTTCGAGCAGCGGTTGATCGTAAGTCTTGCCATTATAAGTAATTAAGACCTCAAATTGGGCCAGATATTTCTCCAGCGAGTCGAGCAGCGAAGATTCCTCAGCGAAATCGCGCATGAAGAACTGCCGCAGGCGGAATCCGTCGTACGTGGCGTGGCCCACGCCGATCAGGAAGGCGTAAGTTCCCGCTCCACCAGCAAGACCTGTCGTTTCCGTATCTAAGAAGGCCCACTGAGTGGGTAAACAGTTCTGAATTTCGCCGTCGGAAAGCGAATCCAGTAGATTTCCCGACAGTTCCGCTAAATCCGACATGTAGACGCAGCCGTGACGCCGGTGCCGCTCCCACAAACGCTCAGTCTCGAAGTGCTCGCCGTAAGCTGTGGAAACGACGGACCCGGATAGCACCTCTTCCACACGGGCCGACGGTGCGGGACGGGGCGGTTTGGGATCGGCGTACTTGCGATCGATCTTCGCCACCGTCCGGCGCAACTGCTCTAGCTGTTCGCGAAGATCCATAAAGTCTTAGTACCGATCCGCCCTTCCTCCGCCGCCGCTTTCGCCTCTTTTTCGCCAATATACAGGCACTTGCTTGGTATAGTCAATGGAGTGATTAAGAGTGCCATCGTTCCTGTCGCCGGTATAGGCACGCGCCTGCTGCCCGCGACCAAATCCCAGCCCAAGGAAATGCTGCCGGTCGCGCGCAAGCCGATCGTTCAGTACGTCGTAGAAGAATTGGTGCGTAATGGCATTGAACAGATCCTGTTTATCACGGGGCGGAATAAGGTATCGATCGAGAATCACTTCGATCACGATCCCGAGTTGCTCCGTGCGCTTACGCAGACGAACAAGCAGGACCTGATCCAGGAACTCGAGTTCGAGGACCTGAAGGCGAACTTCTTTTACACGCGCCAGCGTTTGCAGCGGGGCCTGGGCGATGCCATTCTTTGTGGCGAGAATTTCGCGGGCGAGCAGCCGTTCCTGGTCGCGCTGGGCGATTCGATCCTCGGCCTGCACGCCACATCAAAGGCGGTGACGCGCATGGTGGAGGTTTTCGAAGAACGACGCGCGAGTTGCGTGATCGCCGTGGAAGAGGTACCCCGGGAGGAGACCCGTCACTACGGGATCGTGCAGCCCGAGGACGGCATCGATGATGTGTTCCGTATCGTGAACCTGATCGAGAAGCCGAGCCCCGAGAACTCGCCCAGCAATCTGGCGATCGCCGGCCGGTATATTTTTTCGCCCCTGATCTTCGACATGATCCGTCGCGTGCAGCCGGACAAACGCGGCGAGATCCAGCTCACCGATGCTATCCAATTCCTGTGCGAGGAGGGGCGCCGGGTAGTGGCAGTGCGGCTGTCACCGAGCGAAAAGCGCTACGACATCGGCAATTTTCCGAGCTATTTTGAGAGCTTCGTCGAATTCGCGCTGGCCGATCCGGTATACGGCGAAGAATTCCGGCGTGTGCTGGAGCGCCTGCTGGCGAAGGCCGAAGCCGCCCCGTAGTGCGCAAATCTATCCTCTTCTTCGCCCTGCTGTTCGTGCTGGCAGCAATCGCCAGGCTCACGCACAGCGGCATTCTGTGGGCGGAAGAAGGTTTGCCCCTGGCTGCCGCCCGCGAGATGATGGGCGGCCGCATGCTTTACAGCGGCATCTGGTTCGATAAGCCTCCACTGCTCGCACTCACTTATCTGCTCTGGGGAGCGCAGCCGGGTGTGATACTGCGCATCGCCGGCGCACTTTATGTCACGCTGGCAAGCTGGATTGCATACCGCTTCGCGCGCGACCTGTGGAGCGAGCGCGAAGGTTTTTGGGCCGCAGCGCTACTGGCATTTTTCCTGACGTTCGACATTCCAGCCGCGATCATGCCGCTGGCTTCGGACATGCTCATGCTCGCACCTCACCTCGCCGCCGTGTGGATGGCCGCGCGTGGCCGCGCCTTCTGGAGCGGTGTGCTGGCGGGCATCGCTTTCCTGGTGAACGTCAAGGGCATTGTCGTTTTGGCGGCCTGTGCGCTCTGGGCTCCGCGTGCGCTGCCGCAACTGGCGCTCGGCTTCGCGGCGCCCGTGAGCCTCGGCGGTTTGTGGCTGTGGCAGCAAGGCGCGCTCCGATCCGCCTACGAGCAAGTCTGGCAATGGGGCCGGCTTTACGCGTCGGGCACATTTGTGGCCTCGCCCGTGACCAACGGCGTACAGCGAACGCTGAACTGGGCCGGATTCCACGCCGCCATCCTGGTAGCCGCGGCCCTCGGTTTCCGGTCTGATAAGCAGCGCTGGAAATTCGCCGCCTGGGCGCTGCTGTCGCTCGTCGCCGTCGCCGCGGGCGAGCGTTTCTTCAGCCGCTATTTTCTGCAACTGCTGCCGGTTGCAGTGATGGCCAGCGCGGCAGCCATGCGTCCGGTAGAAACACGCCGGCGTGAGGCGGTCGTGCTGGTTCTACTGTTGGTCCCGCTGGTGCGATTCGGCCCGCAGTACGTCGAGTTGGTAATGCGTGGGCCGGCGCCCTGGCGCGACGTCGCCATGGATCAGGACAGCCGGGCGGCATCGCGCAAAGCCGCGGCGATGACGTCGCCCTCGGACACGATTCAGGTCTGGGGATTCCGTCCGGAGGTCTATGTCTACACGAATCGGCACTGCGGCAGCCGGTTCCTCGATTCTCAGCCTCTGACGGGCGTTCCGGCCGATCGGCATCTGACGGATTCCACGGTTGTGGCCGCGAATTGGGCCCACGAGAACCGCGTGGAGCTGGCACGCTCGCGGCCCGCGCTGATTTTGGATGGTCTGGGTTTGTATAACCCGAACCTGGCTGTTACGAAGTATGGAGAGCTGAAAGAATGGCTGTCGCACTATCGGACGGCCGGGCGCACGGGAACGTTCCTTTTATACAAGCGGGTGGATTGAGCTAAAAATTGGCGCTGGCCCGGGCCAGGACAACTGCGGTGGCCGTGCCCATGGCGTCGTAATATCCCGTGAACCGGCGCGGCTCCGATGCGCTGTTGTACGATTTCAAATTGTTTGCCCAACGATAACCGATCGGCTGATACCAGAGTTCGGCGTCGATGGCCAGCGGCCGTGCGGTGTTTGACAGTTCGATGCTGTAAGAAACCGTGTCGCTGCCGCCGATGAATTTAGGATCGCTCGAGGCACTCCCGATTACGGCGATGTCCGGATTCTTCGTGCCCTTATCGAATCCGGCCGGCAGCAGGCGATTGTCTTTCAGGTAGCGTACTCCGGTGAGCAGCCCGGTGGTCACGTTGCCGTTGAGATCCCCGAGGATGTCCTCGTAAACCTGCACCTGGTCGGCGCGAGTGATTTCGGTATAGTGCGGCTCATACCGAGCCTTATCGGCGTCGTTGTCGTTGCCGACGATGAAACCGTCGGGTCGCAAAGCGCCGGATTCGAAAACAAGCTGACCATTGCGGTCGCGGACAGTCACGTGCAGCCACGCGCGGCGTGAAGGATAGGCGGTAGGTAGTTTGTGCCCACCCAGGTTTTCGACGAAAACCTCCGCCTGCAAGCGGTCCGCCGCTATTCTGGCGTTGCGAATCGTGACGCGCGCGGCCTCGCGCTGCAGGAAGTCGACAGTAATCGCGGCGGCGGACGTCAGTTCCTGCGGCAGCGCGGCCACTTCCAGATCGTCGCGATAGCGATTCAGCATCTGCAGCATGAAGAAATTCGCGCCTACGAAGACGTGCCGCTTCATGCCTTCGCGCGGAACGCCGAATACGCGGGTGATGGGGACCTGCTCCCGCTCGGTGGGCATGTGACAATCCTGGCAGGTGCGGTTCTGCCGGTAAAAATCGCTGTTCAGCCATTCCGGATACGGCACCTGCTCCGGAAGCGAGCCGATTACTTTACCGTCGGGGCCGAACGCGGTTGTATACAGGGTGTGGCAAGTAGCACAGAGCTCCGATTTTTTGATCTGATCGTGGTTCTCGGTGGGACGGAAACCCTCCGTCGAGGTCTGCATGATCCTTTGCTGGCCCGCATCGATCTGATACGGACCGAACTCCGCACGGGCACTGGAGGAATCGGCGGACACGATGACGAAGCCGCCGTTAAAACTGTCGCGCGTTCCGAGTTTTTCGGGGCCGATCTGGTGGCAGACCGAGCAATCCACGCCATCGGCAGCCTGGGCGCCTTCCTTCTTGTCGCGATCGAACGGGATGTGGGCAAAGAACTGCCCGTTGCGGCCGCGAAGCTTCGCTTCATAGCGCGTGATGGGCATGTGGCAGATGGTGCACTCGTCCTCTATGTGGCTGACGTGCTGAGAATGATCAATGGTCTCGCGGCGGACACTGGCCTGCCAGTATGGATCGCGCGACGAGTTGGCCATAATGCTAGCCCGCCACTCGAACCCGATCGAAACATCGCGTCCGGAAGGAGTGGTCAATTCGTTGTGACAGGCGATGCAGCGGTCGGAAGTCTGAAACTTCGGCTGCGGCGCCTTGTCTTTGGCGGTCGCGGCGGTTACCAGGAGCAGGAAAATCGCGATCGGACGCAGGTTCATCACCAACCCTCCAGGAGCTTGCCATCCGCCCAGTCCCAGAGCAGGTAGAACATGACCTGCTTCTGCCGACCGGCGGTATTGGTTGCGGGAATACGCAGGCCGACTCCGAGGCGGACGTGCTGGCGCCGGCTGAGCGTCACTTGCATCTCGGGCATGACGTCGAGGTCGGTTTTTGCCCCGGTGACGAGGTCGCGATCGGCGAGGACCTCGAACATCGGCGTCCACAATCGGCCGAGGCCGGCATTCTGGTTAAACATTTTGCCGGCGTCGACACGCCAATAGAAGGTTCGCGGCACATCCGCGGTATCGGTGGGCAACTCGGCACCGACTTGGGCTTGGACAAAGAACTTGTGAGGAAAAAGTTGCCCGAACAGCGCATCGGTTTCAAACGTCGGAACGCCGCTGCCGAGACCGTGCTGCTTATTTCCGGTCGGAAAGATGGCTTCTCCGAGCAGGCTGAAGATGGTGCCCGTACGCAGGCTGGAAAAGACGACGCGCTTCAGGCCAAGGCCGATGTCGCCGAATCCGCCATACCATGTGCCCGGCTGTGGTCTCAGGAATTCGACAGGAACGGAGACTTCAATCTGGTTCTTCTCGCCGAACCGCTGCTCGTGGATAAACTCGCTGGTGAATCCGGGAGGACCCTGTGCGTTGAGCGTTGTGATAACGACCTCTTCATCTTCGGGAAAGGCCTTTTCCGTGACCAGCGCGAGGGGAAGATTCAATTCACCGCGAGGCCAGCCCTTTTCCCGGCAGAAGCCGCGCAGGTACTCCATGACCGCGTCGATCTGGTCGGAGGTGAGAGCGCCGCTGAACGAGGGCATGATGTGTGAAAAGCCGCGGGATGGGCCGCCATTGCGAATGATGGATTTCCAGGCCCAATGGTCTTCCGGCGTAGTCTGATCGCAACGGGTGAAGTCGGGAAACGTCTCGGGTTTTTCAAAGCCGATGGTGGATTGCGGCGCGCCTTTGCCGTCGCGGCCGTGACATCCGGCGCAACCGGCCTCGTAGATTTCCTTGCCCGTTTTCAGGTGCGCGGCGCCGGCGGATTGGGCCGCAGCGTGGGTCGAGAATGCGCACAGGAGTGCTATTGCAAGTCGTGCCTGGCTCAAAGGAATATTATTGACCAATAGCCGGCTGCCTTGTGAAGGGCCTCATTTGATCCGCCGTGAATGTGCGGCAGCCTCGGGCGAGCCGCTGCCAAAGTTTGTACTTAATTCGTAAGCACTTAGGGTTTCCGCGCTTACCCTCTCACAGCCGAAATCATCCGCGGCTTAGACGGTGCAAGGTTCTGCCGGGCGGCAAGCGTCTTTCCAAATGTGTCCGAAAGATTCTATGGCTCGAAAGGGCTAGTCGTGGTAGGCTGTCTCGTAAGGAATCGTACGTAACGGGACTTTTTCTGCTCAAGCGAGCCGCTCTGCCGTCCGTATGCGCCAAAGAGCTGGTTCTCCGCGTGCGACGCCCGAGTCTTCGCCAGGAAGTTTAACGTGTCGAACTCATTG
>Ga0070741_10017599_pt1 | contig 11717 bp, 7 predicted proteins | sample Coa_R1_4_FD_66440 | JGI IMG/M metagenome (GOLD analysis project Ga0070741, IMG submission 66440) | Surface soil microbial communities from Centralia Pennsylvania, which are recovering from an underground coalmine fire - Coalmine... | ecosystem: Environmental > Terrestrial > Soil > Unclassified ...
CGGCTCCAAGCGCTTCACGGAGTCCTACATCCTCGGCGAGATCGCCACGCAGACCGCGCAGGCCGCGGGCCAGCCGGCGGTGCATCGGCAGGGACTGGGCAACACGGCGATCCTGTTCGAAGCGCTCAAGGCCGGCGGCATCCACCTCTATCCCGACTACACCGGCACGATCGCGCGCGAACTGCTGAAGACCGAGGCGACCGACCTCGATTCGCTCAACCGCGGCCTGCGCCCGCTCGGACTGGGCGCGGCGGTCAAGCTCGGCTTCGACAACACCTATGCGCTGGCGCTGCCGGAGGCGAAAGCGCAAAAACTGAATCTGAAGACCATCGGAGACCTGCGGCAGCACCCTGAGCTGCGGCTGGGCCTGTCGCATGAGTTCCTGCACCGCGGCGACGGCTGGCCGGGGCTGAAGCGGACCTACGCTCTGCCGCAGTCGCCGCGCGGGCTCGACCACGGGCTCGCGTACGAGGCGATCGCGCAGGGCCAGATCGACGTGACGGACATCTACTCGACCGATGCCAAGATCGAGAAGTACCGCTTGCGCGTGCTGGAAGACGACAAGCATTTCTTCCCCGAGTACGCCGCCGTCTTCGTCTATCGGCTCGACGTGCCGCAGCGTTTTCCCGGTGCGTGGGCGGCATTGACCGGTCTCGAGGGCCGCATCGACGAAGCGGCCATGATCTCGATGAACGCCGAAGCGGAACTGGGCGGCAAGTCCTTCAAGGCCATCGCCGGGGAATTCCTGGCGGCAAAGGGCGGCGCGGTGTCGGGCAGGAAAACCGGAAGCGGGTGGCTCGCCCTGCTGTTCGGCCCCGATTTCTGGCGCCTCACCCGGCAGCACCTGATGCTCGTGTTCGCATCGCTCGCCGCGGCGGTGCTGATCGGCGTGCCGCTGGGAATCTGGGCCGCCCGGCAGCCGCTGGCGGCGCAACCGATTCTCGGCAGCGTCAGCGTGGTGCAAACCGTGCCGTCGCTGGCGTTGCTTGCCTTCCTGATCCCGCTGCTGGGGACCATCGGCACGGCGCCGGCGCTGGTTGCGCTCTTTCTCTATTCGCTGCTGCCGATCGTGCGCAACACGCACAGCGGTCTCGCCGACATCCCGCCGCAACTGCGCGAGTCGGCGCGCGCGCTGGGACTTCCACCTGGCGCGCGCCTGCGCCTGGTCGAGCTGCCGCTGGCGGCGCGCTCGATCCTGGCCGGCGTCAAGACGTCCGCCGTGATCAATGTCGGCACGGCCACGATCGCCGCGTTCATCGGCGCGGGGGGCTACGGCGAGCGCATCGTCACCGGGCTGGCGCTCAACGACAACGGCATGCTGCTCGCGGGTGCAGTACCGGCCGCCGCGCTCGCGCTGCTGGTGCAGGTGCTGTTCGACGCGCTGGATCGCCGTCTGATCTCGCCGGGGCTCAGGGCCTGAAGGTCCCCACGGCCGTTTCGCCGCGCCGTTCCGCTATTCGAGCGGCTTCAACCTTTCGAGCAGTGTGGGCAGCAGCTCGGCAACGGTGGGATGGATCGCCACGGCGCGCTGGATCGCGGTGTACGGCAGGCCGGCGTTCATCGCCTCGATGAACACATGAATTGCCTCGTCGCCTTCGATGCCGAAGATCGCGGCGCCGAGGATTTTTTCCGTCTGCGCGTCCACCACCGCTTTCATGAAGCCCGCGGTCTCGCCGCGCTCGCGCGCGCGCCCGACGCGCGACATCGGCATGCGCGCCACGAGCGCCGGCCGACCCGACTTGCGCACCTCGGCTTCGGTCGCCCCGACGCGCCCGAGCGGCGGATCGACGAACAGCGCGTAGACCGGGATGCGCTCCGAGACCTTGCGATTCGTGCCGTCTAGAAGATTGGCGGCGACGATCTCGTAGTCGTTGTACGACGTGTGCGTGAACGCGCCGCGCCGGTTCACGTCGCCCAGCGCGTACACGCCGGGCACGCGCGTTTCGAGCGCGTCGTTCACCGGGATGTAGCCCTGCGCGTCGGTCTCGATGCCGGCGGCGTCCAGCGCGAGGTCGTCGGTGTTCGGCCGGCGCCCGGCTGCCACCAGCAGATGGCTGCCGCGGATCGCCGGCGCTTCGCCCTCGCACGCCACGCCGAGCGCGATGCCGGCGCCGTCCTTGCGCACCGAGATGCACTGCGCGCCGGTGTGGATCTCCACGCCTTCCTTCTCGAGCACCCCGCGGATGGCGTCCGAGACTTCCGGGTCTTCGCGCGGGATGATGCGCGGCGCCATCTCGACTACGCTCACCCGTGCGCCGAAGCGGCGATACATCTGCGCGAACTCGAGCCCGATGTAGCTGCCGCCGATCACCACCAGGTGCTGCGGCAGGAAATCGACGTCCATCATCGTCGAGCTGGTGAGGTTGGGCACCTCGGACAAGCCCGCGATCGGCGGCGCGCTCGGCCTGGCGCCGACGTTCAGGAAAATGCGCTCCGCCTCGTAGTGCTCGCCGTCCACCGCCAGCCGCTTCGGCCCGGCGAATCGCGCATGCCCCCGGATGACGGAGACATTCGGCGTACCGCGCAGCCAGCTCTCGACGCCGTTGCGCGAAGCCTCGACCACTGCGTCCTTGCGCGCCTTCACCCTGCGCATGTCGACGCTGACCGCGCCATCGATGTCCACGCCGTAGGGAGCCGCGCCGCGCGCGACATGCGCGACGCGCGCGCTCGCCACCAGGGTCTTGGTCGGGATACAGCCGGTATTGACGCAGGTTCCGCCGAACAGGTTGCGCTCGATGAGCGCGGTCTGCATGCCGGCGCTCGCCAGCCGCACGGCGAGCGCGGGGCCTGCCTGGCCTGCGCCCACCACGATTGCATCGAACCGTTTGCTCACGCCGCCTCCCCATGAATGTGCGGCCCCGGCGCCCTGCCGCGGCCGCTTGCGAATCCTTGGTCAGCCTGCAGCCGCGCGCCCTTACAGGATGGCCCGTGAAGGACCGGTCAGTCTGCCGCGCAGGTGCGAAAGCCGGCAAAGATGTCGCCGCGGTCCGGCGTGTAGAAGTTGCGCCAGGTGTTGCGGATGAGCCGCGCCGGCGTCGCGAAGCTGCCGCCGCGCAGCACCTTGTGGGTGCCGAACCAGGGCGCCGAATACTCGCGGTACGGATCGACGACGAAACCGGGATAGGGACCGAAGGTGCTGGCGGTCCACTCCCAGACGTTGCCGATGAGCTGCCGGCAGCCTCCCGCGCTTTCCCCCGCGGGAAGATTTGCGACCGGCAGCGGCGCCGCCGCCTCCAGGTTGGCGCGCTCGGGCGTGGGCTCGTCCGCTCCCCACGGGTAGCGGCGCTTTTCTCCGATGTCCACGCTCGCCGTGTACTCCCACTCCGGCTCGCTCGGCAGCCTGCGCCCGGCGTAGCGGCAAAACGCGTTCGCCTCGTACCAGTTGACGTGCAGCACCGGCTCGTCCGGCGCGAGCGGCAGCCAGCGCGCGAAGCGGCGCTGCAACCAGGCGCCCTCGCGCCACTTCCAGTAGCGCGGCGCCCGGGCATCGGCTCCGGTGCGCCACGCCCAGCCCTCCTCGCTCCAGAACTCGCGGCGCGCATACCCGTCGGCTTCGACGAAGGCGAGGAATTCCGCGTTCGTCACCGCGCAGCGCGAGATGCGAAATGGCGCGATTTCCACCCTGTGCGCCCACTTCTCGTTGTCGAACACGAATCCCTCGGTGGCGTTCGCGCCCAGCTCGAAGCCGCCGCCGGCAAGCTCGACGTCGCCGCGCGGGACCGCCGCCGACGTCGTCGCAGGCACGGCGGCGAACGGGTCCTCGTAGCCGAGCGTCTGGCGCGTGTAATGGAAGGCCTCGGCGTGCATGTCTTCGTGAAACGTCGCCAGGCGCACGAAGTAGCACAGCGCGGCGTTCTCCGGCTCGCGCTCGATGCGCGCCAGCACGCGCGCCAGCACTTCTTCGCCGTAGGCGCGGGTGGCGGCGAGGTCGGGCAGCGGCAGGTCCCAGCGCGTGTCGTGCGCCACCTTCGCCGAGTCGTACAGCGCGTCGGCGCCGGCGAGCATCGGCTCGGCGAGCGAGCCGTCGGCGCGCAGCCGCAGGCACCAGCGTTCCTGGAACCAGGCGACGTGCCCGATCTCCCACAACGGCGGGTTCACGATAGCGAGCTTCGGCCCGAAGAGCCGCTCGCCGTCGAGGCCGGCGGTGATGCGCAGCATGCGCGCGCGGCTCGCGACCAGGTCGCGGGCAAGCCGGTCCGCCTCGATCGACAGCGCGGGTCCGCCCTCGTTTAAGATCGCCGCCAACTGGCCCTCCGGAGAATTCGGACGGGTGCAGTATTGCGCGGCACGCGCACAAACGCAAAGGGTGCGACCGATGGCTGAAATCAGGATCGTGACGCCGGCGCGGGTCGGCAATCGCGGCGGCAACCGCCAGACCGCGGTGCGCTGGGCGCGGCTGCTGCGCGCCGCCGGCCATCGCGTCGCCGTCTCGACGCAGTGGGAGGGCGAGCGTTGCGACGTGCTGCTCGCGCTGCACGCGCGCCGCAGCCACGGCTCGATCGCGCAATTCCGTAGCGCGAATCCCGAAGGCGCGCTGGTCGTGGTACTGACCGGCACCGACCTCTATCGCGACCTCGCGGTCTCCGCGGAAGCGCGCCGCTCGCTCGCGCTTGCCACGCGCCTGGTCGTGCTCCAGGACGAGGGCAAGCGCGCGCTCAAGCGTCGCTATCGCCCGCGTACGCACGTGATCTACCAGTCGGCCCCCGAGGGGGCGCGGCGCGCGCCGCCGGCGCGGCGCTTCCGCGTCGCGGTGGTCGGGCATCTGCGCGAGGAGAAGGATCCGTTCCGCGCCGTCGAGGCGCTCGCGCACCTGGCCGGGCGCGCCGGGATCGAAGTGGTGCAGGTGGGCGAGGCGCTAAGCGCAGAGATGGCGCGCGCCGCGCGGGCGTATGCGGCGCGCGAGCCGCGTTACCGCTGGGTCGGCAGCGTCCCCCATGCGCGCGCGCTGGCGTGGATCGCGCGCAGCCACCTGCTGGTGGTCAGCTCGGCAATGGAAGGCGGCGCGAACGTGATCGCCGAAGCGGCGCGCATCGGCACGCCGGTGCTCGCCTCGCGCATCTCCGGCAACGTCGGCATGCTCGGGCGCGACTACCCCGGCTACTTCCGGTTCGGCGACAGCGCGGCGCTCGCGCGGCTGATCCAGCGCGCCGCCGACGAGCCGGCGTTCTACGCGCGCCTTGCGCGCGCGGTGCGTGCGCGCCGGAAGCTTTTTACCCCGCGCGCGGAGCAGCACGCGCTCGTCGCCCTGGTGCGCGACGCGCTCCGCGCCGCTCGCGCGCAAGTAGCGTCACGCGCGAAGCGCGACCTCGTTTCGTGAACCCGGCGCGCAATCATGGGGCGCGTCTCGCGGGCTCGCACCGACCCCGAATCAACCCATTGCCGCCCCCGATCCAGCCGAGCGGGCGCTGCCTTGCGACCGGGCGCCACGCCATAAACCGCCTCAAACCTCACACTTTGATAAGTTTTCCCCGGATTTCGGGCAGTGCGAAGTCGCAACTGCAGTAGCGATGGCTTGATCCCGTCATACGATTTTTCTACACTCATCGGGACGCTCCGACTACACCTGCTGTCGCAGGCGTGCCGAGCGCGCGACGCGAACCCGGCTTCGGGATCCCATCCGGAGAAGTAAAAAATGCAAAACCCTGCTGCACCCTCGGTCTGCGAATCGAATCCCGATGCACCGGCGCTGCGCACGCTGGACGAGTTGCCCGGTCCGCGCGGCATTCCCCTGCTGGGAAACGCGCTCGAGCTGAAGCCGAAGGAGCTGCATCGCCTGATCGGGAGCTGGGCCGACCGGTTCGGCCCGCTGTTCGTATTCCGGGTCGCGACCACCCGCATCCTCACGATCGCGGACGCCGAGACGATTCAGCAGGTGCTGCGCGACCGGCCTGAGCGTTTCCGTCGCTGGCGCAGGCTGGAAGGCATTGCCACCGACATCAAAGCCGACGGGCTGTTCACGGCGGAGGGCGCGGAATGGAAGCGCCAGCGCAAGTTCGTCATGCACGCGCTGAACGGGGGCCATCTGCGGGAATTCATTCCCCGTCTGGAACAGGTGGTCGGGCGGCTGCGTCGCCGCTGGTGGCGGGCGGCTCTGGCCGGCACGCCCATCGACGTGCACGTCGACCTGATGCGGCTGACGGTGGACGTGACCAGCGGCCTCGCGTTCGGCAAGGACCTCAACTCGCTCGAAGAGCAGGTCGATCCGATCCAGAACCATCTCGACAAGATTTTCCCGGCGGTCGCGCGGCGCGTGACCGCTCTCTTCCCGTATTGGCGCTACCTGCCGCTGCCCGCCGACCGCGAAGCGGCCGATGCCGTGAAGGAGATTGGCGGGATCATCGACGGATTGATCGCGGAGACGCGCGCCCGTCTTGCCGCAAACTCCGAGCTGCGCACTCGCCCCAGGAATCTTCTCGAGGCGCTGATCGCCGCGCAGGAGCAGGACGGCGAGGAGGGGCCCCGCGACGACGAGATCGCGGCCAACGTCATGACCCTGCTTCTCGCCGGAGAGGACACGACCGCCAATTCCATCTCGTACATGGTCCACTTCCTGATGCAGTACCCGCGCGTTCAGGCCGCGGTCCAGGAAGAAGTCGATCGCGTCATCGGCATGGCCGACCAGCCGTGGCAGGATCCGACGACGCCGGACAGATTGCGCTACATCGAGGCCTTCGCCCACGAGGCCATGCGCTGCAAGCCGGTCGCGGGCCACGTGTTGTTCCTGGAGCCGAACGAGGACGTACGGATCCGGGACGTGTTCGTGCCCAAGGGCACGCCCATCCTCGCGCTCAGCGCGCACCTGGGCACGCAGGAGGAGAATTTCGCGCAGCCGCAGGAATTCCGGCCCGAACGCTGGCTCAAAGGGGCGGAGCATCACGACGGCGCGCACAACGCAAAAGCGTTCATGCCCTTCGGAGCGGCGCCACGCACTTGCCCCGGCAGGCAGCTCGCCATGCTGCAGATCAAGATGGTGATGGCGATGCTGTGCCGCGATTTCGAGATCAGCGCTCCGGAGGACGCATCGCCCATGGAGGATATCTACAACTTCACCGTCGGGCCGGTCCACGTGTACGCAACGCTGCGCCCACGCGGAACCGTCCGGCGCGGGATCGATATCGAGCTGCGCGTGGGCGAGCGCCGTGTCGTCATCCATCCCATTCCTTTTTCCGATCGCCGTGTCTCGGACCGGCGCCAAGCACGCGCGCGCGCAGTCGAGTTGCGCGTCGGCGAGCGCCGGGGCGAGATCCGTCCCATTCCTTTCCCCGATCGGCGCTTCGCGGACCGCCGCCGGCAAGGCGCACGTACGGCTGCCTGACCAAGGGTAGCGCGCTCGATTCGTCGAAACCTGACGCAGGCAGACCTCGCCGAGGCAGCGACGTCGCGTCAATAGCGGGTTGCAACGATGGAGGCGGGCGAGGCTTCGGTCTCGCTGGATCTTCTTGTCCGCTCGCTGCGTGCGGTCGGAGCTTCGCGCAAGGACCTCGCGAGGATAATCGCCAGCCCTCAAATCCACAAAAGAGCGGCCTGATCATCGCCTGACGTCGGAACGGGCGTGAAGCCAACTCGCCACACGCTCCCGGTTGCATTTCCGAAGGTGCGCTACTTGGGCCTGGAACTGGGCAATACGCTCAAGCGTGACTTTTAGCTCTTGATCGTTGGCGATCATTCCTTTGCCTCCGTAATTTCTCCGATATCCCTTCTAGTTCCGTCGCGCTTGAATTGCCAGCTTGCGATCGCCCGCTCCTCGTTCGGAAGAGCAACCAGCCGGCACGACCAGAAAATTCCGGCCACGAAGCGGGCCTGAAAGGGCGCCGGGCGAGGCATTGCCTCCTGCCTTCGCGTCCTTGGTGCCCTTGGTGTGTTTGGTGGTTCGGCTTACTCTTTTTCTTCTCCTCCGCATCCTTCTTGTCCTCCGTGACAAGGGCGGTAGCTTTCCGCGCAGAGATCTCGCGGAAATCGGCGGCGGCGTGTTAGTTTTCGCTTATGTTCACCTGGGTAATCCGCCGCATGCGCGCATCGCGCATCTGGCTGCTGGTGCGGCTCGGCCTGTGGCAAAGGCAATGGCGGCGCGGCCGGCTCAAAATGCCGGGCGCCCGGCTCTATTTGGGCCACCTGGCGGTGCGCACCTGGCGGTACGGCCTGTATGCGCCCGCCTCCCTGGCCGACGACGAGAGCGCGCCGCTGATCGTCGTCCTGCACGGCTGCAAGCAACGCGCCTTGAGCTTCGCCTACGCGGCGGGCTGGACGGACTTTGCCGACCGATCGCGCGTGCGTCTTCTGTGCCCCGACCAGCGCAGGCTGGCGAACCTGTTTCGATGCTGGAACTGGTTCCAACCGGCCGCCCAGCGCGGAGAGGGCGAGCTGGCGGTCATCACGGCGATGATCGACGACGCGGCCGCGCGAGTGCGCGTGGATGAAAGCGCCGTCGCGGCGGTCGGCATGTCCGCCGGCGGCGCGCTGGCCGCGCTTCTTGCGTTTCACCGCTCCGATCGCTTTCGCGCGGTGGTGACGGTGGCGGCCCCGCCGCTGCTCGGCAAATTCCATATGCAGAGTCCGCACGACGTCATGCGGCGCGGGCTCGCGTTCGATCCGCTTCACGCCCTCGGCGCCGGGAACGGCGCGTGCGCGCCGCTGGCGATCATCCATGGCTCGGCCGATCGAGTCGTGCATCCGCGCTGCGCGGAGCAACTACTGGCGCAGGCGCTGGAGTCGCTGCGCCGCGCGGGCATCCATGCAGATAAATCCGATGCGGCTCCGGGTTCCGCCATCGCGGCGGTCACCGACTACCGTTCGAACGGCAGCCTGTGGCTGCGACGCATCGTGGTCGAGGGCCTCGGACATGCATGGAGCGGCGGACCGGGCGGCCATCCGTTCTGCGAACGCCGGGGAGCGCCGCTTACGGCACTGTGCGCACAGTTCCTGCGCGATGCGGGGATGATCGGGACGTGACGATTCCGCGCGTTGCGGAATGCATCAAGGGATCCTGCTTCTTGCTTTCGACTTCCTGCTGCTCTTGGTGCCTTGGTGGTTCGCTTGATTTTCTCCCTTCCCCGCGTTGAGAGCTTCTTTCAGGAGCTCTTGCGCGCGGCGTGCGCCGCGATCACCTGCGCCACGCAGGCGGTGAGTTTCTTCGCGTAGGAGAGGTGCAGGAACTCGTTCGGCCCGTGGGCGTTGGAGTGCGGGCCCAGCACGCCGGTGATCAGGAACTGCGCATCGGGGAACCGCTGGCCGAGCATCGCCATGAACGGGATGGTGCCGCCCTCGCCCATCATCACCGCCGGCTTGTGGAACGCAGCCTGCGACGCTTTCTCCACCGCCTCCTTCAGCCATGGCGCGGTGGCAGGCGCGTTCCAGCCGGTCGCGCCCTGGTCGGGATCGAAGCGCACGATCGCGCCTTCCGGCGCATCGGCCTCGAGGATGCGTTTCATGTCCTCGGTGGCGCGCTTGCCGTCGACGAGCGGCGGGATGCGCAGCGAAAGTTTCAGCGCGGTCATCGGCCGCAGCACGTTGCCGGCATCCTTGATCGCGGGCATTCCGTCCGCGCCGATCACCGAGAGGAACGGCCGCCAGGTGCGGTTCAGCACCGCGTCCGCCGGATCCTCCGTCATCGGCCGGGTCTTGCCTGCGAAGGGGAATTTCTTCCAGATCGCATTGCGCAGCACGCGGCCGGCGGCCGCCGCCTGTTCGCGGCGCTCGGCGGGGATTTCGCAGTGGAATTCCTTCGGCACGATGCGGCCGGTACCGGCATCCTCGATGCGCTCCAGCAGCAGGCGCGCGATGCGGAACGACGAGGGCACGACGCCGCTCGCGTCGCCCGAGTGCACGCCTTCGGTGAGCACCTCGACGGTGAGCGTGCCGGCGGCGATGCCGCGCAGGCTGGTCGTCACCCAGAGCTGGTCGTAGTTGCCGCAGCCCGAGTCCAGGCCGATCACGAGGTCGGGCGTGCCGATGCGCGGCGCGAGGGCTTCGAGATACGCGGGCAGGTCGTAGCTGCCGCTTTCCTCGCAGCACTCGATGATGCCGACGATGCGTGCATGGCGCGCGCGCTGCTCCTCGAGCGCCCGCACTGCGGCGAGCGAGGCGAAAACCGCATAGCCGTCGTCGGCGCCGCCGCGGCCGTACAGCCTGCCCTCGTGGAGTACCGGGATCCACGGCCCGAACGCGTCGCGCCAGCCGGTCATCTCCGGCTGCTTGTCGAGGTGGCCGTACATCAGTACCGTGCCGGGCGCATCGCCCGGGGTCTCGAACAGCAGGACCGGCGTGCGTCCTTCCAGCCGCACAACCTCGACGCGCAGCTTCTGCACCGGCTGCGCCTTACACCAGCTTTCGGCAAGCCGCACCGCAGATTCGATGTGACCGTTGCGCGCCCAGTCAGGGTCGAAGTGCGGCGACTTGCAGGGAATGCGGATGTAGTCGATGAGGCGCGGGACGATTTCCTCGTCCCACAGTTGGCCGACGAAGCTTTCGATGGCGGCATGCGCCGCGGAAACGGTGGCGGGCATCTCTTCCTGGCGTGAGACCAAAAGGACGGGCGAACGCCGCCATTGTACGGCGCGCAGGATACGGGCGGTCGCGCGAGCGGCGACCGCGATCAGCGCAGGCGAAGTCCGCCGGAAGGCATCCGGGCGCGGCTGCGCGGAAATCCGGCGTGGCGCATCGTGCCGCGGGTGCCGGTCGGTGGCGTGACCGCCGGCGGGAACACCGTCGCGGGCGGGAAAACCGAACTCTGCATGCAGCCGGGATTGTTCGGCGCGAAGTGATGCCGCCGGCAGGAGAAGAAAGGTTGCGGGAACCACCAGAGCGGATAGAACGCGCCGTAGCTGTCCTCCTGCGGTGCATAGCGGGCGGCGGCCGCTTCCGCTTCGCGTTGCGCCGCCGTGGCCTTCAGCCAGGCTTCTTCCTGGCGCACCCGCAGCTCCTGCATCCGCGCCAGCTCCGTCTTGTCTTGCTGCAGTTTCCGAAGCGCCGCGTCGGTTTGCGCCTCGCGTTTCGCGGCGCAGGTATCGGTAACGCAGGCGCCGACCTGCTGCGAGATCTCCCGCGCCGAAACCGAGCCGTGCGGACACGGCGCATCGCTGTACAGCGTCCGGCCGCCCGGTCCCACGCAGCGGTAGACCTCGGCAGAGGCGGGGCCCGCCGCGAGGGCCAGGAAGAGGCCCAGCGCGGCGCATTGCAGGAGAAGGACACGAGTGCGCATACGAAGATTCACGTCCTTACCGATAATAACGTCCTTGCCGCAGTCCCGATGACGCGTCGGTGTCGCGCGCAAACATTTACCGCCCGCCGGAGGGCAAAGTCAACAATGGCCGCCGCGGGCCGGGAAACCATGGCCGCACGGCGCGGGACGGGCGCAATGCTTTTCCGATAATCTGCGTTCTTGGTGGATCGAACCGCGACCGGCGACGCCTGTCGCAAGCGCCCTGCATGGCGCCGGCATCGCTCCGGAAATGCACATGGAACCCGCCGACCTCTCGAAGCTCAAGATCGATCGCAGCGCCTTGTCGCTGGGCGCGCCGCGAAAGCGCCGCCGCTGGACGAGGATCGCGCTCGTCGCCTTCGCCGTCGCCGCCGCCGGCGGGTTCGCGGCGATCCGACTCTATGCGCCGCCGGTAGTGGAAACGACGATCGTGGCAAACGCCTACCCGTCGCTGAACTACACCCTGCTCAACGCCACCGGCTACGTCGTCCCGCAACGCAAGGCGGCGATTTCCTCCAAG
>Ga0070741_10017600_pt1 | contig 11717 bp, 8 predicted proteins | sample Coa_R1_4_FD_66440 | JGI IMG/M metagenome (GOLD analysis project Ga0070741, IMG submission 66440) | Surface soil microbial communities from Centralia Pennsylvania, which are recovering from an underground coalmine fire - Coalmine... | ecosystem: Environmental > Terrestrial > Soil > Unclassified ...
TGGTCGTGGCATCAAGAAAGGCGTTGAATTTCTTTATCCTTACATCGCGGACAAATCCACGTGGCCGAAAAAACCGGACGTGAATGCGTGGGACGCATGGCCGGCGCGGCAGCCATTTTTGTTGTTTGCGGGAATTGCGTTCAATGAACCAAAATATCTCGACCTTTGGAGTAAATTAAATCCCGACCCGACGAACGAGGAAGTCCGCCGTAATATTGCCATCACGCAACCGGTTTTGTGGTTAAAATAATTTTATCGCATCAACTCGCCGGGATTTTCCGGAATGCCCGGCTCGTCGAGCAATTGAATGCCTGTGCATGACGGCAAATCTTTGTAATCCTGCAAAACCCAAACCACTTTCTTGTCCGGCGTCACTTCAATGACTTGCGGCGGAAGCAACGATTTATTGCTGCCACCGCGATTACAGATGATTGTATTTCCATTTGCGAGTCGGCCAGCGGTTTGAACGTCGTGCAATTCAATTCCCGGAAGCGAATTGGTTTCAATCGCCCAAACGATTTCGCCTTTCGGATTTACTTCGTGAACGAAACCGAAATTATCGCCGGGAATCAGTGTGTTTCCGTTTTTCAATCGCACTTCTGACCACGGACGGAGCGCATCGTAATGCCAAATCAAATTCCAATCCTTGTCGTATTCGTCAATGCTGCCTTGGACGAGGTTGCCCACCAAATAAGTTCCTTGCGCCGTCACGCGACAATTGCGGAATTGCGTGTGGATGGATTTGACGGTGTTGGTGAACATCGGAAGCTCGTGCGAGAAGGCGACGGAATTATCCTTTTTGTTCAAAACAATCAAATGCGGCGGCAAGCCGTTTTGCACAATCATCACCTTATCCAATCCAATTGGCTGCAACGAGTGAATCTGCGTGTTCGTCGGGGCAAGGTAGGACCAGACAATTTCCTTTTGCGGTGTGACTTCGTAGCAGGAACTTGACCGGCAACCAATGATATGGCCGTTGGACATCATCCACGCGTCGTCCATCTCACCACCATGCGGCGGGGCATAGGTCCAGACCACCTTGCCGTTGTTGACGACATAAAGGAAATTATTGCCCTCGGTGTAATAAAGAAACGGATGCTGCGCCAAACCTTTGCCCGGCCAATGCATCGTGACTGAATTTGTCGGCAACGCGCGAACGGGCATGTTTGTTTCGCCCGGTCCCATTTCGGGCGCGTGTTCAAATTGTTTGAGCACGGAAAGCATCGGACGATTTGCATCCGGTTTAGTTGAAGCGCATCCGTTGATGAAAAGCGCAACCATGAAGGTAAATAAATTTGAGACAAGAAATCTGCGGAAATTCATCTGCGGAATTTAACGGAGCAGCAAAAGGCGTCAATCGCAATTGAATCAAGATGATGCCAAATTCTTTTCGCCGCTCACATTTCCCTGCGCCGTTTCAACCAAATCACGGATGCGTCGAGCATCCGATTTTTTGTGGCCGTGACTTTTCAATGGGTCGGTGCCGCCGGTGGATTCAATCAAGATGTCTGCCCAAATAATTCCCGTGCTGATATGCACGGAGGCGACTTTGGAAATGCTGATGCTGATTTCGTCTTTACTGAACCACGAACGCTTGCGACGGATGATGGCTTTGTCCGTCACTTCAATGACCGTCGGGAAAAGAAAATTCCCGCGCGTTCCAACGGCTGGCTTTAAAAATCTCCATCTCCATGAACGAACTGTGAACCAGCGCGAGAATTCACGCAATTAAATTTCAACGCCAGAAATGTTTCGGATATTTCCGCTGAAGCTCCGATTTGATTTTCGGATAATGCTCGCGCCAAAAATTCGCCATGTCTTGCGTGACCTGAATCGGCTTCATGCCCGGCGTCAAAATGTGAACCGTCACGGGAATCTTGCCCATCGCAATTTTTGGTGTCTGGTTCACGTCATACAATTCCTGAATCCGCAGTGAAATGAACGGCGATTTGCCGGTTTCGTAATTTACTTTCGGCGTCCGCTCGTTCGGCAATTTCAATCGCTCCGGCGCGTGCTTGTCCAGCAACTCGCGCTGCGATGGCGAGAGCCACGACATCACGACCGGCTTCACTTCACGTTCCTTGATTTCTTTGTAACTCACTGCGCCGTGACACAATTGCTCGATGACGTGCTTTTTGTCGTCGTCAGTGAATGGCGGCAATTGTAATTCAGGACAATTCGCGCAGAGAAAATTCAATCGCGCCAGCCATTGCTCTACTTCGTGGTTCCAATTGGGCAACGACAATCGTTCCGCAAGAATTTCATCGGCCAAAATTCTGGCGGCGGCATCGGTAGGCGGCGGTTCAACGCGTTTGGCCGAAAGCGCCAATCCGCGGAATTTCACCAGCTCGGCGGCAACGACGCGTTTTTGCGTCGAATCAAATTGCACGCGCAAATCCGATTCCAAATCTTCGGGAAATAATTCGCGCAACCAATCCGCTTCAATCGCCGTCGCGAGCGAAAGAATTGTGTTCACTTCATTGTCCCGCTGCTGAACTTCGCGAATTTCAGCGACGACAAACAATTCACTTTTTCCGACAACGCTTTCGCGCGCAAGCACGCCGCGACGATTGTGGACGAGGTCGCAACGCAACGTGCCCTGGTCAACGCGTCGAGCGACGCGGTCGCTGAAGCCAATCAAAATACATTTTTGCAACGCTTCGTCTTTCACTTCGCGCGGTTTGGCGTCGAGACCTTCTTTTTCCGCAATGCGGAGAAATTGTTCGAGCAGCGGCCCGACTTGTCGCGCCGTGACAGCGTGAATCCCCAATTTGCGGCAGGCATCGAGGCGAAATTGATTGTTCGCGGCGTATTGCCACGCGCGCATGAGAATCCAAAAATCCGACGACGCCTTTTCGCCAAGCAAATCCTCGCGCGCGTCGGCCGTGGTCTTGTCTACATTTCGCAGCAGCAAATCGCGTCCCTGCGTGAGCGCCGCCACGAGCGCGGCTTGATAAACGCAATTGTATTCCTGCGCGGCGAGCAACATGCGCGAGTAACGCGGATGTAATGGAAACGCGAGCATCTTGCGGCCAACCGGCGTGATGGAATTATTTTTATCGAGCGCGCCGAGGTCGTGCAGCAATTCCTCCGCGTGCGTCAGCGAAATTTCATCCGGCTTTTCCAACCAGCGGAATTTCCGCAAATCATCCACGCCCGCGGCTTTGAGCGTGAGCACAACTTCCGCCAAATCGAGCCGTTTGATTTCCGGCAATTCCTGCGGCGCGCGATGCGAATGTTCCTCGCGCGACCAAAGTCTCATGCAAACGCCGGGCGCAGTTCGACCGGCGCGACCCGCGCGCTGGTCGGCACTCGATTGCGAAATCTTTTCGATGAGCAGCGTGTTGATGCCGCGATTGGCGTCGTATCGCGCCATGCGCGCGAGGCCGGAATCAATCACCAGTCGCACGCCGTCAATCGTCAGCGACGTTTCGGCGACGTTCGTGGAAACGACAACTTTGCGTTTGTCGTAACGCGCGACGGCGGCGTCCTGCAATCTCGGTTCAAGCTCGCCGTGCAAGGGTAGCAAAATAAATCCGCGTGATTCGGGAACGTTGCGGATGGTTTCAATCGTCTGCGAAATCTCAAATCCGCCCGGCATGAAAATTAAAACGTCGCCTTCGCCGCCGTTGGCAACGTAATTTGAAAATGCATCCGCCGCTTGTTCCCAAACCGGCCGCTTGTCATTGTAACCCGGCTGCGCGGCATATTCGAATTCGACGGGATAAACACGGCCTTCAGATGAAAGCGTGGCGCATGGTTTTAAATAATTTTCCAATTCGCCGGCGTTCAACGTCGCGGACATGACGATGAGATTCAAATCTGCGCGATGTTGCTCTTGCAAATCCAGCGCGCGGGCGAGCGTGATGTCTCCATAAAGATGCCGCTCATGAAATTCGTCGAAGATGAGCGTGGAAACGCCGCGCAACTTCGGGTCTTCAATCATTTGCCGGAGCAAAACGCCTTCGGTCACGAACCGGATTTTGGTTTTGGCCGACGTGACATTTTCAAATCGGATTTGGTAGCCGACTTCCTGCCCAAGCTGGACGCCCAGTTCCTGCGCGACGCGCGCGGCGAGCAATCGGGTGGCAAGGCGGCGCGGTTGAAGGATGACGACTTGGCCATCGCGCAAAAAATCGTGGCGCAAGAGCATTTGGGGAACTTGCGTGGATTTGCCGGAGCCGGTCGGCGCGGACAAAATCAATCGCCGGTCGGCGCGCAGGCGCGAAATGATTTCGCTTTCGATATCGTAAATGGGCAAACGTTCGGCCATGAAGTTAAGCTAAAACCCAGCCCGGTTTGATTTCTTCGTCGAGCGAAGGAATTGAAATTCCTTGTTTCAATTTTTGTTCGGCGAGAATTCCAATCATCGCGGCGTTATCGGTGCAAAGCGATTTTTCGGCGAGGCGCAATTCAAATCCGTTTCGTTTACAGGCGCGCTCCAATTCATTTCGCAAACTGCGATTGCAAGTGACGCCGCCGGACGCAGTGACGCAATGGACGCCTTCGCGTTTCGCCGCACGAATGGTTTTGGCGACGAGCACTTCGACAATCGCGGCCTGGATGCTTGCGCACAAATCGCAGATCTTTTGTTTGTTGTTCAACAAGTCCGGATTGTCGCGCAAAAAATAGCGGACGGAAGTTTTCAATCCGCTGAAACTGAAATCGTCGTTCGCGTCATGAAGCAGCGGGCGCGGAAAATCAAATGCCTTTGGATTTCCTTGCTCTGCGAGCTTATCAATTTCCGGTCCGGCTGGATATTGCAAACCAATCAGCTTCCCAGTTTTATCGAAACATTCGCCGGCGGCGTCGTCAATCGTTGAGCCGAGGACGCGGAATTTTTTTTTGCTTTCGACTAAAGCTAAAATCGTATGCCCGCCGCTGACGATGAGTGAGACGTTCGGCGGAATTTTAGTCGAGAGTCGAGAGTCGAGAGTCGATGGTAATTGCTCTCGTCCCCCGTCCTTCGTCCCTCGGCTCACCTGAATCCACGGCGAATAAAGATGCGCTTCGTGATGATTGATGCCAACAAATGGTTTTCGAAGCGTAAATGCAATTGCTTGCGCGGCTTTGAATCCGACCAGCAATGCCGTCGGCAATCCCGGTCCTTGCGTTGCGGCAATGGCGTCCAAATCTTGCACGGAAATTTTTGCTTCACTCAACGCTTCGCGCGTTACTGGCAAAAGATTTTTCAAATGTTCGCGCGCGGCCAATTCCGGCACGACACCGCCGTATTCGGCGTGCAATTGGATTTGCGAAGAAACGACGTTGGACAAAATTTTTCCGTCGCGCACGACGGCGGCGCTGGTTTCATCGCAGGAAGTTTCGAGCGCGAGAACAGTCATTCATTGCGCCGCGATATTTTGCGGTTTTGCTTTGTCATATTGCAACATCGCCTTGAGCAAATCCTCCGCGCGTTGCAATTGTATGTCCTGAATTTTTTCAAAGCGCGCGCGATTTGTCACATCAAGCGATTCGATTCCGCCGGGCACGCGTTTCATCAGCAGCGCGCCTTCTTCTTCGTCGCTCATTGGCACGACGATGTCCGGCGTGATGCCATGTTCGTGAATCACTTTGTGGCTCGGCGTATAATATTTCGCGACGGTCAATTTCAGCGCCGTGTTGTCGTCCAGCGGAAAAATACTTTGCACCGAGCCTTTGCCGAAAGTTTTTTGGCCGAGCACAACCGCGCGATGCAAATCCCGCAGGCAGCCCGTGACAATTTCCGCTGCGCTGGCACTACCGAGATTCACGAGCACGACGATTGGTTCGCCGTTCAATTCGTCGCCGTCGCCTTTCGCGTGATAAATCTCGTTTTCGTTCGGGTCGCGACCTTCGGTGGAAACGACCAATTGTCCGCGCGGCAAAAATTTCTGGCTCACGCCAACGGCTTCGTCGAGCAAGCCTCCGGGATTTCCGCGCAAATCCAAAATCAGTGCTTTCATGCCATGCGCTTTTAATTTTTGCAACGCGGTTTCCAGTTCATCGCTTGTGCGGTCGCCAAATTCATTAATGCGGACGTAACCGATTTTATCGTCGCCGAGCGGAAATTCCTTTTTGCCGTTAATGTCCTTTACCATGTCGAGTTGGATGATGGCGCGCTTGAGCGAAAATGTTTTTTCCTCATTAGTGGACGGACGTTGAATCGTCACGACAACTTTCGTGTCGGGTTCGCCGCGGAGTTGTTTGACGACTTCGCCGAGCGAGCCGGAATTGCCAACCGGTTTACCGTCCACTTTGATAATGCGGTCGCCGGTCAAAATGCCTGCGCGAAATCCCGGCGAATCTTCCATCGGCGCGACGACTGTGACAAATCCGTCGCGCATCGAAACGATGAGGCCGAGTCCGCCAAACTCGCCTTCGGTTTGGCTTTGCAAAATTTTGAAATCGTCCGGGTCGAGAAATTCGCTATGCGGGTCGAGTTGGCCGACCATGCCTTTAATGGCGGAGTAAGTCAGGCTGCGATAGGTCAGGTTTGTGCCGTCCACATATTCGGTTCGGATTTTTTGAAGGACGTTGGCAAATAAATTGAGGCTCACTTCCGGCGAATCTTTTTTCTGAACTGACCGCGCGGAATTCAAATAGATTCCGGCACCCACTGCCAAATTAAGTGCGAGTAGAATAATTACCGAGCCAAAAACCAATCGTCGTTTCATCGAAAACATTTAACCACAAAGACACAAAGGCGCGAAGATGAAAAATGATCAAGGATTTCGCAGCAAAGTTTCGATGAACGGCAAATCCGCCGGGACGGTGACTTTTGGATTCGGTGTTTTGCTTTGCACCAATTGCACTGGTTGGCCAATCAATTCGCACGCCGCCGTGTCATCGGTGAAAATTAAATTTTTCTTTCGCGCTTCTGCAATGGCGCGGCGAATAATCTCCACGCTAAATGTCTGTGGCGTTTGCACCGACCACAATTTCGAGCGGTCAAGCGTGCGCGAAATAATTTTGCCATCGGCAGTTTCTTTAATCGTGTCCGTAATCGGTTGCGCCGCGACGGCTGCGCCGGTTTCGCGCGCGGCAGAAATCGTCGCGGCAATCAATTCTTCACTCGTGCAAGGACGCGCTGCGTCTTGAATCGCCACGATTTCCGTTTTTGGTGAAAGCGCTTCCAGTCCGTTCCAAACCGAATCCTGCCTCTCCGCACCGCCGACAACAATTTTGAAATTCTTTTTTAAATGAAATTGCGCGGCCAGCTTTTCAAATTCTTTTTGTCGTCCGTCGGCCACGACCAGAACAATTTCGTCAATGCACTCCGCATCATTAAATCGTTGCCACGCGTGCGCGATAACCGGTCGTCCGGCGAGTTCGAGGAACAATTTGTCCGAACCCATGCGTGTGCCTTTGCCGGCGGCGACGAGAATTGCCGAATTCATTTTTCGAGAGTCTAAAGTCCAAATTGTCGCAGTCGAAGAAAAAAATCTGGTAATTACCGCCAAAGCCATTAAAACTTAATTAGGCAACAGAAAATCAGCATGAAAACTTACATTCAATTAATTAGTGTTGGTTTCCTTTCAGCTTTTATTTTATCTGGTTGCGCTGTTGGTCGAACGGGGAAAATGGGAACGCCAATAGCAACACGGTATCAAGCACAACTCAATAATTTGAAGATTGGAGTCTCGACTCCTGATGACCTCAAAAAAAGTTTTGAGACTATTAAAGTTCCTGTGTCGCTTGAAGAAACTAAAATGGAAGACAATAAGAAAGTTGAAATCTGGCAAGTTGCTCGCGGTGGCAATATGGATGCAGCCGATTTACTTTTGTGGGGTGTCGTCAGCTACGACAAAGACCAAGAAATTTTATTCCGCTTTGAAGACGACAAATTAGTTTCTTTTCAAAGTGTAGTGCTACCAGACCCTGTTTCCCCGCCGCCGCCCACGCCCGTCACAAGTCCGAAACAATCATCGCATTAATTTGTGGGTTTCCAATCCAAAACTTTCAGTTGAATCGTCCGGCTGCCGTTGAATTGATTGATTTGCGGTTGAAATGCCAAATCAAATTTGCCGACCGGCAGCGATTTTTCGCCGCCATTCCACCAAACTGCTTCGAGATTCGCCAAGCCGTCACTGACCCACATTTTGACGTGCTGTTTTTGTGCGCCCATTTTTTGAAGCGGTTTGGCGTGTGACAAATTGCGCGCACAAAATTGTATTGTGGAATTTCCTTGCCCGTGCGGTTTCAATTTTTCCAATTCGGCAAGCGTTTGAAAATTGATTTCGTCCAGACCAACTTCCACGTCGAGCCGCAGCGACGGTTGTAAATCGTCCGGCTTCAAATGTCGCCGCGCCATTTCGTTCAATTTCTCGCGCAGCAAATCAATTCTGTCCGGCAAAATGCTCAAGCCAGCCGCCATCGCGTGTCCACCGTGCCGAACCAAATGCTCTTTGCATTCGTTCAACGCTTTTGCCAAATCGAATCCGGCGATGCTGCGACCAGAGCCGCGCATTTCGCCATTTTCGCCGCCGATGATAATCGTCGGGCGATAAAATTCCTGCAGCACGCGCGACGCGACGATGCCGACGACGCCAATGTGCCAAAGCAATTGCCCTTCGACGATGACAAAATGTTTTTGCGAATCGAACTTCGCGCGAACAACGCCAATGACTTCATCGCAAATCGTTTTCTCAATTTTTTGCCGCTCGCGATTTCGTAAATCCAGATTTTGCGCAATGGGCATGGCCTCCTCCAAATTTTTGGCCAGCAACAAATGCAAAGATTCTTCGGCGGTTTCCAAACGACCCGCGGCATTCAATCGCGGCGCGAGTTGAAAACCGACTTCGTAAGCGCCAATTTTGTCAGAAATTTTTGCGACAGATTTTAGCGCAAGAATTCCGGCGCGTTTTGTTTCGTTTAATTGTCGCAATCCGGCGGAAACCAAAATTCGATTTTCGCCGATGAGCGGAACCAAATCAGCGATGGTTCCGAGCGCAACCAAATCCAGCAGCGGTTTCAAATCAAATTCCGCCGCGCCGGGCAAATTCATTTCGCGTCCGAGTTTCAAAATGGCGTGAGCCAATTTGAAAGCCAGCCCGACGGAGCAAAGTTCGCGAAAATTTTCAGCTAATTGCGGATTTACGAGCGCAACGGCATTTGGGGCGGGGTTCGAAACCTGGTGATGGTCGAGAACAATCACGTCCACACCGCGCGAATTCAACGAGGCAATTGTTTCAACAGCGGTTGAACCGCAATCCACGGCGAGCAAAAGAGTTTTGGAATTGATAACGCCTTCGCGTTCGGCAGCCGGTAAAAACTTTTTCAGGCAATTGTCCACGCCATCAGCGCTCAAGCCGTAGCCTTCATCCATGCGACTGGGCAAATAAAATTCCACGCGCCAACCGAGCGGGCGCAATACTTCGACGAGCAGCGTGGTCGAAGTTACGCCGTCAACGTCGTAATCGCCGAAGATGACGAGCAGTTCATTTTGTTCGCGCGCACGAAGCAATCGTTCGATGGCTTTGTCCATGTTTGGAATCAAAAACGGGTCGGTAAGATTTTTGAGCCGCGGCAAGAGAAAATTTTCAATCATGGTAATTTCGCTAAAACCACGGTTGATGAGGCATTGCGCAAGCAGCGGCGAAATTTTTAGCGACGACGCAATTTGACCGGCGAGCAGCGGTTGCGACGGCGCGAGCGACCATCTGAATTTCATTTTTTAGTTTCGCGTTGCGCGGCTGTGACGGATAGCACGATGGAAATTGAAAGAATTGCGGCGACGATGAGCAGCGATGTTGCCGTCGGAATTTCAATTTGAAACCATTTCGGCGAATTGTCGTGCGGCGACAGCAACATTTTGATGCCGATGAATGCAAGCACGATGGACAAACCAATTTTCAAATAACGAAAATATCCAATCGCGCCTGCGAGCAGAAAATACATCGAGCGCAATCCGAGAATTGCAAAAACATTCGACGTGAAAACGATGAATGCTTTGCGCGTGACGGAAAAAACGGCAGGCACGGAATCCACGGCGAAAATTAAATCGGTGGTTTCAATCAACAGCAGCACGAGCGCGAGCGGTGTCAGCGCGAATTTATTATCGAGCTTCGTAAAAAATTTCTGGCCGTCGAAATTTGGCGAAATCGGAAACAATTTTTTAGCAATTCGCAACGCGATATTTTTTTCCGGCTCCATTTCTTTTTTTGAAACGAGCATTTTGATTCCGGCAAAAACAAGAAATGCTCCGAAGACGTAAAGAATCCAGTCGAAGCGATTGATGAGCGCGACACCGCCGGCAATCATCGCGCCGCGCATAATGAGCGCACCGATGATTCCCCAAAACAACAGGCGATGTTGTTGTTCGGCGGGAACTTTGAAATAAGCGAAAATCAGTGCCATGACCAAAATGTTATCGAGTGAGAGCGAAAGTTCGATGACGTAGCCGGTAGTAAATTGAATGGCTTCTTCGCGCGTGCGCCAGAAATTTATCGCGACGGCAAACAGCATTGCAAGCGCGACCCAAACGGCACTCCACGCGGCGGCTTCCTTGAATTTTACGGCGCGTGCACCGCGATGAAACACGCCGAGGTCAAGCGCGAGAAAAAATAAAACGCAAAGGATAAAACCAATCCAGTAGGCCGGTGTGATTTCGTTCATCGCGTTTAGTCGCGATTGAGCTTACGAAAAATTTTGCGAAATGAAAATTAAACTTTCGCGGATTCCGCGCCCTGGATGGCGACGTTCGACGCGCCGATTTTCGGGCGCTCGCCTTTGTGCCATTTCAGAACAATCCAGCTTGCGATGTAGATGGACGAATACGTGCCGACGATGATGCCGACAAGGAAGGTGAAGGCGAAATCGTTGATGACGCCGCCGCCCCAGATATACAAGGACAACGTGGCAATAAACACCGTGCCGCTCGTGATAATCGTGCGGCTCAAAGTTTGGTTCAGCGCGAGATTGATAATTTCGCGGAACGTGCCGCGCATGCCCAATTTTAAATCTTCGCGGATGCGGTCGAACACAACGATTTTGTCGTTGATGGAAAAGCCGATGATGGTCAGCACGGCGGCGACGACGGTGGCGTTAAATTGGCGTCCGGAAATTTCATTGGCAATGCAATAGGCTGCGATGGCGAATAAAACGTCGTGCGCGACGGCAAGGACTGCAGCGACGGCGAACGAAAATTCATAGCGGAACGCGACGTAGACCAAAATGCCGAACATCGCAAGCAGCGACGCGATGATGGCGGAATTGCGAACGTCCGCGCCGACGGAACCGCCGACTTCCATTCGGTCAACGACTTGGAATTGCGCTTGAGGAAATTGCGTTTCCAAGGTTTGCTCGATTTTTCGTGACGAGTCGCTTGAGCTTATCACGTTCAATGTCTGCTTGCCGGTAGAAATATCTTTTTGATATTGGACCTGCGCTGCTCCTTCTCCAATTCCGGCCAGTGCCGAAGTGACTTTGCCTTGTTCAACCTGTTGCGCAAAACTAAATGTCGTGCTGTCACCGCCTCGAAAATCCACGCCGAATAGTTTATCGCCGCGTGTGAAGCCGAAGCCGATTCCGGCAATAAAGAACAAACATGTAGCAATTACCAGCGGGGTCGCAAATTTCATGAAATCAATTTTTGCACTCTTGATGATGTGCATCATGTAAATGGACTTCAGCCAATTGCGGTCGAGCAGGAAATTGAAAATCAATCGCGTTACGACCAGCGCCGTGAACAAACTCGCAGCGACACCGATGGTCAGCGTCACGCCGAAGCCTTTGAT
>Ga0070741_10017601_pt1 | contig 11716 bp, 14 predicted proteins | sample Coa_R1_4_FD_66440 | JGI IMG/M metagenome (GOLD analysis project Ga0070741, IMG submission 66440) | Surface soil microbial communities from Centralia Pennsylvania, which are recovering from an underground coalmine fire - Coalmine... | ecosystem: Environmental > Terrestrial > Soil > Unclassified ...
CGGATCGAGGCATGGGGACAAGGGCTCCGAGAAACACAGCGTGGAGCAGGCCGGCCACCGACACGTCGTCGACGAAGCGGCCCTCTCCGGTCAGAAGCCGGCTGTCTTCGACTCTCCGAACCCGCGCCGACATAGCGACCGACGATCGACTCGCGCACCATGGGAGCCGGCAGCCTGCCTCGTCAGAACCTCAGATGGGAGTCTGGCGGCCGAAGCCGCCCCGGCAGAAGACCAGCGGGTCGGCTTCGGCCCGGTGGAAGTCGAGGGCCCGGACCCGGCCGACCACGATCCAGTGGTCGCCGGCGAGGTGCTGCTGCTCGAGGTCGCAGTCGAGGTGGGCCACGGCATCGTCAACGAGGGGGGACTTGGTCACGGGCGCCGGCGACCAGGGCACGCCGTCGAACTTGTCCGGCGCCTTGCTGGCCAGCCGCCGGCAAATGTCGGTCTGATCGTCGGCCAGGATGCTGACACCGAACGAGCCGCTGCGTTCGATGACGGGCCAGGTGTTCGAGGTCGTCATGACGCAGAAGCCGACCAGCGGGGGATCGAGCGACACGGAGAAGAAGGAACCGGCTGCCATGCCCACGGGTCGGCCCTCCTCCAACGACGTCACGATGGTGACCCCGGTGGGAAAGCTTCCGAGAATCTGGCGGAACCGGGCCGCGTCGTCGACCACTACGACGTCTTCGCTCATGTTGACTCCTTGGAGGTCGGCGCCGTCAGTCGGCGAGGGTGAAGAACGGCGGCATCAGGCGGACCGTGTCCCACTGCGGTGGCCGGCTGACCTGAGGCAGCAGGTGCCCGAGCTTGCGGCGCTTGGCGCGCAGGTAGGCCCAGTTATCCGCCGTCGGTTCGACGATGAGCGGAACCCGCTCGGTGATCTCGAAGGCGTAGCCGGCGAGGCCTTCGGTCTTGGCAGGGTTGTTCGTCATGAGCCGGACGGCCTGCACACCGAGATCGTCGAGGATCTGGGCGCCGATGCCGTAGTCCCGGTCGTCGACGGGAAGGCCCTGGGCCACGTTCGCCTCGACGGTGTCCAGGCCGCCGTCCTGGAGCCGGTAGGCCTCGATCTTGGCCGCCAGGCCAATGCCCCGGCCTTCGTGTCCCCGGAGGTACACGATGGCGCCGCGCCCGGCCTCGGCAATGTTGGCCAGCGCCAGCTGGAGCTGGGGACCGCAGTCGCACCGGCACGAGCCGACAACGTCTCCCGTCAGGCACTCGGAGTGCACCCGCACGAGGACGGGCTCGGGGCCGCCCACATCGCCCCGGACCAGGGCCAGGTGTTCGACTCCGTCGATCATCGATTCGTAGGCGTGGACGGTGAAGGGACCGTAGGGCGTCGGCAGGGCCGCCGAGCTGCGCCGCAGGACAAGCCGCTCCCGCCGTCGGCGGTAGGCGATCAGTTCGTCGACGGTGATCATGGCCAGGCCGTGCTCCGCAGCAAAGCTCGCGAGGTCGTCGCCCCTGGCCATCTGGCCGTCGGGCCGGACCAGTTCGCAGAGGATGCCGGCGGGGGAGAGGCCGGCCAGGGTGGCGAGGTCAACGGCAGCCTCGGTGTGGCCGGGGCGGCGCAGCACGCCGCCGGGCCGGGCCCGCAGCGGGAAGATGTGGCCGGGCCGGGCAAAGTCGCCCGGGGCCGAGGCCGGATCGACCAGCGCCCGCACGGTGGCGGCGCGGTCGGCGGCCGAGATGCCGGTGGTGGTGCCGGCCCGCAGGTCGACCGACACGGTGAAGGCCGTGCCCTGCGCCTCGGTGCCTTGGTGGACCATGAGGGGGATGTTGAGCTCGTCGAGGCGCTCGCCGGTCATCCCGATGCAGACCAGGCCGCTGGTGTGGCGGACCATGAAGGCCAGGGCCTCCGGTGTCACCAGCTCCGCCGCCATGATGAGGTCGCCTTCGTTCTCGCGGTCCTCGTGGTCGAGGACCACGACAAACTCGCCGTTGGCGATGGCGGCGACGGCCGCCTCGACCCGGGCCGACGTCAGCGTCGCGGACACGGCGCCTCACCGTCGGCTTCGGGGTCCGGGTGGGGGAGCGCCCAATCGGTCATGCCGATCAACTGGCCGCCGGCGCACGAGCCGACCGGCTCCTCGCGATCCGTGGGGTTCATGACCGCGACTCCCAGTAGTCGAGAACCTCGGCCCTCGAAACGAATTCGTCGGCGCCGTTGCAAAAGATCCACAGGGACCGGCACCCGGACGCGGCCGACATCAGCTCGCAGTCATCGATTCGGCGGCCGCCGACGAGGGCCAGGCTCACCCGCCGCCCCTCGAGTCTCCGGAGTCCGCCCAGTTGCCTTGCGGTCATGACTCTGTCCTCCCGTCGCCTGGAACGGGGCTAAGTTAATCACGACAAACTTTTAATGTCAAGACGGGTTGGCCTAGCGCGCGAGCGTAAGGAAAACGACGGGCTGACCACAATCGACTTGCTAGTGCCCGCAAACTTAGACACAATACCGGAGGGCGAACCGTCCCTGGCGCAGAACCTCCCCTGCTGCGCCAGGGACGGCCGCATCTGGGGACTGGCGGTGGTTTATCATCGCCGGGTGGGCGACCAGGGGCCGGCGGGTGTGCCGGACGCGCTGCGTTCGGCGATGGAGCCGTTGGCCGATATCTCCCGACGGGTGGCCGAGGCCATCCGTTCGGCGACCGTGAGCGGGGCTGGCGGCTTGCCGGGCGCGGATCTGCTCCTCCGTTACGCCGAGCAGGTCAGTGCGGTCCCCCGGATGTGGGCCGAGCCGCTGCGTCGCATCGTCGAGGAACAGCGCCGGCTGGCCGAGCTCATGGCGGCTTGGGCGGACCAGCACCGCCAGATCGCCGAGCAACTGGCCGAGTCTGCGGAACTGCTCCGCCGGCTTTCGGAGGAGGGTGCGGCCCTGGTCGATCCGGTTCTCGCCTATGCGGAACGCGTCTCCGACGTGACGGACTCCTGGATCGATCTCCTCCGCCCCGATCCTGATCCGTCCTGAAGCGCGGAGAGGGCCCGGTCGCAGCGGCGTGGTGCTGCAACCGGGCCCTCGTTCGCATCATGAGCGCTGGAAGACGTACTCCCCGGGTGCCGGACCAAGAGGCCTGTAGGAGGCGCTGCCGAGCGCCGCCGGCGGCTCTTTCTTGGCCCCCGAGCGCTCGGAGAGCCAAGCCACCCAGTCCTCCCACCATGTGCCCTTGTGGACGGTGGCCTTGGCGAACCAGTCGTCGGGTTCGGCGATCGACTCGTCACCGATCCAGTGCGCCGACTTCGGGTTTCCCGGCGGGTGGACCACGGCCGCTACGTGACCGCTGGTCGAGAGGACGAACCTAGTCTTCCCGCCGAGCAGCCGGATGCTGCGGTAGCAGGCGGGCCAAGGCGTGAGGTGATCGGTCTCGGCCCCCACGCTGTACACGTCACAGGTGATCTTGGAGAGGTCGATCGTCGTACCGAGCAGCTCCAGCGCCTTCTTGGGCAGCGGGTTCTCGAGGCCAATCCGCATCATGTCGGCATGAGCGGCGGCCGACATATTCATCGAGTCGAGGTTCCAGTAGAGGAGGTCGAGGGACGGGGGCTTGTTCCCCAGGTAATAGTTGTTCACGAAGTTGTTCCAGATCATGTCGTTCGCCCGCAGCCAGGCGAATGTCTTCGACAACTCTGTCCCGGCGAGGTAGCCACGCTGGCGGACCTTGGTGCCGGCCACCTTCGCCGCTTCGGGGGAGACGAAGGCCATGACCGGCGAGCCCCGCTCCAGGTCGAGCACGGTCACGTTGAGGTTCAGGCTGGCCAGCCGGTCGATCTCGCCGATCTGCGCCATGTGGGCGGCGGCGCAGGTGCTCATGACCCCGCCCGCGCACAGGCCGCTCAGGTGCACCTGCTCGGAGCCGGTCACATCGGCCACGGTGTGAACCGCTTCGACGATTCCGGCGATGTAATCGTCCAGGCTCCAGTCGGCCTGGGCCTTCGTCACGTTGCGCCAGGACACGGCGAAACACTGGAGGCCGCGCTCGCCGAGGTACCGCACCATGCTGTTTGCCGGGGAGAGATCGACCACGTAGTACTTGCTGATCATCGGCGGGACGAGCAGCACCGGCGTCTGGTACACCTCCGGGGCCCGGGCCTCGTACTGCAGGACCTCGAACATGGGGTCCCGGCGAACCACCGCGCCGGGGCTGTTGGCCAGCGTCTCGCCCACCACGAACCCGGTCTTGTCGACGCTGGCCGGAAGGCGCAACGGCGATGCCGCGTCTCGGAGGGCGGCCCGGGCACCGGACACGAAGTTCGTACCGCCCTTTTCGATCGTGGTTTTGAGCACCACCGGGTTGGTGAGCGGGAAGTTCGTCGGGGCCAGGGCGTCGATGAAGTTCTCGACCAGGATGCGCAGCCGCTGGTCGGTCGCCCAGTCGAGCTGGGCTTCGTCCACCAGTTCCCGGCCTTTCGCCGCCAGGGTGAGGTAGCTCTGGAGCACCCGCCGAAAGACCCAGTTCTCCCACGCCGGATCGTGGAACCGGCGGTCGCCCCGCACAGGAGCGGCCTCGGAGACGCCGACGGCCACCCGGCCGAGGTCGGCGACCAGGGACGCGGCAAGCCGCGCCGTTGCTCGAGGCCGGCGGACCAGGGAGGCGGCCAGCTTGACGGTCTCGGATCCCGGGATCAGGCGACGGTCGCCGCTGGACGCGGCAATCAACAGTTGGTCGAGGCCGACGTCGCTTTCGCCGACAGAGGGCCGATTGGCGCGGACGCTCATGGACACTCCCTTTCTAACTGGCGGCCCGGAACGCCTCGATGACGGGGCCGAGCTCTGTGGCAGACGTGACGAGGGCCAGATGGCCGTCCGGAACGAAATGGAGTTGGGCATTGGGAAGCAGCCGGGCGAGGATGCGGGCGTTGAACGGCGGGACGAGTTGGTCGTCGTCGCCGTGCAGCACCAGTGTCTGCTGCCGGATCAGGGGCAGGTAGGGCAGGCTCGTCCACCCGAGCACGGCGAGCATCTGGTACCGCTCGCCACCGTTGTTCGAGACCAGCCCCTTGAAGATGTCGAGGAGCTCGGGGTTGTCCCGTACCTTCCCGCCGTAGAGCTCGATCGCTACGTCCCGGCCTCGCACCGGGTCGAACCGCCGGGGGGCGACGACCTCCCGGGCGATGGCCCACGACGGCTTGACGAACGGGCCCGCCCCGGTGCTGACGAGGATGAGGCGCCGGCACCGTCGCCGGTGCTGGAAGGCGAAGTGCTGGGCCAGCGCACCGCCCCAGGACACACCGAGCACATCGGCGGTGGGAATGTCGAGGTCCCGCAACAGGACGTTGACCATCCGGCTGATCTCAGGAAGCAGGTAGGGGCGCCACGGACGGGGCGACTCACCGATACCCGGAGGGTCGAAACAGACGAAGCCGGTGGCAGGATCCAGCTCCCTGATGAGCGGCGCCAGCACCTCGACGCTGCACCGTGAGCCGTTGATGAGGACTAACGGGGGGAGCGCGTTGGTCGACGGCCGCGTGGCCACCCTGACCGAACGGCCGCAGACCTCCATTTGCCGGACCTCGACCGCACCTTCAACGCCGACCATGTCTCTCCCCGTGCTGGACTTGGAAGGCAGTATATGTTAAGCAAGATTCACTTAGCAACTGAAAGGAGAGGACTGTGCCGCTCGACCCCGCTGCCGTCGGTTGGGAATCGCAGCCTCGAGAGACTTCATGGCGATCGGAGGACTGCCTCCTGTACGCGCTCGGCGTGGGCGCAGGCCCCGCCGATCTCGCCTACATCACCGAGAACAGCATCGGGGTAGAACAGCGCGCCTTGCCGACGATGGCGGTCGTCCTCGGGCAGTTCGACGACGAGGTCTGGCAGGCGATGGGGACATTCCCCTGGGCGATGATGGTCCACGGCGGCCAGGAGGTGGTACTCCACCGGCCGATCCCGACCGAGGGCACGATCGTGACGACGCACCGCCTCGCCGCCATGTGGGACAAGGGAAAGGCCGGCGTGGTGGAGGTCGAGTCGAACGCCGTCGACGCCGGCAGCGGGAGCGCCATGTTCACGCTCCGAACGTCGCTGTTCATCCGGGGCGAGGGTGGCTGGGGCGGAGACCGGGGTCCCTCGGCGGACAACCCCATCCCGGATCGGGCCCCCGACCACGAGATCCGTGACCGCACCCAGCCCAACCAGGCCCTCATCTACCGGTTGTGCGGGGACCACAACCCGCTGCACTCCGATCCGACCTTTGCTCGGAAGGCCGGCTTCGAGCAGCCGATCCTCCACGGCCTATGCACCTATGGGGTCACCGGACGGGCGCTCCTCAGGGCGCTCTGCAACGAGGACCCCGACCGGTTTGGCGGAATGTCCGGCCGCTTCGCCTCGCCGGTCCTCCCTGGTGACGATCTGCTCGTGAGGATGTGGGAGCTCGAGGACGGCGCGGCGTTCCAAACGGTGGGGGCCGATGGCAACGTCGTCTTCGACGCCGGTCGCTTCCGATCTTGCTGAGGGCTCGATGCCTCTACTGGATGTTCCCTGCCGGGGCCACACCGACCTCTTCTTCGCTCCGGCAGGGGAGCGACCCGAGGCCCGGATGGCCCGGGAGACGATTGCCCGGGCCTTCTGTGCGGCGTGCCGTGTGGAGTTGGCCTGCCGGACCTGGGCCCGGGAAAACCGTGAGCACGGCTTCTGGGGCGGAGAGAGCGAGGAGGAACGGGCTGCCGCCGGTTTTCGCGTCGACCTCCCCGTGGGACGGCTCGCTCTCTACCCGAGAGGAGAAGGTCAACCCGTCATGCCCCGTGATGCGCAGGCGGTGTGATCACCACACACCATGATCGGTCTCGAACGGATCCTCCAGCGTCAGCTCGACGCCATCGGGCGGATCGCCAGGGAGATTGACGACCCAGCCGAGGCGCTGGCCGCGATGGTTCGTGGGCACCTGACATTCACCCTCGAATCGGGTGATCGTCTCGCGGCCTGGAAGGAAGAATTCCGCAACCTGCCCCCCGAGGACGCGTGGCGCTTCCGGCGCATGCAGCGGCTCTACGTCGAGGAATGGGTGAACATCGTGACTCGGGTCCGCACCGACTTGAGCGACGGACAAGCTCGTGCCGCCGTGCATGCGATCATGGCCTTTCTGCAGACAGCCGCCGCCCGCCGGAGCGGTCTCCCTCCCGAAGAAGTCGCCGAGGTGCTGGGCAACATGGCCCTGGCCGCCCTGTCCGGGCCCCACTCAAGTGATGCGGTGCTAACATAGGTGTCGTGCCGAAAACCCCCAGTCAGCCTCCCGAGCGTCCCCTACGAACGCGCCGTCGCAGTTCGGCTCGGCGCGAGGAGCTCATCTCCGTCGCCGCCACTCTCTTCGCCTCCCGGGGCTACTACGCGGTCACGGTGGATGACATCGGTGACGCCGTCGGGTTGACCGGGCCGGCGCTCTACCGGCACTTCTCCGGCAAGGAAGCGCTTCTGGTGGCGGTCTTCGACCAGATCGTCGAGCAGTTGAGGGACCGTCTCCGCGAGGTCGTGTCCGAGGCTACCGACCCGGTCAGCGCCCTTCTGGCCACCCTGCGTTTCCACGTCGAGTTCGCCATCGAACAGCGCCAGAACGTGGCGGTGTGGCGCCAGGAGTTCCAGAACCTTCCCGAGCCCGACCGCTGGCGGCTGCGGCGAGCCCAGCGACTGTACGTGGAAGAGTGGGTCGATCTCGTGCACGAGCTGCGCCCCGACCTCTCCGACACGGAGGTTCGCACCGCCGTGCACGCGGCCATCGGATTGCTCCAGTCACCATCGGACTTCCAGAGTGGCCTGCCGGCCGAGGCTGCCATCAACCTCCTCATGAACATGGCCCTCGCCGCGATGGAACACGCCTCGACGGAGCCGTTCTCCGTGACCACTTCCTCGGGGCCCGGGCGCGCCGCCCGCACCAGCGCCTGAGGGCGCAGGCGCCGGTCGGCGGGCGGCGGTTCCCGGTCAGTTGATGGCGCGAGCGCGACCTTCCCAGAAGGGAGCCCGGAGTTCGCGCTTGAGGATCTTCATGGCCGCCGACATCGGAAGGGGCTCGTCGCGGAAGCTGACCGACTTGGGGACCTTGTAGCCGGCGATGGCGGCGCGGGCGTGGGCGATGATGGCTCCGGCGGTGGGGGTAGAACCAGGTTTCGGCACCACCACGGCGTGAACCGCCTCCCCCCACTGATCGTCGGGAATGCCGATCACCGCCACCTGAGCGACCTCGGGGTGCGAGGCGATGGCGTTCTCCACCTCGGCGGAGTACACGTTCTCGCCGCCGGTCACGATCATGTCCTTAGCCCGGTCGACCAGGAACAGGTAGCCCTCGGCGTCCCGATAGCCCATGTCGCCTGAGTGGTACCACCCGCTCCGGAAGACGGTCTCCGTTTCGTCGGGCCGGTGCCAGTACTCCCGCATGTAGTTCCCGGCCCGGGCGCACACCTCACCGACTTCCTCCGGTCCGAGGAGGCACTCGTCCTCGCTCTGGATGCTGAGTTCGACGCCGGGAGCCGGCCGGCCGGCCGACGAGAGGAACTTCCCGCCGCGGAGATGGTCGTCGCGGGTGAGGATGGTGAGGATGGCCGCGGCTTCCGTCATCCCGTACCCCTGGATGAGGTCCAGTTCGGGGAAGAGGTTCAGCAACCTTTCGATCGTGGCGGTAGGCATGGGCGCAGCGCCGTACACCAGCCGCCGGAGGGAAGCGAGGCGGGCCGGGTCGAAGGCGGGGTGCTGGAGGACCATGTTGATCATGGTCGGCACCATGACGGTCGTCCCGATCTGGTGCTTCTCCATGGCCGCCATGACCCTTTCCGGCTCGAAGGCGGGAAGGATGACGGAGGGCACGCCGAAGGCGGGTGCACCCATGATGCCGAGCATCGACGCTCCGTGGAACATGGGCGTCTGGACCAGGAAGGGCCAGTCGCGCACCCAAGGAAGGGCCATGGCGATGTGATACTGGTTCAGCACCTCGGCCCGCTGCTCCAGCACGACGCCTTTCGGATGCCCCGTGGTGCCGCCGGTGTACATGAGGACCGCCGGGTCGTCCTCCTCGGGCTCGGCCGGCACATCTGGGCTTCCCGCAGCCAGCAGCTTCTCGTAGGGCACGTCGTGCGGGGCGTCACCCTCACCCCAAAGCACGACCGTCTGGAGCCCGACCTTCTCCCGGATCTGATCGATCAACGGTGCGAAACTGCGGTCCACAAAGCAGACGCGGGTCCCCGAGTCGACGAACACGAAGGCCAGCTCCTCGGCAGAGAACCGGATGTTCAACGGATTGATCACGGCCGCGCCGAGGAGGGCGGCGTGCCACAGTTCCATAAACGGAAGGCTGTTCAGGCCAAGCACGGCGATCCGATCGCCGGGCTGCACGCCCAGCTCCTTGCGCAGCGCCGAAGCCAGCCGCAACACCCCGTCGAGGTGCTCCCCGAAGGTGACGGTCCGGTCGGTCTCCCCGTCAATGAAGGCGGTGGCCGAGGCGTGGCGCTCGGCGGTGGGCAGGAGCAGGCGGTTGAACACCAGTTCCTTCATCGACCCTCCCTTGCGAAAATAAGTTAGGCACGATAAACTAACAGGGCCCGCTGGGTGGCGTAAAGAACAAGGAGCGCTTCGTGAAGATCGAGATGCCCCCTGCCCTCGCGGCCTTCGTCGACAGCACGCACCGGAGCATCGTGATCGGCGAGGAGCGGCACGAGGCCCGGTCCGGGGAAACGATCGAGGTCCGTGATCCAGGCACCGGCGAGGTGATCGGACAGATCGCCGCCGGCGGTGCCGAGGATGTCGATCTCGCCATCAGCGAGGCCCGGCGAGCCTTCGAAGAGGAGTGGCGCGACACGAAGCCGGCGGCCCGAGAGCGGGCCCTCCTCGCCCTGGCCGACCTCGTAGAAGTGAACGCCGAGGAACTGGCCATGCTCGAAACCCTCGACGTGGGCAAGCCCTTGACGGAGTCGTTGTACGTCGACCTCCACTACGCGGCGGCCTCGTTGCGGTACTTCGCCGGTTGGGCCACCAAGCTCTCCGGTGACGTGCATCCGGTCTCCCCACCGGTGGGCGATGCTCTCGTGTACACCCGCCGGGAGCCCCTGGGTGTCGTCGGCGCCATCGTCCCGTGGAACTACCCGATGTTGTTCTACACGTGGAAGGTGGGTCCGGCGCTGGCTGCCGGGAACACCGTCGTCATCAAGCCGTCCGAGTTCACCTCGCTGACGGCCATTCGCTTCGCCGAACTGGCGCTCGAAGCCGGCATTCCCCCCGGCGTCGTCAACGTCGTCACCGGATATGGGAGCGAAGCCGGGCAGGCCCTCATCGACCACCCCGGCATCTCGAAGATCTCGTTCACCGGGTCGACGGCCACCGGGAGGAGGATCCTGGCCGCCTCGGCCAACACCATGGCCAAGGTGACCCTCGAGCTCGGTGGGAAGTCGGCCAACATCATCTTTCCCGACGCCGACATCGACGCCGCCGTCCAAGGCGCCCTGCTCGGCATCTTCCTGAACCAGGGTCAGGTGTGCGCCGCCGGCTCCCGCCTCTTCGTCCACCCCGCCATCCACAAAGAAGTGGTGGACGCCATCGTCGAGGAAGCCAAGGGAATCGTGCTCGGCCACGGCCTGGCGCCCGACACCCAGATGGGCCCGCTGGTCTCCGACGTGCAGCTGGGCCGGGTCGCCGGGCTCGTCGACTCCGGCAGGGAGCAGGGAGCGACGGTCGTCTGTGGCGGCCAGCGCCCCGGAGGCGACCTGGCCGGCGGGTACTTCATGCAGCCGACCGTTTTCACCGACGTGAAGGACGACATGCGCATCGCCCGGGAGGAGATCTTCGGGCCGGTCCTGTCCGTCTTCTCCTTCGAGGAGGAGGACGAGGTCGTCGCCCGGGCCAACGCCTCCCGGTACGGGCTGGTGGCCGCCCTCTGGACCAACGACCTCAAGCGGGCCCACCGGGTGGCGGCCAACCTCGAGGCCGGGACCGTCTGGGTCAACGCCTACAACATCCTCGACCCGACCACCCCGTTCGGGGGCTACAAGGACTCGGGGATCGGCCGGGACCTCGGCCTCGAGGCGATGCACAGCTACACCCAGACCAAATCGGTCTGGGTCAATCTCGACTGACGAGCACAGGGAGCGACGACAATGGCTGTCTTCAAAGACGAGACTGAGGTCTACACCTACATCGGCGGCATCTTCGAGGAGGCACTGGCGGATCCTGAGGTCGGCCAGAAGTTCGCCGCCTCCGGCGTGATCCTGCGGGTCAAATACTCCGACCCCGACTCGACCCTGACCGTCGACATGCCCGCCAGGAAGGTCTTCTACGGCGAGGACGCCCGCAACGGACCCAAGCCCGTCATCGAGATGTCGATGAAGGCCGACACCGCCCACCGCTTCTGGCTCGGCAACGTCAACATCACCGCCGCGATGGCCAAGGGACAGGTGAAGGCCAAGGGCCCCATCCCCAAGATCCTCAAGCTCGTCCCGCTGACCAAGATCCTCTTCCCCCGGTACCGGGATGCGATCGTGAAGAGCGGCCGTTCCGACCTCGTCGAGGCCTGAGGATCATGGCCAGCAACCGAGTGGCAGCCCTGCGCGCCGAGCGGGAGGAGGTCCTCCAGTTCTGCCGCCGGCTCACACCGGAGGAATGGGAGGCCCCGAGTGGTTGTCCGGGCTGGTCGATCAAGGGGGTCGTGTCCCACATGGGCGCGGCGTTCCACGGCTGCTTCACCCCGTGGTTCTTCCGGATCATGCGGACCGACAACGTTGAACGCTCTAGCGACGGCGACGTGGC
>Ga0070741_10017602_pt1 | contig 11716 bp, 9 predicted proteins | sample Coa_R1_4_FD_66440 | JGI IMG/M metagenome (GOLD analysis project Ga0070741, IMG submission 66440) | Surface soil microbial communities from Centralia Pennsylvania, which are recovering from an underground coalmine fire - Coalmine... | ecosystem: Environmental > Terrestrial > Soil > Unclassified ...
GCGCCCGCGGGCCGGTCCGGGCGGGCGCCCGCGCCGGGGCCCGGCTCGGTGTGGGAGGGGCGGGAGGATCCCTGGAGCGCGCCCGTCGGCCGCGCGGACGGGCTCCTGATCCGCGCCAAGTGCGCGCCCCACTTCCGGCGGATCCTCTGGGAGCTCGACCCCGCCTCGCCGCTCCTCGCCAACTACGCCCATGGCTCGTGCCCGGCCGGGAAGTACTACTGCCGGATCACCCCGACCGGCGACGTGACCCCGTGCCCCTACATGCCGGTGGCGGCGGGGAACCTGCGGACCCGGGGGTTCGCGGAGCTCTGGGAGGAGGCGCAGGTCTTCACCGACCTGCGCGCGGGGCCGCTCGGCGGGCGATGCGGGGCATGCGAGTTCCGGGAGATCTGCGGCGGGTGCCGCTGCCGGGCGTACGCGACCCACGGCGACTACCTGGCCGAGGACCCGGCGTGCGCCTACCGGCCCGGCGCCCACGGGGGTGCCCTGATCCGCCTCCCGGAGGCGCAGACCTTCGGCCTCGATGCCCGACCGAGCCTCGCCTGGGAGCCGGCCGCCCACGCCCGGCTGGAGGCGATCCCGGGGTTCGCCCGCGCCATGGTGGTGCAGGCGGTGGAGGCCTACGCGCGCACCAGCGGGGCGGCGACCGTGACGCCCGCCCTCCTCGCCGAGGTGCGGAGCCGGTGGGGGATCACCCCCGGGCGCTCGTTCACCCCGCCCGCCCCCCCGGCGCCCGGGCCGCCGGTCGAGCCGGAGCCGCCCCGGTGAGACACCGAGGTGCCCCCCTCTTTGCTTCTGGACCGGAGGGAATCGGGCGATGAGCGAGGGCCCGCCGTCCCGGGACGCGTGGTTCCGACAAGCCGCGTGGGTGTACGCGCTGTACGGCGCCGCCTACTGGCTCGGAGGGCTCGCGCTCGCCGGCGCCGGCCTCGGGCCCCGGGGACTCGAGCGTGGCCGCGCGGCCTGGTTCGTGGTGGGCGCCCTGTTCGCGATCGGGTTCCCCTGGCTCCTCCATCGCGAGCGCCCCTGGTTCGCCCGCTGGGCGCTGTGCCGCCGCGACTTCGCGCGGATCCTCACGCTGCTGGTCGCGCTCCGCGCGGTGGAGGTGGCCCGCCTGGTCCGGGCACCCCGGGTCGACACCGTCCCGGTGCTCGGGGTCGAGGTCTCGATGCGCGCCGGCGCCGCGGCCTTCGGCCTGCTGACCCTCGTCACCGCCGTCCTCCTCGCCCGGGCGGCGTGGGGTCGAAGCGCATGAGCGCCGAGCCACCGCGCGACCCGGGCGGCCCGCTGCCGCCGTCCTGTCCGATCGCGCCCGCGCCGGCCGCGGAGCCGTCACCGGCCTGTCCCGCCGCGCCGGCGCCGGGGTCGGGCGGGGCGCCGACCGACGAGGTCACCTGGACGCCGGAGGCCGAGGCGCGCCTCGCCCGGGCGCCGCTGTTCCTCCGCGGGATGGTGCGCCGCCTGGCCGAGCGGCGCGCGCGCGCGGAGGGCATCGGCGTGATCACGCCCGAGCTGATGACCCGGTACAAGGGCGAGATGATGGGGGTCGGCGCCGCCGAGGCGCCGCCCGCGCCGGCCGCCATCCGGTGGACGGCCGAGGCCCAGGCGCTGCTCGAGGCCGTCCCCGCGTTCATGCGCCCCATGACGCGCCGGATCTGCGAGGAGCTGGCGGCCGAGCAGCGCGCCGAGGCGGTGACGCCGGCGCTGATCCGGGCGGCCGAGGTCGAGGCCGACGCCGACGCGTTGCGCGCCGCGCTCCCGTGGACGCCGGCGGCGGAGGCGCGGCTGCTGGCGCGACTCGGCGGCACGCCGGCCATGATGGCCGACTTCGTCCTGCGACTCCTGCAGCACGACGTCGAGGCCGAGGCGCGACGGGCCGGCGTCGAGCGGGTCACCGCGGAGCTGGTCGAGCGGCTCTGGCACGCGCAGCCGGAGGAGCCGGTGCGCTGGGCCCCGGACGCCTGGGCCCGCCTGCAGAGCGCTCCCGAGTTCGTGCGCGAGGGGATCCGCAAGGCGGCCGAGCGGCGCGCCCGGCGCCTCGGCGTCGCCGAGATCAGCTCTCCCCTCCTCACCCGGTTCCGGAACCAGGCGATGATGAAGGCCGTCAAGCGGATCCGGGAGCTCGGCTTCCGCGAGCTCACGTTCGACGCGTTCGACGCCGCCAAGGCCGAGATCCGGACGGTGAGCCTGAACCCCGAGGCGCAGGAGCGGCTCGACCGGATCCGGCGGTACTTCGAGCGCGAGCGGGCCGGCCCCGCGGGCGGCCTGCTCGGGGACGAGCTCATGCGGCGCTTCCGGGCGCACCTCCGCGACCCGGCGGTGGCGCCGCTCGACACCGGCGACGAGGCGCCGGCCCGGTGAAGGGCTACCGCGACCTCGCCGGCGACGGTGGGTCCAACGTCGCGGCCCAGGTCGCCGCGCAGCGGGCGCGGCTCGAGGCCCGGCTGGCGCGGGTCCGCGCCACGCTGGCCGTCGTCTCGGGGAAGGGCGGGGTCGGGAAGAGCTCGCTCACCGCGAACCTGGCCGCGGCGCTCGCGGCGCACGGCCGGCGCGTGGGCGTGCTGGACGCCGACCTCAACGGCCCGTCGATGGCCAAGATGCTGGGCGTCCGGGGACAGGCGCTCCGGGTCACCCCGGACGGCGTCCGCCCGGCGGAGTCGGCCGAGGGCATCCGGGTCCTCTCGATGGACTTGCTGCTGCCGGCCGACGAGACGCCGGTCGTCTGGCAGGCGCCCACCCAGGCCGACTCGCACACGTGGCGGGGCAGCATGGAGGGTACGGCCCTCCGGGAGTTCCTCGCCGACACCGCGTGGGGCGAGCTGGACGTGCTCCTCCTGGACCTGCCGCCCGGCGGCGATCGCCTGTCGACGGTGGCCGACCTGCTCCCGCAGCTCACCGGGGCGGTGGTGGTGACGATCCCGTCCGAGGTCTCGCACCTGGTGGTCCGGAAGTCGCTCACGCTCGCGCGCGAGCGCGGCGTCCCGCTCCTGGGCCTCGTCGAGAACATGGCGGGCTACGTCTGTCCCGGGTGCGGCGCCATCGGGCCGTTGTTCGCGGGACCGGGCGGGGAGACGACCGCGGCCCAGCACGGGATCCCCTTCCTGGGCCGCGTCCCGTTCGACCCCCGGCTCGCCGTGGCGGCGGACGGGGGCCGGCCGTTCGTGCGGGCGCACCCCGAGAGCCCGACCGGGCGGGCGCTCACCGCGGTCGCCGCGGCCGTCGCCGCCCGGCTGCCCGCCCCGACGAGCGATGCGGCCGCCCCGCCATCGCTCCGCGGCTGATGCTGCGCGCGCTCGACCACGTCGTCGTCGCGGTCGCGGACCTCGACGCCGCCCGGACCGGCTGGGAGGCGCTCGGGTTCACCGTGGTCCCCGGGGGCCGGCATCCGCCGCCCGCCGGCACTCACAACGCGCTCGTCGCGCTGGCGGATGGGACCTACTTCGAGCTCATCGCGTTCTACGAGCCGACGCCCGCGCACCGGTGGTGGGAGCCGCTCCGGCGGGGCGGCGGGCTGGTCGATCTCTGCGCGGCGAGCGACGATCTCGAGGGCGATGCCGAGCGCTGGCGGCGCGCCGGGGTCGCCGTGACGGGCCCGATCGCCCGGACGCGCCTGCGCCCGGACGGGGTCGAGGTGCGGTGGCAGCTCGTGATGCCGGCCGCGGGGCACCGCGGGCTCGTGCCGTTCCTCATCCGCGACGAGACGCCCCGGACCGTGCGCGTCCCCGCCGAGACCGGGCACCCGAACGGCGCGACCGGGCTCGCCGGCGTCACGCTGGTCGCCCCGGACCCCACGGCGGTCGCGGCGCTCCTCGAGGCGGCGGGCGCCCGGGGCGGCGAGCCGATCCGCGACCCGGGCCTCGGCGGCGCGGGGGTCCGGGTCCACGTCGGGCCGCATCGGGTGGACGTGCTCCGGCCCGCGGCCCCCGGCAGCCCCCTCGCGGAGTGGCTGACGGCGCGCGGGCCGTCGCCCTTCGCGGTGACGCTGGCGCATGCGGGCGGCCGCTCCGGCATCCTGGATCCCGCCCGGGCGGCGGGTGCGCGCCTGACCTGGGCGTGAAGCATCCGGCATCCACCCGCGAACGCGGGCGTGGCCGCCGGTGAGCGCCGCGGACGCGCTCTCGGCCCGCTGCCCGGCGCCCGATCCGGTTCGGCTCGCGGCCGACCTCGCGGCGCTCGAGCGGTTCACCCGCCCGGACCGGCCCTACACGCGCCGGGCGTTCTCCGACGAGGACCGCGCTGCCCGCGCGTGGCTCGCCGATCGGATGACGGCCGCCGGGCTGGCGGTCGCCGTCGACGCCGCCGGGAACCAGATCGGCCGCCGCGCCGGCACCCGATCCGCGCCGCCGCTGATGGTCGGCTCGCACCTCGACACGGTCGAGGCGGGTGGGCGCTTCGACGGGATCGCCGGCGTCCTGGCCGGGGTGGAGGTCGCGCGGTGCCTGGCGGGCGTGCCGCTCGCCCACCCGCTCGAGATCGTGAACTTCACCTGCGAGGAGCCGTCGGACTTCGGCCTCTCGACGATCGGGAGCCGGGCGCTGGCGGGGAAGCTCGATGCGGCCACTGCGGCGCGGCTCACCGACCGCGGCGGCCGGACGCTCGCCGACGCCATCGACTCGGTCGGCGGGGATGGCCGGGGCCTCGACCGCGCGCGGCGGGCGCCCGGAGCGGTGGCCCGGTACCTGGAGCTCCACATCGAGCAGGCCGTGTCCCTCGACCGCGCCGGGGTGCCGCTCGGCGTCGTAACGGCGATCGCGGCCCCGAGCCGCTACCGCGCCTCGGTGCGGGGGCGCCAGGACCACGCCGGCGGCACGCCGATGGGGGACCGCCGGGACGCGCTGGCGGCGGCGGCGGAGATCGTCCTCGCGGTGGAGCGCCTGGCCCGGGAGGCCGGGCGCGGGATGGTCGGAACGGTCGGCACCCTCGACGTCCACCCGAACATGGTGAACATCGTGCCCGGCGCGGTCGACCTGCTGGTCGATTTCCGCGGGATCGAACCCGGCGCGATCGCCGCCACGCTCGCCGCGTTCGAAGCGGAGGCGTCCGCGATCGGAGCCCGGCGCGGGGTCGCGATCGCGCTGGCCCCGCTCCTGCGCGAGCAGCCGCTCGCGATCGACGGCGCCATGGTCGGCCTGCTGGAGGACGCGGCGGCGGCGCGCGGCGTCGCGTGGCGGCGCGTCACCAGCGGCGCCAGCCACGACGCCAACCACGTCGCGCGGCTCTGTCCGATCGGGCTCCTGTTCGTGCCGTGCCGCGACGGCCGGAGCCACTGCCCCGAGGAATGGGCGGAGGTCGGCCACCTGGCGGCCGCCGCCGGGGTGCTGCTGGAGGCGCTGCTCCGCCTCGACCGGGTCGCGTAGCCGGCGATGCCGCGCCGCCTCGCGGGGCTCGCCGGGGTCCTGGCGCTCGCGGTCGCGCCGGCCGCCTGGGGGGCCCGCCCGCTCGACACCGAGGACACCGGCACCGCCACCGGCGTCGAGGTGGAGCTCGGTGCCGACGTCGAGAGCGACGCCGGCGCCCGCGCCTGGACGCTCGGGGCCGCGGTGAACCTCGGGATCTGGCCGAACCTCGAGGTGAACGCGGCGGGCGCGGCGATCGTGCTCGAGCCCGACGACGTGGGCGCGCGGGCGGGCGTCGGCGACACGGTGCTCGGGCTCAAGTACCGCGCCGTCGACGAGACCGCCCGCGTGCCGGCGCTCCTCGCTCGCCTCACGCTCCGCCTGCCGACCGGGAGCGCGTCCCGAGGGCTCGGCGCCCCGGGCACCGACGTGGGCCTGTTGGTCGCGGCCAGCAAGCAGCTCGGGCCGGTGGTCGTGACGGGGAACGTCGGCTACACGTTCGTCACCGCCGACCGGGCGCACGACGTCGTGACCCTGGCGGCCTCGGTCGAGTGGCCGGTCGGCGGTCGCTGGGTGATCGTCGCCGAGGTCGTCGCCCAGGTCGCCGGCGGCGACACCGACCGCGCGCTGGCCCGGGGCGGCGTCCGGTACCAGCTGTTCACCGCCGCGGACAGCTCGACCGCGACGCTCCGGAGCGTGACCCTCGACGCGGCGCTCGGCGGCGGGCTCACGGCCCGCAGCCCGGACGTCGCGGCGACGGCGGGGCTCACGCTCGGGTTCTAGTTGGGCTAGCCCAACTTGCGCGCGAGTCCCTGCCCGGCGGCCGGGCTCCCCCCGCTCCGCCGCCGCGGACACGGCCGAGCGCCTGGCGCCGGGCTGGCGCCCCGGCCGAGCGGGGGCGGCGTCTGCTCCGCTCGATCCGTGGGGGCCCGGGCGGGCTCGCCACCCCGGGCGCCCGGCGGCCCGCTACGCGCCCTCCACCAGTCGCAGCGCGCGCCGGATCTCCGCCAGGGCGAACGGCTTGTTCACCGTGGGGGCGGCCACCTGCTCGAGGAACGCTCGGATCTCCGGGCTCAGCGTGTCCCCGGTGAGGAAGACGATCCTTCGGGCCTGCCGGAGGTCGCGGCGCTCGAGCTCCCGGTAGAGACCGGGGCCGTCCAGCGTCGGCATCCGCAGATCGCTGAAGATCACGTCATACGTCCGCTCGGTGAGCTCGCGGAGCGCCGCGGCCCCGTCCGGGGCCGTACGGACCTCGTGCCCGTCCGTCGAAAGCACGTCCGCCAGCACGGCCGCGACCTCCGGCTCGTCGTCCACCACCAGAATCGACCGACGAGGGAGGGGATCCAGCTCGGCCGTCGCCGGCTCGCCGGCCCTCGCGGGAATCGCCTGGACCGGCAGCTCGATCCTGAAGATCGCGCCGCCGCCGGGCTCGCTCCGCACTCCGATCGTGCCCCCGTGCTCCTCGACCAGGCCCTGGCAGAGTGACAGCCCGAGACCGGTGCCCTTGCCGGGGCCCTTGGTCGTGAAGAACGGCTCGAAGATCCGGCCCTGGAGCTCCGGCGCGATGCCCGGTCCAGTGTCGGCGACCCCGAGCACGACGCGGCCGGAGCGCGCCTCGTGCTGGGTGGTGAGGGTGATACGGCGGGGTCCCGTCGAGTCGTGCATCGCCTGCTGGGCGTTCGTCACCAGGTTCACGACCACCTGATGGAGCTGGTGGGGATCGGCCCAGAGCGCCGGCAGCGTGGGGTTCAGGGAGAGCGTGATCTCCACCCCGTCCATGCGCAGCGGGTAGGCCAGGAGCTCGACCGCATCCTCGACGATCCGGTTCAGGTTGACGGTCTGACGCTCGGGCGGATGCTGGCGGGCCAGGGCCAGGAAGTTCTTCACGATGCGGGCGCACTGCTCGGCGGCCTGCGCGAGCTTGTGAGTTTGCTCCGCCAGGGGCCCCTCCCTCAGACGCTCCTCGAGCAGCGCCGCTCGCCCGACGACCACCGCCAGCGGGTTGTTGAGCTCGTGGGCGACGCCCGCCAGCAGCGTCCCCATGGCCGCCAGCTTCTCGGTCTGGAGGAGCTGCGCCGTGCGCTCGCGGACCTTGCCCTCCAGGTCGCGGGCATAGTCCTCCACGATCCGCTGCGCTTCCACGAGACGCCCGTTCATCCGCACGAGATCCTCGAGGGTGGCGAGCAGGAGCTCCATGATCTGCTGCTTGTCGGTGTTGATGATGAGCTGCTGGCCGCCGGCGTTGAGGATCACCTCCACGTCGAGGTGGCCCCGGCGGCGGAGCTCCAGGTTCTCGAAGATGCGCCGGACCCGCTCCAACAGGTACGCGTCCTCGAAGGGCTTGGTGATGAAGTTGTCGGCCCCGTGCTGGAGTCCCTTGATGACGTCGGCGGGGGCGTTGCGCTCGGTCACCAGGACGAAGGGGATGCGCCGCGTGCGCTCGGCGGACTTCACGGCCCGACAGAAGGCGTAGCCGTCCATCTCCGGCATCACCACGTCGGAGATGATGAGGTCAGGGAGCGTCGCCTGCGCCCGCTCCAGCCCTTGCCGTCCGTCGGTGACCACGTCGACTCGGTACCCCTCGCCCTCCAGGAGCAGCCGAAGGTGCGCCGCCTGGGTCGGGCTGTCCTCCACCACGAGGATGCTGCGCTCCATCGTCGCCCTCGCTATCCCGAGGTCGCCAGGGAACGGAGGATGCCCGCGATCCGCTCCGGAGGCAACACGTGTGCTGCTGCGCCGAGACGGATCGCCTCCGCCGGCATCCCGAACACCACGCTGCTCTCCTCGTCCTGGACGATCGTGAGCCCGCCAGCCTCCCGGAGGCGCCGGAGGCCGACGGCCCCGTCCCGACCCATCCCGGTGAGCAGGATGCCCATCGCCGAGGGCCCGTAGGCCTCCGCGACCGAGTGGAAGAGATGCGAGGCCGAGGGGCAGAAGCCGTCCTCCGCCGACCCTGCGGCGAGGCGGATCCGGCCCTCTCGGGTGATCCCCATGTGGGCGCCCTCACGGGCGAGGTACACCACGCCCGGCCGGACCGCCTCCCCCGAGTCGCCCAGCGTCACGTGGAGCCTGATCGCCTGGCCGAGCCAGTCGACGAGCCCCGGCGTGAACCCGGGGCTGATGTGTTGCACGACGAGAATGGGGGCCGCGAACCTGGCGGGCAGGTCGCCGAGGATCTCGACGAGCGCCTGAGGGCCCCCGGTCGAGGCCCCCACGGCGATCAGCCGGATGAGGCGATCGGGAGGGGGCTCGAGGGGCGAGGGCGGAACGGGGCGGCGCCCGCTCGGCCACCGCCGGACCACCTTGACCTCGGCCATCAGCTTCACCGTCTCGATCAGCAAGCGCGCGGCCTCGGCCTGGCCCGGATGGCCCGGCCCCGGCGGCTTGTCCACCACCGTCAGGGCCCCGGCCGCGAGGGCGGCGAACGCCATCCCGGCCTCGTCGCGGCTCAGGCTGGCGCTCACCATGACGATCGGGATCGGCGCCCGCTCCATGATCCGGCGGGTCGCCTCGTAGCCGCTCATCTCCGGCATGTGGACGTCCATGACGACCACGTCGGGCCGCAGCCGCACGGCCTGCTCCACCGCCTCGCGACCGTCGGCGACCGTCCCCGCCACCTCGATCGCCGGATCGCCCGCGAGCAAGTGAACGAGGTACTCGCGCGTGACCGCCGAGTCCTCGGCGATCAGCACCCGGATCATGGCCCCTCGCTGCCCGGCCTCACACCAGCCGCCCGACGATCTCGAGGAGGTTCGATTGGTCGAAGCTCGACTTGACGATGTAGGCGTTGGCTCCCACCTCGATCCCGCGCTCCTTGTCCTCGCGCGACTCCAGGGCCGTCACGAGCACGACCGGGAGGTCCGCGAGCGCACGGTCGCCCCGGATCCGCTCCGTCAGGGCCAGGCCGTCCATGCGGGGCATGTCCACGTCGGACACGACGAGATCGATCGCTTCGCTCTTGAGCAGCGTCCAGGCTTCGACCCCGTCCACGGCCACCCGCACCTCGTACCCTGCCGCCTCGAGCAGGTTCTTTTCCATCGTCCGCGTGGTGATGGAGTCGTCCACCACGAGCACGACCGCTCGCCGGTGCGTCGGGTCGGGTTCCTCCGGGGGCCGCGCCCGGGGCCGAGCCCGGTCGCGGAGCGTCGCGATCAGATCGGACGGACGGAGGATCAGCGCGAGCTCGCCCGTTCCCAGCAGGCCGGCCCCGCTCACGTGCCTGACCCGGATCAGGGGCCGGCTGAGCTCCTTCACGAGCACCTCCCGGTCCCCGAGGACCTCGTCCACCCAGAGCCCGATCCGGTCTTCCCCGGCGCGGACGACGACGCACAAGGGCCCGGCCGGCGGCGGCGCGGCCTGGTCGCCGCCGGCGGGGAGCTCGAGCAGCTCGCTCAGCCGGTCGGTGAACAGGGCCTGCCCGTTCCACGCGATGGCCTCGCGGCCTTCGAGGCGCTGGACCGCCGCCGGGGCGACGCGGACGACGCGCTCGACGGCCTCGGTGGACAGGAGAAAGGCCTGCGCCGCGGCCTGCACCAGGAGGCCCCGGAACGTCGACACGGCCGCCGGCAGGACCATCTCCACCGTCGTCCCGGCCCCCGCTTCGGTCATCACCCGCAGTTCGCCCGCCACCCGCTCCACCCGCTCCTTCACGATCGCCAGGCCGAGCCCGCGGCCCGACAGGTTCGTGATGATCGGACTCGTGCTGAGCCCCGGCCGATAGACGAGATCCAGCGCCTGGTCGTCGCTGAGCGCTTCCGCGCTCTCGGGCGCCAGGAGACGCGATCGGACGGCCGCCGCCCGCACCTGGGCCAGGTCGATGCCGCGCCCGTCGTCCTGCACCCGGACCGCGATCCGGTTGCCCTCGAGCCCGGTGACGGTGACCGCCAGCCGCCCCGCCTGCCGCTTGGCCGCCCGCGCCCGCATCTCCGGCGGCTCGATCCCGTGGTCGATCGCGTTCCGCACGAGGTGGATGAGGGGCTCCTTCAAGGCCTCCAGGACCTTGCGGTCCACCTCCAGGTCGGCCCCCTGCACGACGAGCTCGACCACCTTGTCCTGCTCGCTCGCCAGGTCCTGGACCATCCGGGGCAGGAGGTCGAGCACCGTCGACGCGGGCGTCATCCTCAGCCGCCGCACCTCCTCGAGCAGGCCGTCGACGACCCCGGTCGTGGTCCGCTCGTCGCGGGCGAGCTGGTTGAGGAGCTCCCGGGCCTGAGCCGCGAGCGCACGCACTTCCGCGGCCACCTCGGCCGCCGAGCCGCCAATGCCGCTCGCCCTGGGCCGCGCCGCCAGGCTCGGCCGGGCCTCGAGCCTCCGCACGACGCCGGTGATCCGGTCCACGAGTTCCCTGGCCCCGCGCACCCGCTCCCGCGCCGCCAGCTTGGGCGTCACGATCTCCTCCACGCCGAAGAGCAGCGCGTCGAGCCGGGTGGTCGCGAGGCGGATCGTGTCCGCCGGAGCGGGCCGCGGCACCCACCCCGCGGCCGGCGCGACGGGAGCACCGGGCGCCGCGACGGCGCCGCCCGGCTCGCCGGCCGGCCGGCCCACCGCGCGCTCCAGCCCGTCGATCAACGCGCGCGCCCGCCCCGGGTCCGGGCCCTCCAGCAGCCGCGCAACGCCGTCGACGGCCTCCCGCAGACACCCCCTGGGCAGCCCGGTGAGCTCGAGGTCCCCCCGCGTGAGCCGGCTCAGCACGGACTCGAGGGCGTGGCAGACCCGCTCGACGTCGGTCAGGCTGACAGAGCGGGCGGCTCCCTTCAGCGTATGGACCTCCCGGAACGCGGTGTCGAGGACCGCTCGAGCCCCCGACGGAGACAGGTTGGACTCCAGCGCCTCGAGGGCCGCGATGATCGCCTGGAGGTGCTCCTCCGCCTCCACCCGGAAGGTGGCGAGCAACCGCGCTCGGATCTCGTCCTTCCCGGCGGCCACTGGCTCAGTCCGCGCGCGCGCCGATCGGGCGCCCGTTCGCGGGTGTGGCGACGAGCGTCTTCAGCCGGCCTGCGGACTCGTTCAGGCTCTGGGCCGCGCGCTCCACCTGTCGCGTCGACGCCATGTTCTGGGCCGAGGCTTGCTGGATGTCCTTCATCGCGAGCGCCACCTGATCCATCCCCGCCGCCTGCTGCTGTGCGGACACCAGGATGTGCTGGGCCGCCTGCGCCGTTTCCGCGAGGTTCTCGGCGAGAAGGCGGATGGCGTCGCCGGCCTTCGCCGCCACGCCCGCGCCCGCCTCGGAGGCCTTCACCCCCTGCTCGGCCGCCATCACCGCGGCCTGGGTCGCGCGCTGCACCTCTTGCAGGATCCGCCGCACCTGGGTCGTCGCCTGCTTGGATTGCTCGGCCAGCGACTTGACCTCGGCCGCCACGACCCCGAAGCCCTTCCCGGCC
>Ga0070741_10017603_pt1 | contig 11716 bp, 8 predicted proteins | sample Coa_R1_4_FD_66440 | JGI IMG/M metagenome (GOLD analysis project Ga0070741, IMG submission 66440) | Surface soil microbial communities from Centralia Pennsylvania, which are recovering from an underground coalmine fire - Coalmine... | ecosystem: Environmental > Terrestrial > Soil > Unclassified ...
ATCCAGCCGGCTTCGGTGGCTTTGGCGGCATCGGCGCCCCAGGTGCTCCAGCCATGCGTCCTCCCCAGGGCGCCGTGCCCCCGTTCCTCAAGAAGAAGAAATCCCCGTAAGAATCACCATACGCTCCGGCGCTCCTTCCCGGGATCGTTTCCGCAGATCCCCTGGGACGGCCACGCACTTCGGTCTGTGCTCATCTGGCACTTGCAATCCTTCCTTATCCGATTAAGATTGAATGAGCACCCTTCAATCAATCGTGTTCGTGATCTCAAAGGGACATGCCATGGTCCGCGCACAACCCCACTGCCGAAACAGGGTCGGACGGGACGGCGCCTTCACGCTCATCGAGTTGCTCGTCGTCATCGCCATCATCGCCATTCTCATCGCCCTGCTGGTGCCGGCGGTGCAGAAGGTTCGTGAAGCGGCCGCTCGGTCAGAGTGCGCCAACAATCTCAAGCAGTGGGCGGTCGCCATGCACAGCTTCCACGATGTCAAGGGCAAGCTCCCCTTCGGCGCCACCAATACGCCGCGACAAACGTGGGTCATGCACCTTTGGCCTTACATTGAACGCCTACGGCGCAAGCTCGGATCGTCCTCGATTCGGAAAGTGATTCATTGATCAGCCGCTCCACATTTTCTCACCCAAGCAGCATCCCGGCGTAGCCGACGACCCGGCTCTTGTCGCCGGTGACATCGGCGCTAGTGGCGTAGCCGACGCGTTGCGTTCTCAGGGGGACGTCCAGGAGGCGCAGGGTCTCCAGAACGATGGCTGCGGGGACCGCGCCGCACATGCTGATGTTGTGCCGCGCGACGGTGTCGAGCAGGTTGGCCGGGTCGCCGCTTTCGAGGGCGGTCAGGGCGAGGGCGTCGAGGCGGCGGTTCTCGGCATCGCTGGCGAAATGGTTCATGTCGCTGGAGATGACCAGGAGCGGCCGCTGCTGGCACTGGCGCATGACCTTGGCCAGGCCGGCGGCGAAGCGACGGCAACTCTTCAGGTCGCCCTGCCCCAGGGCGATGCCCACGACCTTGGTCTGGGGCGCCAGCCGCGCCAGCAGCGGCAGTTCCACCTCGATGGCGTGCTCGTTCTGGTGAGCCGCGGCGTCCAGTTCCAGGCCGGGAATGGCGTCGCACAGTTGCCAGGCGAGATGGTAATCCGAAGCGAGGCTGCCGTGCGGCAGTGCCCAGGTCTCATGCGGCGCCACCGCCCAGTCCACGCCGTGCGGCGTGTGCTTGGGACCAAGGATGATCACCGACCTGGGTAAACGCACCGATTTGAGCACGTCGGCAGCCAGGCGGCCGGAGTATTTGAGCCCAGCATGCGGCACCAGGGCCGCCGACCATGGCGCGGGATCGCCTTGCGTTCCCACGAGACGGTCGATCAGGGCAGCCAACTCCGCGGGCGCAGCGGGATAGAAGGTGCCGGCCACTCCCGGCTGGCGCACCGCCGGCCCACGCACGGGGGTGGGGACGGAGGTGACACAGGCGCGGCCCACATCCGTCAGCGCTTCGAGGCTGAAGACCACGGCCGACTGCGGCTGCGTCACCTTCGCCTGGTGCGCCGCCTCGTGCAGCACGTCCGCGGCACCCTTGGCCGGATCGTACACCACGCTCATCTTGTTGCGTTCGAGCACCAGGACCGCGCGCCGGGCCGGATCGAACCCCTCCAGGTGTGGATCGGCAACCGAGCCGTGCAACATCGGCTCGTGCAAGATCATCAGGCCCAGGTTGAAGGAGTCCTCGGCCAGGGAGGAGATACCCTGCGACGCCAGGTGCTGCGCGGCGCTCTGCACGAGCGAGAAGAGCGTGGACTGCAAGGCCAGCCCGGGCCGCAGCGATATCCGCGAGAACGTCCGCAGTTCGCCGGTGCTCGCACGCTTCAGGAACAGGGCCAGGCCATGCACCGTGCCGTCGCCCGTGCCCAGAAAATACCGCGGCACGGCGCCCATGAGCAGGGCCGACAGGTTGTCCCAGCAGCGGCCGACCAGGTCGTTCAGCTCGCCGCGCCGCACCGGTGCGTGCGGCTCGGGCATGGGAGACGCCGTTTCGCTCAGCGCGGCGTCGATCATCTCCCCTTCGAAGGTGAAGAGTGCCGTGCCGTCGTCGCGCCAGGCCGTCGGCGGCAGTCCGGCCTTCTGGCAGACGCCGTCGAGAAAGCGCGTCGCATCCCAACCGTGCTCCACCGCGACGCCCGGCAGCAGCAGCCCCCGCGCCTGCCCGCGCACCACCTGCAAGCCATGGCGGCCCACCTCGACGGCGCCGACGCGTTCTTCGCCGCGTGCCTGCACCAGTTCGGGGGCAAACAGCACCCACACCTCCAGGTTCAGATGCCGCAGTTCGCTCGGCGAAACCGCGGGAAAACGCACGTCCTCCCAGATGGTGCGCTCGACCGCGTGCTCCAGCGCCTGGCGCAGCGACATGCCCGCGCTGCCGCGGGACGCGGTCGTGCCGAGGGCGCCGCAGCACGAGCGCAGGTGCCGGCCGCGCTTCAAGCTCACAAATGCCCCCGCCACCGCCAGGTCGCCCGCGGAAGCATGCTCGCCGGGAAACTGCACCGGCATGTTGCAGACGGCGTCGCGCAGCATCCGCACGGTCGCGGCCGAGATCTGCCGCCGGTGCGTCGCGCTCAGTTCAGGTCGGCGCCGCGCCGGCGCGCCGTCATCGGTCGATTCAGCCGCGGACATCGGCGAAGTCCCTCCTGAAGATCCTGCGACCACGGGCAGCGCCACGGCCGCCCGTGTCGTACTTTCGATGGCCACCGGTCGGGGCAGACGGCTTTGCAATGCCGACAGCGTATTGCCCGTGCGCACGTCGGCTTCGTCGCGCGGCCAGATGCCCGGCACCTTCGTCGCACAAGAAGGGCAGCGGCCATCGGTCGTGAGCTTGTACGAACGGACCAAAAAGCCCGTGCGTTCGATGACGGCGGCGCCACAGCCAGGGCAGCGCGTGTCCTCCCATGAGCCGACGCGCCGCGGTAGATTGCCGGCATACACGTAGCGCAGCCCCGCCGCGGTGCCGATTTCCGCCGCCCGCATCAGCGTCTGCGCCGACGTCGCCTCCGGGTCCGTCATGCGGTAATCCTGGTGGAACGCGGTGACGTGCCAGGGAATGTCGGGGCTCACGGACGCCAGAAACTCAGCCATCTGCCGCAGTTCATCGCTGCCGTCATTGAAGCCGGGCACGATCAGCGTGACCACCTCCAGCCAGATGCCGCGCTCGTGCACCATGCGGATCGTGCCCAAGACGTTGTCCAGTGTGCCGCCCAGGGTGCGGTAGTTGCGATCGTTGAAGCTTTTCAGATCGATCTTGTAGGCGACGATCCAGGGGCGCAGGAAGTCGAGCGCCTCGGGCGTGGCATTGCCGTTGGAAACGAAGGCGCATTTTAGACCCGTCTCGGCAGCTTCGCGGAAGACGGCCACGGCCCACTCGGCGGTGATGAGCGGCTCGTTGTAGCTGGAGACCACCAGGCGGGCCCGTTCACGGCGGGCATGATCGACCAGCTGCCGCGGCGTCACCGGCCGAATCTGCGCCCCGGCCGCCTCATCGCGCAGGGCCTGCGACGTCACCCAGTTCTGGCAATAGCCGCAATGCAGATCGCAGCCCATCATGCCGAAGGTCAAGGCATCGCTGCCGGGAAAGACATGAAAGAACGGCTTCTTCTCGACCGGATCGCACTGCAGGCCGGCGACGTAGCCGAACGGGACCTGCAAGCGCCCGCCCTCGTTGAAGCGCACCTTGCAGATGCCGCGCTGGCCGGCCCCGATCAAACAGCGATGCCCGCACGCCAGGCAGCGCACCCGCGCGTTTTCTACCCGCACCAGCGCCGCCGCCGGGACCGTGTGCCGATCAAGAACATCGGCCAAAGAGGGATTTCGTACCGTCGCACGCATGAGAGATTTCAGAGGCAGTGATTCGAGGAAGGGTTCACCAGTCTGAATCCAGCTTAGGGGACGGCAGCAAGAGGCACAAGACAGCTTTTTGTGAGGCTCCGAGTCGAGGCTATCGTCTCGCCAACGGCGCACCGACCTTCGTTTTGCATGCACCCGGACGCCTATTATGCAAAACGGATTCTGGGACGGAAGCGTGCTGCGCTTTCGATTTCCTGATCGCTAGCGTGACGGCAGAGGGGGCATCACGGCCCGGGCGACGCGCAGGACGTTGCCGCCGATGATCTTCTGGATGTCTTCGTCGCGATAGCCGCGTTGCACCAGGCCCACGGTGAACAGGGGCCAGTTGGTCCAGGCCAGGCTCTCGCGCGCCGCGGCCGTCGCCGTGAAGGTCTCGCGCGGCCAGAGCGATGCGAAGCGTGCGCGGCTGCGGCGCCGGGCCCGGACGCGCTTGCGCTCGGCGGCTTCCTGACGCGAGGTATAGGCGATGTCGGTGCCGATGGCGACGTGGTCGACGCCGACACGTTTCACCACGTAGTCGATGTGGTCGAGAAAGGCGTTGATGTCGCCCCGGCCGCCCAGGAATGGCGGAATGCAGCAGATGCCGGCGTAGCCGCCCGAGTCGGCGAGGGCGCGCAGGACATCGTCGGGCTTGCCGCGTATGTGGCGGTGCAATCCCGCGGCGGCCGTGTGGCTGGCGACCACGGGCTTGGCGCTAACGCGCGCCGCTTCCAGGCTTGTCTGCCAGCCCGAATGGGCGACGTCGATGAGCACCCCCTGGCGATTCATCTCGGCGAGCGCCTGGCGGCCGAAGTCGCTCAGGCCGGCGTTGGCGGTTTCGCCGCAGCCGTCGCCGAGCATGTTGCGGCGCTGATAGGTCACATGCATCATGCGAATGCCGAGCTGGAAGAAGATGCGGAGGTAGCGCAATTCTTCCTCGACCGACAGCCAGTCCTGAGGCAAGGGGACGCCGTTGCCGGTCAGGTACAGGCAGTGGCGGCCGGCGCGTTTGGCCTCCTCGATGTCCGCGGGCATGGACGCTTTGGACAAGGCCGGCTTGAGCATATCGGTAACTAACGTGAATCGGGCCAGGCGCTTGAGGAGCCGCAACGGATGCTGGCACTCTTCGCCGGCGTTTTGATAAATGCAGGTGACGCCCGCGGCCCGAAAGGCCATGAGCCACTCGTCGCGTTCGCGCAGATCGGTGACGCCACGGACCATGTTCATGTCTTCGGTCAGGTCCTGCACCTCGACGTCGCTGGCGCCGTCCTCGATCGCCTTGTCCAGACGAGCCCCCTCGAGCGCCGCGCGCGGGGCGAAGGCATAACTGTCGAAGACGAGCGCATGCGCGTGCAGGGCCAGGCCGTGTTCCAGATCGCGCGGCCGGGGCTTGAGAATCTCCAGCGCGACCTGCCTGGCCCGCTGAATGGTCTCATTCGCCTGGATTAGCCCATCGAGTCGCTTTGGCTCAAGGGCGGCCGGCGCCTCGGCCAGAGCGGCACCGCCGAGGGATAGCGTCGCGGCGCCGACGGCCGCGCTCTTCAAGAGCGCACGGCGCGACGGAGACTGGGAGGGTGACATCCATTGGTCCTTTCTTCATGGCCGATGAACGCGGCTTCTCCCACTATATTATCGGATGCACGTGGTTCGAACCCACTGCCATCGCGACACATGCGAGGAGTTTGCCATGCTCAAGGATCGCCTGTGGTTTCCGTTGTTTATTTGCCTGGGGCTGCTGCTGGCGCCGCGGGCGGCCTGGGCACAGAAAAAACACGCCCTGGAAGAGAAGGGGCTGAAGTCGCTGCAAAGCGATGTGGCGACCTCGATGACGTTTGACAACAAGAGCAAACAGACGATCAAGATCTTCTGGCTCGACTTCGAAGGCAAGCGCAAGCTGTTCGTCACGCTCAAGGACGGCGACACCCACAAGCTGAACACCTACTTTGGCCACTGGTGGCTGGTCACCGATGCCAAGGACAACGCCTGGTCGGTATTCGCGCCGGACAGCGAGCCGCGCACGGTGATCATCGTCGCCCCCGAGCGCCAGCCCAGGGAGGCGAAGACCATCGAGCGCGAGGTGCGGCGCGTGGAGGGCTGGAGCGTGTACGTCGACAAGGTGTTGCTGACGAGCGAGGAGGAGGTCGGCACACAGGCGTTGCGGGTGCTGGGTTACAAGCTGTACGAGATCAAGCAGCTCGTACCGGCCGACCGCCTCGCCCGATTGCAGCAGGCGGCCATCGCCCTGGACCTGGATTGCCCGCGGCTGACGTCGATGCAATATCATCCGTCGGCAACGTGGCTCAAGGAGAACGGGCACGACCCGGCCCTGGTCCGAAAGGTGCACATCCCGCGGGCGCGTGCCCTCATCAGCAAGCTCCCCATCAACCAGCAACCCATGGTGATCTTGCACGAACTCGCCCATGCCTACCACGACCAGGTGCTCGGCTTCGACGAGCCGCGCATCAAGCAAGCCTGGGCCCGCTTCAAGGACAGCGGCAAGTACGAGAAGGTGATGCATCTGTCGGGCAAGCCGCGCCGGCATTACGCGCTCACCAACCAGATGGAGTTCTTCGCCGAGATGACCGAGGCATTCTTCGGCACCAACGATTTTTATCCGTTCGTGCGCTCCGAACTCCGCCAGGAACTGCCGGAGGTGTACACGCTGCTCGAAGAAATCTGGGGGACTGCTTCGGCGGCGGGATAACCGCGGGCTCGCTCACATCCCCTGTTTTGTCCTGCTCACGCCGGCTCGACGGCCGCCGTCTCGATGACGCGCATGGCCTTCCACTTGCCGAGCCGGAAACGCCACAGGAAGCACACCGCCATGGCGAAGATATGGGCGGTGGCGAAGACCCAGGCCCAGTAGACGCTGGCATCGAGCCAGACGACCACGAAGGTGGGCACCACCATGATCGGCCAGGCCAGGCAGAAGGTCAGCAGCGAGACGAAGCGGGTATCGCCGGCGCCGCGCAGGGCGAAGGCAAAGGTCACGTTGACGGCGTCGGCCAGCGAAAAGACGGCCACGCACACCAGCAGCTTGGGCACGATATCGGCGATGATGGCGAACTCTTCCGGATCGCGATCGCTCTCGAACAGCGACACCAGCCAGCCCGGAACGGTCAGGTAGAGCGTGGCGATAACGCACATGTAGCCGAACACCCAGCGGAGCCCGGTGTAGGTGCTTTTCTCGGCCAGGTCGGGCTGGTCGGCGCCGAGGCGCTGGCCGACGAGAATGCAGACGGCCTGGCCGAGCCCCATCATGGGCAAAAAGGCGACCATGTTGAGGCGAACGGTGAGGGTGGTGGCGCCCATGGCGGCCTCGCCGAGCCGGCCGACCATCTGCGTGAACAGGTGGAACACGAGGACGTCGAGGAAGACTTGCACGCCGGCCGGTCCGCCGAAACGCATCAGCCGCCGGAACAGGTCGCGCTCGGGCCGCCAGCCACTCAGGGTGGCGAACTCTGTCCGGTAGCGCCGCCGCAAGAGCAGTGCGACGGCCAAGAGCGCCGATGCCCACGAGCCGATCGCCGTCGCCCAGCCGGCGCCGGCGATGCCCAGCTCCGGAAAACCCGCGCGGCCGAAGATCAGCACCAGCGCCAGCCCCACATTCACCGACGTGCCGAACGCTTCGATGCCCAGGACCGTCCAGGTCTGGCCGCGACCGGAGAAGAAGCCGTTGACGGCGCCCATCACCAGCATCGGCATGCCGGCGAAAGCGAGGCAGCGCAGGTAGGCGACTTCCAGGACTTGCAATGCTTCCGTGTGCCCACCGATCGCGATCAGGAAGGGCGCCGCCGGAACCATCACGAGAAACAGCAAGCCCGCGAGCACGCCAAAGTGAATCCCCTGCCAGACCGCGGGGCCGACGCGCCACGGCCGTCCTGCCCCCGTGTACTGGGCCACGAATGTCGAGGTGTAGCTTGCCGTCACCTGCAGCAGGCCGAACGGCAGCCAGAACCACATGACGGCAGGGAAAGAAGCAGCCATTTCGCGCGGATCGTGCCAGGAGAGCAGGACCGTGTCGAGGAACACCTGCACGGTCATGAAGCTCTGGCTGAGGACGAGCGGCGCCGCCAGGCCGAGAAGCTCCCGGCTGCCGCCGGGCGCTGGCGGAGCGTGGTTTGGCCCGGAGCGAGCTTGTGCTGGGCCCGCGGAAGCAGATGAAGTTGCGGCGGCGGATTCCATCCGTTGAACCCCCTCTCCTGTTCGGCACGAACGAACGCAGACTGGAGCCCTGGACGCACGGATTATGATATGGCAGAGGGCCAAAGGTTCGCGCGATTCGCCGTGGGCGGTGAAACTCTGGACGGCGCCCCGCGACTCACGTCGCGGGGTGGTCGCGCGCCGCTCGTCAAGAATGGGTGTGCGTCTCTTACTTGGGTGATTTTACGCCGCCGCGCGGTGGGGTTGGGCCCAGAAGCCGTCCCAGAGTTTGCTGCCGCTGACGTACAAGGCACGCAGCGCGGCCACGGTCGCGGCACCGTCTTCGACCCAACGCATGCCAGAGCCTGTCAAGCGTTCGCCGATGATTTTGCAGCCTGCCTCGGTGGGGCCGCTGCCGATGTCCCAGCCGTTCTTGCGGTAGGTGGGATAGTCCGTGCGATGGCGATTGTTCTCGAAGTAGCCGATCAGTTTGCGAAACTCCTCACGCACCTCCGCCGACGCGTTCGCTGGCAGTTCGAGGGTGCGTAGGTGGGCGAGCAAGGCTTCGCCTCCTTGCTCGTAGAGAATGCCCTTGGCTTCTTGCTGCCACTGCATGCGGACCTGTTCATCGCGGCCATGCCACGCTTTGGCGAAATCGCAAAGGTGTTCGGCGGCGCGACTCTCAGTTCTCCGTGTACGGTCAACACCCGTCGCTGCTGATACGAATGAAACTTCGCCGCATGTTCGCAGTAAGGACACGTCACGCTGCACCCTACGTACCCCTTTCTTTCCGGCTCGCCACACTGGCTTGCCGGACATCGTTGGCCAGCTTCTGCCCCGCATCGCGAAACTCGAAGTCTATAGCCCCGAACTCTCTGCCTCCGGCACGTCCACCGCCCGCTCCACCATCGCACGAACCGCCGCGTCTATCTTCGGCCGCAGTTCTTTCATGACGGCTTCAATGCGTTGTTCTCGCGTCTCGTTCGCCGCGGCAGGAAGGGGACGTGCAGGCATGGCCAACTCCATTGGTGAAGAAACGGTGTGGATTTCCAACTCCCTTCCAGCCTGCCACGCACCGCGCCGATTTCCCACCCAAGTAACAGCTGCACACCCAATTTTTAATGAGCGGTGGGATTTCCGTTGACGGACTGTGAGGGAAAGATTAGAAAAGGATTAACCTTTCTCATCGATAACTCATAGGGAGATCGCCATGCTGCATATCCAACGGCGAAAAGCAACTGCGTTTACGCTCATCGAACTGCTGGTCGTCATTGCCATCATTGCCGTGCTCATCGCCTTGCTGGTGCCTGCCGTGCAGAAAGTGCGCGAGGCGGCGAATCGCACTCAGTGCGGCAACAACCTCAAGCAGATGGCCATGGCGGCGCATTCGTTCCATGACGCTCATCATTTCTTGCCGCCCAGCCACCTGGCCGATACCTGGGCGACGTGGGCTGTCATCTTGCTGCCGTACATCGAGCAGGACACACTATTCAAGGAATGGGACCTCCGCTTGAGGTACTACCAGCAGACAAACTCTCCGGACCCGCGCAAGAACAATATATCGATCTATTTTTGCCCCTCACGTCGCTCCGCGGACACGGCGAAGTTCAGCACCAACAACCTCGACGATCAAACAGCCGCCAATCAGCCGCCGTTCCCGCACATGCCGGGGGGCCTCGCGGACTACGGCTGCGTCGAAGGCACGGGCACCGACACCGGCGCCAAGGCTGATGGCAGCATGATCATTGCCCAGGCAGCCTTCACCAAGGGCACGGTTTCCACCGATCTCAACCGCAAAGTCGAGGCCTGGATCGGCCGCGTCACCTTGCTCGGCATTACCGACGGCACCTCCAGCACGCTGCTGTTCGGCGAGAAACACGTGCGCTTCAAACAGTTCACCAAAGGCGACCAGGACGGCTCCGTCTACAACGGGAACGACAATTACCACTTCTTTCGCCGGGCCGGTCGCCAGATCTGCCCCGCCGGCAGTGCCAACCCCTTTCTCGATCGGCCGCTCGCCAAGGACCCGTTCGACGCCTCGAACGTCCCCAACTGCGCCGGCACCGGCACGGGCGGCGGGCCAGGCCAGCGCTTCGGCAGCTACCACCCGAGCATCTGCCAGTTTGCGCTGTGCGATGGCTCGGTCCGGGCCCTCTCCGTCGGCATCGATATCAACACGTTGACACTGCTCGTGCTCCGCAACGACGGCCAGGTCGTGCCCAGTTTTTGAAAAGTAGGATAAGTTGCTAAATTGTCCTACACACAAATTGGCCACGCCGTCTGGGACAAATGAGCAACGTTCCTACCACCCGGAGTGTGACAGCTACGCGCGCCGCAGGGAGCCGTTGCATCCGCATCGCTTTTCCTCTAACCTTTCATTCCTGGCTTCTTGGGCGTCTTCGCCTTGTGGTATAACCTGCGGGGCTCATGCGCTGGTCCATCATTCGTCTGATCTGGCTGCGCGAATTGCGCGATCAGCTGCGTGATCGCCGCACGCTGTTCATGATGGCCGCGCTGCCGCTGCTCCTGTACCCGGCCCTGGGTTTCGCGGTGTTGCAGTTCGCCCTGGGTGCCCGAGAGAAGCCGCAGGTGATCGGTATCGTTCGCGGCCCGAACCACTCGGATGAGTTTCCCGAGCGCCATCCCATCGGCGCCGGCCAGAGTGTCGTGTCGCAACTCGCCTGGTTGACGCTGACACCGGGAACTCCTGGGCTGGAACGCGCGGCCGGCGCCGCGTCCCTGGTGCTGGCCGATCAGAATCACCTCGACTATCCGCCCCTGTTGCGCGCTGGCCGTCTTACCCTCGTGCCGTCCGGCGCCAAGATGCCCGAGAGAATCCCGATCGACCAGCTAGGCTTGTACCTGGCCCTGGCCCGCCTGCGCTTCGTCTTCGTGGACGGCGACGGCGCCCAGGAAGTCAATGAGCGCAAGGTCGACTTGCTCCTGAGTGCCCCCGACGACTTCTTCCGCCAACTGGAACATGGCGAGTCCCTGGCCCACGATCAGCGACCCGTGCTCGACCTGCATGGCCGGTCGGACAAGGCCTCGGCTCAGGCGACCTCGCGCCTTCAGCCCCTGCTGGAAACCTGGCGTAAGGAACTGAAGAAAGTCCGCCTGGCCCGCAAGGGGCTCTCGGCCACGTTCGATGAGCCATTCGCCCTCAAGCCGCGCGCCGCTCAGGCCGCCAGCGACATCGATAACGTCGGCGACCTGCTCATCCGCCTATTTCCGTTCATGCTGGTAATGTGGTCGCTGGCCGGGGCACTCTACCCTGCCGTCGACTTGTGCGCCGGCGAAAAAGAGCGCGGCACCATGGAGACGCTGCTCATTAGCCCCGCCGGCCGCGAGGAGATCGTGCTGGGCAAGTTCCTCACCATCTGGGTCTTCAGCGGCGCCTCTGCCATGCTCAACCTTGTCAGCATGGGCGTGACGACCTCGTATTTCGGCGCCCAGTTGCCCGGCGGCGGCATTCCCCTCAGCGCCCTGGCGTGGTGCGCCGTGCTGGTGCTGCCGCTGTCCGCCTTCTTCAGTGCCATCAGCCTGGCGGTCGGCGCCTACGCCCGCAGTTCCAAGGAGGGCCAGTATTATTTGATGCCCATGTTCCTGGTGACCATGCCGCTCATCTTTCTCACCCTGGCGCCGGGGGTAACGCTGAGTCCCTTCTACAGCCTGGTGCCGGTGACCGGCGTGGC
>Ga0070741_10017604_pt1 | contig 11715 bp, 4 predicted proteins | sample Coa_R1_4_FD_66440 | JGI IMG/M metagenome (GOLD analysis project Ga0070741, IMG submission 66440) | Surface soil microbial communities from Centralia Pennsylvania, which are recovering from an underground coalmine fire - Coalmine... | ecosystem: Environmental > Terrestrial > Soil > Unclassified ...
CCGGCGATCTGTTCAATAGTGAACCGGTCGAACGGCATGTTGTGGTTTAACGCGTCGATCACCCATTGCCGGTATCGCCACGCCCAAGGTCGATCGAGGTCCTTCTCATAGCCGTCGCTATCGGCGTAGCGGGCGAGATCGAGCCAGGGCCGCGCCCACTTTTCACCGTAGTGCGGGGACTCCATCAGACGATCGACCAGGCGGTCGTAAGCATCGGCGCGCTTGTCGTTGACGAAGGCGGACACTTCCTCCGGCGTTGGCGGCAGGCCGGTGAGATCGAGACTGACACGGCGGATGAGCGTATATTTGCCGGCTTCGGGAGACGGGGCAAGCTTCTCGGCGTCCAGCTTCGCGGCGATAAAGTTGTCGATGGGGTTTCGGATCCACGAAGCGTCGTGCACGGCGGGGGGAGACGGCCGCGCCGGCTTCACGAACGACCAGTGTTTCGAGCCTGCGCTGTCGGGCCACTTCGCCCCCTGATCGATCCAGGCGCGGAGGATCCCGATTTCGGCGGCGGTGAGACGCGCGCCCACGGGCGGCATAACCACCTTTCCTTCGAGCCCGGCGACCATGCGGACGAGCTTGCTGCCGGCGCTGTCGCCGGGGGTGATGACGTTCATGGCGCTCGACTTCTGGTCGAGGCGGAGGCCCTTCATCTGCTGCTGTGCACCGTGGCACAGAGCGCAGCGGGCACGGAGCAGAGGTTCGACGTCACGGGAGTAATCGACGGGAGTCTTGGCTGCGGCCGGCAGCGTATCGGCGGCCCAGGTCACGCAAGCAGGCAGAGATAGAGCGGCCCAGACAACACTCCTCCATGTGTGCATAGGTTTATTATAAGGTGCTCAGCCGCGGGCCGCTGGTAGAATGAGTACAACGAGCCCGGATGAGAACCATAGTGCTCGGTGTCGTGCTGCTCGTGATCGCGCTGGCGTGGCTTTGGCCCGGCAATCTGAGCAAATATCCGCCCGGCGTGCTGGTGGCCGACCAACCGGATCAGACCGCTACCTCGAACGGCAAATCCTGGCAGGTGAAAGGGTACACGCTGAAGTCCCTCGCCGATTACCGGATTCGCGCGCGTGTGCTCATGACGGAGCGCTACTTTATGGATCGCGAAGCCGACCTTTCGCCGCTCGACGTCACCGTGGGCTGGATGCGCATGTCCGATCAGGATGTGCTCGACAGGCTCTCCATCTACCGGCAGCGGCGTGCGTATTGTTATCGGCCCAAAGCATCGACCTGGCCCATTCCCGCCGAGGAGATCACCGCCCACAGCGCCAATATGCACCTGATCCCGGCAGATGACGAAATCCTGCACCGGCTGCGTTCGGTGAATGAAGGCGACATAATAGAACTCCGGGGCTCGCTGGTGGAAGTGACCGCGGCGGACGGGTGGCACTGGCGCAGTTCGCTCTCGCGCACCGATAGCGGCGACGGCGCCTGCGAACTGATGTGGGTAACTGGCCAGGCGACCTTGCCGCGGCCGCAGTGAAAGGAACCGCGGGCCTGAGGCATTCAGCAGTGACTTTATGGAGTTCGTGACAGTCCTGATAGCGCTCCTGGCCGTGTTGCTGTGGGCGCGGAGTTCCCGGCAGAACCGGCGGCTGCGGGATCTGGAAGACACGATCCGGAATTACTCGCCTCTTTTAGACCGCATCTCGGACCTGGAGCGAGAGCTTCGGGAACTGCGGAAATCCGGGCTGGAGCCGGCACGACCGGCTGCTCCGCCTCCTCCCCCACCGCCTCCCCCACAGCGCGTCGTCGAGCCGATTGCGCCGGTAATTATCCCGCCCAGTCCAGCCATCGTTAGCCGCCCCTCCGCTCCGCCGCCTCCGCCACCCGCGCTGCCACCGCTGGAGCCGATACCTGAACCCGTCTCCGCACCCGCGTTCTCGCTTTCCGACACCCTGCGCGAGAAGCTCTCCTCCGAAGAATGGGAAGCGCTGGTCGGCGGCAGCCTGCTCAACAAGCTCGGTAGCCTGATCACCGTCATCGCGATCGCACTCGGCCTCAGCTACTCGGCCACCCGGATGGGACCAGCCGGACGCGTGGCACTCGCGCTCGGCGTCAGCTTCGCCATGTTGGCCGCGGGCGTGATTTTCGAGCGTCGCGGCAAGTATCTGGTTTTCGCCCGTGGCTTGCTCGGGGGCGGATGGGCCGCGCTCTACCTCACCGCGTACGGCATGCACGCGCTGGACGCGGCGCGCGTGATCGAAAATCCGCTGATCGCAGCGGTCCTGCTGGCGGCTGTGGCGGCCGGGATGATCGTGCATTCCCTGCGCTATCGATCCCAGGTCGTAACCGGGCTGGCGTATTTCGCGGCTTTCGCGGCCCTGGCCATCACTCCGGTGGCCGCGTTTTCCGTGGTGGCGCTGGTGCCGCTGGGCATTTCGCTGCTCGTCATCGCGTGGCGGTTCGAGTGGTTCGGCATGGCGCTGTTCGGGCTCGTTGCTACGTACGGTACTTGCGCATCGAAAGCCACGGGCACGGCTACGATCCTGCAGACACAGTCGATCCTCGGCACGTATTGGGTGCTGTTCGAGGTTTTCGACATCCTGCGCGCGGCCAGGCGAAAGGCGGCGGCCGGATCTTCTGCGTGGATCGCTCCTGTTAATGCACTCGCGGCGCTCGGGCTGTCGTACCTGAAGTGGTCGGAGACGGCCGGCGCCGCCCTGTGGATCTTGTTCGCGGGTGCTGCGGCTGTCTATCTGGCCGATGCCGTGGTACGCGCCCGCGTCCGGCCGCCTTCGACGGTGCCGCGGGCGGAGTTCTATGAGCGGGCGCTCTCCGGTTACGAGGGCGCCGTGACCCTGGCCGCGGCGCTGGCCGTTCCCGCGATCTTTCTCGGACTCAGCGGACTCCAGGTCGTGTGGGGCCTGGCCGCCGAGGGCGAACTGCTGTTCCTCGCCGGTCTGATCTTCGGGCAGACTTGGCTGCGACATCTGGCCAGGGGCGCGTTTGCGGTGTCGCTGGTAAGGCTGGGCGTCTCCAATGTACCGGTCGCAGGACAGCCCGCGCGCACCTGGACCCCGACTGCGCTTGGCATCGCCGCCCTGTTCTACATCAATTCCGCGCTCAAACGTCCGGGACTGGTGTACAGCTACGCCGCTGTCCCTTTGTTGCTGCTGATCACCGGATTCGAAGTCCCGCCGGTGTGGCTGGGAATCGCGTGGTTCGGCCTGGCGCTGCTGCTCTTCGAGTTCGGGTTCTGGGCGCGGCTGAACGAGTTTCGCGCACAGGGCTACATTGTCGCCGCGATTAGCTGGCTGATGCTCCTGCGGACCAATACAGTTGACCCGCAGCCGCATCCGTGGCTGACCTTGGGTGCGGCGGCGCTCGGTTGCTGGCTGGTCACCGCGCAGATGCACTTCCTGCGCCGCTGTCCGAAAAGCGAGCACGCCACCGTGCGCGATTTTTCCGACACCGCCGGAACCTTTTTCGCCGGCGCGCTGATCTGGCAGGTGGTGCCGCGCGGCTTTCTTGGACTGGGTTGGCTCGCGCTGGCAGTCGTCTGCCTGGAAGCCGGATTAGCTACCGGCGTCCGCTGGTTCCGGCGCGAGGGCGATATCGTGGGCGCGATTGCGATCGCGACGGCAGCCGGCATCAACGTTTTCGGGCTCGGCGGAGTGCCTCCGCACCAGTGGGCGGCGCTGGGCGGCGCGGCCCTGCTCGCCTATTCCGCGTCGGCACAGTTGTTCCGCCTTGCGGATGCGGAGCACCGCCCCCGGCGCGATGTTGCGCTCTCCGCCGGCAGCCTCTTTCTCGCCGCGCTCTGCTGGTACACGCTGCCCAGTCCGCTGATCGCCGTGAGCTGGGGCGTGATGGCCCTGGTGCTGCTCGAACTCGGCACGAGTCTTCCCTTCCCCGCCGCTAGCGCGAACGGACACGTGCTGGCCGCCTGCGGCATCGGGCGGCTGTTCATGTCCAATTTCACGATCTCCGGCCGCAGCCTCGGGATCTCGCATCGCCTGCTCACGGTGGCGCCATACGCCGCGCTCTGCTATTACCTGCACGACCTCACTCTGAGGGCGCGCGACCAATTTTCACGACTCTATCTCTACGCCGGTGCGATTCTGATTGTCTTTCTCGTGCGCTTCGAACTCGGTACGACCATGGCCGTGGTGGGCTGGGCGATCTTCGGCTTTGTACTGCTCTGGTTCGGGCATCGCCTGGACAAGCCCGACCTGCTCTGGCAGAGCTATGCGCTCGCCATCTGGACCTTCCTGCGAAGCTGGACCACGAACTTCTACATCCCCGAGAGTCTGATGGGGATGCCGGCGCGGGTGCTGACCGGGGCGATCGTGATCGCCACGTTTTACGCGTCCGAACTGCTCTCGCCACGGGACCGGAATGCCGCCTTCCACGTGAGGGCGCGGACGTTCTTTTCTGTGCTGGCGACCGTGCTGCTGAGCGCGCTGCTTTATTACGAAGTCTCCGGCAGCCTGCTGACCGTGGCTTGGGGCGTGGAGGGGATCGCGCTGCTGCTGGCCGGATTCCCACTGCGGGAGCGCTCGCTGCGACTGGCAGGACTCGCGCTGTTCTTCTTCTGCATCGGCAAGCTTTTCATTTACGACTTGAGCAAGCTCGAAACGGGGTACCGCATTTTGTCGTTCGGCGTGCTGGGACTGCTGCTGGTGGGCGCGTCCTGGGTCTATACCCGCTTTCGCGAGCAGTTGAAGCAACTGCTATGAAGAGGCGCGGCTTCATCCTCGTTCTGGTGTCTCTCCTCGGCTGCGGCGCCTTGGTCATGCTCGGCAAAATGGATCAGAAGACCGACCTCTCCGCCGTGCTGGAAATGTGGGGCGACGCGCTGCGCGACGGCGATCGCGCGGCGCTCCAGCTCACGCGCATTTCGGATGAACGCGAGGTCAGGTTCGGCAATGAGTTGCGGCGGCGCCTGCCTGTCGACGATGCTGTCTGGACGCCGTACGTGGATGCGGTCGGACAGACTTTGGTTCCGAATGTGCGGCGCAAGGCCATCGCATATCACTTCCATGCCATCGACAGCCCGGAGGTGAACGCATTCGCCATTCCCGGTGGCCACGTCTTCATCTTCACGGGGCTGCTGCAATTCATGAAGTCGGAGGCGGAGTTGGCCACGATTCTCGGCCACGAGATCACCCATATCGATCAGCGGCATTGCATCGAGAAGTTCCAGTATGAGCTGACGGCGCGCAAGCTCGGGCTGGAAGCTGTCGGGCAGGCGGCCGAACTGGCGCGGCTGCCGCTCACGATCGGCTATCAGAAGAACCAGGAGATGGAGGCCGATGCCGGGGGCACGCGCCTGAGCATCCAGGCGGGTTACGATCCGAGCGTCGCGCCGGTATTGTTCAGCCGGATGCAGGCGGCGTTCGAAGGCCCGCTACATGGGCGCGCAGCTACGCCGCAGCAGGAAGTGCTGCGCACCGCCGCGCGCGGGCTGGTGGATTATTTCCGCTCGCATCCATCCTCGCATGAGCGATCCAGGGAATTGGATGAACTGATCGCGGCCAATCGGCGGAACCTGGCCGGACGAACCGTTTACGTCGGCGTCTCGAATTACCGGTGGCGTATTTGCCGGGCGCGGCAGGACGATCCGGCCGAGCACAGGGTCTTCTGAAATTGCCGAAGCGGGAACCTGAGTTTCCCTCTGGCGCCTGTAAACGATTGAAACGAAGCGAGCGATTTCGACAAATGGGAACCTTCGTTTCCAATTGCTCAATGCCGGCGTAGCAGTCCGCGTCCGGGGTGAAAACGGAGGCGGAGACTCTCGACATACGATAATGAGGCGATGTCCGCCGGAAAGTATCGCGACCTGCTCCGCTCGATCGGCTTTCAATCCTTTCTCTGGACACAATTTGCTTCCGCCCTGAACGACAACATCTACGAAACGGTGATTGCGCTGCTGGCTGCTGATTTCGCTCTGGCGGCGGGCGGCGGCGCCGGCCGGTTGTCCGCTACCAACGCGCTTTTCATGCTGCCGTTCTTCCTCTTTTCGGGCTACGCCGGGCACGCCGCCGACGCATTCAGCAAGCGTTCGGTCCTCATCGTCACGAAGGCCTTCGAAATCGTCGTGATGCTGCTTGGTTTTCTTGCTTTCCTCAGCGGTGCGCTCGATTTCATGCTGATGGTTGTATTTCTCATGGCGCTCCGGTCCACGTTTTTCAGTCCGGCGAAGTACGGGATCGTGCCCGAGATGGTGCCCGCGCGCGATCTGTCGCGCGCCAACGGGCTGCTCGAGATGAGCACGCTGGTCGCGATCATTGCGGGCACTGCGATAGGCAGTTCGCTGCTGCAATCGTGGAAGGCGACGCCCTGGCGGATAGGTCTGCTCCTCACCGCAATCGCGGCCGCCGGGACGCTGGTTGCGTTCAAGATCCCGAAGGTCTCCGCCGAGGCTCCGGACGCGCCGTTCCGCGCGAATCCTTATTCCGAAATCATCACCGGCCTCCGGCATCTCTATCGCATCAAGCCGTTGTGGCTTACCGTGCTCGGCATCTCGTACTTCTGGTTCCTGGGCGCGCTGCTGCGCATGGACGTGGTGCTGCTCGGCAAAGAAATGATGGGTCTCGACGACCGCTGGTCCGGCATCCTGATGGCGTTTTCCGGGATTGGGATCGGCATCGGCAGCGTGCTGGCAGGGCGGCTTTCCGGCGATAAAGTGGAACTGGGGCTGGTGCCTCTCGGCTCGATCGGCATGGGCATTTTCGCGCTGGCGCTTTCGCGGTCGGCGGGCTCGTTCGCGATGGCGGCGACCATGCTGACCCTGCTCGGATTCTCCACCGGATTGTTTATCGTGCCGTTGAATGCGTACCTGCAGCATCGCAGCGGCGCGGCCGAAAAAGGACGCCTGATCGCCACCAATAACTTCCTCAACATGGCCTTCGCGCTGGCGGCGTCGGCGATCCTTTACTGGCTGCACGACAGCCTGGAGATCAAGCCCGACGGCATTATTCTGATCTTCGGACTGTTCACCCTGGCCAGCACCGTCTGGTCGCTGCTCATCCTGCCCGATTTTCTCATCCGTTTCTGCTTCTGGCTGCTGACCCATACCGTCTACCGCATCCGCATCGTCGGGCAGGAAAACGTGCCGGTGCGCGGGCCGGCGCTGCTGGTGGCGAATCACATGTCGATGGTGGACGGCTTTCTTGTCGGCGCCTGCGTGCAGCGCTTCATCCGGTTCATGGTTTATCGGCCGTACTACGAGCTGAAGGCTTTCAACTGGCTGTTCCGCCGGATGAACGCGATCCCTGTGGCGGCGGGGGCGAAGCGCGACGTGGTCGAATCGATCAGACGGGCGCAGGACGAATTGCGGGCCGGGCACGTGGTCTGCATTTTCGCCGAAGGAGCAATCAGCCGCACCGGCAATCTGCTGCCGTTCAAACGCGGGCTGGAGCGGATTGTCGCGGGCCTGGACGTCCCGATCATCCCGGTCCATCTCGACCGGCTGTGGGGAAGTATTTTCAGCTATCGCGGCGGGCGATTCTTTTTGAAGTGGCCGCAGCGGATTCCGTATCCCGTAACCGTGAGCTTCGGCGCGCCGATGCCCTCGACGGCACAGGCGCACGACGTCCGGCAGGCGATTATGGAACTCGGCAGCCGCGCCGTTGCGTACCGGCGAACGCCGCGCGACCTGCTGCACCTGCGCTTCATCCGCGCGGCGCGGCGGCGCTGGTTTGGACTCTCGATGGCGGATTCGAGCGGCACCAGCCTGAACTGCGGCTCGGCGTTGATCTCATCGATCGTGCTGGGACGGCTGCTGCGGCGGCATTGCCGGGCCGACGAGAAGATGATCGGCGTCCTGCTGCCGGCATCGGCGGCGGGCGCGCTGTGCAACATCGCCGCGCTGCTCGCCGGCCGCGTGCCGGTCAACCTGAACTTTACCGTCGGACGAGAGGCTCTGGATTCCGCAATCGCGCAGTGCGAGATCCGTACCATCATCACCGTGCGCGGTTTTCTGGCGAAAGCCCGGATCGCGGAGCGCGAGGGCATGGTGTACCTCGACAAGCTCTCGCAGTCCGCCGGGGCTGTGGACAAGGCCGTCGCAGCCTTGCAGGCTACGCTGCTGCCGTCGCGCGTCTTGGGGTCGCTCTACAACCGGCCGCGGCGCGATCCGGATTCGCTCGCGACTGTCATCTTCTCCAGCGGCAGCACCGGCGAGCCTAAGGGCGTGATGCTGTCACACCACAACATCATTTCCAATATCGAGGCGCTCGCTCAGGTGTTCTGGGTGACACCCGACGACCGTTTCCTCGGAGTGCTGCCTTTCTTCCACTCGTTCGGATTTACCTGCACGCTCTGGTTCCCGCTCGCTGCCGGATTCGCGGTTGTGTATCACCCGAATCCGATGGATGCGAAGGGCGTGGGCGACATGGTGGAGAAACATCGTGCCACTTTCTTGCTGTCGACGCCGACCTTCTATTCCTCGTATCTGCGCCGCTGCACCAAGGAGCAGTTCGCCAGCCTGCGCTTCGCCATGGTGGGCGGCGAGAAACTGCGCGGGACGATCGCGCGGGCGTTCCAGGAGAAGTACGGGCTGGATCTGTGCGAGGGCTATGGCGCGACCGAAATGTCGCCTGTGATCTCGGCCAACATGCTGAATGTGGATGACGGCAGCGAGCATCAGACCGGATTCAAGGCGGGGACGGTCGGACATCCGGTGCCGGGCGTGGTAGCGAAGATCGTCGATCCGGTGACAGGCGAGCCGCGCGCGGCCGGAGAGGACGGACTGCTGCTGGTGGCAGGACCGAATCGCATGTTGGGCTATCTGAATCGGCCCGACAAGACAGCGGAGGTTTTCCGCGACCAATGGTACGATACCGGCGATATCGCCGCGATCGACGATGACGGGTTTATACGAATTCTCGACCGGATCTCGCGCTTCAGCAAGATCGGGGGCGAGATGGTGCCGCACATCCGGGTGGAGGAGGCGATCAACGAGATTCTGGGCGAGTATGCATCATGTGTGACGGCGGTGCCGGACGAGGCCAAGGGCGAGCGGCTGGTGGTACTGTACACACGGCAGGATCTGGCTCCGGCCGAGTTGTGGCAGATGCTTTCCGAAAGCGAGTTGCCGAAGCTGTGGGTGCCTAAGCAGGGGGATTTCTATCGTGTGGATGCGCTGCCGCTGCTCGGCACCGGCAAGCTGGACGTGCGCAAGGCGAAGGAACTGGCGATGAGCATGGCGCAGTAGCAGCGCCGGTTGCGCAGGGACTCATGTCTGCCGCGCCGGGACTGGCAGCGTGTGCTAAGAATCGCGGACGAAGGAACTCTCCCTGACCACGATGCTGCAATCAGCGGTATCGACGCGTACCCGAACAGTTCCGTCTGCCCCGATTATTACCACCGGCTTTAATCTAAGCAGCCTCTGGCAAAACCGGGCAAAACCGGGGACAGACGGAACTGTCCCCTATCTCGCCGACGACAGGCCGGCGGCCCGAACTCCCGGTGTCACCGAAATGTACGGTATTGCTGTGGCGCCTGCGCCACAATCCGCGGCCGGGCACGTATAATGCTCTCGATGCGAATCGTCCTTCCGGTGGTGATTCTTGCCTTGACGGCTGCTTGCGGAGGTGATCGCCGCATTGTGCGCGCGGATGCTCCGCAGAGTTGGTTCCGGCTGACGCTCGGGCTGACGGACGCCGATCCCGCCGACTGGTCCGGATCGATCGAGGTCTCCGGAGGGCGGCTGGCCGCGCTGCACCAGGCGCGCTTCGATGTGGACGATAAGCTGACCGCCGCGGCCGGCTCCTGGGTCTGTCACACGCGTCGGTCGGCCGTGCACGATCCGCGCGACTGGTTCGTCGGCGCCAAGCACGTCGTGCCCACCAGCATGACCGCGCCCAAGGGTGCGATGATTCCGAACGCGCTGCTGGCCGGGATCGAATCGGGCAACGAGGTGCGAGTAAAGACCGCGCAGGGTGCGTTTCGCTTTTCGCCAGGCTCCATCCGGTACGGAGTGCCGGCAAAGTTCCTCGACGGGCGGGTGCAGGTGGAACGCTTGCCGCAGCCTGTCAACTTAACAGCGTCCGATCAGACGGAGAACGATCAACCCGCGGTGAGCGATGCCTGGGTGGCGTGGGTCGCATATGGAGGGGAGAAGGAGACCCTCGTCGCCGGCCGGCGCGATGGATCCGCGCGGCAGACGATTGCGTCGGGCGAGTTCTCGCATCCGTCGCTGGCCGGCGGATATCTGGCGGTTTCGATGCGCGCGGGCGATACCTGGAAGGTCGCTGTTTCGCGGCTGCGCGACAACCGCTGGGGCTCGCTGGAAACGATTTCGTCCGGCGGACCCGATTTGTTACCCGCGGCAACGCTCGACAGCAACGGTAAGCCCTGGGTGGTTTGGCAGGGCTTCCGCGATGGTCGTTCGCGCATTCTGTCGCGCCGCTTGGATGGGACAGAGACCGCTGTCAGCGCGAATACCAGCGACGCCTGGATGCCCTCAATCGCAGCTGGTCCGAACGGCTCGATGCATTTCGCGTGGGACGCTTATGACGGCGGGGTGTTTAACGTGTACTACCGGCAATCCGGCCGCCCGATGCAGCGCGTGCTGCCCTCCGCGCGCTATCAGGGGAACGCTTCGGTCGCTTGCGATGCATCCGGCGGCGTGTGGCTGGCTTGGGAGGAAGCCGGTCCGAACTGGGGCAAGGACACCGGCTTTCTGGCGCGCGATCCCCGCGGCACGGCGCTTTACGAGGATCGCTCGGCGCGGTTGATCAAACTCGGCGGGGGCGGCGTGGCGCTGCCCGCCGGCGTCGAGACGCCGAAACTCCTGGCTGCACCTGGCGGGGGACTTTGGCTACTGATGCGCCGCCGCAATATCAAGCTGCAGCCGGTCTTCAGTCCGTCGCTACAGCGCGATCGGGTGCAGCAGCAGTCGATGTGGGACTACGCCGTCGCGGGGCTCGACTCCAACGGCTGGACGGAGCCGATTTCCCTGCCGCTCTCGGACGGCCGCAACACCATGCGCGCGGCCGTTACGGTGGACGGCGGTCGCGTGATCGCCGCCTGGAACAGCGATGGCCGCACGTTCGCCACGCCATATCCGTACGTGAAGAACAATGTCATGACGGCCGAAGTTGCCGGTGTCGAACTGCACGGCGCGCCCAAGCTGCAGCCGATTGACCCGCAGCCTTCTACTCCGCCCATTCACCCTGCTGAGGCAGCGAACATCGCCCGGATGCGTGCGCGCGGGCTGCTCCGCGGCGACATGCACCGCCACACCGATATTAGCTTCGACGGCGATCTCGACGGCGGCGTGCTCGAGTTCTACCGGTACATGATCGATGCGGCCGGCATGGATTACGGGGCGCTCACCGATCATCATGCCGGCGACAACAAGGAGTTCTTCTGGTGGGTGCTGCAAAAGCACGCCAAGATGTTCTATTACCCCGGACGATTTACGCCCCTGTTCGCTTACGAGCGCAGCCTGCGCTTTCCTAACGGGCATCGGAACCTGATCTGGTCTAAGGAAGGCGTGCACGCGCTGCCCACGACGGATGCCGAGGAGAAGGGCACCGAGGGGGCCGCCCGGCTTTACGCTTACCTGCGCCAATCCGGCGGGCTGGCTATGTCCCACACGAGCGCCACCCTGATGGGCACCGACTGGCGGGACAACGACCCGCAACTGGAGCCGTTGGTCGAGATCTACCAGGGCGATCGAACGTCGGCCGAGTACGAGGGAGCGCCGCGCGCGCCCAAGGCGAGCGATCCTTTTTCGCAACCAGGCGGGTATAA
>Ga0070741_10017605_pt1 | contig 11715 bp, 8 predicted proteins | sample Coa_R1_4_FD_66440 | JGI IMG/M metagenome (GOLD analysis project Ga0070741, IMG submission 66440) | Surface soil microbial communities from Centralia Pennsylvania, which are recovering from an underground coalmine fire - Coalmine... | ecosystem: Environmental > Terrestrial > Soil > Unclassified ...
TCGTTCTCGCCGGAGCTCGAGCAGGAGTGGGAGTGGACGGAGAAGTACCCGACCCAGCCCGAGATCCTGCGCTACCTGAACCACGTCGCGGACCGGTTCGACCTGCGCCGCGACATCCAGTTCTCGACGCGCGTCACCGCCGCCCACTACGACGACAACGCCGGCCTCTGGCGCTTCGAGACGGATGACGGCGGCCGCTACACGGCCCGCTACTACGTGAGCGCGGTCGGCTGCCTCTCGTCGCGGAAGAACCCCGCCGCCGAGTTCGAGGGCCTCGACTCGTTCGAGGGCGACTGGTACCTCACCTCCGCGTGGCCGAAGGAGGGCGTCGACCTCACGGGCAAGCGCGTGGCCGTGATCGGCACGGGCTCGACCGCGATCCAGGCGATCCCGCAGATCGCGAAGCAGGCGTCGCACCTGACCGTCTTCCAGCGCACGCCGAACTTCAGCGTGCCGGCGCAGAACGCGCCGCTCGACCCCGAGTTCCAGAAGTGGATGAAGTCGCGGTACCGCGAGCACCGCGAGGCGGCGAAGGCCTCCGGGTTCGGCGTGCCGGTGCCGGAGCCCGACAAGTCGGCGCTCGAGATCGCCCCCGAGGACCTCAAGGCCGACCTCGAGCGGCGCTGGCAGGGGGGTGGCGCCGCGCCGTTCATGACGGCGTTCACCGACGTCTTGACCGACGAGCGGGCGAACGAGCTCGTGGCGGAGTTCGTGCGCGAGAAGATCCGCCAAACGGTGAAGGACCCGCAGCTGGCCGAGGAGCTGGCGCCGCGCGACCACCCGATCGGCACGAAGCGGCTCTGCGTCGACATCGACTACTTCGAGACGTACAACCGCGACAACGTCTCCCTCGTCAACGTCCGCAAGACACCGATCGAGCGGATCACGGCGACCGGGATCCAGACGAGCGCCGGGCACCACGACGTCGACGTGATCGTGTTCGCGATCGGCTTCGACGCGATGACCGGCGCGCTGTTCGACATCGACATCCGCGGCCGCGGCGGCCTGGCGCTCCGCGAGAAGTGGGCGGAGGGCCCGCGGACCTACCTCGGGCTGACGACCGCCGGCTTCCCGAACCTGTTCATCATCACGGGGCCGGGCAGCCCGTCGGTGCTGAGCAACATGGTCGTCTCGATCGAGCAGCACGTCGACTGGATTGCCGACGCGCTCGTCCACCTGCGCGAGCGCGGCCTCGACACGATCGAGGCGACGCCTGAGGCCGAGGATCAGTGGGTGCAGCACGTCCACGACGTCGGGCACGCGACGCTGTTCCCGAAGTGCCCGCACTCGTGGTACGTCGGCGCGAACGTGCCCGGGAAGCCGCGCGTCTTCACCCCCTACATCGGCGGCGTCGCCGTCTACCGCGAGGAGTGCGCCGAGGTCGTCCAGAAGGGCTACGAAGGCTTCGAGCTGACGCGCGCGGCCGCCGAGCCCGTCGCCGCGTAGCGAGCCGGATGAGCCGGGGGCGCGAAGGCGCCCCCGGCGAGCTCTGGCGGGAGGCTCGCCTGGGACTGATCTGCGGCGGCGAGCCCGCCGCCGGAGCCTGGCGAGATGTGGCCGATCTGCGGCGGCGAGCCGCCGCCGGAGCCCGGCTTCGTCGGGCGGGAGGCTCGCACAGGCAGACGGCTCGCTGCTGCGGGGGGCTCACGGGGGAAACCCGGTTTCCCCGTGCTAGGTCGTGACGTAGCCGCCGTTCGGGCTGACCGTCTCGCCGACGAAGAAGGAGGCGTCCTCGCTTGCGAGGAACGCGACCGTCGCCGCGATCTCGTCCGGCCGCGCGAGCCGGCCGATCGGCGTCGAGACGGCGACGACCGCCGACAGCGTGGGCGTCATCCCGCGCGCGAGCATCGGCGTCTCCACGAACCCCGGCGCGACCGCGTTCACGCGCACGCCCTGCACGATCAGCTCCTTCGCCACCGTGCGCGTGAAGCCGAGGATGCCGGCCTTCGCAGCCGAGTAGTGCGGGTGCCCCGTACAGCCCTCGATGCCGCAGATCGAGGCGATGTTGACGATCGAGCCGGTGCGGCGCTTCGTCATCGAGCGCGCGGCGGCGCGCGTGCCGTAGAACGTGCCGTCGAGGTGGACCGAGAGCATGCGCCGCCACTCGTCGTCGGAGAGGCGGACGAGCGCGTCCAGCGCCGTCGTGATCGCGCCGGCCGATGCCGCCTCGGCGATCTGCTGCTCGGCGCGCTCGTTGACGAGGTCGCCGAAGTCGGTGCTGCCGACGCCCGCGTTGTTGACCCAGATGTCGACCGGCCCGAGCTCGCGCTCCGCCTGCTCGAGCGCCCGGTCGACGGCGGCGCTGTCGCTGACGTCGGCGACGATCGGGACGCCGTCCGCGGCCCCCGCCGTCAGCCCCGCCGCCGTCTCGTCGAGGTCGAGCACGCCGACGCGTGCGCCCTCGCGCGCGAGCCTGATCGCGATCGCCTCGCCGATCCCCGAGCCGCCGCCTGTGACGACCGCGATCTTGCCTTCGAGCCTCATCCTCACCCTCCTCGGTCCGCTGCCGACGTCCGCCGCGATCCTTCCACCTCGCGCGCGCTGGTGTTGTAGGGTCGAGGACGATGGCCCTCGACGCGGTGAGAGCCGAGCGCCCGTGAAGCCACCGGTGTTCGAGTACCACGCGCCCGAGTCGCTCGAGGAGGCGCTGGCGCTCCGCGCCGAGCACGGGGAGGACTCCGCGGTGCTCGCGGGCGGCCAGAGCCTGATGCCGCTGCTCAACCTGCGGATGGCGTTCCCGGGCCACCTGATCGACCTCGGCCGCGTGCCGGGCCTCGCGGGCATCCGCGAGGACGACGGCGGCGTCGCGATCGGTGCGATGACGCGCCAGCGCGCGGTCGAGCGGTCGGAGCTCGTCCGGTCGCGGCTGCCGCTCGTCTCGCGCGCGCTCGCGCACGTCGGTCACCCGGCGATCCGGAACCGCGGCACCGTCGGCGGGAGCGTCGCGCACGCCGATCCCGCCGCGGAGCTGCCGGCGGTCGCGCTCGCGCTCGACGCGACGATCGTCGCGCGGAGCGCGCGCGGCGAGCGGACGATAGACGCCGGAGACTTCTTCCAGGGCTTCCTGACGACCGCGCTCGAGCCGGACGAGCTCCTGACCGAGCTGCGGCTTCCGGGACTGCCCGGGCGCTTCGGGGCCGCGTTCGTCGAGGTCGCTCGGCGGCACGGAGACTTCGCGCTCGCCGGCGCGGGCGCCGTGCTCGCGCTCGCCGACGACGGCTCGATCGGCGACGCCCGCCTCGTCTTGATCGGCGTCGGGGGCACGCCGCTGCGCGCTCGCGAGGCGGAGGCGATCCTCCGCAGCGCGCGGCCCGAGCAGGCCGTCTTCGCCGAGGCCGCCGAGCGCGCCGCGGCGGGCCTCGAGCCGGGCTCCGACGCCCACGCCTCGGGCGCGTACCGGCGGCGCGTCGCCGCCGTGCTCGCGCGGCGCGCGCTCGCGGAGGCGACGCCGTGAGCCGTCGGCTCGACGGAGGCTCGAACGAGCGGAGGTGCCGGCGCTGCCGGCGCCGGGAGCGGGCATGAGCGTCGAGGTGAGGCTGACCGTGAACGGCGCCGAGCGCTCGGCGGCAGTCGACCCGCGGCGGACGCTCGCCGACTTCCTCCGCGAGGACCTCGGCCTCACCGGCACCCACGTCAGCTGCGAGCACGGCGTCTGCGGCTCGTGCACCGTGCTCGTCGACGGCGCCTCGGCCCGCTCCTGCCTGATGCTCGCGGCGCAGGCGAGCGGCTGCGAGGTGACGACGATCGAGGGCCTCGCGCGAAACGGCGCCCTGCACCCGCTGCAGGAGGCGTTCCGCGACGCGCACGCGTTCCAGTGCGGCTTCTGCACGCCGGGCTTCGCGATGACGGCGCTCGAGCTGCTCCGCGAGGTGCCGCGGCCGTCGGAGGCCGAGGTGCGCGAGGCGATCGGCGGCAACCTCTGCCGCTGCACGGGCTACGAGAGCATCGTGCGCGGGATCCTGCTCGCGGCTGAGCGCGGCGCCGGCGGAGGCGGATCGTGAGTCGCCCGAGGCCGACTCGCACCGTCCGCGGGCTCCTCGGCGAGGGGCTCGCGTGAGCGTCGTGCCTGCTCCCGCCGCCGGCCGCTTCGTCGGCCAGAGCGTCCACCGGGTGGAGGACGAGCGGATCCTCACCGGCCGCGGCCGCTACGTGAACGACATCGTGCTCCCCCGGATGGCGCACGCGGTGTTCGTCAGGAGCACGCTCGCGCACGCCCGGATCCGGTCGATCGACACCGAGCGCGCGCTCGCCGTGCCCGGCGTCGTCGCGGTGATCACCGGCGAGGAGCTGGCGGCGACCACCGCGCCGATGCAGATCGCGGCGCCCCTGCCGAACTACCTCCGGCCGGTGTTCCACCCGCTCGCCGTCGGCAAGGTGCTCCACGTTGGCGACCCTGTCGCGCTCGTCGTCGCCGAGAGCCGCTACGCGGCCGAGGACGGCCGCGACGCGGTCGAGGTCGACTACGAGCCGCTCGAGCCGGTCGCGTCGATCGAACACGCGCGCGACGCAGCACGGCCGCTGCTCTTCGAGGACGTCGACTCCAACGTCATCTACACCGAGGCGATGCAGTTCGGCGATCCGGACGCCGCGTTCGCCGGTGCCCGCGTCGTCCGCGAGACGTTCCGGCCGCAGCGGGTCACGCAGGTGCCGATGGAGGGCCGCGGCGGCGTCGCCGACTACGACCCGGGCACCGGCCAGCTCACCTACCACGCCGCGAACCAGGCGCCGCACAGCCTCCGCATGAACCTCGCCGGGGTGCTCCAGCTCCCCGCCGACAAGGTGCGCGTCCTGATCCCGGACATCGGCGGCGCGTTCGGGCAGAAGGCGGGCCTCTTCCGCGAGGACGTCGCCGTCTGCGCGGCGGCGAAGCAGCTCGGCCGGCCGCTGAAGTGGGTCGACGACCGCGTCGAGAACATGACCTCGTCGACGCACGCGCGCGAGGAGGTCGTCGAGGCGGCGGCCGCCGTCGCCGACGACGGGACGATCCTCGGGCTCGACGTGACGATGACGCTCGACCAGGGCGCCTACCCGCTGCTCCCGTTCCCCTCGCCGCTCTTCGCGTGGATCGTGCGGACGATGATCGCCGGCCCGTACCGGATCGGGAGCCTCCGCTGGAGCCTCTCGGTCGTGACGACCAACAAGGCGTCGTACGGCGCCTACCGCGGGCCGTGGGCGGTCGAGTCGCTCGTCCGCGAGGTGCTGGTCGACCGGATCGCACGCGAGCTGAGCATCGATCCCGCGGAGGTCCGGCGGCGGAACCTCGTCACGGCCGACGAGCAGCCGCGCAAGATGCTGAGCGGCCCGACGCTCGAGGGCGTGACCTCGCGCGAGTCGCTCGAGCGCGCGCTCGAGCTCGTCGACTACGAGGGCTTCCGCGCCGAGCAGGCGCGTGCCCGCGAGCAGGGGCGGCTGCTCGGGCTCGGGATCTCGACCTACATCGAGCCCGCCCCCGGGCCTCCCGACTACTGGTCGTCGATCGGCTTCCCGATCAGCGGCGAGCGCGCGTGGGCGAAGCTCGAGCCCGACGGGCGGCTGACGGTGATCACGACCCAGGCGCCGCACGGGCAGGGCCACGAGACGACGATCGCGCAGATCGCGGCAGGCGAGTTCGGCGTTCCCCTCGACCATGTCCGCGTCGTCTACGGCGACACGAGCGTCGTCCCGTTCAGCATGCTCGGGACGGGGGGCTCGCGCGCCGCGACGATGGCGAGCGGCGCCGCACTCCACGCGACCCGCGCCGTCAAGCAGAAGGTGCTCCGGCTCGCGGGCGGGATGCTCGAGATCGCGCCAGACGACCTCGAGATCGTCGACGCGCGGGTGACGGCGAAGGGCGCGCCGGCGAAGAGCCTGGCGCTCGCGGAGGTCGCCGCGGCGGCCTACTTCGCGCCGCAGCCCGGTGAGGAGCCCGACCTGCGGAGCAGCGCGTTCTTCACCGAGCCGCGCGGCGGCTGGTCGGGCGGCACCCACGTCTGCCTCGTCGAAGTCGACGCCGAGACGGGCCTCGTCCGGATCCCGCGCTACCTCGTCGTCGAGGACTGCGGCGCGCTGATCAACCCGGCGATCGTCGACGGCCAGATCCGCGGCGGCGTCGCGCAGGGGATCGGGCTCGCGCTGCTCGAGAACGCGCTCTACGACGAGGACGGCAACTTCCTCGCGAGCACCTTCATGGACTACCTCGTCCCGTCGGCGATGGAGATCCCGCCGATCGAGATCGAGCACCTGGAGTCGGCCGCGTTCGACGAGGTCGCCTTCCGCGGCGTCGGCGAGGGCGGGGCGATCGCGGCGCCGCCGGCAGTCGTCAACGCGGTCGCGGACGCGCTCGGCGGCGCGGCCGTCACGCAGCTGCCGCTGACGCCGGAACGCGTGCTCGAGCTGCTCGACGCGACGCGCGCCGCCTGAGAAAGGAGAGAACGATGGCAGTCACGATCGATCCCGAGGTCAAGGCCATGCTCGCCCAGCTGGAGGAGGCCGGCTTCCCTGGCATCGCCGCGATGGACCCGCCCGCCGCGCGCGCCTTCGCGTCGTCGCTGATGGCGGAGGCGCCCCCCGGGCCCGAGCTGCCGAGGGTCGAGGACCGGACGATCCCCGGCCCGGCCGGCGAGATCCCGGTGCGCGTCTACACGCCGGAGGGCGAGGCGCCGTTCCCGGTGGTCGTCTTCTTCCACGGCGGCGGCTGGGTCGTCGGCAACCCAGAGATGAGCGACCCCTTCGTCCGCTCGCTCGTCAAGGAGACGGGCTGCGTCGCCGTCTCCGTCGACTACCGGCTCGCGCCGGAGCACCGCTTCCCGGCGGCAGTCGACGACTGCTACGCGGCGCTCGAGTGGGTCGCCGCGAACGCCGCCGAGGTCGACGGCGACCCGGAGCGCATCGTCGTCGCCGGCGACAGCGCGGGCGGCAACCTCGCCGCCGTCGTCGCGCTCCGAGCGCGCGACCGGGGCGGTCCGCGGATCTCCTACCAGCTCCTCCTCTGCCCGGTCACCGACTCCGACTTCTCGCGCCCGTCGTACGAGGAGAACGCGACCGGCTACTTCCTCTCGACGGAGGACATGCACTGGTTCTGGGGGCACTACGTCCCCGACGAGAGCCAGCGGGCGAGCGCCGAGGCCTCGCCGCTCCGCGCGGAGTCGCTCGCCGGCCTGCCCCCTGCGTACGTGATCACCGCCGACCTCGACCCGCTCCGCGACGAGGGCATCGAGTACGCCCGGAAGCTCGAGGAGGCCGGCGTGCCCGTCACGCACCGCGCCTACGGCGGCGTGATCCACGACTTCTGCATCATGCCGCTGACCTGTGGCGTCGAGGCCGCGCAGGAGGCGTTCGCGGCCGTGCGGTCGGCGGTCGGCTAGCGCGCTGAGGACGGGCGGGTCCGGCCGCGGCCGACCGGGCCGCGGTCGAGCGTCGCCGCGGTGACGCCGGCGGCGCGGAGCTCCTGCTTCAGGACCTTCGCCGTCGGCGTCTTCGGCAGCTCCGGCAGCAGCTCGAGGTAGCGGGGCACGGCGAAGTAGGGCAGCCGCTCGTCGCACCAGCTCCAGAACGCGGCCGCGTCGAAGCTCGCGGGCTCGCGGACGACGAGGCAGGCCTTGATCTCGTCCTCGCCGCCCGCCTCGTCGGCCCGCACCGCGACGACCGCGCACTCGGCGACCGCCGGGTGTCCCGCGAGGATCGACTCGACGTCCGCAGAGGCGACGTTCTCGCCGCGGCGCCGGATCCGGTCGACGAGGCGGTCGACGAAGTGGAGCCGGTCGTCCTCGTCGAAGCGGCCCGCGTCGCCGGTGTGGTACCAGAGGTTCCGCATCGTCTCGACCGACCGCTCCGGGTCGCCGAAGTAGCCCTGCGCGACGATCCAGGGGAGCTTCGGCCGGACGACGATCTCGCCGACCGCGCCGCGCGGCAGCGGCTCGTCCGTCGCCGGATCGACGACCGCCACGTCGTAGTACTCCGCGCTGACGTGGCCGGCGGCGCTGTCCCGGCGACCCTCGTAGACCCGCCGCGCCAGCATCCCTGTCTCCGTGTTGCCGAACGAGGTGACCATCCGCTCGATCCCGAAGCGAGCGGAGAACGCCTCGACGAGCTCCGGCGGGAACGGCACCGTCCAGACCGAGCGCAGGCCGTGGTCGCGGTCGCGCTCGGTCGGCGGCTGCCCGAGGACGAACTCGAGCATCACGCCGAGCATCGACGAGTGGGTGGCGCCGCTCGCCCACACCTGCTCGAGCCAGCGCGACGCCGAGAAGCGCTCCTCGACCCGGGCGCGGGCGCCGGCGAGGAGCGCCGAGTGCACCGTCATCTGCGCGTTGATGTGGAACAGCGGCAGCTGCGTGAGGTAGACGCTGTCGGCGTCGATGTCGAGCAGCTCTCGGTTGCGCTCGGAGAGCAGGTGGCCGTGCGCGTGCGGCACGAGCGCGCCCTTCGAGCGGCCGGTCGTCCCCGACGTGAAGTGGATCGCGCCGATGTCGGCCGGGCCCACCTCGACGCGCGGCGGCGCTTCCTCCACGAGCAGCTCCTCGACCGCGAGCCGGCGCGGCCCCGGCCTCGGCGGCGGTGTCGACGCTCCGGCGACGACGACGGTCCGAAGCTCGGGAAGCCGGGGGAGCGAGGCCTCGAGGACGTCGAGGAGTCGCTCCTCGACGACGATCACCGGCGCGCGCGCCGTGCTCGCGACGTGCTCGAGGAAGGTGCCGCGGTACTCGACGTTCACGGGCACCTGGATCGCGCCCAGCTTCGCCGCTGCGAGCCAGCAGAGGACGAACTCGGCGCGGTTGTCCAGCATCAGCAGCACCGGCGTCGAGCGGCCGACGCCGAGCGTCGCCAGGCCCGCGGCGAGGCTGTCGGTCAGCCGGTCGGCGTCGGCGTAGGTGAGGCTCCGCTCGTCGATCGCGAACGAGAGGAACGGGCGCTCGCCGAGCTCGCGGGCACGCTGCCGGAGGACGTTCGGCAGCACCCAGCCCGGGCCGGGGGGCGCGGGCGTCGCGGCGGCGCGGCTCACGCGGACCTCCCGCGCGCGGGGTCGAGGCCGCGGAGCAGCGCGAGCGTCAGCCGCGTCAGGGGGACGTCGACGCCGAGCCGCTCCGCCTCGCCGACGAGGAAGCCGTGCACCGCGTCCAGCTCGAGCGGCCGGCCGAGCTCGACGTCGCGCAGCATCGAGATCGTCACCGCCGTCTGCCCCGCCTCCGCGATCGCCTCGCCACGCACCCGCACGAGCGCCAGCGCCTCCTCCTCCGTCGAGCCGGCGACCGAGGCGACCGGGAACATTCCCGGCCAGTCGCGCAGCTCGACGCCGGCGCGCGCGGCCACCTCCGCGCCCTCGCGGACGAGCGCGACGTACGAGCGGCCGAGCGCGCCGTCGGTCAGCACCTCGTGGAAGGGCAGCCGGGCGAGCGACGTCAGCGCCATCGTCGGCGCGGCGTGGACGAGCTTCGACCACTCGACCGAGACGATGTCGTCGACGACAGACGCCTGGAGGCCGCCGGCCTCGAGCAGCGCCGCCAGCCGGTCCGCGCGCTCGCTCCCGCCGCCGGCGAGCTCGCCGAGGTAGGTGACGCCGCGGAGCGTGTGCCGCACGCAGCCCGGGCGCTCCAGCGTCGCCCCGACCATGCTCGCGCCGCCGAGCACCCGCTCGCCGCCGCACCAGGCGGCGAGCAGCCGGTCCTTCTCGATCCCGTTCTGGAGCGACACCGCGAGCTCGACGCCCGCGCGGACGTGGGCGGCCGACGCGAGCGCGGCGCGGGTGTCGTGCGCCTTCGTCAGCACCACGACGAGCTCGGCCGGGGCGACCTCGCGCGGGTCCGCGGTCGCGCGGAGCGCCGCGTCCCACCGGCCGCCGACGCCGTCGACCTCGACACCGCCCGCCTCGCGGACGGCGCTCGCGTGCGGCTCGCGCGCCAGGAGCTCGACGTCGAGGCCGGCGCGGGCGAGGCAGGCGCCGTAGAGGGTTCCCAGCGAGCCGGCGCCGACGACGAGCGCGCGCCGCCACTCCTTCGCCCCGGGCTCCACGCGTCGTGAGTCTAGGCGGCTGGCCGGGATCGTCGGCGCACGTCCTCCGTAGTCTTCTCGGCGGTGAAGCGCGCGCTCGTCGTCGGCGGCACGGGCCCCTCGGGGCCGTACCTGCTGCAGGGGCTCCTCGACCGAGGCTTCGACGTCGCAATGTTCCACACCGGCCGCCACGAGCTCGCCGAGCTGCCGCCGGTCGAGCACGTGCACGGCGATCCGTTCTCGCCGGAGGGGATCGCGGACGCGCTCGCCGGCCGGGCCTTCGACGTCGTGATCGCCACCTACGGGCGCGTGCGCGCGATCGCCGCCGAGGTCGCCGGCCGCACGGGCCAGTTCGTCTCCGTCTCGGGCACGCCGGTCTACCGCGGCTTCGTCACCCCGGCCGCGCTCAGCCCGCCGGGGCTCCCGGTCGGGGTCACGGAAGACGCTCCGCTCGTGCCGCCGGAGGGGATCGAGGGCGAGGTCTACGGCTCCGCGTCGATCCGACGGACCGAGGACGCGGTCTTCGACCTCCACCGCCGCGGGGCGTTCTCGGCGACGGTCTTCCGCTACCCGTCGATCTACGGCCCCCGGAACCCCCACCACTGGGAGTGGCCGGCGATCCGCCGCATCCTCGACGGCCGCAGCTTCCTCGTCGTCCCGGACGGCGGCCTCGCCGTCCACTCGCGGCTTTCGGCCTGGAACGCGGCGCAGGCGGTCCTGCTCGCCGTCGACCACCCGGCGGAGGCCGCCGGCGAGGCGTTCAACTGCGCCGACGACGAGCAGTTCTCGCTCCGGCAGTGGCTCGAGCTGACGATGGAGCACGCCGGCGGCCGGCTGGAGCTCGTGTCGGTGCCGGGCGACCTGCCCTCGCCCGGGTGGACGACCGTCGTCTTCCACTACTCGGGCAGCAAGCACGTGATCGTGGACACGTCGAAGATCCGCGCACGCCTCGGCTACCGCGACGCGGTGCCGGCGCGTGAGGGGCTTGCGCGGACGGTGGAGTGGATCCTGGCGAACCGCGAGCAGGCCGGCTCGTGGGCCGTGCTCGACCCATTCGACTACGCCGAGGAGGATCGCTTCGTCGCCGTCTGGCGCGAGGCGCTCGACGGGCCGGCGCGGGTGGCGGCGCGCTGGCGGAAGCTCTCGATGCCGCTGCCGCAAACGACGAAGGGCGCCGCTGGCTGACCGGGTCGCGGCTTTGCCCACGCAAGCCGCGTACGCTAGATTCAAACAATCGGACGTTCGACTGTCGAGAGGACCGACGAGGGGGCCGCGGAGCAGGTCGAGGGGGCGGAGCGCGACGCGCTCTTCCAGACGATGTCCGGGATCGGCGTCGAGCGGCTGTACTCGCCCGAGAACGTCCAGATCGACTACGAGCGCGACCTCGGTAACCCGGGCGACTACCCGTTCACACGCGGCGTCTACTCGACGATGTACCGCGGCCGCCTGTGGACGATGCGTCAGTTCGCGGGCTTCGGGACGGCGGAGGAGACGAATGCGCGCTTCCGCTACCTGCTCGACCACGGGCAGACGGGGCTCTCGACGGCGTTCGACATGCCGACGCTGATGGGCTACGACTCCGACCACCCGCGCTCGCTCGGCGAGGTCGGCCGCGAGGGCGTCGCGATCGACTCGCTCGAGGACATGGAGACGCTGTTCGCGGGGATCCCGCTCGGCGAGGTCTCGACGTCGATGACGATCAACTCGCCGGCCGCGATCCTGCTCGCGTTCTACCTCTGCGTCGGCGAG
>Ga0070741_10017606_pt1 | contig 11715 bp, 10 predicted proteins | sample Coa_R1_4_FD_66440 | JGI IMG/M metagenome (GOLD analysis project Ga0070741, IMG submission 66440) | Surface soil microbial communities from Centralia Pennsylvania, which are recovering from an underground coalmine fire - Coalmine... | ecosystem: Environmental > Terrestrial > Soil > Unclassified ...
CGCCGACCCTAATAAGGATCCGAACGCGCAATTCATTCACGAGGTGCGCCACATCACACCCGAGATCGAGGCCATGGCCGGTGCGTCCGCCTCCGATGTCGGCTCCGGCGGCATGACGACGAAGGTGATGGCGGCGAAAATCGCCGTTTCGGCCGGCTGTCACATGTGTATCGCCGCGGGTCATCATGCGCACCCGGTCGGGCGGATCGAAGCGGGTGCGCGCTGCACCTGGTTCGTGGCAAACGCTTCACCGATCGCTGCCCGCAAACAGTGGATCGCGGGAACCTTGCGGCCTGCCGGCGCCATGACGATCGACGCCGGCGCGCTGCGCGCCTTGATCGAGGGAAAGAGTCTGTTACCCGCGGGGGTTATCGCCGCGCGCGGACGATTTGAACGCGGTGACACGGTCAGCATACTCAAAGAGGACGGCACCGAGATCGCGCGCGGCATCACCGCGTATTCCGACATCGATGCCGTGCGGATCATGGGGCGCAAATCTTCGGAGATCGAAGGGATTCTGGGGTTTCGCGGGCGCAACGAGATGATCCATCGTGACAATCTCGTGGTCCTGCGCCAGGAGTCACCTCCTGTTCAGGAGTCTCAGCAGGCAGCCCAATGAGTGAGCATACCGATATCGGTCGAGCCGTCCCCGCAAGCATCGGCGAGCTCATGGAGAGGCTGGGTAAAGCCGCCATCGAGGCCGCTTCGGTGTTGGCATTGGCGAGCAGCGAGCGCAAGAACGCGGCGTTGACCGCGGCCGCACGCGCTGTTCGGGCGCGGCGGGGTGAGATCCTGGCTGCCAACGAGCGCGACATGTCGGCCGCGCGCGCGGCGAAGTTGAGTGGCGCATTGCTGGACCGGCTCCTACTGGATGACAAGCGGGTTGAGAGTATTGCCCGGAGCATCGAGGACGTCGTGGCGTTGCCCGACCCGGTGGGCACGGTTGCGGCGGCGTGGGAGCGGCCCAACGGCTTGCGGATCCAACGCGTGCGCGTGCCTTTGGGAGTGATCGGGATCATTTATGAGAGTCGCCCCAATGTGACGGCCGATGCGGGCGCGCTCTGTTTGAAATCCGGCAATGCGGTCATCCTGCGCGGCGGCTCGGAGAGTCAGCATTCGAGCGCGGCCATCCACGCGTGCCTACTCGAGGGGTTGCGCGCCGCCGAGCTGCCGCCCGACTGCATCCAACTCGTGCCCACCACGGATCGAGCGGCTGTCGGCTACATGTTGGCCGGGATGGCGGACTATATCGATGTCATCGTGCCACGTGGGGGAAAGAGTCTGGTGGAGCGCGTACAGAAAGAGGCGCGCGTGCCTGTGATTGGGCATCTCGAAGGCAATTGTCACGTCTATGTGGATCGGGATGCCGATGTGAGGATGGCCCGATCGATCGCGCTGAATGCCAAGATGCGCCGGACTGGAATCTGCGGCGCCGCCGAGACGTTGCTCGTCGATCGGGCCTGTGTCGACACGCACCTGAAACCGATTGTGGAGGATTTGCTGGCGGCCGGATGTGAGGTCCGTGGCGATGCGACTGTGCAGAAAGTCGATGCCCGGGTGCGGCCGGCGAGCGAGGACGATTGGTACACCGAGTATCTCGACTCGATCATCGCCGCACGCGTCGTGGACGGCGTCGATGCGGCCATCGCCCACATCGCGAAGTATGGCTCGGCCCACACCGAGTCGATCGTCACGGAGAGCGCCGCGACAGCCGAGCGTTTCCTCCAACACGTCGACAGCGCGATCGTGCTCCACAACGCCTCCACGCAATTCGCCGACGGCGGTGAGTTTGGCATGGGCGCGGAGATCGGGATCTCCACCGACCGCTTTCATGCTCGCGGGCCGGTGGGGGTGGAGCAGTTGACGAGTTATAAGTATGTCGTGCGAGGGACAGGGCAGGTCAGGCCCTGACGCGCCGGCGCGTCAGGAGCGCTCGATCTAGGCTGGCGCGTGCAGCAGCAGTTTCGCGATGCCACCCTGGAGCGAGTAGACGTTCGCGATGCCGCGTGAGCGCAGCTCTTGCGCGGCTGCCAGGCTGCGGCGGCCGCTTGCGCACACCAGAAGGGTCTTTGCGTTTGGCGCCAAGCGCACGGGCCCGTGCAGTAGCTCAGCCATCGGGACGTGTCGCGCCTTGGCGGTCGGGGTTGGTGTTTCGGCGAGCTCGCGTGACTCGCGGATGTCAACGATGTCGTAGCCTTCGGCTGCTGCTTCGTCGAGTGAGTCAAACGTAACTTCGACTGGCGGCGCCTGCGCCAGCGACTGTGCGCGTGTGAGGGCGACCTGCGCGTGCTCGGGACAATTGGCCGCCCGTTTCGCGCGCAGCCGTGAAATGGACAGGGTCAGCAGGTTCAAGACCAACAGCTCGTCGCCCAGCTGTCCGGGCAGATCCAACAGCAGCTTCAATGCCTCGAACGCCTGTAGGCTGCCGAATGTGCCGGGGACAGGACCCAGCACTCCGGCTTCGGCGCAGTTACCGACAATGCCGTCGCGTGTGGCTTCCGGCCAGACGCAGCGCAGGCAGGGGCCGCCGCGGTCGGCGCGCACGACCTGGAGTTGTCCTTCGTACTGATAGACGCTGGAGAAGACGATGGGGACCCGTTTCTGCACGCACGCGTCGTTCAGGAGGAATTTTGTCGAGAAGTTGTCGGTGCAGTCGATGACGAGATCGTATTGACTGACGATGTCGAGCGCATTGTCCGCGCCGAATCGTATCGCGTGCACGTCGACGTGCACTTCGGGATTGAGTGCCTGCACCCGCGTCGCCGCGAGGTCGGCCTTGAGTTTGCCGACATCGGCGAGCGCGTACATTGTTTGCCGGTGGAGGTTGGACGCCTCCAGTCGATCGCTGTCGACCAGGCCGAGTCGCCCGATGCCGGCGCCGGCGAGATAGCTGATGACGGGTACGCCCAGCCCGCCGCACCCGACGACCAGGATGCGGCTGGCGCGCAGCTTCGCCTGGCCGCTGGCGCCGACTTCTTTCAGCGCGATCTGCCGGGAATAGTCGGGCGTGGAGCGGAGGGGCGCGGGCGGAGAGCCGCCGCTCTCCGGGAGCGCGCCAACGCCGTCGTGGCGCTCGGGCTGCCGGGCGTGCTCGTGCTGATGCGCGTGCGCGTGTTGGTGCCCATGCTCGACCGCCGCCGGCACGGGGGCGCAGCGCTCGCAATTCACCCAGCCGGAGTCGCCGTTCTCGTAGTGCTCCTTCTTCCAGATGGGCACACGATGTTTGACCTCATCGATGATGTATCTGCAGGCGCGGAACGCCTCGTCCCTGTGCCGTGCGCTGACACCAACCCAGACCGCCATCTCTCCAATGGCCAAGTCGCCGATCCGATGAACGCAGGAAGCGTGCTCGATCCCAAAGCGCTCGATCGCCTCGGCAATGATGCGCTCCCCTTCTTTCACCGCGAGCGGCTCGAAAGCTTCGTACTCGAGGTGCCGAACGCTCATGCCCTCATTGTGGTTGCGCACCAGCCCTTCGAACGAGGTATAGCCACCGCAAGTGGGATCGGCGAGTTGCGCCCGCAGCTCGGTGGCATCGATGGGAGTGCGACTGAAACGGAACGCAGCCATGCGGTCTAGCTTGTCCTCAGCCACCGGCAACCGGCGGAATGAAGACGACAGAGTCGCCGTCGGCCAGCGTCTGCGTCCACTCACCGAACTCCGCGTTGACGGCCACACGCAGCATTTCCGGTGCGAGTGAGAACGGGTGGCGCGCTTTCAACTCCTCGTATAACTCCCGCGGCGTCCGAGCGGCGGTCACGAGCGCCTCGTCGCTGCGCCCGGCCTGCTCGCGAAGCAACGCATAATACTGGACCTTGATGTGCTTGCGGCCCGCGCCGCTCTCCGGATTCAAACTGGCCATGGCGGCACCATATTCCTCCGGCGTGTTGACGTTGTCGAGCGCGTGCGGATTGGGCTGATCGATCAGCTTCGTGTCGGCATTGATCAGGAACTTGCGCGGGCAATCCTTTCCCGCAGCGGCCTGGGCCAGGATCGCTTCGCGGGTCGCAGGCTCGTAGATGGCACAGAGGGGCTCGGGCAAGCCGTTGTGTTTGGGGTTGGGATGGGTCGCGCGGAACGCCGTCGCCGCGCGCGCGGGTTCCCGGGCAGCCAACAGGTGATCCAGCGTCGCCTCATCGAGGAACGGTAGGTCACACGCAAGCACGAGCCAGGCGACCTCCGGGTACCGGGCCTGCGCGGCCATGATCCCGGCGATGGGGCCGAGACCTTCCCGCGTGTCCACGATCTGCGCGAAGCGCGCCCGAACCGCGTCATTCTGTCCGGGGCGTACCGAGATGAACGCCCGCTCGACCCGCGGTTCCAACAGGCTCATCGCCCATTCGAGCTGAGTTCGGCCGTGGTACGCCAGGGTGGCTTTGTCCCGCTGCATGCGCGTGCTGAGTCCACCACTCAACACGAGTCCGTATACCGGAGGTGTCGCCTTGGCGCTCATCGCTTGAAATCTCGCTTGCCGCCGGACTTTTCCAACAGGCGCACGCCCGTGATCTCGATGTCGTGAGAGAGCGCCTTGCACATGTCATAGATCGTGAGCGCGGCCACGCTCGCGCCCGTGAGCGCTTCCATCTCGACGCCGGTGCGGTGGTGTATGGAGACCTGGCAGCGAATGACGATTTCGCCGCCTCGCTGGTCCTCGATCTCCACTTTGCAGTTCTCCAGCCCGAGCGGATGGCAAAACGGGATCAGCTCATGGGTGCGCTTCGCCGCCATGACGCCGGCTACGATGGCCGTATCGAACACTGGGCCCTTCTTCGTGCGATGACCGCTTTTGCGGAGCGCCGCCGCGACTTCACGGGGCAGGCGAACGCGCGCCTCCGCTGTCGCGATCCGGTGCGTGACCTCCTTCGCTCCAACATCGACCATGCTCGGCCGATCGCTGCTATCGAGGTGGGTGAGGCCCGACCGGGACGTTGTGGGACCAGAGCGTGACATCAACCACCGATATAAAACATTTCGACCTTGCGCTCGTCAGCGTGCTCTTTGCGCAGGATCGCACGCAGCTCGCTGTAGCGGTCGGTACGCGCAAGCCAGGTGTTGCGTATGACATCGAGGAGGTCTTCGTCACTGGCGCCCTTGCGCAACGGCTCGCGCAGACTCGTCCCATGGGTGGCGAACAGACATGTATAGATCACGCCATCGGAGGACAGCCGCGCTCTCGAGCAATCGCCGCAGAAAGGCTGCGTTACGGAGGAGATGAAGCCCACCTGGCCACTGCCATCGGCAAACCGGTAGCGTTCGGCGACCTCGCCGCGGTATTCGCGCTCGATCGGCTCCAACGGCCAGCGCTCCGCAATCCGCGCCGCCAGCTCCTTCGAGGGCACTACCAGGTCCTGACGCCATTCGTTGCGATTACCCACATCCATGTATTCGATGAAGCGCACGATGACACCGGTGCCCCGAAATCGCTCGACCAGGTCGAGCGCCGTGTGGTCGTTCACACCGCGTTGAATCACCGCGTTGATCTTGATCGGCTCGAGTCCGGCCCGCTGGGCCTGCTCGATGCCGTTCAGCACGTCGCCAACCCCGTCAAAACCGCCGCTCATCCGCGCGAAGACTTTCGGATCGAGACTGTCCAGGCTGACGGTGATGCGCTTCAGCCCCGCGGCCTTGAGCTCGGCCGCGTACTTCGCGAGGAGCACTCCGTTCGTCGTCAGCGCGATGTCCTCGATTCCGGGTATTCCAGTGAGGTCGCCGATCAAGTCGGCCAGGTTCGCCCGCAGCAGCGGCTCGCCTCCGGTCAGACGCAGCTTACGCACCCCAAGCTGCGCGAAAAGCCGTGTCAGGCGGACGATCTCGTCGAACGAAAGACGCTCGTGCGAGCTGAGAAAACGGTATTTGTCGTGAAAGGTCTCCCGCGGCATGCAGTACGGACAACGGAAGTTGCACCGGTCCATGACCGAGATGCGCAGGTCCCGGATCGGCCGCCCCAGGGTGTCGCGGGGAGAGGATCGAGAGCCAAACGGGACGACGACTTCAGTACTGGGCATTGTGAATCAGGGTATTACCATCGGGAGGCGGTCGGCGCCATGTCCCTTAATGGGGGTTTGGCGGCTGCAGGTCAATCGTTTACGAGCCTAGCGCGTTCACGGGCCGCCACGCGGACCAGAGTGCTCGCACCCTACCAGCGATGGATTCGACTGATGAAGCCCTTGGCGTACGTGTTCGGGCCCGGTGGCAGCTCCACGAAACCATCGGTCCCAGCCAGGGCGGTGAAATCGCCTGACCCATTGGTCGGCTGCGGTACAGCCCAAGGCCGTCCCCAGTCGTCCAGCTCCACGCGGACTGGGAGAAAGTACGTCAGAGGTGGCGTGACCGTGACGGGCGCGGCCAGCGCGATCTTTTCCGGCGACGCAGCGGCCTCACCCAGGCTCGCGAACAAGGCCGGAATCACATAACGGCGTAGACAGACGAAGGTGGAGACCGGGTTGCCTGGCAAGGCAAACACCGCCGTACCTGAGCTTCCCACTCCAAACCAGAACGGCTTGCCCGGCCGCTGTGCCACTTTATGGAAAATCGGTCGCACCCCGAGATCATCGAGCGCCTTCGGCACCAGATCGAACTTGCCCATGGAGACCCCGCCGCTCAGGACCAGGACGTCGTGGGTCTCGAGGTGGAATTTGAGTCGACGCTTGAGCTCGCCGAGATCATCGGCGATGTGGTCGTCCGCGACGCGTTGGAAGCCCTGCGCGCGCAGCTCGGCGACGATGCCGTACGCGTTGGATCGTCGCACCTGGTGTGGCAGGACAGGCTCACCCGGCTCGATGAGCTCGTTTCCGGTCGAGATCACGGCGAGCATCGGTTGGCTGCTCACGCGGATTCGCGGCATACCCGCCGCCGCGGCGATGGCTATTTCGGGCGCGCGCAGCCTCACGCCCGCGTTGATCAGGAGTGTGCCTTGGCGAGTATCCGTGCCGCGTCGATGAACGTTTTGCCAGGGGTCGACACTGACTCCAGGGGCGAGCTCGGCATGCCGGTCGCGTATGGAGATCTCTTCGACCGCAATGACGCTATCGCAACCGTTCGGCAGTACGGCGCCCGTCATAACCTCGATACACGCGCTGCGTGAGCCGAGCACCAGCGGAGGATCCCCCGCGGCCTGAGTCGCTTGGATGTGCAGCCGTCTTTCACCTGCGGCGATGGCAGTGCTATCGACGGCAATCCCATCCATTGCCACGCGATCGAAAGGCGGAGCGTCGCGCTCGGCGTAGATGTTCTCGCGCAGGACCGCGCCCGCGCATTGCGCAAGGGGAAGAGACTCGATCGGCAGACACTGCAGGTGCTGCCCAATCAACTCCTCGGCCTCGGCGGGCGTCAGCACCGGGGCCGCTCAGTTCTTTTTCTTGCTGTTGCCGCTGTCGCCGCCGTTGGGATCGTGCTTGGCCTTGTAGATCCTGACCTGCTCGTTGAAACGGTCGGCAATGCTCTGCAGCTGATCGACCGCGGCGTTGTTTTTCTGGACTTCCATCTCCTGCATGCGCTTCATGTCCTCTTTCTGCTCGGGCGTCGGCTTGTCACCCACTTTGCTGATGGCGCTCTCGTGCTCCAGCTTGATACAGGCGACATACGCATTGATGTCTTTGTTGTATTGCGTGACCGCCTTCTTCGCCTCGATCATCTCCTCCATGGTGGCGGTGTTGCCGTCCGGGATCTTGGTCGGCGGTGGCGGATAGGAACAGTCGGCATACACCGGTCCGGCGAGGGCCGCGAGGGCCGTGAGGGCAGAGAGCGCTTTCATGACTTTTTTCCCGTTGGCCGCAGGCTTTGGCGGCTTGTTTAACTGGCCGCGCACTACGGCGGCACCCAAAGGAGGCTGACCTCATTGGTTAGTCAGCCTCCCCGGTATCTTAGTGGTGCGGCGGCGCTTTCGGCTACTGACCTTGCTTGCGTGCGCGCAACCCGGTCGGGCTATAGAGGAAGCAGTCGCGAGAGTGATCGTTCACCACGCCGACCGCTTGCAGGAAAGCGTAAAGAATTGTGGTGCCAACGAACCGGAACCCCCGTTTTGACAGATCCTTGGACACCCGGTCGCTGAGCTCGGTGCGCGCCGGAACGCCGGTGCGCGCGGTCGGGCCATTCACCAGCGGCCGTCCGTCGACGAACGACCACAGGTACTGGTCGAAGGAGCCAAATTCACGTTGCACTTCCAGGAAAGCCCGAGCGTTGCTGACGGTGGACTCGATCTTCAGTCGATTCCGCACGATGCCCGGATCCTGCATGAGGGCGGTTTTGCGTGCCGCGTCGAAGCGGGCTACTTTTTTCGGGTCGAAGTTGGCAAAGGCGCGTTGATAGCCGGCGCGCTTGTGCAGGATGGTCGACCAGGACAGACCGGCCTGGGCGCCTTCCAGAATCAGCATCTCGAAGAGCAGTCGGTCGTCGTGGATGGGCCGACCCCACTCCCGGTCGTGGTAGCGGATGTAGTCCGGATCGTCCAGCGGAACCCACCGGCAGCGCTGTTTCTCGTCCTTCGGGCTCAAGGCTCGTCGCTGTGGCGGCTGAGGAGCGTGTTCGCGTAGGCCTCGTCGATGAGGTGGAAGCGCTCTTCGCTCGGCTCGTATTCGTAAACCTCCGCGCCCTTGATATCGAAGTACCAGCCGTGCAGGCGCAGCTTGCGGCTTGCGAGTCTCTCTTGCACGAGCGGATAGGTCTTGAGGTGCTCGAGCTGCTCGAGCACGTTGATTTGCGAAAGCTGATTGTGCCGCTCGAGCTGACCGCCAAGCTTCGCCCCGGACTCCAGCTTTTTCAGGCTCCCCTGGCCGTGCCGCAACCAGCAGCTCACGGCGGGCATGTCTTCGGGCGCCAGTCCGCGCGCGAGCGCACCCATGGCGCCGCAGTCGGAGTGGCCGCAGACGACGATCTCGGTAACGGGCAGGGTCGCCAAGGCGAACTGGATCGCCGCCGCTTCCGAGCCGAAGTGAGGTCCGGCATTTCCTTCATTGTAAGGAGGAATCAGGTTTCCGACATTGCGGATGACGAACAGGTCACCGGGCTCGGTCGAGGCGAACAGGTTCGGCACCACGCGACTGTCGGAGCAGGCGATGAACAGGCAATCGGGTCTTTGCCCCAGCGCCAGTAGAGCAAAGGTGTCCTTCACCGCGGGCCGCACGTTCTTGCGGAAATCGACTATGCCGTTGAGCAGTTTCTTCACGAGCGAATCTTAACGTCTGCGAGCCCGGGTGACTACGGTCAAAAGCTCAGGCGGACGCCGGCAAACCACGTCCGCGGTGGGCTGGGGCTGTAGGTGCGTGGATCAGTGAGGTTGTAGTTTGGCGGCAGCCCGGCAAGCGAGGCGAAGGCACCATAGGTGTAATACCTTCGATCGAGCGCGTTGTTCACTCCGCCGAAGAGCTGCAGGGTCTCGTAGAGCGCGTATGAAGTATGGAAGTTGACGACCGTGAATCCGGGTAGCGGCGTCTCCTGGTTCGACGCATCGCCGACCAGGAACTGGGCGCTCGTGTAGCGCAGGTCACCACCGATCTTCCACTGCCGCGTCGCTGAATAGTCCAGTCCCATCGTGACCCGGTGGCGCGGGGTCATGGGAATGTGGTCCCCCGGAGTGACGTGGATGTTGCCGTTCGGGTCGACGGCCGGGCTGTTGGAAGAGAGGGTCGCATCCTGGCGGAATGTTGCATCCAGCAGGGTGTAGCTGAAGTTGGCTTGCCAGCGCTTGGAGTGGAGCGTCAGGCCGGTTTCGACACCCTGCCGGCGCGTGGTCCCGGCATTGGCGAAATAGCCGAAACCATTGATCTGCGTCGCGAGCAGGCTGATGTCGTTGCTGTTGTTGGCCCGAAACAGGCTGGCGTACCCGTCGAGGCGGGTCGAGGGGCTCGCGCCGAGGCGACCGCGCAGACCCGCTTCGTAGGTGCGCGAGACCACCTGTCGTAGAGCGGGGTCGGACACCAGAAACGCGCCTAGCAGGCACGGTGAGCTGGGATCGGCGCAGCTCAGCTCGCCGGCGGTCGGGGCGCGGCTCGCCTCCGAATAACCGACATAGGCCGTCAGGTCGTCCGCCAGTTTATAAGTCAGACCGGTTCCCGGATTGAAGCGTGCGAAGCCGTGGCTGGCGTCGAGTCCTTCCCCGAGGAGGTCGCGCAACTGGATCTGTGCCCGATTCCAACGTCCGGAGATTGTCCACGCCAGGCGTTCGCTCAGGCTCAGCGTGTCGGTCAAATAAAGCCCGTAGTAATCGGTGCTCGAGCGCACCGAGACAGGCGCCTCGATCGGGGGCGCGGCGCTGGGACTCGCGTCCTGGTCGATCGTGACTCCCGAGCTGACGACCGCGAGGTTGGGTAGCACGGCGGCCAGCTCTCCATGGGCCGCGTAGTGTGTGATGCTGTGATCGATCGATGCGCCGAGCACGAGATGGTTCTCGCGCCCGGCGAGTGGGGCGGAAAGCGTTGCCTGGAATCCCGCGCCGACGGTGTTGGTGTTCGTATCGATGAAATCGAGCTGTCCTGGAGTTGCGCCTGGCGGGAGTGCACCGCTGGGCACCTCGTCGCCTCTGTTGTCGTACAGGGCATCCAGCGGATAGAGATCGTTGCCCTCGAGACAGAAGAAGTTGGCGTTGTTGGTACACGTAGCCACGCCGGTCGTATTGCCATCGGCCACGTGCTGCTCGAAATGCCGGTAGTAGCTGTTGCCGGCGAGCGCCAAGGTGTCGCTGATCTGTCGCGACCCGGTGAGCTGCAAGAGTTGCATCTGGTTGTGCATCGCTTGCGGCGAAGTGAAGATGGCGCGTGGGTCGAGCGCCAGCATTTCCACCGGTGTGGGGCCGAACGCGCCAATGTAGTTGTTCACGGCTGTCACGCTGGCGTGTAGTGATGTTTTGCCCTCTTCATAGCCGATATCGCCGTACCCCTGGCGCAGGTAGGTGGGCGAGAGGAACCGGAAGCCGCTGTCGTGCACTGCGCCGATCGCGGCATAGGCGCCGAGATTTCCGTCGCGCAGACCATACGCCGCGTAGCCCGTGGTGTTGTTGAAATTTCCATGGGAGATCTCGACATCGCCACCCGGTGAGTTGAAAGCGTTCTTCATCTCCAAGGTCACAGCGCCGCCCAGCGCGTTGAGCCCGAACACCGGATTGTTGCTCTGCACGGTGAGGCGCTCGACGGCGAACTGCGGCACGAGATCCCAGTTCACGTTATCCCCGAAGGCCTCATTGATGCGTGTGCCGTTTTGATACACCGCCAATCCTTCCGCGATTCCGGAGATCGGCGAGGCTTCGAAGCCACGGTAGACGAAGTCTGGTTGGTAACGGTTGCCCAGCTCTTCGTTCAGATTGACGCTGCCCATCCGGCGCGCCGCCGCGCCAGCAATCGATTCGACGTGGTTATCGGGGTCGAGGTCCGCCCCACCCAGGGTCTGGACGTTAGCCGGGACCTTGTCCAGGTCCACGCCGCTTCCCGGGAGCGGCGTGGTGCCGACAATCACCACTTCGGCGACACTCGTCGCTTGCGGTAGCCGGCTGTCCGCTTCCGCGGCGGCAGACATTGAGGCGGCGAGCCCCAGCGCGCACGCCAAGTGGGGCCGGAGAAGACATTTCATCGCGGCAATTTGACCAACGCGCCGGGGTGGGCGTCCAGGGAGAAACTCCCGACGTCGGCTGTGCTTTCCGCAAAGGGACGGTGGCGTGGTGGCGCGCCCGGAGAGATTCGAACTCCCGACCCTCAGGTTCGAAGCCTGATGCTCTATCCAACTGAG
>Ga0070741_10017607_pt1 | contig 11714 bp, 9 predicted proteins | sample Coa_R1_4_FD_66440 | JGI IMG/M metagenome (GOLD analysis project Ga0070741, IMG submission 66440) | Surface soil microbial communities from Centralia Pennsylvania, which are recovering from an underground coalmine fire - Coalmine... | ecosystem: Environmental > Terrestrial > Soil > Unclassified ...
AAATGATGCAGCAACACCGCGAGCTTTCTCGCGGTCGCAATGATGGCTCGCTTCTTCCCGCTTTTCCCACCGCGCTCGGCCAGCTTCAGTCCCCAGCGCCTGAGATCACAGTCGGGACCGAACGGTCCCAGGATGTGCTGCGCTCCTTGCACCAGCAGCGTTCGCAGATAGGGATCGCCTTCCTTGCTGATGTGCATCTGCGGCTCGCTCTGCCCGGAGTTCCTTCGTCCCGGCTGCAGCCCGAGATAGCAGCCCACGTCGCGGCTCTTGCGGAAACGGTGCGGATCTTCCAGGGTCAGCAGGAAGGTCAGTGCGATCAGCGTGCCCACGCCCTTCACCTGCTTCAGCAACGCTACCTGCGGATAGCTTTCCTGCCCCAGCTTCTCGATCCGCTCGTTGTACTCGGCGATGCCTTCGCTCAGCGACTCGAGCGCCGCCAGCAACGGCTGCAACGCAGCTTGCAACTCCGGACTCAGCCCCTCGGCTTTCTTCGGATTCATGTTGCGCACGTTGCAGCCGCGCAGCCGCTCTCCGTAGCTCTTGGCCAGCCCGCGTGCCGTGTTCACCAGTGCCGTCCTTGCTCGCACCAATCCGGCTCGCGCCCGGATCACCGTCAGATCCGCCTGCGCTCTTGCGCTGCGGTGTTCCACCGGACACAGCAACTGCGGATCGATGCGCGCCAGCCGGGCTAGAGTTTGCGCATCCAGGCGATCATCCTTCTTCCGGCTCTCTCCGATCAGCCGCACGTTGCGGGCGTGGGCCACGATCACCTCGTGTCCCAGTTCACTCAGCAGCCGGCTGATCCACGGCGAATGCATCCCGGTTTCCAGCGCGATGCGGCTCCGCGGCATTCCGCCGAACACTTCGCGCAGCGCCTTCGCAGTCGTAGCCACCCTCTGCTCCAGCAGCACGCCACCCGCCTCGTCGAGTACGCAGTACCAACTGGAACGATCGCCCAGGTCCAGTCCGACGGTTAACTTCTGCGGTGAGATTTTTATGCTCCCCTTGGTGGCTGCGGTGCTAACCTTCTTCATTGCCGGTCTCCTTTTTATCTGTGCTTCGAGCACGCCGATAACTTGGGAGCGTACAGCATCCCCTCCGGAGACCGGCCTTCTCATCCCATCTGATAACAACAGGTGACGTACGCGGGAGTAGACTCTCGCAATGGATAATTGGCGGCCGGCAACCTTGGAAAAGGTCAACGAGACTGTTGCAAGCGACCCCTGCCTCACGCAAGGGCGCTCGATTCTGCGCTTTGTGGTGCTTGCACTGTTGTTCCTCATTATCTGGGGCGGTGTTATTTTTCTAATTCTGTTCGCGAATCGGCCCTACGGAATCCAAGTCAGCTCAATGGTGATTTATACGGCTGCCGTCGCTCTCTACACGTTCAGCCGCAACCGTAATAATATGCAACCGTTCCTGCTTTCTTGCCCGGTTGTCCATCGCCAGATCCCCCTGCTCATACGTCGGCACGTGGGTTTTCTTGCTGCCCTCTTCATCGTTCAGACGATAGCCCTTAAACTTCGTCCGAACTTGCCCGCGCGCTTGATCACGCCAAGCCGCTCCGACGCATCTCTATTTGCCATCATCTTGAGCGGCCTGTGCGGCTCCCTCGCGATCGTTCAGGTACTCAGCAATCGTTCACTCCTTCAACGCGCCCATCTTTCGGCCCAAGCCAAGGCAGCCTGATAGTTGTCGCAAAATCCCGATTACACTCCCGAAACTATTCAGCCCAGCGGAGCTAAGCTGCTAAACTCGCTTTTTCATGAGCCCAGCACACCGCATCGTGTGCCTCTCAGCGTTGTTGGCAACGCTAGCCCTCGGCTCGGCAGGCACTTCTCACGCCGACGAGTCGAGTAGCCGAATTCTGAGCTTCGATTCCAAGGTCGTCATCAGCAAGAATCGCGATTTGAGCGTGACCGAAAGAATCGAAATCTCCAATAACGATGGGTTTTTCGACGGCGGCTTGCATCGTTCCCTATCAATCAAACGAGTAACAGCCCAGCGAAAGAAGCCCGGCTCCTTCGAGTCCATTCATGCCAAAGTGGACGGTCAAGACGCAAATGTCACGACCGAGCAGAGTGACATCTTTCAAATCGGAATACCCGCGAGCGCCAACTGGAGCCGAGGCAATCACAACATAGAACTCAGCTATGTCGCCAGTAATCAGTTCACAGATTATGGAGATTACCTAGACCTGAACGAAGACATGACGGGTGAATGGCGAGTCGAGATGGACAAGGCGACGGTCGAGCTGGATTTTCCGGACGGTGTTCCCCGCCAGCTTTCAATCAGCGCGGATACCGGAACCGATGCAGCCTTCAATTTCGACTGCCAGCGAACCGAGTTGTCATCAGGGATGAAGTTCGGAACCACACACCCGCTCGCACCCGGCCAGCGCCTTTTCATTTCTGCCCGGTTCATGGATGCGAGCTATTTTGCCCCAGCAGCTACAGGCGGAATACGAGGATTGCTCGCTCACCATCCCGTGTTATCGCCAGTGATGTGGGTGACCGCCATTTTGCTCGTGCTAACTGTTGTTGCGTACTTCTTTGCACCAAAGGGATCGCCCGGCTACACCGCTGCTCCAAACTGGATTCGAGTATTGCTTCTGGCATCTCTGCCCGGAACTGCGCTGCTGGCACTCAGGCTTATGTACGAACAAACCGTGATGACATGGCGGGATGGGGAGCAGATGGTCGGGTTCGCGCTGGCACATGCGTACATCTTTTTCTACCTTCCGATGCTGCTGTCATTGGTTGTCGCGCACTTCGCATTGGCGTCTGCCATCGCGGTCACGTTTGCTCATTGGTTGCGAAAGCTGCCGACTCCCAGATGGAGTTGGCTGGCGGTCGGCGCACTCGCGGTCAGCCTAGTGGTGGTGTACATCCCCTATAACGTCTGGATGACGAACACGGTTAGGATTGCAGGGCCGGGTGCTCACGGATCGAGTTTTCTCATGATGGCGGCTGCCGATGGCAAATTGCCGCTGGCAAAAATCCTAATCGCAGAAGGAATATCGCCGAACACGATGGGAGGAGGGAGCACCGCTCTCGACGTAGCGTGTTCAAGCAGGAATGTTGACGTGGCGCGATTCCTGATAGAAAAAGGCGCAGACCTTAGCCATGCGCCCAGTTGTGTAGACCTCAGTGTTACTCGTTCGAACAGTGGCTCGCGGTGACGGCGAAGTTCGAGTCGACGGAGGCGAATGGGTACTGGTTGCTGATCTTGTTGGCCGCAGGAGGAGAGAGTCGGCCCGTGTCAGTTGTTGGAAATCGCCGTTACACTCATTGACCCCTTCCGGGGGCGAACAGACGGCGCAAGCTGGTGCAAACGCCTGGTTTCAACAATCATTTCCTCGTCGCAAAGATAGGACTGCTAGAATCGTTGCGGTTCCGAGGTAGTCAGTGGATACAAAAATCGAGAAACTACAAGCCGCGACAAGCCTTGTGGCGTTCGAAAACACGCTAAGAGGCGCTTCTAATACCGTTGCATATTACGGCGCATTTTTCGTACTGTTCGGCGTCATCTTCACAGTGCGGTATGGACTCGCATCAAGCTGGCGTGCGCTTGCGATTGGCGTCGCGCTACTAGGCGAGTCTTTTTACATTCGGCGCACGCGATCTCCACGTGCGCTTTGGGTTTCCGGGATGAGTTTTGCGATATTCGCGGCGTGGTTTCTTGGCAGTTTTGTTGTCGGTTTGGCTAGAAAAGATCCTACTTTAGGCAAAGGAATAATCGCTGGCGCTTTTCTAGCGGTTGGTGCTTGGAACATTCTCCGCTCGTACTCTGCATACAAGGCGTTACTGCAAACTTCCGACCCAGTCGTGAATCACTATGTCCGCGAAACGCTCGAACAGATGCGCACGAGGTCCCCTTCTGAACACGCGCAAATTATCGAATTCAAGAAGCGCGGCATCGGAGAGAAGGGAACGTGGCGTTTGCAACCTGACGGTGACCTTCTATTAATTTGTCAATTCGCGGACAAGACCTTTGGGTTCGGCGGTAGACCTCAGCAGGCGGTTTACATCTCACGGCAGGATGTTCAGATCCAGCGGGAGGGTGATCGTTGGCTGGGTAAGAATATAAACGCAACTCTTTCCGTTGGTGGCGCTGAAACCAAAGTTCAGCTAAAGCCGGAAATGCTGACGCGTTTAGAATCCCTTCTAACTGGCACTTCCGCCCCTCTCACAGATAGGAATTGGCTGAATGCCACTTCTGCAAGGTAACGAAACATCGCCATTACACCAACTACGACCGGGGTGACCCCTCCCCGAGGTCAAGGAGTGAAATCGCCCACGTTCGAGGTTGCCACTTTCGTAGTTGCGCCGATAGAAGCTTGCTACTGGTAACTGCGGTCACCACAGGACGTGACCCGAGCATCAGTGCTGTGTACTTCGGTGCCCATCACGCCGAGATGCGTTATCGTCTAAAATCTTCCAACTGATCTCGACATTTTCAAGCTTTTGCGATTCCGATGGCCATTCTGGCATCGGGTTCCAGAGTTACTGGGATGTCGAGCCGATATCTCCCTCGCCCCCCATAGGACAAGAGGACCTCGCGCCATGTCGAATTTCAAGATCAGTTTGTTGGTTGTAATCGCCTCACTCTTAGCGCTTGTGACACCTGCGCAGGCACAGAGCACTGGTGCACAGGATGAACAACCGGCAACGATTATGGGCACCGTCACGGATGTAGGCGGTGGCACAGTTCCCGGTGCCATAGTTTTTCTTCAGGACGCAGGTAACCAGGACCGCCGGACCGTCACGACAGGTGCCAATGGATTCTTTCAGTTTTTTCAAGTCAAGCCGGGAACTGCCTATCATCTCACCATCAGTGCGCAAGGTCTGCGGGAGTGGAGCTCGCCTGATATCACCCTCGAAGCTGACCAAGTCAAAATCATGAACGCGCAGCTTCGCCTTCCGATGGAGCACACCCAGGTGCAGGTTACTTACGATCCGGTCGAGATGGCGAAGGAGCAGGTTAAAAAAGAGGAAAAGCAGCGCGTCCTTGGGATCGTGCCCAATTTTTACGTCGTTTACGATCGCGATGCGCAACCGCTCACCGCGAAGCTGAAATTCCAGCTCGCGCTGAAAGTCACGACCGATCCGGTTACATTCGCCGGGGTCGCTTTTATGGCCAGCGTAAACCAGGCCGCCGACACACCTAACTATGGCCAAGGTTGGGACGCCTACGGCAAGCGCCTGGGATCAGTCGCAGCCAACGGTCTCACCGACATCATGATTGGCGGCGCGGTACTGCCATCCTTGTTGCACCAGGACCCACGATATTTTTACCAGGGGGAAGGTTCAAACGTATCGCGACTTCGGCATGCCATGCTTAGTCCGTTCGTCGCAAGAGGCGATGACGGCAAATGGCAGCCGAATTATTCAAGTGTAGGTGGGGACCTCGCCTCTTCGGCCATCGCAAATATGTACTATCCCGCTCCAGACAAAGGTGCTGGGGCTGTCCTAACAAGTTTCGCGATCAGCACAGCTGAGCGGGTCGCCGCCGCGATGGCTCAAGAATTTATTATCGGTAGGTTCGCCGGCAAGAGTCGCGAATGACGATGTCTTCCACAGCAGCGTTACACTGCGCGCGGTGTCTCGCAACCTTCGGAGTCGCACAAGAGACAACAGCGGAAATCGACCCCTTGGCTCGCGTGTTCGGGCTGACGATGTTGCCATCACCTCAGTCTTATTAATGACGCGCCGGGACATGCATCCCAGGATGTATTGGCTAGCCGAACCTTTTAGAGCGTGAGGAGCGGACGGAATGCAAGTCCTGCGGTGCTGGGCGGAAGTGTATCCGCGCTTTGTGATGCCTCAATTGGTGAAACATCGCCATTGCACTCATTGAGGTGGTCCGGCCAGATCCCACGCCAGTGAACGAGTCTTATCTTTGATTTCAGCTGCTAGGCGGGGGGATGGAGCAATGGCCCATGTCGGCTAGTCACGATGCATGGTCCACGAGCGATAGGTTTTGAACTCGCCGCCAGGTGGCGCGATATCGAATCGGCCGCTCACGCTGGTATCGCTAACGCGCTTGTAGGTCAGCCGGAATCGCGGGCCTTTAGCACCCGGAGGAGTCATGAACGAAACTTCTCCAGAGCCGCTCACCGTGACGTCGTAGTAGATCGTGTGCGGCTCGTTGTCCCAGTACGTCGCCTTCCACGTGCCTGAATCGTCGGCGTAAATCACCGTTAGATCGCGGTGACGCAGCGCTGGCCGTCCATTCTGCGGTGGATAGTCGGCGCGGTTGTCACGAACGAGGATATTACCGTCGAGATCGAAGCGAAACTCGCTGGACCCGGTGACTCCCGGCTCATTCGGATTCCGATCGGCAGTCCAGTGACCGGCAAGGAATTTGAGAGGAGTCCAGTCCGGCTTCTTCGGCGCGGGTGCCTGGGCGTTCCCAGCCGCACAGATGGCGACCAACAGGACGACAACGCATCGTGTCTTCATGATGAGCAAAACAAAGTAGATTAAGATCTCAGTACACACCACGCGCCCCGCGGTTGTCGATACTCAATTGTTGTACCATCGCCATTTCACTCATTGATGTTCAGAATAGGAAGCGACAATCGTGAAACCGCTCGCCGCAGAGCACATCCAATAATAAGGACCCTTCTATGCTCACGCGTTTATTAATTGGTTTTCTGATTGTGGGATGTGCGATTTTTGCGATTATGGCTGTCGGCCATAGAGCGAACGCTGCTTCAAAGGCGCCAATTCCCGCCGCGAAAGTGGACCTACCGCTAGCTTCGGCCCCAGGCAAGCAGACGGCTGTATTCGCTGGCGGCTGTTTCTGGGGCACTCAGGCGGTCTTTGAAAGAGTGAAAGGCGTCATCAACACTACGGCTGGATATGCTGGCGGTTCTGCAGCAACAGCAACTTACGATCAGGTGACGACAGAAACGACCGGGCACGCGGAATCGGTCGAAGTAGTTTATGATCCCTCCAAAATCACGTACGGCCAATTATTGCGCATCTTTTTTTCCGTGGCACACGATCCGACACAGCTTAACCGGCAGGGCCCAGACGTGGGCACTTCGTATCGTTCCGCGATCTTTTATGTCGGTGACGAACAAAGGCGGATTGCGAGTGCTTACATCGCACAATTGGACGAAGCCAAGGTCTTTCCGGGGAGGATCGTCACCGAGGTTACGCCGCTAAAGGGTTTCTACCGTGCCGAGGACTACCACCAGGATTACGCGCTCCACAACCCGACGAATCCCTACATTCTGGTATGTGATCGTCCAAAGATCGAATCGCTGAAGCAGCAATTCCCTGATCTGTTTGTCGATTACAAGGGACGGCACTAAGATGATTCGAGGCCGTAGTCCATTGGCGTAGCATCGCCATTTCAGCCACTTGGTATTCTGACTGCGGCAGCCACGATGACGCGCCAAAAAAGCTTAATCCGTCTAAGCCCTGCTCTTCGACCTGTCGCCTCATCGGCCCAAGGATGTTCAGGATTATTCTGCCGGCGTCGGGTAACTCAATCGATCGATCCGACAACCACTTGGATTGCGCCAGGCCGGCCGAAGAGGTCCTTCCCCCCAATTTGCTAGAGTGGCGCCTCCGGCGCGCTGCAGGAATCGTCTACCTTGACGCGTCACGGCGCGGGAAACTAGTAGAGGGATCTACGGGACCAAGGTCGACACCAGAGGCATTAGTGATAGCCGTGCTTCCGGTTGTACTTTCTCCCGCGGGAATTGCCACCGCTAACCGGTTCTCTTTGGGTGCGAGTGGGCAGGTCGCGTAGGGCGTCACGGCACAAGGTGGGTTGTATGCGCGGTTAAAGTCAAGTTCAACGGTGCCATTCTCTACCGGACCTGTCTGCAAGAAGCGCCCTCCGGGGTAAGTTTCAGCCTTGCTGGTTAGGTCGCCGAAGACGAAGAACAGGCCCTTCGACGGATCCCCTCCCAGATCCGTCATCCGTAGTTCCTGACCGTTAATCTTGAACCGCACCTCTCCAGCAACCACTTGCGAGGTGACATCTCCGAGTACGGTCGGTATGTTCACCGTCTTATTCCCAGTTGAAGGCACCCACGTGGCATTGACTCGGAAGCCTAAATTAAGAGGATAGAATACAGGCCCGCGGTAGTTGCGCGCTGCCGCACTATCCAGATCCTTTACACGAATTCCCGTGCGCTCCCCGCGACGCACTACATGCAGGCGAAGGTGCTGCAACTCCAGAACAGTTGCATGTCCAGTGGTGTCGGGTTGAAGTTGAGCAGCGTTTACGGGTCTGCCTTCGATACTCGCGTGAACCCCCGGCACGAGCTTCACTGTCACGTCCTTTCCCTGTAGCTCGAATGAACCGGCATACGCTGGAGCCGAGCCCTTCGGTACAACGATTTCGTTCGATTCGTCCGTGCCGAATCGGTTCGAACCCGGTTTGAGCCAGAACAGGCCAGCCAATGTCAACCAATTCTCCTTCAGATCATCTACTAGTTCAGCCTTCCACTGCTCAAACGACTGTTGATAAGCAGGATCAAGAGCCTGAACACTTTCCCCCGTCTGCGCACGGGCAAGAATTGGCACCGCAATAATCAGCGCAAACAGCCAAGGCGTGACTCTCTTAAGCATGATCTTGTTCCCCCAGTTCAATCAAAGGGCTGTTCTTCATTAGAGGCTGGGTTTGACTCTTTTCTTCCTCTCCGCCCATCTCTTTCTAATCATTACCGACGGTGTTTTCGCGTTGCGGCATTGAGATGGCGCCTTCTTTCGCGGTTCTTCCGTGTTGACATCGTGTTCGATGCGGCGGGTACTCCGCGCCTTCCGGTAGTTCCGCCCAGAGCAGCAATGGCCTCCAGACGTCGCGTTCACCCCGTAGCTCGGCAAGGCTGTGGGCGACCTTCAAAGGGCTTCATCTCCTTAACGGTTGATTTAGAATCGGCATAGTCTAGCAGGATTGCCGAAATTCCGGCATCTACTTCGCGGCCACCTGTCTGGCCACGAAGCCGATTTCTGCGTGGTGGTTCTGTATTCTAATCATCTCAATGCCGAAATTTCGGCATTTCTGCTACACTCTCCACCTCAACTGCATGGAAAGGATCGAACTTTGAACCTCGACCAAATACTCGGCGAACTTAGGAACGAACGAGATCGACTCGACAGAGCGATTGCCGCCTTAGACGGCATTTCCACTGGCAAGGCTGTGACCAGGAGGGGTAGACGGGGTGGCCGTCACTTGAGTGCCGCAGCTCGGGCCAGGATTGCAGCGGCCCAGCGGGCGAGGTGGGCGAAGCTGCGTAGGAAAAACAAGGCAGCTTAGACTTGAGCTTTTCCGGGGGCCGGCCGGGTTCTAAACACTGGCTGGACCCGAGGTAATTTCCAAAACCTCAATCGCTGACGCTCGGTTGCGTTGACCATGGGTCAACGGTAAATCAGTCCGTCTTGGGAACCGGTGCTCGGCTGTTTGTCATCAAGGCTGTAAGGATGTCGTATGACGCTTTTCCGCTCTGCCACTGAGTCGGTGTTCTGTGCGAACCACAGTCATGAAATGAGAATGCAGGGCGCTAATCGACGGGAAGTGACGCGACTAGCTTTCGGAATCTGTTGTCGTTCTTGAATCGCCGGAATGAATCGTCGGTGCGAGGATTCGGCATATGTTCGCCAGGAATCATGTTGTGCCGATATTGGAAAGCGATTTTCAAATTTGATAGGGCATTGTTGATATCGTTCTTTTCCCCATAAATACATGCCAGCGTGTAGTAAAAGCTCGGATATTTCGGATCTCTGGACAGCCCGTATTGTACGGTCTCCTGAGCCTGATTGAGATTCCCCAGAATACCGTATGCCATCGCCAAGTTATCAACGAGAACGCGCCACTGGTTGGTTGGCAGTTGACGTTTGTGCTTTTCCAAATCGAGCGCCTGCTGATAGAAGATCGCCGCATTGCGGTAGTCTCGTCTCAAGAAGAAGAAGCTACCTTTACCAAACAGATCTCTGCTGCTGAACGCCGATTGAGGAGTTCCTTGCGGCGTTACACCAACTTGCTGTTGAGATGATCGGGTATTCGGCGAAGTTCCGATCGTGACCTCGCTCGGATACTGAGACGCTGCGCCCGACGTTCCATGTGATTCACCACTATCCTCTTGCTCCGAGACTGACACCGATCGAAAGTGCGGCCTGACGTTCGCACCTGATGAACAGCACTGCCCGGCGGCATTTGCTGCGAAGATCATGATTAGCGTCGTGCATGTGATACTCCTGTTCCAAATACCAATTGCAATTTCGACTCTGATCATAGCCACTCCTCCCTATGTCTACCGAGCCTTTCTCTGAGCTGTGAGAGTTGGCGTGGTACGTAATGCCCGACCACCCGCAATCCCGGTGTGAGTGAAACGTAGGGAACAAAAAGTCAGAGCATTACGGCTTAGGACTACCCCAAGGTAGCACGGCCGAGATTTTTTGTTGGAAAGAATCCGAGTATCCAGTAGGTAATGGCAATGTAAAATACTGCATTGATCAGGAACTCCACGACCGCAGCTGCCAACCGATGTTGGGCGCCAGCATGGAGGTTGCCCGCAACCAGGCCGCCCAATATCTCAGAGAATAAAGCTCCCGGAACTGACATCAGGCTCAGATCGTAAACATAGCGGCCAACGGCTGAGGACCAGGCAATGGCATCGACAACCAAGTAATCGGCCGCACCGACAATAGCTGCTACGACAACTCCAATAAAGATCGCCCATGCGAATCTGCGTGCTCGAAGTGCCATATTCCTCCTACTGGCATCCAGGAGGTCGAGGCAGAAGATCGCTGTACGGGTACAGATAGTTCTGGGTGCTACCGTTACGATAATCTCGCAACAACGTTTCGGAATTGACTGTAGCTTGGTCAATGGCTTGGTTTCCTGGGAAACGATCAGCGAGAACGTGCTCTGCACCCGGCCAATGATCCGGACCTCCTCCCCTCCAGATTGAATAGCCGTGAGATGGGGACTGAGCGTCCTGGATAATGTGTAAAGCCTTTGGGATGTCTCCCCACTCCACCGCATGTGCGAGCTCATGTAGAGCTCCGTGATAAGCTTGGCAAGGAGTCTGTTCCTTGCCATTCGGTTTTCGGCCGGCCATCGCATGCCCGTTTGCGGCGTCCGCATCGGCATCCTGGGCTCCGGGTCGGTTATCAACATCTGCAACTTGATCCGCTAGTCGCTCAGCTTCTTCAGGGCTGTACCCAGCCTGTTGGGCGGCGTTCTTTGTAATGCTCTTGTGCAACCCGCTTGTCAACATACCACTGGGATCAGTGAAGCTCATAGGGCTATTCAGCACGTACCCGTAGAGATTAGGATCTCCACCCGCAAATGAAATCGGATCTTGACTTACGTATCGGCCAATTGCTGGACTAAAATATCTGGCGCGATAGAAATATAGACCTGTCCCATCGTTCTCTCTGGCGGTGTACTGAAAGGAGTTGCTACTGGTGAGACCGGTTGATGTCGTTTTCCCGAACGGCTCGTAGGTGTATTGGGTGCCCAAGTTTCCTGTCTGATCGGTTGTCGCGATGGTGTTTCCCAGAGCATCCGCGAGAAAGTTCTCGACCAGAGTCCCATTCCTGACGAAGACGTCGTCGACGCCGCCGGTCAGCAGATTCGCCGTTGGAGTGTTGCCATTTAGTTCCTGGACCACATTTGACCCATCGTACAGAAATCCCGTGCTCACGCCGTTGATGGTCTTGCCGATGCGACGGCCATAGGGATCA
>Ga0070741_10017608_pt1 | contig 11713 bp, 8 predicted proteins | sample Coa_R1_4_FD_66440 | JGI IMG/M metagenome (GOLD analysis project Ga0070741, IMG submission 66440) | Surface soil microbial communities from Centralia Pennsylvania, which are recovering from an underground coalmine fire - Coalmine... | ecosystem: Environmental > Terrestrial > Soil > Unclassified ...
CTCCTGAGAGGGTGCACTCCAGGCGCTCCGCCATGCTCCTCCACACCTATCGATACCGCTAATGATGGCCTCACTCCTGAGAGGGTGCACTCCAGGCGCTCCGCCATGCTCCTCCACACCGTGCCGGCGGCGCGGCTCACCCGCGACCGCTCGCCCTGCCACGCCGGCGGCGGACTTCTCTCGTGGCCCCTCGACGCACGATGCCGACTGTGCGGGCGCGCCCACGCGTGTGGTACATGATTTGCTCACAACGTCGTCTATAGTGCAAGCAAGGAGGCGGCATGACCCGCACGGCCCTCAACACACTCTTCGAGCCAGCCGCTACGGCCCAGGCGGCGCCACGCGTGGTGGCGCCGGAGCCGCTGGTGGTCACCCGGCCGTGGGGGCGGTTCGAGCAGTTCTGCCTGAACGAGCCAGTCACGGTCAAGATCATCACCGTCGAGCCGGGCGCGGTACTGAGCCTGCAGCGCCACGCGCACCGCTCGGAGCTCTGGGTAGCACTCGATCCCACGCTCCAAGTAGAGGTCGAGGGCAAGACCTGGCAGCCAGCCGTGGGCGAGCGGGTGTGGATTCCAGCGGGCGCAGCGCACCGCCTGGCCGCACCCGGCGAGCGTGGCGGGCGTATCCTTGAGATCTCATTTGGCCATTTCGACGAGGACGATATCGAGCGGCTCGCCGACCAGTATGGCCGCGCATAGACCAGCCAAGACGGGCGAGAGCGTAGCGACAGGTTACGGTGTGGCAGCCAGTTGCAAGGAGGCAAGCGATGATGGGTCTATCTGGTGGGGAGATGCGGATGGTACCGGCGGTGGGAGTATCGCGCCGGCGCGTGCTGCTGGGCGGTCTCGCCGCGCTGGCGAGCGGGGCGCTAGGCGCGTGTGGCGCCGCCGGCGGACCGACGGCAGGACCTACCGCGGCGGCCACCCGGCCGGGTGGCACTACTGCCGGCACCGCGCGGGCGCCGGCTTCCCTCTCGGGCACGCTGCTGTGGCAGATCCGCGACCAGCCGGAGTACGCCGATCTCGCCAAGTGGGCGATCGATCAGTTCAAAGCCAGGTATCCGAACGTCACCATCGAGGCTAGCCCCAACAACGTGGGCAATACCGAGAAGACCATCGCACAGATGGTCTCCGGCTCCGGCCCAGACGTCTTCCAGGGCTGGGGACGCATCCAGGTGCAGTATGCCGCCAAGGGTGCCACGCTCAACCTGGCCGACCTGGTCAAGGACCTGCCGGCATCGGAGGTGTCCGACTTCATCGAGGCGCAGTGGAAGGGCATGGTCATTCCCACCACCAGCTTTCGCTACGGCATGCCCACCTATGTCAACATGTTCGTGCTGTACTACAACAAGAACATTCTCCAGCAGCGCGGCGTGCCCGAGCCAACGCCCGATTGGACGCACGACATCTACGCCGACAATCTCAAGAAGCTCACCTACATGAGCGGCGAGACGCAGGTGTGGGGCGGATTCGCGCGGGTGGACATCATGGACCGGCAGTATCACGTCAAGGCCTTCGGTGGCCACTACGTCGATCCAAATGACATTGGCAAGACGGCGCTGGATCAGGAGGCCGCGCAGCGGGGGCTGCAGTGGGAGTACGACCGGCTCTTTACCGAGAAGACCTGGGCGCCGATCGACAGCGGCAAGCGCACCTGGCAGCCCAGCTCACAGCAGGATGGCTTCGTGCAGGGCGTGCTCGCCACCTTTGAGGATGGGCTGGATAAGTTCCAGTTCGTGGGCACGCGACTGCAGGGTGCCGACTTTGGGATTATGCATATTCCGAAAGGGCCCTCGCAGCGCAACTCGCTGGTCACGACCGATAGCTGGTCCATCTGGCACGACACGAAGAACAAGGATGCCGCCTGGGAGCTGCTCAAGCTCATCACCGGCAAGGACTTCTACGTCCAGCAGGCCAAGGCGATTGGCTATCTGCCGTCGCGCAAGTCCGTGCTCGACCAGTGGATCAGCATCGTCAAGGACAAAGGCCCGTCGTTCGCCAAGATCGATTACAAGGTGGTGACCGACGCGCTGACCGGCGCCAATGGCTTCAACTACCTCACCGTCGACGAGGTCTTCCGCTGCCAGAAGGAGGCGGAGGACGTGCTGCAGCCGGCGATCAACGCCGTGGTGGTCGATGGGTCGAAGGTGCCATCCTCCATCCGCGACCTCAAGGCGCAGATCGATCAGGCGGCGAGTAGCTGCGGCGCGACGTTCAAATAGCAGGAACAGGGGCTACGCGGTCCCGGGTTGGATTCGTCGGGCGCATCCAGGAGTGGCCACGTAGGTCCTGTCGGATAAGTCGGCCCCCAAGAAGGCGATGCTCAAGGAAGGCGGCCTCTAAGGGACAGCGGGCGCCGCGCCTCCTGGTGGGGCTCCTTTCTGCCATTGTGGCCGTCTGTGGCCATCCTGTGGTCGTCTCTGTGGCCGTCTCTGTGGCCGTCTCTGTGGCCATCCTGTGGCCGTATCCGGCCGTGGGCCATCAGGGAGATCACCCCGGTCGCCCAGGTTGCCGGCTGCGCGGCGATGGTCTAAGATGGTCTCCGGCAGCCGCAACGCGCTCCAGCAAGCTGCTTGACGCATCGGCCATAACGCATCTGCATGCCGCTGCAGGGAGGAGTTCAATGCCAGGGACCTTGACGCGTAGACGTGCAATCCTTGCCGCCGGCACGACCGGCGCCGCCATGGTGCTGGCCGCCTGCGGCGCGGGCGGGGGCCCCAGCTCGCCGCCGAGTGCACTGATGGCAAGCCAGAAAAGCGCCACCCTGGAGGCGTGGTTCCACTCGGATAACCGGTATCCGTGGCAGCAGAAGGCGCTGGAGGATTACAACAAGGAGAAGGGCACCGATCTCAAGATCAACTTTACGAAGATTGGAAGCAGCTCAGAGGTGGCCGATAAGCTGGTCGTTACGCTTGCGGCCGGCAGCGGCTTTCCCGACCTCTGCGACATCGAGATCAGCCAGATCGGCAAGCTGCTCAAGACGGTGCCACCATTCGTGCCTTTCAATGATGCGCTGCGCGGCAAGCAGGGCGACTTCTTCCTACCATCCTTCGTCGACCCGTGGTCTGACCAAGGGAAGTGGTACAGCCTGGGCAATGAGCTCAACGCCGTGCTGCTCGCCTACCGCTGGGATCTCTTCGAGCGTGCCGGTGTCAAGGCTCCCCTGAAGACATGGGATGACGTGGTTGAAGCCGGCAAGAGGCTGGTTGGCGCGGGAGTCACGAATGGCATCTTCTTCTTCGGCAATGGCACCACAGGTGCAGTGCACATCCTTTCCATCATTGGGGGTGGTGGCTACACCGACAAGAATGGGAAGCTTACGATCACCCATCCGGCAAATGCGAGAGCAATCCAGTACCTTTCGGACCTTGTCATCAAACACAAGGTAGCCGCCTTTGATCCAAGCACCGACGAGCGCATGGCGGCGGCCAACGCGGGGCTGATCGGCGGCGATCTCGGCCCCTCGTGGCGCATCGCCAGCCTCGATTACAAGAACAAGGCCCCGGATACGAACGGCAAGTGGATGGTTCAACACCTCCCGCAGTGGTCAGGATCGGGCAAGACGACGACGACCTGGGGCGGGACCGGCATGACGGTAATGAAAGACTCCAAGTATAAGGAGATCGGCCAGGATTTCGTCGTGTGGGAGCACGTGACCCCCAAGGCGATACTGCACGACTACGAGCTGCGCCAGGTGTATCCCACCAACAAGAAGGCGTTCGACGATCCGCGCTTGAATGAGCCAGTGCCTTGGTTCAACAACCAGAAGCTCGGACCAATCCTCAAGGAGGCCGCCGACGCGATGCTGCCATTCTTCCAGGGGAAGTGGTGGCCCGAGATCTCTCAGGGCGCGGGCAAGCACGTTACGGCGGCGCTGAAGGGGGAGAAGCCGGTGAAGCAGGCCCTGGATGACGCGATGGCCGACGTCAAGGCTGCCATTGAGGCAGCCGGCGGTCGCGTCGATCCCGACGGTACCATCCGCAGCTAACCGCTCGCCTCGCTCTCTCCGCGGAAGGTGGGGCCGGCAAGGCTGGCTCGCTCCAGCCGTTCCTCGATCAGCCGGCAGTACGCCGGCTCACGCTCGATCATGATCCAGCGCCGGCCCAGGCGCTGTGCGACGACGCCCGTCGTGCCGGTGCCGGCGAAGGGATCGAGCACCAGATCGCCGGGCCGGCTGGTGGCCAGCAGCACCCGCTCGAGGAGCGCCTCGGGCTTCTGGGTGCTGTGCAGCTTCTTGCCGCTGGCATCGCGCAGACGCTCGGCCCCATTGCAGATGGGGAGATACCAGTCGCTGCGCATCTGCTTGCCGCCGTTGAGCGCTTTGAGCGCGCGGTAGTTGAAGGTGATCTTGCGCGCCCCTTCGCTCTTCTTGGCCCAGATCAGCGTCTCGTGCGCGTTGGTGAACCGCACGCCGCGGAAGTGGGGCATGGGGTTCACTTTCAGCCACACGATATCGTTGAGGATCCAGTAGCCAACGTCCTGCAGGAGCTTGCCCACGCGGAAGATATTGTGATAGGTGCCGATCACCCACAGGCTGCCCGTCGGCGAAAGTATGCGCCGGCACTCGCGCAGCCAGCACTCGGTGAAGCGGTCGTAGGCCTCGAAGCTCTCGAACTGGTCCCAGTGGTCGTCCACGCCGTCGACGCGCGTCTCGTTGGGCCGGCGCAGCTCCTGCGTCTTGAGCTGGAGGTTATACGGCGGGTCGGCGAAGATCAGGTCCACCGAATTGGCGGGGATGAACGAGAGGACGTCGAGACAGTCGCCTTCGACGAGCACATTCGGCGGCGGGGTGCGCAAGCCCAGGAGCGCGCCGGCGTTGAAATCGGCCGGCGAGAGGAGGAGATAGGGTGTGGCAGAGGCAGACGGCGGGTGAGGGGGAGCGCCGGGTTCGGCGAGTGAATCGCTATCAGCCGGAGGGCCAGAGCGATGCTCAGTGGTTTCCACTCGTCGCGCCGGCACCACCATACGTTGCCCCGCTCGCCCCGCTGCACTGCAGACAGCCAATCGGCCTCCCAGGCGCTCGCGCCCATTCTCTTAACGCGCGAGCGGGCCGGAGGACTCGAATGCCGGCCGGCGCGCGCCGCGGTGCCGTGCCGCCGGATGCGCCGCCGGCGCCGCGGCCGGTGATGTCGCCCGCGCTAGCTCGCCAGCGCGAGCGATGTCGGCACGCGCCGCTCGGCGCAGCGTAAATGCCACGGCGGCGGCTTCGCCGAGCAGCAGTGCAGCGATCACGGCGTAGGTGACCGGCTGCAGCCAGCCCGGTAGATCCTCCTCTGGCCCCGGCTCCGGCCGTAGCAGCACGGGCCGCGTTAGCGACGCCCCAGCTACCTGCGAGGCGCCGAGCGCCGCCGCTTCGGCAGGCGTGTAGACGACGAAGGCGGCAGTAGCGGCCATGCGCCCCTGCTCGCTCGGGAAGTACACCCTGATCCCTCGCCGGCCTGGCTCACGAGGCACGAAGCTGCCTTCGAACTCGGTGCTCGGTGCGCCCGGTGCCGTGGAGCGCAGCGCGCCGGTGGCAACGTCGCCCGCGCGCGGGCTCTCGAACGGCAGTGCCGGCGCGCGCTGCACCACCGATGCCACCGTTGGATCGGTCATGGTGAGGTGCAGCTGCACCGGCTGCCCAGCCACCGGCACCGCGGGAGTGATCTGGAGCGTGCCGGCCGCGCCGCGCAGACTGTCGCCGCCAAACCCACCGAGCGAGGGCGGCGCACCCGCGCGGCGCACCGCAGGGAAGATAGCCACAATCGCAAGCCCCACTAGGGCGAGAATGATCGCGTTGCCCGGTCCGCTGCTCCATCCGTTCCAGGTGGCGGCCGGCGCGGCGCGGGATGCGCGGCGCTCCCGGCGCGAGGCTGCCTCCACGGTCACGGCCACCGGCCGCAGCCAGCTGCCCAGCGCCCAGCCAAGCATGGCACCGGCCGCCGCCGCCACGAGCGCTGGCAGCGCGGCGCGAGCGAGCATGTCGGACCGCCAGACGACGGCGTTGTAGGCGCTGGTATAGGGCCACTCGATGGCCAGCAGGGTGGCCGCGTAGCCGGCGCCGGCGAGGGCAGCGGCCGGCCATGGGCCCAAGCGAGTGCCCAGCCTCCACAGCAGCAGATCGAGCACCGGCGCGGCCAGGAGCACCAGCGGAATCTGCGGATTCACGTGCGCCAGCAGCCGTAGCTCAAGGTAGGTGAGGATGCGCACGCCGGTATACGCGGCGGCAACGAGCGTGGCGCCGCCGACGCGGCCACCGGCCCGCGCCACCATCACCAGCACCAGCGCGCCGAGCGCCGCCAGCAGGATCGGGTGGTAGAGCACCGGGTAGCGCGAGACGTCGTAGTCGTACTCGCTGAGCACGCCGAGCACAATGGCCAGCAGGACCCCGCCGGCAAGGTAGAGCGCCACCTCAGGGCCCGTCCAGCGTGCCGCTGTGGACCGCCAGAGGGTGGCGAGCTGTGCCGGATCACGCCGGCTGGCCAGCCAGGCAAAGCCGGCCACCGCGCCGAAGGCAGCGATGGCCATCCCGCCGATCAGCATGAGGTGCGGCGGGCTCCAGAGCGTGACATCGAGGCCGAAGAGCCGGTGCCACGTGTCGTCGATCGGGGCCGAGGCCAGTGCAAGGGCAGCGCCCAGCGCCGCGATCACCGGGCCGGGGCCCGGCCAGGCACGGCGGTTGGCCCCGGCCAGCCGCCGTGCCGCGGCGAACGCATAGGCGCAGGACGCAAGGATGAGCAGAATGCCGGAGTACAGCACCAGATGCGGCGGGCTCCAGAACGTGTCGCGCCCGATCTCGATGTGCCAGGCAATGTCCCAGGAGCCGCCCAGCAGAAAGACGAGCGCGCCCAGCGCAACCGTTGCCTCGGGCCGCGCCAGCGCGCCGCTGCGCCGCGCGCGCTGCGCATCCTGGGCTGGTCGCGCTCCGGCCATCATCGTCGCCACCTGCGCGACGGACGATCCTCTCCGCCGCCCTCCAGACCTTTTGCTTCGGCTCACCTGTTCGCTCCGCTCGAAGTATAGGCGCTGGACAGCGCCGCCGCTCTCAACTACACTGGCCGGTAGAGCAGGAGCGAGCCCGGGCTCGCTCATATTCTGGAAGCACGAGGAGAGAGGCATGCCTGAACGCACCTGGTCATCGGAAGCGCATGGTTGGCCTGGAGCCGCCCAGTCGGGCGACCGGGCGGAGATGGTGGGGCGCGCGCGAGCGGCCCTGCCGGCACCCCTGACGCGGCGAGCGCTCGTGCAGGGTGCCCTGCTCGCCGGCGGCGCCGCCGCGCTCGCAGCGTGCGGCCAGGCGCAATCGACCGCCACCCAGCCAAGCACGTCGACTGGTGGAGCTCCTAAAGGCACCGTCGAGTTCTGGCAGTGGGGCGTCGTCTACGTCGATGGCTTCGATACGCTGACCAAGGAGTTCAACGCCAAAGGCAACGGCATTACGATCAACTTCGTGCCGGCGGTCACCGATGGCTACTGGGACAAGCTCACCGCCGCGATGTCGGCCAACACAGGCCCCGACGTGTATCTGATGAACACCAACGCGCGCACGTGGGCCACCAAAGGGCTGATGCGCCCGCTCGACGATCTGATCAAAAAGGACAAGACCGCTGCCGACGAGAATCAGTCAACGATCAAGAGCTTTCGCGACTGGTACGACGTGGGTGGCAAGCAGATGGGCTGGCCATGGGACTATTCCACCATCGTCACGGCGTATAACGTCGCCCATCTCCGAGAGGCAGGCCTCAAGCCGCCGGCCGAGCTGGGCGAGAAGTGGGATTGGAATACCTTCAAGGACTACGCGCAGAAGCTTACGCGCACCAATGCGCAGCCGCCCCGCTGGGGAGCCTACGCCGAGCCCGGCTACGAGACCGGCTGGCTCAACTTCGTGCGCGCCAACGGTGGCGATTATTTCAGCGACGACCGCAAGAAGTGTATTCTCGGCCAGCCGCCGGCAATCGAGGCCGTGGAGTACATCTCCAGCTTTGTGACGAAAGACAAGACGGCGCCGACCCGCCAGGAGCTGGGTAACATTCAGGGCGGCATTCTCACCGCGTTTACCAACGGCCAGGTATCGATCGGCACCTTTGGCGATTGGAGATTCACCGACTTCAAGAAGGCCGGGAGCGGCCTGGAGTGGGATGTGGCCCCGGTGCCCTTCAAGAACGGTAAGACGGGCTCGTCGGCGAACTTCCGCGGCATGGTCATCAACCCGCAGTCGAAGGTCGTGGAGGCAGCTTTCGAGTGGCTCAAGTTCGCCCTGAGCAAGGCGGTGCAGGATCGCGTGCCGCTGCTGTTCAACGAGGTGCCGGCACGGCTCGACTCGGCTCAGGATGTGTACGCCAACCCGGAGAAGGCGGGACCACCGGCTGGGCGCTCCACGCTCAAAGCCTCGATCCTGGCCACGAAAGCGCTGCCGGCGCTGGACAAGATCGCTCCGGCGGACTTCCACAATATCTCCACGCCCATCATCAACGACATCTGGGACTCAAAGATCGCGGTGAAGGACGGGCTGATCCGCGCGCAGGATCAGATCAACGCGCTCATCCAGCAGTACGGCGCCTAGCCCGTTGGCCGTAAGCCCGTTGGCCGTAGTCCTGCGGCGATGCCCAAGAGAAAGGGTAGCGCGCTGCTGGCAGCGCTGTGCGTTGCCGCCAACCGCACGTTCCGTGCCGCTCGCCCGCCGCGCCCGGCATCACTCGCCGGCTGCCCGCGAGAGACTCCCAGGCAGGGGCCAGGGGCCGGCCATCGGGCAGTTGCCGGGGCGAGGCGTCACCGGGCGCCGCTCAGCGAGCCGCTGGCGGTGCCAGCAAGCACTCGCGGAGGGCATCGTAGGCCGGCTTGGGGCGGTAGTGCTCATCCAGGGGCAGCGCTGCCCCCTGGCCGAGGAAGCGGTGCGGGATCCAGGAGTATTTATCTGTAAAGCCCCAGGTTTGGAAGCCGCGGAACGCCGGCTGGGCGAGGCAGGCTTCGAGCACGCCACGATAGATCTCGGCCTGGTGGGCGAGCGAGCCGGCGGTGGCAGGCAGCGGGAGACGCACGTCCATCTCCGTGACGTACAGCTCCAGCCCCAGGGCGGCAAAGCGCTGGAGGTTGCGGGCGAAGCTTGCTCTGTCCCTTGCTATGTCCAGGCCATCGATCGCCAGGTGGCACTGGAAGCCAATGCCGTGCACGGGCACACCGGCACCCAGCAGGTCGGAGAGGAGGCGGTAGATCCCGTCCGACTTGGCGTTGACTGCCTCCGCGCCGTAGTCGTTGTAGAGCAGCTTCGCCTGCGGATCGGCTTCGGCCGCGGCCCGGAAGGCAATTGCGAGATAGTCGGGGCCAATCCAGTCCAGCCATGGCGTCTGGCGTAGCGAGCCGTCATTCGCAATCGCCTCGTTGACCACATCCCAGGCGGCGACCGTCCCAGCGTAGTGGCCGGCCACGGCGGCGATATGCTCGCGCAGCAGGGTGATCGCCTCGTCGCGTGGCCAGGCGGTGGAGGTGAGCCACGCCGGATTCTGGTTGTGCCAGACGAGCGTGTGGCCGTGGACGGCCATGCCGTTGGCGGTGGCAAAGCCGGTGATGGCATCCGCCCGAGCGAAGTCGTAGCGGCCACGCGCCGGGTGGATGAGCGCCCATTTCATGTCGTTCTCTGGCGTCACGACGTTGAACTCGCGGCGCAGCGTCTCGGCATAGGCCGGCTCAGTGGCCAGCGGGGTTGAGGCTACGCACGGTCCGATCCAGAGGCCACGTTGTGTGGCGAGCTCACGTAACGGCACAGACGCTCCCGATGGTACCGATGGTGCAGGCGACATGGAGATCCCCTTCAGGATGCAGTAGATCGGCCCGGCGGCTCAGCCGCCGGGCCCCGCCATAGGACGCCATACTACCGGCGGCACGTACGGGTCGGTCTCAAAGCCCAAACTCACGGGCGCCCCCATCGAGGGACTCCTGCCACTGGCGCGCGGCCTCATCGAGTGCCTGCTTGGGGCTTTGCGAGCCCTCGCGCACAGCCTTCATGGCCGCGCTGAGCACCCCGTTCGGGTCAGTCCCCGTCTGCGCGACGAAGAGCGGATATGGTCGTGAGTACTTATCGAGCACCTCCTGCCAGGTCTTGATCTGGTACCGCGGGTCGGATGTGTACTGGGTATCCGGCAAGCCCTTGCGAGGTGGCGTGGAGACGTTGAAACGCAGGTACTCGAGCAGGTTATCGGCGCGGTTGAAATACAGCAGCAGGTCCCATGCCAGATCCGGATACTTGGACTGGCTGCCCAGGCCGAACCAGTTGCTGAAGACGTCGACCTGCTGGCGACGCTGCTTGAGCGGCGGCTTGACGATGATGTTCGGCACTGCCTCAGGAACGGCCTGAATTGCTCCCTGCTGGATCCACTGCCCGGCGAGGATCGCTGCTGCCGTGCCGCCGGCGAGACGTGATGCGCCGGCAGGCGCAGCCGGGAGCTGCACGCTCAGCGGCGCGATCTGGTTGAAGAGGTCGGTCCAGTACTTGAGGGCGTCAACGCCTTCGGTCGAGTTGAAAACGGCCTTGCGTGCATCTGGCGAAAGGATCTCGCCGCCATTCTGCCAGACGGCTGGCACGAAGTACTGATAGCCGCCCGAGCCATCCCAGCCTGAGGGATCGAAGCCAACCTGGCTGAGCGTGCCGCCCTCGTTATGGGTGAGGACAATGGCTGCCTGGCGCATCTCGTCCCAGGTTTCCGGAAGCTTGAGCCCCTGCTTCTGGAAGAGGTCCTGGCGATAGACCATGGAGCGAGCGTCGATCTTGGCGGGGATGCCGTAGTGTTTATCCTTCCAGGTCGAGGTGGCAAGGGTGGAGGGATAGTAATCGCCCCATTCCTTCCAGCGCTTCAGCCGATCGTCGAGCGGCACGACCAGCTTGCGGTAGGCGTGACCCTGGCCGGCGCCGGACTGAAGCAGGTCGGGACCCTGGCCGGCAGCGTAGAGCGTGTCGCGCTTCTGGCCGAGATCGCCCCAGGAGACATAGAGCATAGTGACCTTCACCTTCGGCCGGTCTTTGGTGAAGCCGGGGACGAAGGTCTGGTCGAACCACGTCTGGCCGGCGTTGGCGCCATAGTCGGAGATCATCCAGGTCAGCTCGCCGGCCTGGTTGGCGCCCTGGCTCCCCGGCTGAGCCGATGGGCCGGCGGCGCCGCACGCCGCAAGGGCGGCGCTGGTCACGCCGGCGGCAAGCATGCCGGCCGCTCGCTGCACCACCGAGCGGCGGGTGAGCATTCCCAGAGATTGGTTCATGGCTCGTGCTCCGTAACAGCTAATAGGTGACTTTGCCGATCTGGACACAACCTCGCAGAAGATGAAGATGAGTCGCAGTCTCCTAGCACCTCCTTGGGATCGCCATGGCCCGCCGGGCACCTGCTCCAGCAATTGGCCAGGCACAGCGGGCTTCAGCTCACTTCGTCGCGCGGATGATCCGCCTTTGTGCTTTGGTCCTTGCCGGGGGCATCGAACCGTTCGATGAGGACGGCCACCGCACCGCGAATGTGGCGGCGCAGGGTCGCCTCGGCCGAGAGGGCATCTCCTTCCAGGAGGTAGCGAAGAATTTCGTGATGGCCGGCCGCCACCTCCGCCAGCGGCCGGCGGCTGGGGTTCGCGCCCACCGCCAGCGTGGCCGCAATGACTGGAGCCAGGTTCTCCCAGGCGCTCAGCAGCCATCGGTGCCGGGCAGCCTGGACGAGCGCGCGATGGAAGGCGAGGTCCGCGCCGGCGTAGGCGCCAGT
>Ga0070741_10017609_pt1 | contig 11713 bp, 11 predicted proteins | sample Coa_R1_4_FD_66440 | JGI IMG/M metagenome (GOLD analysis project Ga0070741, IMG submission 66440) | Surface soil microbial communities from Centralia Pennsylvania, which are recovering from an underground coalmine fire - Coalmine... | ecosystem: Environmental > Terrestrial > Soil > Unclassified ...
GTCTCATCCCGCCCCGCTCCCGCCTCTGTACTGTTTGGACACCGCCGCCGCGCGGATACGCTGCGCCCAGGACCCGTCCCTGCGCTCGCCTGGCGGCAAGGACGGAAGACGTTAGCGTGACTTAGGGGAATCTCTGATCAAATTCGTACCTGTCATCCCGAGCGAAGCAGAATTGCCGTTTTTCGGCAATTCTGCGCAGTCGAGGGACCTTGTGTCTTCCCTTGCGATACTTAATCAGAGCCTCCCTAGCGTGGTTGCGCTTCTCCCGGTTCACTCTGGCTGCCCTGGTTCGTCATGTTCATGCTGCGCAGCACGTCATTGGCGAAGAAGAACTTGCCGTCGGCCGGTACCATCATGATCTGCAGTTTGTCGGACAAGCGCTCCGCCACGATTTTGTTGATCAGCAGAGGATTCTGCTTCAGAATGGCGGCCTCGCTGCGCATCCGCTCGGCGTCGGCCGATGCCGTCACCCGAATGCGATCCGCCTCTGCCTCAGCCAGCAGCTTCCGGCGTTCGGTTTCAGCTTTGCTGTCGATGACCTTAGCTTGCGCCGAGGCTTCCGCGTTCTGGATCGTCGCCTCCTTGCGCGCCGCCGCTTCCAGCTTGCTCTGCTGAATCTGTTTCTCCTTCAACGGCAGGGTGTACTGCATGGCGTCGGCTTCTCCTTTGGCCTGCAGTACGCGGACCCTGGCGTCTCCCTCGGCACGCTTGACCTGTTGAACCTTGTTGGCTTCCGCCTCCAACTCGGCAATCCTGACCTGCTTCTGCTTCAGTTCCGTTTCCACGCCCATCTGATCATTTTCCTGTTCTTTCAGCAGGAGGCTCTCTAATCCCTTGGCATACTCCTCGGGCAGTTGAATGTCGCGCAGCATGACTTCCTTCACCACGATGCCGTCCGCTGCGAGTTTCTGCGTGATGAGGCCCGCCGCCCGCTGTCTGACCTCCTCGCGTTTCGCCGAAAAGACGTCTCGCACCGTGTAGTGCGGCACGATGTCGCGCCACACGCTGGCCACCACCGGAGGCACAATTTCCTTTTCCACGGGGCGCGGCAGGTTGCTCTGGATGTAGTCCAGGTGTCGGGCATCCAGCCGGTATCGCACCGTGATGGCCAGCCCCAGGGTCAGTCCTTCCTTGGCCTGGACATCCAGAAGTTGCGGTTTGGATGAACCCTTTGCCGCAGCGGCCTTTCCGTCGTCGAGGGCGCCGGTGGTGAATACCTGATCGCGAATATCGAACATCGCCACATCCTCCACCAGGGGTACGATCAGATGCACCCCGGGATACAGGGTCCCGGGCCTGGTCCCGCTGCTTTGGCTTACGCGAATCCCCGCCATTCCGCTCGGAACCACGACGATGCTGCACGCCACCAGGATCGGTCCCCACGCCAATAGCAGGAGTGCCAGCGAACTGCGCCAGCGCCAAACCGGAGCGGTCGGGACAGACGCTATACCGGGAGTGGCCAGCGCCCTTCGATAGAGCACCTCGAGATACAAGTCGTAGCCCAGGATGCCCACCGCCACCACGATCATCCCAAAGCCGCCATACATCAGCATATTTCGCAGTACCAGCATGGTCGTTCTCCTTTGCGCCTTAGCGCTTCTGTCCTGCCTTCACCGCTTCCGCCTGGCGGGCAAAGAACAGCCGGAATACCTGCCCAAAAATCAATTCCTCCGCCAGCAGAGCTACCGCCAGCGAGAAGACCATTCCCCCGACCACCGCCATGAATGTGATTGCCATCTGCATACATCCTCCTGAGAAACGCGCTATTCACAGGGCACCGTAAAGCCCAGATCGTATGTCGCTGTAAACATTGGGTTATCCCGAAAGGAGGAAGGAGTAAGCGTGGCGCCGATGCCACGCCCGTGTCGCCAGAGACACAACCGCAGCGACAATCAGCAGGACGATCAGTAGAAGTTGCTGGCTATGGGGAGAAGGGGGAGGTTCTTCGTAGCCTTCAAGCGCCCGGCTCCCGCCGTCTGGGGTAACGGCATGTGGGGTTCTGTGGGTTGGAGCCGGGCGATCCTATGACTAGAAGGCCTAGTTCAATTGTGACTATTTAATTCCCAATCCCGGTGCATTTCTGTGACCCCGGTCACAGTTCATCGTGATCCTCATCATCCGCCATTGCCTCTCCTCCCCCGGATCATTGCAGGCTGGATTCTCGTCGCATCACGCACACCAGCCTGTGACCGCAGTCACCGCTCCCCCCGCCTTCGCTTCTTACACTCATTCTTGAGCGGGATGGAAGTGCTCATTTCATTTAGCGGAGACTGATTCCTCATGGCTTATGTAATTACCGATTCCTGCATCAAAGATTCCCTGTGCGTTGAGGTTTGCCCCACCGATTGCATTCATCCGAAGACCGACGAGCCCGGCTTCGAGGCCGCCACTCAGATGTACGTGGATCCCGAGGGATGCATCGACTGCGGCGCCTGTGTGCCCGCTTGTACCTCCGACTCCATCCATGCTCTGGATGACGTGCCGGATGAGAAGAAGGAATTCATAGAGAAGAACGCCGCGTTCTTTAAGCAGTAACCTGAGGTTGACTCGATCGCTCGGGTGACAGCCGCCGGATATCGGACGCAAGGTGAACCAGCCCCGGTCCGATGCCCGGCGGTTTTTTGCCTTGTGCTCGACTTCTTCCACTTTGCCAGGTGGCGCGAGGTTTCCCCGTGATGTTCCAGTTCTCCCCAGCCACTTGGACCAGGGGATCGCGTGAGCGGCCTAGGCGGCTCCGGTTTCCAGAATCTCGGCCGGGGACGCCTTTCCCATGGAACGTCGCAACGGCATCAGGGTAACGCCGTGTTCGCGATCATAGAGCAACGTCCACCGGATTGCGCACTCATCGCACAGCCAGAAGTGCTCCACCAGCCTCTGCTGTTGTCGAGCGCGAACAAACGGAGGCGGTACCGTCTCCCCCGCCTTCATTACCCGGTCCAGTTCCACCAGGAAGAGTTTGCCTTCTCGCAGCTTCAGGAAGGGCTTGCCGCATTGCGAATTGGCGCATCGACTCAGCATGGCTGTTTTCTTTCCGCTCGGTGGAACAGAAAGCTCCGAGCATAGAATCTCTATCCGTTGCAGTTCTGATGCCAAGAGTCCTCTGAGCATGAACGCGAAAGGTTGAATGCGCCTCTTGCCGTTGGACCCCCTCCTTTGCCGACATCTCGGCACCAACCGCCGGGTCCAAGGCGCTCTCCTTGCCTGCATTCCCTCGCGGGACTACCATCTGCTTGTCATGCCCAAGGTCCTGGTGTGTCCGCCGGATTATTTTGATGTTGTCGATCAGAAAAATCCCTACATGTCCAAAGAAAGCATCGTGGACCGGGCGAAAGCACGCACCCAGTGGGAGAATTTCTGTAGCGTCTTGCAACAGAATGGATGCGAGATTCACACCATCGATCCGGTCGTGGGTCTCGAAGACATGGTCTTCGCGGCGAATCAGGTTTTTGTTGGCGAAAAGCCCGGATACGGAAAGTTCGTTGTTCCCAGTCGTATGGTCTATCCTTCACGTCATCGTGAGGTCGAATACTTCACGCAATGGTTCCGCGCGCGCAATTTCCGCATTATCGATATTGCATTCGCCCACGACGACTTCCTCGAAGGCCACGGCGATTTGCTCTGGCACCCGGACGGATCCCGAATCTACGCGGGCTACGGATTCCGCAGCACCCGCAGCGCGATTGAAAAGTTTGCTCTGGCCATGTCCGAAATGGGAATTGAGGTCGTACCCCTCCAGCTTATCGACCAATATTGCTATCACCTCGATAATTGTCTCTGCCCGCTGAACGATGACGCTGCCCTCCTCTTCGCCGGGGCCTTTTCCGCCGAGTCTCTGGCGGCCCTTCACAAGCACTGGAAACGCGTTCACCTGCTCGACGCCCAGGAGGCCCACCACTTCATGGGCAACGGAATCGTTTTGAATAATCGCTACATCACGCCACGCATGACGCCCCAGCTGGAGGCAATCCTACGCCAGGAGGGCTTGACTGCCGTCATCGTGGATACTTCGGAATTCGAGAAGTCCGGAGGAAGCTGTTTTTGCATGAAGACCTTCTTCCCCTGATGCCGCGGATGACTCCACCTTCATCGCCCGACCAAAGTACTACCGGCAACCTGATTCGCCGGGCTCGTCTGCCGGGTATGCGCGTGCTAGCCTGGGACGGCGATCTTCTCTATGCATCCCGCCGCTACCGCTTGTTTTGCGCCAAGATGGGAAACTTTCCCGGGGTTCTGCACTGGCAAAGTGCAGGGGAATTCCACCCACCGTGGTCCCGCAGGCTCTCGGTGGCAAACCGTTTTACCGCCCGCCTGATGCGCGACGGCTTGCACGCCCTCGCTGTGCTGCCATCGGGCGCGCTCGTCGCCGCGGTTCCCGGCGCGGTTATCGCCAGGAATGCACAGGACCCGGAATTCCGTCGCACTTTCACCGTCACTCGCGGCACGCGCCCCTTGCACATCGCGGCCGTTCCAGGCGGGAAGGTTTTCTGGGGAGAGTACTGGGATAACCCCTCCCGCCAGGAGGTGCACATCTACGCTTCTGCTGACGGCGGCCTCACCTGGAGCGTTGCCCACATCTTTCCCAAAGGCGCCGTTCGTCACGTTCACAATATCGTCCATGACCCGTGGCAAAACTGCCTCTGGGTGCTGACCGGGGACTACGGTGATGAATGCCGCATCCTGCGCGCGAGCTGTGATTTCAGCAGCGTCGAGGTCGCCCTGCAAGGCAATCAGCAGGCCCGCGCGGTGGCGGCTGTCCCCACCGAAGCAGGCTTGTACTTCGCCTCTGACACGCCCCTGGAACAGAACTTCATTTATCTCCTGGATCGGAAAGGTGCGCTGTCACGCCTGGCGCCCATCAACGGGTCATCCATTTACGGTTGTCGCGTCAGCAACCGGTTGTTCTTCTCCACCATGGTGGAGCCCAGCGACGTGAATCGGGATCGCACCGTCCGGGTCTACGGCTGCAGGCCGGACGATCCGGAGCACTGGGATTCTCCGCTCAGCTGGCAGAAGGACCGCTGGCCGATGAAATTCTTTCAATACGGAAACGCATTCTTCCCCGGCGGGAACAATTCCACACCCTACCTCGCCGTAACCACCATCGCAGTTCAATCCGACGACCTGGTGACTTCAATCTATTCCGTGGGCTCATGATGCTAAGCTAGCCGTACGATGGACAGCGCTGCCGTCGAAAGCCAGTCGCTTTCCGCATCGCTGCCACCACGAAATCACCCGGCATGCCTGCTCTCGGCTATTACCGTCGAATCTTCAGCGCCTACCTGCTCGGCGGCAAAAGCCATCTCAACTTCTGGCACGAGACCCCAGGGGAGAATCCACGCGCCTCCGTCCATGAACTGGGCGAGTACTACATGCTCTTCGGCGAAAAGGCGGACTACTCGGGACCATTCGATGCCACCGGCATTCCCCAACTCGATTATCACGGCCACATCGGCCTGCAATACAATCCAATCGCCATCGCGCAATATGCCCTGGGCAACTACAACCTTTGGCGCCGCAGCGCGGACCCCGCTCGCAGGCAGAACTTCTTCCGCATCGCCGGCTGGCTTTGCGAAAAACTCGAATCAAATTCCAAAGGCGTACCTGTCTGGAATCACCATTTCAACTGGGAATACCGCGATACGCTGAAAGCGCCATGGTACTCCGGCCTGGCCCAGGGGCAGGGAATCTCGGTGCTGCTGCGCGCTTACAAGGAATCAGGAGAGCCGCGTTATCTCGAAGCGGCCCGCCGCGCCTTCGCCGGCTTTCAACTTCCCATCGAAAGCGGAGGCGTCGCGTTCACCGACGAATCCGGTGACCTCTGGTTCGAGGAATACATCGTCTCGCCCCCAACCCACATTCTCAATGGCTTTATCTGGGCGCTCTGGGGCGTACACGATTATTTCCTGGTTACCCGAGACCCTTCCGCGCAGCAGCTTTTCGCTCATGGCGTCCGCACTCTGCTGCACAACCTGGATCGCTACGACCTGGGATTCTGGTCACTCTATGAGCAATCCGGCACCCGCCTGCCCATGGTCGCCAGCCCCTTCTACCACCGCTTGCATATCGTGCAACTCCGCGTGATGCATCGCCTCACTGGCGAAGCGAAATTCGAGGAGGTCGCCGAGCGCTGGGAGAGGTACACCCGCAGCCGCGCCAAGCGCGCTCGCGCCCTCTGCTATAAGAGCGCCTTCAAATTGTGTTACTACTGAGATCGCAGTTTCAGCCGTGTCGCCCGGCCACGCGATACCCTCTACATTCACGTGAAGATCCTCTACATTTCACAATATTTCCCGCCGGAAATGGGTGCTCCCTCGGCCCGCGCCTCTGAACTCGCCCGCCATTGGGCCGAGGCGGGACACCAGGTTTCCGTGCTCACCGGCTTCCCCAACCACCCGACCGGCGAGGTTCCGCCGGAATGGCGCGGGCGCCTTCGTCGTCTCGCCTATCGCGAAAGTATGGGTCAGGTGGATGTCTACCGGACCTGGCTCTGGCCGCTGCCCAACCGCAAGGCTCACGAGCGCATGCGAAATTACGCTTCATTCTGCGTCTCTGCCGCCCTGCGCGGCATGACCCTCCCGCCCCCGGACGTGATCATCGCGTCCTCTCCGCAATTGCTGGTTGGCCTGTCCGGATGGTGGCTCGCGTTCACCCGCCGACTCCCTTTCATCTTCGAAGTCCGCGATCTCTGGCCCGAATCACTCACCGCCGTTGGTTTGGGTGGCGAAGATTCTCTGCTTCACCGGACCCTCGCCGCCATAGCCCGATTCCTCTACGCTCGCGCCAATCGCATCGTAGTGGTCGCCCCCGCCTTCAAGGAGTACCTGATCCGGCGCTGGCGTCTTCCTGCGGAGAAGATTGATGTCGTCGAAAACGGAGTGGAAACCGGCCTCTTCGTCCCTGTTTCAACCTCGGACGCCGCGGCGCTGAGAACCCAACTGGACGCCGACTCCCGCTTCCTGGTTGTGTATGTAGGAACGATGGGCATGGCGCACGGACTCGAAACTCTCCTCGAGGCTGCCGCCCAACTGCAGTCCGAAAACCCCGGCGTCCGGTTTCTTCTGATCGGCGAGGGCGCGGAAAAGGAGCGCATCAAGAACTTGGCTCAATCGCGCGGTCTCGCCAACGTTCGCTTTCTCGATCAACAGCCGCGCGAGAAGATTCCCCAGTTCATTTCCGCCGCGGATGTCTGCCTCGTCTTGTTGAAAAGGACCGAAGTTTTTAAGACCGTCATTCCCACGAAAATGCTGGAGTTCATGTCCTGCGCCCGCCCGGTGATTCTGGGCGTTGCAGGTCAGGCTCAACACATCCTCGAGGAGGCCGAAGCCGGTTTGGCGATCGAACCGGAGAATGCCGCAGCTCTAGCCGCCGCCATCCAACGGCTCGCCGCAAATCCCGGTCTGGCTCGCGTGCTTGGAGAAAACGGCAGGAGATACATCCTCCAGAAGTTTTCCCGTGCCCAGACCGCGCACAAATACATCGATGTTCTCCGGCGCGTCACCTCATCCACGTAACGTCCTCAGAAAAAACTTGGCCGGATCTCCGGTTTCGTTGTCGACAACCGCGCCTCACAATCGGAATCGGTGCATAGCGATGTTCCCCCTTAGTTTTCCACAGATTTTTGCCAATCAAAGATTGCAGCCACAATCCCTGCCCTGCTAGAGTTCAGGGCACTCTCGAACTCAGCAGAACTGTTTTCACTCACTATCAGCCTAGGGTAGGTGTAGCTGTACCTTTGTGTAGGAATGGAACAGGCGTTGAATCGCGGTCACGCCCGGTCTGAGGGTCGCATCAGTTGACACCCATCTTCCTCGCGATATTTCTGTTGGCGCTGTTTTCATCATTTGTGATGACGCGGTTCGTCCGCGACTTCGCCCGCGCTCGTGGATGGGTTGCTGCTCCCAGCCATGAGCGCCACCTGCACTCGGTGCCTCTGCCGCGCCTTGGCGGCGTGGCAATCTTCCTCAGTTTCGCCGCTTCGATGACGTTGGCCTCGGTCTGGGGATTTCATCATCCCGCTTGGCAGCTTGCCGGCTTCCTTGCGGCCATGAAGACCATCCTTGCCCCTGCCGCTCTGGTATTCCTGCTCGGCGTCTACGACGATATTCGCGGGCTCGGTCCCTACGTTAAGTTCAGTGTGCAGGCCCTGGCCGCCTCCATGCTTTACGCCGGCGGATTGCGTATCGTCAATATTCCGGTACTCTTCGGGGATCGCCCCCTGCCTGGGATTGTCGGATTGGTGTTCACGGTAATCTGGGTGCTGGCCATAACCAATGCCTTCAACCTTATTGACGGTCTCGATGGACTAGCCGCCGGATCGGCACTGTTCTCCACCATGGTGGCCTTCGTTCTGGCGGTCTTCCATGGCCCCGCGCTGGTCGAAGTGATGACGATCGCTCTGGCCGGCGCGATTCTCGGATTTCTCCGCTTCAATTTCAATCCGGCCACCATTTTTCTCGGCGATTCCGGCAGCCTGTTCATCGGATTTCTGCTCAGCGCGCTTGCCCTTTATGGGGCGCAGAAAGCTCCTACCATCGTCGCGGTTGCCATTCCCATCGTCTCCTTCGGCCTGCCGATTCTCGAGACCGTGCTCTCCGTATTTCGCCGCCTGATCAGTGGCCGTCCGGTTTTCACTGCCGATCGCGAGCACATCCATCACAAGCTCCTGCAACACGGAATGTCGCACCGCCAGGTCGTGATCATTCTCTACGGGGTCTCCGCCATCTTCGCCATGCTCAGTCTCTTCCTGCTCTGGCCCACCGGAAGTTCCCTGGGCCTCGTAATGGCGGTGCTGGGCATCGGCATCTGGATCGGCGTGCAGCACCTGGGATACCTGGAGTTCGGGGAGATTGCCCGGGTCGGCCGGCGCACTCTGGATCAGCCGCAGATATTCGTCAACAACCTCGCCATCCGGCGCGCCACGGAGGAATTGAAAGTCGCTCGCGATTTCGATCAGGTGCGCCGTATTCTCACCGCGGCCTTCGGCACGAACGACTTCGACGGTTTTGACCTCAACCTGGGCCATCCCGGACAGATGGCTTCATTCAGTGGCGCCGAGCACGACGTCCGCTGGATCAAGCCGGGTCTCAAGACCTTGAACCGGTCCTCGGTGTGGACGATTGCGCTGACCCTGCTCAGTTCTTCCAACCGGGTTTGCGGTACCTTGACGATCTATCGCCTCTACACCCGTCGCGACCTGCAACTCGACGTCAACCTGCTGACGGCGGTTTTCCCCATCGCCCTCGCCGATGCCCTGGACCGCACGCTGGCCCACTCGGCGCAGATCATCCCACTGCCCGATCAGGATGCTTCCCTGATGCCCGCGCAAGCCGGATAGCCGCCGCTACGCCAGGCCAGATAGAATCTTTGGAATTCATCTTCCATGCACATACTTCACGTTGTTGGCGCGCGCCCGAATTTCATGAAAGCGGCTCCCTTGTTGCGCGCCTTCTTCGCCGCTCCTGGAGTTCGGCAGACACTGGTCCATACCGGCCAGCATTACGACCCCGCCATGTCCGATATATTTTTCCAGCAACTGGAAATGCCGCATCCCGACTGCAATCTCGGCGTCGGTTCCGGCACCCATGCGCAGCAGACCGCGGGCGTGATGGCCGCCATCGAACCGGTCCTGCTGGAGCGCAGGCCAGATCTCGTTCTGGTTTACGGCGACGTCAATTCCACTCTGGCTGCCGCTCTCGTCTGCTCCAAAGTGGGTGCCAGGGTTGGCCATGTCGAGGCCGGACTGCGTTCCGGAGACCGCCGCATGCCCGAAGAAATCAATCGCCTGCTGACAGACCAGCTGTCGGATCTGCTCTTTACTCCTTCCGCGGATGGAAATGAGAATCTCCGTCGCGAAGGAATTGACGAATCCAAGGTTCACCTCGTAGGCAACGTAATGATCGACACCCTCGCTCGCCTCTTGCCCCAGGCGGAGCGGCATTTCCCGCCCGGTGTTTCGTCTTCTTACGCCCTCGTCACCCTGCACCGGCCTGCCAATGTTGACGACCTCCCCTGGTTACGCGCACTGCTGGCCACGCTGGCGGATCTGAGTCAGCACCTCGACGTCATATTTCCCATTCATCCCCGCACCCGGCAGCGTCTGGATGCTCTCGGCTTCTCAGCCCTCCGGCACGGCCGGCTGCGTATGCTCGACCCCTTGCCTTACCTTGAATTCCTGGCGCTGCAGGCTCGTGCCGCCATGGTGATCACGGATTCAGGAGGCATTCAGGAAGAGACCACGTATCTGGGCGTTCCTTGCCTCACGGTACGTGAAAACACAGAAAGGCCGGTCACGGTGACGCACGGAACAAATACGTTGGTTGGGCGGGATCTGGGAAAGCTGCGGCAAACAGCCAGGAACATCCTGGACGGTGGACCGCAAGCCGCGCGTGCGCGGCAAAAGCCCAGCGTGCCCCTATGGGATGGGCACGCCGCCAGTCGCATCGCACAGATCATCCTGCGCGATTAGCGCGACAGCAAACAGAGGGACGTTTCGCTTACAGCTTCGCGCTGGCGTAAGAGTTGATTTCGCAGTTCAGGCAAACTTCTTCAAAAGCAGGTGCAGTCCAAGTCATAATTCCCCCAGCGGTCCGAGTCCGGACCGAGAATGTGCCTTAAGGATATCCCAGCCCTAGGCCCGAATCAACGTGCTGGCCGCAAATAAAGCACCCAACTCTCCGGAGAGTTCCGGCAACACGGAAGACGCCGGCCTTGCCTGCAACATTTTGCACATTTCCGCTGAAATTCCCGATTAGCGGCCTGTTTTCCACACGCACGAACCAGCGCCGTCACTTTTGTACCATCGCTGCTGTATTTACTTTCGATGGACCGTGGATGGGAAGCGAGGTTCAAGCACCGAATGTTTGGCAAAACTGTTTATGGCTCCTCTTTTAGGGACGTCAATTTTGTCCCTTTGCAGTCCGCGACCTTCTGTGTTCAATGCGAGTTGATCAGCACCAGCAACAAGCCCTACTGCCTGGCTTGCGAAAGCCATGCGGTGCTGGGGCTCTCGCGCGTGCTCGGAGGCTCGCTGCGCAACCAGCAGACTGCGCACCTGATCACGGACAGCGAACTCCACAATCTGGTTCGGGACCTGTTACGCACCGTTCCCGACCCGCAGGCGATTTCGCAGGCCGACCACTCGCGAATGCCCTCGGTCGCTCAGCGCAGCCAGCTTCGCGTGGCCAACGCCGCCCATCCCGCCTCCGGCTTCCGAGCGGTCTCTCTCGGCGAAGAAGTGGAGATACATCCCGCCGAACTGGACCTTGAGCCGGCCATCAGCGCGATCACCGAGCGCGCCCAGCATCTCACCGCAGCTACCGGGGCGGCCATCGCCCTTCGCGCCGGAGATGAGATCGTTTGCCGTGCCCGCGCCGGCCGCACCGCTCCCGATCTCGGCGTTCGTCTGCAGACCGACATCGGCATCTCGGCCGAGGCCGTTCGCACCGGAGAAATCATGCTGTGCCACGATGCCGAACGTAATCCCCGCGTGGACCTGGCCAGCTGCCGCCGTCTCGGGGTTCGCTCCATCCTGGTTTCGCCCTTGCGCCATTACCGCCGCACTCTGGGAGTCTTTGAAGTGTTGTCTTCATCCCCCGGCGCGTTCGACGAGAGCGACGTGGCTACCATGCAACTGCTCTCCGGCATGATGGTCGCAGCTATTTCCCGCATCTCCAGCCTGAAGCGCGCCGAAGTCCTGCAACGCGCCGGGTAGCCG
>Ga0070741_10017610_pt1 | contig 11712 bp, 9 predicted proteins | sample Coa_R1_4_FD_66440 | JGI IMG/M metagenome (GOLD analysis project Ga0070741, IMG submission 66440) | Surface soil microbial communities from Centralia Pennsylvania, which are recovering from an underground coalmine fire - Coalmine... | ecosystem: Environmental > Terrestrial > Soil > Unclassified ...
GATGCCGGCCAGGCGCGCGATGGCGGTGAAGACGTCGCGGCTCGCCGCGTCGCGGAACGTCAGCGAGGCCGGCATCTTGACGCCGGTGGGGAGATCGAGTCCCGGCGGCGGCAGGTCGCGCGTGCGGTCGATGAGCGACTGCAGCTCGGTCTTGCCCTCGCGTGCGACGGTCACCTTGTTGCGCAGCTTCGCCCGCGTGACGCGCAGTTCGTCGTCCAGTTCGCCGTTCCCCGGATTCAGCTCGGCGGCGACTTCGTACTCGGCGAGCGCCTGATCGAGCTTGCCGCCCGCGCCGAAGCGCCGGCCGCGGTTGAAATGGTCCTGCGACGCGCGGAGCTTGGCGCGATCCAGCGCGAGGCGCGCGTCGCGATCGTTCGGATGCAGCCGGACCGCCTTCGTGTATTCGACGACGGCGACGTCGTAGTCCTGGCGCTGCTCCGCGGCGTGGCCGCGCCGAAGCGCGCCCGAGGCCGCGCAGCCGGCGGCGAGCAGACACACGAGGAACACGAGAGCGGATCTCGAGCGGGACCAGCGCGTGTCCTGTGCGCGGCCTGGCCGGTTACTGAGGGTTCGCGCTGACAACATCGACACCACGGGGAATCTTGAACGCGAACTCCTTATCGGCCGGATTGGTGTTGATCTTCAAATTCGCAAAGGAAAACGTCGAAATGCCGCCCTGCGCGTCGACCGTCATGAGGCCCCGGAAGTCGAGGCTCTGGGGATCGACGACGAGCACCAGCCAGTCGTAGTCGCGCTGGGGCGATTTCGGCACGAGCTTGAGGGCGAGGCTGTCGGCCGGCATCCCCTTCGGCACCGGGACGAGCGACGGCGTGAAGTCGCGAACGAGGTTTCCCTTTCCCGCGAGGAACAGCGTCGGCGTCGTCGCCTGATCCGCCTGCGGCACGCTCGACACGATCACCTGCTTGTCGGCCGGGATGTACGAGTACATTTTGACGCCGTCGGACACGAACTCCTTCTGGTCGGGCGCCGCGTAGTCCCAGCGCATCTTGCCCGGCTTCTTCACGATCAGACGCCCGCGCTCGGTGATCTGTTTGCGCAGCGCGCCGCCTTCGTACGCGTGCACGAAGTCGGCGGTGAAGTCGCGGATGGCGTCGTAGCGGGCTTGAAGCTGCTGAGCCAGCTCCGGCGCGGTCAGCGCCGTCAGCATCGCCGCCAGAATGATGCCCATGGCCTAACGATAGCAGAGGAATCTCGGCTGCGGCGCGAAGATGTTCGCGCGGTAGGCGGTGTGGATCGCGGCGCCGCGCCCGTCGAACGCGGCGAAGCTGACGCCGCGTTCCACGATCAGCGTGTGATGCCGGTCGACGACAACCTGGCCGAATCCCATCCGGCGGATCGTGTCGGTTTCCAGCCACGATTCCATCCGCACCCGGACGGTGGCGCCGGCGACCGTCGCCGCCGCTCGAAACGGCATGTCGCCGGCCGCGACGAAGGTTGCCGCCTCGCCGGCAACGCCCGCGATCGCCACGTAATCGCCGGACGGCAACTCGGTCTGGCCGCCGGTCAGCGCGCGCAGCGCGGCGCCGAGGTCCGTGCGGTTCAGCGTGAAATCGCGCGAGGGCCGCAGCACCGTCAGCACGTACCGCGTGCCGCGCGGGACCGCCGACAGCTCGGCGGTGAGCGGCAGCGGCACCGTGGATCGATCGATCGACGTGCGCACGTACGGACCGTACGCCGCGGCGAGCTCCTGCCGCGCGCGGTCGGTGACCACGACGCGCCGACCGATCGCGCCGTTGTCGACCACGAGGGCCGGCGCGTAGAGCAGGACGGCAGGCATCCGTTCGTGCGCGATCTCCGGATGCAGCACCTTGGCGTAGTACGACAGCCCGTTGGCGATCTGCCAGTTGAGATCCCACAGCAGGATCGAGCGGCTCTCGTCCATGCCGCTCGTCAGGTGGTCGAGCACCTCCACGGGCCGCGTGTCGCCGCTGCGATCGAGCGCCGGGAAATCGCGATACGCCTTGCCGGCGACGAACGCGATCAGCACCGCGGCGCAGACGCTGCGGATGGGCGGCACGACCGACAGCACGGAGGCGCCGGCCAGCAGCGCCACGATCAGGTGCGACGGCAGGAAGAACACGTGGCTGTCGCCGACGTTGTACGTGTAGGCGAAGACGGCGTTGACGACGTACAGCGAGATCAACAGGATCGCCAGGCGTCGCTCGCGCCGCCACAGCGCGGCGGTGCCGACGGCCGCCAGCACCGGGCCGACCAGGCCGAACTGCTGACGGAGGTCGAACCAGTACATCGCGAGCCGGTTCGCGAGCGTCGACCCGGGAATGTGCATCACCATCGTGTCGCGCCAGTCGCTCTTGGTGACGTCGAACCAGAAACGCTGAAGCGCGTCGGCGAGCCCCGCGGGCGGATGCGCGGTGAACCACAGCGACCGCAGGTTCCACGCGTACTGCATCGCGCCCGCCGCGGCGCACAATGTCGCGATCGCGACGATCCGCGGCGCGAGCATCGACCGCCACCCGTTCGGCGCCGAGAGCAGCAGGAACAGGGTGAAGCCGGGCAGCAGCAGCACCATCGAGAGGTGATTGCCGAATCCCAGCGCAAACACCGCGAAGAAGGCGGCGAGCCGGCCGATCGTCGGCCGCGCGGCCCAGCGCAGCAGCAGCAGAACGGTGGCCGCGACGAAGCACGCGTGCAGCGCGTACACCTCGGCGATGATCGCCTGGCTCCAGAAGGTGTACGACGTCGCGAAGAGCAGCGAGGTGGCGAGCCCGGCGACGATCGAGCCCGACAGCTCGGCGCCGACCAACACGAGCAGACCGGCGGCGACGGCGCCCTCGACGGCGGATGCCAGATTGAGGGCGCGCGCGGGCTCGAGGCCCGTCACGCCTGCGAACGCGCCGCCGATCGCGAAATACAGCGGATAGGCATCGCGCGGCGTCAGCAGCGGCGTGCCGACCGTCGCCTGAAACGATCCCGTGTCGCCGAAGTCGACGCCGGGGAGCAGCGTCGCATAGTAGAGCGCGAAGACGAGGACGCCCGCTGCCAGCGCCGCCGCGCGGGTCACCGCGCGCGCTTCGCCGCCACGGCGCGGCGCACCTCGCCGAGCGGGCGCGTGTTGAGGACGTGCCGCGCTTCGACCCAGCCGCGGCGCGCCATCACGAGGCCGAGCATCATCTGCCGCTCGAGCAGGTCGGCGCGGTGGCAGTCGCTGTCGATGCAGACGATCGCCCCGGCTTCGATCGCCTGACGCGCGAGATCGCCGTCGAGATCCAGGTGCGCCGGCGCGCCATCGATCTCGAGCAGCGTTCCGGTCTCCACGGCGATCTCGAAGAAGCGCGCGTAGTCGAGGTCGTATCCGGCCCGGATCGGGACGAGGCGGTTGGTGGGGTGGGTAATCAGCGTCACCAGCGGGTGCCGCATCGCCTGCGCATACCGATCCAGCAGGCGATCGGGCGCGTGCCCGTGCGATTCGTGCAGCGACGCGAGCACCAGGTCGAACCGCTCGAGCACCTTGTCGGGGAAATCGAGCGAGCCGGTCGCGAGGATGTCGACCTCGCAGCCATGCAGGATCGCGATGTCGGGATAGCGCTCGCGCAGCCGCGCGATTTCGTCCGCCTGCTGCGCCACGCCGTCGATCGAGAGGTTGCGCGACGCGGCCGAGTGCGGCGAATGGTCGGTGATCGCCATGTACTCGTAGCCGAGCGCCCGGCACGCGGCGACCATCGCCTCGACGGAGTCGCGCCCGTCGCTCCACACCGTGTGCATGTGCAGGTCGCCGCGAATGTCCCGGCGCGAGACCAGCGCCGGCAGCTCGCCGCGCGCCGCGGCCGCGACCTCCGCGCCGCTGCGCCGCACTTCGGGCGGGATGTCCGGCAGCCGCAGCGCGTCGTAAATGTCCGCTTCGACCGGGGCCGGACAGATCGTCCCGTCCGCCGCGCGAAGCCCCGCATCGCCCAGGCGCCAGCCCTGCGCGTCCGCATGCGCGCGCAGCGCGTCGAGATGCGCCGCCGGACCGGTGGCCTGCAGCAACGCCGCGCCGGCGTGGTCGGGTTCGACGACGCGGAGGCCGATCTGAAGGCGCTCGGCCAGCGCGTAGGCGCGCCGCTCGCTGCGGTGGAGAAGCCGCGACCCCTCGAGCGCGGCCACGAACGCCTCGATCGCGTCGCGGGCGCGATCGCTCGACACGACGATCTCGATGTCGCCGACGAGATCGTCGCCGCGCCGCAGCGATCCGCCCGGTTCCGCCCACCGGACGTGCGGCAGACCGCGGAGCCGGGTCAGCACCGGTTCGATAGTCGCGACCGCGCGGCCGAGCGGGACGTGCGGGATTCGCGATCGAATGGCGGGAACCGCGGCGCCGATCGCCGTCTCGATGTCCCGGCCCAGAATCGGTGCGATGCGCCCCTCGCGCGCGGCGCTCGCCATGTCGGCCGCGCTGGTGATGCCGAGCCGGCGGTGCAGGTCGGCGAGCTGCGCGAGCGTGACGGCGCCCGATTCGTAGAGCCACCGCAGATCGGCGGGGATGTCGGCGAGCGTCGACTCCACCAGCACCCAGCCGGCGGTCTCGTGGATTTGCCGCAGCCGGACCAGCGCCTCGCCGTCAGCCGCCGACACCGCCATCTCGAAGAGCGGCTCGAGCTGCGACTCGTCGGCGATGCCGCGGCGCGCGGCCAGCTGTTTCGCGTGCTCGAGCAGCGCCGCTTCCGCCGCGTCCCCGCGAATGGCCGCGAGGGCAATCAGCTGATCGAGGGTGTCGGCGAGGGGGGCGACGGCCTAGCCTTTCAGCGCGCCCGGCTCGGGCGGCGCCTGTTTCGGCGCCTCTTTCGCTTCGGTGGGCAGGTTCGCCGTCAGCCACTCCACGATGCCGCCCTTGAGCGTCGCGGCGCGGTAACCCTGGCGAATCAGCTCCGCGGCGACGTGCGAGCTGGCGAGCTCGTTCGGATCCGAGTCGTACACGACGACCTCGCGGTCGCGCGGAATCGACGGGGCCGCCGCCTCGGGCGCCAGCCGCAGCGCCCCCGGGATCTTCACCGTGCTGTGCTCGTAGGGGTATTTGAGGCGCGCGTCGATCACCACGGGCGGCGCGCCGCTGTCGAGTCGCTGCTTGAGTTCTTCCTTCGAGATGCGCGGAACGGGCACGGCCGGTATTCTCTTCGGGCCGTGCCGACACTGTCAATTCGCGGCCGACCCCTGAAACATTTACCTTGCCGTGCCGAAACCATTACCGATGGCGAAGCAGGTCGAACTGAAGGGCCGCCGGTTCTGGATCTTCTCGGAGCCGGAGGGACCCGGCTGGAAAGCCAGCGTGTCGGAGCTGCGGGACGACGGCAGCCAGGAGAGCGTCGGCATCGAAGCGCTCGCCGAAACGCGCAGCGCCGTCGACGACGCCGCCGAGCGGAAGCTCCGGCGCCTGCTGCGGGCCTATTAGCGCAGCGCCCGGACGACCGCGAACGGGCCCTTCCGCCAGATCACCTCCACTCCGAAGCCGGCGCGCCGCATCAACCCGAGCTCCGCCTCGAGCGGCACGTAGGTGTCTTCCTTCGACCACGCGCGCAGGAAGCCATCGCCGACGGCCCGTGTGTACGTGCGCTGCAGGTGCCGGCGCCAGAAGTCGCGCTGCGCCGACGCCACGCGGCGGTCGGACGCGGGCTGGCAGTCGACGACGATCAATTGGCCGCCGCGGCCGAGCGCGCGGCGCAGGCGGGTGTACAGCCGCGCCTTCGCGCGGCGCGTGCGCACGTGGTGCAGCGCCAGCGACGCGACCATCGTGTCGCAGCGCGGCAGCGTGACGCGCGCGAAGTCGCCGACCAGAAACGACGCGCGCCGTCCCAGCCGCCGCGCGGCGACGCGCGCCATGTCCGGATCGGCGTCGACGGCGACCAACCGCGCCCGTGACGCGTGCGCCAGGCATCGCGCCGCGAGCGCGCCGGTCCCCGTCCCGAGGTCGACGATGCGGCGCGCCGATCGAGGCACGAGCGCCGCGGCCACGTCGAGCATCTCGTCGTAGTGGGGGATGAACGTGCGGATCCGAGCGTCGTACTCGGCGAGGGTGATCCCGAGATGCGAAGCGGCGCCCACGCCCTCAATTAGACAACAGATCGGTCACCTTGGAGGTCAACGCCGCCAGCGTAAACGGCTTCTGCAGGAAGTTGCCGCGCGCCGACTCGACGCCGTGCCGCACCACCGTCTCCTCGGTATACCCCGACACGTAGAGCACCTTCATCTCCGGGCGCATCGCCGCCAGGTGCGTCGCGACCTCGCGTCCCCCGAGGCGCGGCATGACCACGTCGGCGATCAGCAGATCGATCGACGCGCCGTGCTCCTGCGCGACGCGCATCGCCTCGCCCGCGCCCGCGGCCGCGAGCACCGTGTATCCCGCCCGCTGCAGAATCCGCGTCGTCAGCGCGCGCACGCTGATTTCGTCTTCGACGAGCAGGATGGTCCCGCTGCGGTCGCGCGCCGCCGCCGCACACGCGCTGCCGTCGCCGGCCTCGCGCCGCTCCGCCACCGGCGGAAAGCAGATGCGGAAGGCCGTGCCCGCCTCGAGCTCGGTTTCCACCTCGATCGTGCCGTGGCTCTGGGAGACGATCCCGTGGACGGCCGCGAGGCCGAGGCCCGTTCCCTTGCCGGCCGGCTTGGTCGTGAAGAACGGCTCGAATATGCGCGCTTTCGTGGCGGCGCTCATGCCGATTCCCGTGTCGCGCACCTCGAGGACGACGCCGGCGGGGGCGGCGTCGGTCTCGATCGTCAGCGTGCCGCCGTGCGGCATGGCGTCCCGCGCGTTGACCGCCAGGTTGAGCAGCGCCTGCTCCAGCTGGCCGGGATCGATGAACACCTCGGGGAGCTCCGCGGCGAGCTTGGTGACGAGCTCGACGTCCTCGCCGATGATCCGGCGCAGCATCTTCTGCATGTCGCGTACGGTGATGTTGAGATCCACCGGCCGGGGCGCGATGACCTGCTTGCGGCTGAAGGCGAGGAGCTGCCGCGTCAGCGCGGACGAACGCGCGCCCGCCTTGACGATCTCGAGCACGGTGTCGCGGTTCGGATCGTCGGGCGGCATCTGGTCCAGCAGCAGCTCGCCGTAGCCGTTGATCACGGTCAGCAGGTTGTTGAAGTCGTGCGCGACGCCGCCGGCCAGCTGGCCGATGGCGTCCATCTTCATCGCCTGCTGCAGCTGCGCTTCGAGCTCGCGGCGGCGCGTGATGTCCTGCACCAGGCCGACGACGCCGTGGAACGCGCCGGTCCGATCGAGCAGCGGCGTGTTGACCCATTCGCACGTGATGCGCCGGCCGTCCTTCGTCAGGTGCTCGTGGATGCTGTGCGCCGCCGCATCGCCCGCGCGCAGGCGGCCGACGACCGCGCGCACGCCGGCGAGCGCCTCGGGGCCCATCAGCCGATCGAGCCCGCTCTGCGCGCCGACCATCTCGCCGCGCGTGAAGCCGAACATCCGCTCGGCCGCCGGGTTCCAGTCGACGACCGCCATGTCGCGATCGAACTTGATGTACGCGAGCGGCAGCCGATCGACGTGCATCTGCATCTCGGCCAGCGCCGCGTCGCGTTCGCGTTCGGCCTGCCGGCGCGGCATGATGTCGTGCGCGATCCGCATGACGCCGATCGGGCGCCCGCCGCCGTCGCGCATCACCGAAACGCGCGCGTCGACCCACACCGGCGATCCGTCCTTCCGGTAGTCCTCGACCCGGCCCGAGAAGTCCCCGCCGCGAAGCACGGCCCGCGTCAACGCCTCGACCGCCGCCCGCGCGTGCGGCGGACAACAGTTGACGAGCGGCCGGCCGATCGTCTCCGCCGCCGTCCACCCGAACAGCCGCGCCGCGCCGTCGTTCCATTCGGTGACGATGCCGTCGACGTCGGTGACGATGATGGCGTCGCGCACGTTCGCGAGCAGGATCGAATCGCGCGTCATGCGCTCGTTGGCGCGCTGCCAGACGCTCTGCGGAATCGCGGCGGCGGCCCCGCTCGACTCCGCGTCGCGCGCGCAGGCGGCGATGCCGACGACGTCGCCGCGGCGGTCGACGACCGGCGACAGGTGGACGACGGCGTCGAACCGTTCGCCCGTGTCGCGGACGCACTGCATCCGAATGGGACCGATGGGGATCCCCTCCCGGACCAGCGCGATAGCGTTGCAGTGCACGCGCAGCCGCTCTCGCGGAATCAGCAGCGACAGGTTGCGTCCGACGGCATCCGCGGCGGGGCGGCCGAACAGCTGTTCGGCGGCGGCATTCCAGCCGACGATCGTTCCGTCGAGGGACGCCGAGATGATGGCATCGCCGACCGCGATCGAGGGTTGGGCCACAGCAGCCACGCCCGCCGAAAGGCAACATCAGTGCCGTCCCAAAGAGTGCGTTGTTGCGCGAAACCGGAGCGGACAGCCCGCGGGCGCCGAGGAAAAGTCCGGGGCTGCGGGAAAGAACCCACAACGGGTGGCCCGGCGCCGGCAACCGGCCGATAGAGAGACAGATACGTCCATGACGAAGCAGCGGGTCGCGGCGGCGGCGGTCGGTCTCCTCATCCTGGCCGTCTACCTTTTGAGACTGGACCACGTCGCCGGCATCGTGGGCGACGATGCCTGGTACGCCTTGCTCGGGCGGACGCTGGCGCGCGGCGACGGCTTCCAGCAGGCGAATGCCCCGACACCAGGCCTGCTGCCCATCGTGCCGCCGGGATTCCCCCTGCTGCTCCTGCCGCTCTGGTACGTGGCGCCGGCGTTTCCCGCCAATGTCCTGACGCTGAAATCCATCTCCATCGCCGCGATGCTCGCGACCGCGGCCCTGTCGTACACGTACAGCCGGCTGCGGACGGAGTGGTCGCGCGAGCTCGCGCTGATCGTTGCCGCGGCCGTCGCGCTGGTGCCGAGCCTGGTGTGGCTCGCCACCTCCACGTTGATGTCCGACAGCGCCTTTCTCGCGGTGCAGCTCGGATCGCTGGTGGCGCTCGAACGATGGACCACGCGCACCGGTGCGGCCGTCGCAGGCGTCGGCGCCGGGGTCGCGGTGCTGATCCGCACGATCGGCGTCGCGCTGCCGGCCGGCGTGGTGCTGTACCTGTGCGCGACGCGGCAGTGGCGCCGGGCGATGGTGTTCGCCGCGGTCGTCTTCGCGCTGCTCGCGCCGTGGCAGATATACGCGCGGCTCCACGCGCCGACGCCGGCGCAGCGGCGCGCGAGCGGCGAGGTGCTGCTGTCGTACGGGCAGCAGTTCTGGCAGCAGTGGGCCGGAGATCCGTATGGCGGCACCGCCACGCTGCGCGATATCCCGATGCGCGTGTTCGACAACGGCGCCGACGTCATCAGCCGCGACGTGGTCGCCCTCGTGTCGCCGCTGCTGATACGCGGGCCTCAGCAGAGCGGCCTCGAGGTCCTGTCGGTCGGCAGCTACGCGACGCCCGGGCGCATGGGAAACGGCCTCGTGACGCGAATCGTCTCGACGGCGCTGTTCGTGCTGATCGCGGTCGGCTGGTGGCGGGCGGCGCGCCGCCGCTGTTCGTCCGCCGAGGTCGTCGTCCCGCTCTCGCTCGCGCTCGTCGTGGTGTGGCCGTTCTGGAGCTATCGGTTCGTCCTGCCGCTGACGCCGTTTCTCCTCATCTATCTCGTCGACGGGTTGCGCGCGCTGACGCCGGAGGCCGAGCGCGTGCCGGCGCTCGTGATGCTCGGCGTGGTCCTGCTCGCGGTGCTCGACCACGGAGAGTACATCGCGCACGCGGCGGCGGAGCCGCCGGAATGGTCGATTTACGCGGAGGACACCGACCAGGTGCTGACGTGGCTGCAGCAGCATCCGCCGCGCGGGGTCGTCGCGACGACGAATCCGGCGCTGGTGTATCTGCGCACCGGTGCGCCGACGATCGCGCTCGAGGGAGGCCGCATCGAGCGCGCCGCGCTGACCGCACGCGGCGTGCAGTATGTCGTCTCGGTCAACCCCGCCGGACTCCGAGTGCCGCGCGAGCAGGGATTGGTCCGCTACGTGTCGCCGCGCTGCGGATTCTGGGTGCTGGAGTTCTGACCGGCGCCGGGCGATCGTTGCTCGAGCTTGAAGCGGCGGAAACGCGCACGATACGATTCCTCGATCTCGCATCACGTCGAGAGGATCCACGGTCCCCGGGTCGGCCGCCGACGCCTCCGCTTCCCGCACGATCGCGCTCCTCGTCCGCACGCCGCGGGATCGGAAAGGATCTCAGAACGATGGCGAATGTGGTGACTCAGACCGGGACTGCGACCGGCGCACCGGCCCCCGCGCGGCAATTGAGCGGACCCGATCGACTGCTGGCGATGGCCAACGGCTTCTGGGTGTCGCAAATCCTGCGCGCCGCCACGCACTACAAGTTCTTCACCCTGATCGCGAACGGACACACGACGGCGGACGCGATTGCCGCTGCCGCGAAGACCGATCCACAAGGGACGCGCGCCGTGCTCGACGGCCTCGTCGCGCTCGACATCCTGACGAAGCACGGGCACGCCTACGGGCTCACGGCGGACGCGGACGCGTTCCTCGTGGAGGGCCGTCCGGCCGATCTGACGCCGATGCTCGAGATCCACACGGCCGTGACGTACCAGAACTGGGGCCTGCTGACCGAGGCGCTGCGCGATCCGACGACAGTGCGGCAGTACCGCGATCTCGACAAGGCGGCCGAGTTCTTTCCGAAGCTGATTCGCGGGATTATGCCGCTCGGCCTCGGGCCCGCCGACGCGACGGCGGAGCACCTGGGCGTCGGCGCGCAGCGGAAGGGCGTCCGCGTGCTGGACGTCGGCGTCGGCGGGGCGGCGTGGTCGATACCGTTCGCGAAGCGCGACGCGGCGGCGCGGATCACCGGGTTCGACATTCCGGCGGTGCTCGCCGAGACCAGGCAGATCGTGTCGGAGTACGGCGTCGATCGGCAGTTCTCGTTCACGGCCGGCGATCTGATGAAAGACGATCTGGGCGAGTCCGCCTACGACATCGTCATCCTCGGGAACATCTGTCATGGGCTCTCGCCCGAGCGGAACCGGGACCTCCTCACGCGGTGCTATCGCGCGCTCGTGCCGGGCGGACACCTCGTCATCGCCGACATGGTGCCGAACGAAGAGCGCACCGGCCCGCCGTTTCCGGTGCTGTTCGCCGTCAACATGTTCGTGATGGGCGGCGAGGACACCTATCCGATGTCCGAGTACCGCCAGTGGCTCGGAGAAGCCGGTTACCGCGAAGTGGAGGCGTTCGACACGAAGCGATCGCACTCGCCGGTGATCATCGCCGCCAGGTAGCGGCAGGCGTCAGGCGCGATCGGTCCAGCGCGGGACCAGCTTGATGGCGCCGATCAGCACGCCCGCGATCATGACGGCGAGCGCGACGCCGCGCTTCGGGCGCGAGCCGCTCGCCGGTACAGCCGGCGCCGACGCGGCCTCACCGTCGCGGTTCGCCAGGCCGGACTTCGGCGGCGCGATGGTCGTGACGACGACGGTGCTGCCGCTGGTCGATTGCGGCACGGCGCCCGGCGCGTCGACGACGCCCATCATCGGGGCGGGCTGCGGCTCGCCGGGGCGCGGCTGCTCAGCCGGCCGCGCAGACTGGCGCAGCCGGCGCGCCAGCGCGTCGAGCTTGGCGTCCGTCCGGCGTCGCGCGCTGTCGGCCGGAGCTTCGTGTGCCGGGGCGATCGGTATCGCGAGGGTAGGAGAGGTGCGGATCGGGTGTCGTCCGCAGGCGGCCGCGCCGACGAAGGCCGCCGCCACCAGGCCCACGCGCAGCGATC
>Ga0070741_10017611_pt1 | contig 11711 bp, 11 predicted proteins | sample Coa_R1_4_FD_66440 | JGI IMG/M metagenome (GOLD analysis project Ga0070741, IMG submission 66440) | Surface soil microbial communities from Centralia Pennsylvania, which are recovering from an underground coalmine fire - Coalmine... | ecosystem: Environmental > Terrestrial > Soil > Unclassified ...
TGGATCGGCAAAGGCGGCTACGACGAAGTCGCTACCCAAATGAACCAGATTCTATGGTCGTTCGGCGGCGAGATCTGGGACCCAAAGACCTATAAGGTGGAAGGAGTCTTGAACAGCGACACGAACGTCAAAGCAATGCAGTTCGGTGCGGAACTCTTCAAGACGAGTCCCGACGGCGCAGGCAATTTCTCGTTTAACGAGATGATCGGGGCGATGTGCGACGGCTCGACGGCGATTGGGAATGTATGGTTTGCGTTCGGCGCGACGTTCATTGACAAGAGTGCGTGCAAAGAAGCGGATAATCTTGGCTTTGGCGTCGTGCCGGGTGAAGTGAAACACGTCTTGTCGTTGGGCGGTCAGGGCTTGCACATCAGCAGCTACAGCAAGAATCCGGACGCGGCCAAGGACTTTATCAAGTGGTTCGAGTCGCCGGAAGTCCAGCTCGAATGGGCAAAGCTCGGTGGACAACCGGGGCGCAAGGATACGCTGGCGAGCGAAACGTACTTGAATGCGACGCCGTATAACAAGTATTTCGCCGAGTCGTATCCGTTGACGAAAGATTTTTGGAACCTGCCGGAATACGCGCAGATGCTCCCGATCACGCAAGAGTACTATAACTTGGCAGTGACCGGACAGATGGACCCGAAGCAAGCGTTGGATGAAATCGCCAGCGAACAGCAAGCGATTCTCGACAAGGCGTATCCCAACGGGCCGCCTTCGCAGTAAGTACTTGTCATTTCGAATGCGACGTTCTTTGTCGCAGAAATCTCATCCGCTACCGCAACGAGAGATTTCGGCGACGAACTCGGTCGTAGTAATCCCTCGACTCCCGACGCATCCTCACGCACAACGTGACACGATGGGCAATCTGCGTGAGGATGCGTTACCGCTATGCTCCGCGCGGGACGGCTCGAGATGACATACCAAGTGTAAGTAGGTAATGGCAAGACACTGACTGGCAGCGTTGTGGCTTCACGATGCTGCCAGTCAGACTCTGGAGTTTGGTTATGGCTGAAACGACGCTCTCGACGAAATCCCTTCCCCGCGAACAGAAAAGCAACACTGCCCAGTTGCGCCCGCGCTTTAGTTGGTTCAATGACCGCGCCCTCATTATTCTTTTTCTCACCCCCACCATGCTCCTGCTTTTGGGAATAACTATCTTTCCGCTCATTTGGTCGCTTGGACTCTCGTTTACCCAATATTCGATTATCAAGAGCGCGACGACTACGCCAACTTTCGTCGGATTAGACAATTATGCGAATTTGCTCGCAGACAAGGCGCTCTGGGAACGTTTTTGGATTACCGCGCGGTTCGTCGTTCCGGCAGTCGCGATTGAATTCTTGCTGGGCTTTGGTCTCGCGCTCCTTCTGAATCGGAATTTCAAAGGGCGCGGCTTGGTGATGACATTGATGTTGATTCCAATGATGCTCTCGCCCGTCGTCGTCGCGCTGTTTTGGCGGTTTATGTATCAAGCCGACATTGGCATCTTGAATTATTTTGTGCGCGATCTTCTCCATTTGCCGCCCGTCTTTTGGCTGACGAACTTGAACGTGGCAATGTGGTCTATTATTTTGGTGGACGTATGGCAGTGGACACCCTTTATCATGTTGATTGCATTGGCAGGGCTATCGGCGGTACCGAAATATTTGTATGAAGCGGCGGACGTGGATCGCGCGTCGGCGTGGTTCAAGTTTCGACATATCACGCTGCCGCTCGTGACACCGCTGCTGTTGATTGCGCTCTTGTTCCGTCTCATTGATACCTATCGGCTCTTTGACACGGCGTACGTGTTGACGGGCGGCAGTCCCGGCCATTCCACCGAACTGTTGTCGCTGTGGCTCTATCAAGTCGCGTTCCGCCAGTTCAATACAGGCGAAGGTTCAGCAATGGGCTATATCATGCTCGTCGTCATCATCGCCCTTGCCAATATGCTCCTGCGCGTGTTGAATCAAGCGAAACAACAGACACAATAATTGCAGATTGCAGATTTAGGATTTCAGATTAAAAGCAACCCTCCAGCCGCACGAATCTGTTATCCACAATCTGCAATCTGCAATCTGCAATCTGCAATGACTACGAGTCCTACCCGTATTCTCGGCAACATCCTTTACTGGGTGGTGCTGGCAATCGCATTTATTTTTTTCATGTTTCCGTTGGTGTGGATGTTGATTACATCCATCAAAGTGCGCGCCGACGTGACCTCACTGCCGCCGACATTTATCCCTTGGCTGCAATTCAACCCGACGACGATTAATTATCTTGCGGTGTTTACTAGGGTCTCGGAAGCAGGCACGGTAGTTGCCAGTAGCCAGGCGAACACGGAGCTTTCGAAATTTCCGGAACAGCTCGCCAACAGCGTCATCATTTGCGGCATTGCTACGATTGCGGCGGTACTGCTCGGCACACTCGCGGCGTATGCGTTCTCTCGCTTTCGGATTCCCGGCGAAGGCGATTTGTTGTTCTTTATCTTGAGCACGCGCATGATGCCCGCCATCGTCGTTCTCATTCCTATCTTTCTCATGTTCTCCCTCGCGGGTCTGCGTGAAACTTATCTCGGCATCACGCTGCTTTATATCACGTTCGGTCTGCCGTTTGTCGTGTGGATGATGAAGGGCTTTTTGGATGAAATTCCCAAAGAGTATGAAGAAGCCGCGATGCTGGACGGCTATTCGCGTTTGGAAGCGATTATCCGCATCGTGCTGCCCGAAACGCTACCCGCGATGCTGGCGACGGCGGTGTTTGTTTTGATTACGGCGTGGAATGAATTTGTATTTGTCATCATTCTCAATCCAAGCAAAGCAACTACCGTTCCGCCGTTTTTGTACGGCATCATTGGCTATGGTCAGGTCGAGTGGGGACGCATGGCAGCAACTTCGGTCGTCTTTTTGCTCCCCGTCGTCATCTTTACGTTCCTCGTGCGAAATCATCTGCTGCGCGGCGTGACGTTCGGCGCAGTGAGAAGATGACGGTGGACGGCGAACGAACGACGAGCGACGAGCGAGCATGGCTAACGATTAACATCTAATGACCAACGACTAACCGCAATGGCTGAAATACGAATTATTAACCTCGTCAAAAAGTTCGGCGACTTTACGGCGGTCAAGGATTTGAACCTCGACATTGCCAACGGCGAGCTGATTGTGTTGTTGGGGCCGTCGGGCTGCGGCAAGACGACCACGTTGCGCTCGATTGCGGGATTGGAACATCAGAGCTCGGGCGATATTTTCATCGGCGAGCGCAAAGTGAATAATCTCGCGCCGGGCGAGCGCGATATTGCGATGGTCTTTCAATTCTATGCGCTCTATCCCCACCTCACCGCGTATGACAATATCTCGTTTCCGCTGCGCGCGATGAAAACGCCCAAAGCAGAGATTGATACACGCGTCAAGGGCGTGGCGAAATTGTTGCGGATTGAGTACTTGTTAGACCGTCGCCCCAAGCAAATGAGCGGCGGCGAACAGCAGCGTGTGGCGCTCGGACGCGCGATGATTCGTCGTCCTTCGGTCTTTTTGATGGACGAGCCATTGACGAACCTCGACGCCCAACTGCGCGGTGATATGCGCGTAGAAATCAAGCATTTGCAGCGCGAGCTCAATACGACGATGGTCTATGTTACCCACGACCAAATCGAAGCCATGTCTCTCGCCAAGCGCATTGCGGTAATGAATCTCGGCGTATTGCAGCAGGTTGGTTCACCTCTCGCCATTTATGACCATCCCGCCACGCTGTTTGTTGCGGGATTTATCGGCAGTCCGCCGATGAATTTCATAGATACGATGGTGATGAACGGCGCGCCGCTGAAATCGGAAGATGGCGCGTTTACGCTCGCGCCGACGGACGTGCAACGCCGGGCGATTCACGCGACCGCGCAGCCAAAAGTGCGCGTGGGGATTCGCCCCGAAGATATTCGACTCGTTTCTAACGCATCCGAAGGCGATATGGGCGGACAAATTTCGGTGCGCGAACCGTTGGGCGATGAAATTATTTATAACGTGCGCGTCGGCGCAAGCGAGCTGCGCGTCAAAGCCCCGCCGACCCAGCGCTTTGATCTCGGCGACCGCGTTGGTCTCGTGTTAGACAAGGCGCGCACGCATTTCTTTGATCTCACTACGGAAAAGGCGATAGCGTGATCGCGTATCGCGTATCGCAAATCGCCAATCGTAAAGAAACGGCAAAATGCCGTTTGCGATACGCGATACGCGATATGCTATTTGCTCATGTCCCACATTTCGCTTCAGAATCTAACCAAGCGCTTTGACAAGGTGATTGCGGTCAACGAGATGACGCTCACGTTGGCAGACCGCGAATTTTTGGTGCTACTCGGGCCGTCCGGTGCTGGCAAAACCACAACGCTACGCTGTGTGGCGGGATTGGAAAAGCCAGACGCGGGGGAAATCTATTTCGACGACCAACCAATGAACCGCGTGCCTCCTGCCGAGCGCGATGTTGCCTTCGTCTTTCAGACCTACGCGCTCTATCCGCGCAAAACGGTCTATGAAAATATCGCTTCACCGCTGCAAGCGCGCCATGTGCCGAAAGCGGAAATAGATGCGAGCGTCAGAGAGGTTGCGCGCAAACTGCACATTGAGCGATTGCTGGAGCGCCGACCCAATCAATTGTCGGGCGGTGAACAGCAGCGCGTCGCCCTCTGTCGCGCGATGGTGCGTCACCCCCGCGCCTTTCTCATGGACGAGCCGTTGACGAATTTGGATTTCAAATTGCGCGTCGAGATGCGCGCCGAATTGAGCCATTTGCACCGAGACCTCGCTACCACCTTTTTCTATGTGACGAATGACCAAATCGAAGCCCTTTCGATGGCAGACCGCATCGCGGTTCTGAATCAAGGTCGGCTTCAACAGGTTGGCACGCCGCAGCAGGTCTATGATCATCCCGTCAATCGTTTTGTCGCAAGCTTTATCGGCAGTCCGACCATGAATTTCGTCAAAGGGATATTTGTCAATGGGGCAACGCCGCATCTGGAAGGGCAGGGTTGGTCGCTGGCGGTTTCGTCTGCGACTCGTCAAACGCTGGAAGCGGCTTCACAGAATGAAGTGACGATTGGGATTCGGCCCGAAGACATTACGCTGCTGCGCGAGCAAAGCAATGGAGCGTGGAAGGGCGAGGTGTACGTCGTCGAGCCATTGGGCGATCGGAATATCTTTGATTTGCGCGTCGGACCGAACGCCCTGCGCGCCAAAGCGCCGCCGACGCTGCTGCTCGAGGCAGGGTCCCCCATTTGGGTCCAAGTGAATCCCGAACGGATTCATATTTTTGACCCCAAGACGGAAAAAGCGTTGCTTTGAAACGAGGTTTGACTTATGTCTGCAAGCCGCCGCAATTTGTTACTGATTCTCACGGTCATCGTCGTCATTCTCTTGGCGTTGGGCTGGTTCACGATTCCATTGGCGACGCCCGTGCTGGCAAAAGGCGAACCGCCGCCGAACGTGATTGTAACGCTCGTGCCATTTATCTTTTTCCTGTTTGGCGTGATTTTGGCGCTCATCACGTTCATCATTTTCTTGGCAACTGTTTTGAATAACCGCGTCGCCGAGAGTCTGTATCGTCCAGTGACGATTATATTGGTCGCGGGCGTCTTTATTGGCGTGCTGGGCATGATTCAGCCGCTGCAAATCGGGCTGTTCAAGTTCGGATTTCTCTTGCTCTTTATCAGCACGCTCGGCTATATCGTGTGGAGTCATATCGTCCCGCGCGGCACCCGACCCGTCGAAGTTGGCACCATCTCGGCAAGCCAAGTCGAACAACAAGAAGCACTCCACTCCTAATTGCAGCAACAGCTACCGACCAATGACTAACGACTAGCCCCATGCCTTTCTCGCCGCTCGAATTTGAGATGATTCGGTCCGAACTCGCAGATATCGTGGGCGAGGAGCATGTTTCCGTTTCTCCAGTTGATAAGCTCATTTACTCTACCGATTGGTCATGGATGCCGCAGATGTGGCTCGACCGGGCGCAAACGCCGCCCAGTCCCGATTACATCGTCCATCCCGCCAACGCCCAAGAAATTTCGGCGGTCCTTAAAATTGCCAATACCTATCGCATTCCGGTTGTGCCGTGGGGCGGCGGTTCGGGAACGCAGGGCGGGGCGGTGCCCGTATTCGGCGGTATCTTGCTCGATGTAAAACGGCTCGACCAGATTCTGGAAATCAATCGCACTAATCTCACCGTCACGGCGGAAGCAGGCGTTAACGGCGCGATTCTCGAACGCGCGTTAAATGACCAAGAGCTCACGTTTCCGCATTACCCTTCATCGGCATCGGCGGCGACGGTGGGTGGGTATCTGGCGGCGCGCGGCAGCGGTGTCATCTCGACCAAGTACGGCAAAGCCGAAGACCTTGTGCTGACTCTGGAATTTGTCTTGCCCGATGGAACGATTGTAAAAATGCCGCCCGTGCCGAGCCACGCGACAGGACCGATGCTGATGAATTTTCTCGTCGGCTCGGAAGGAACGATGGGCGTCATCACGGCGGCGACGTTTCAAATCGAACGCTTGCCCGAACACCGCATTTATCGCGCGGTGCTATTCGATGATTTGCACAATGCGCTGGAGGCGGGGCGCGAAATAATGCTCGCGCGCTTACAGCCCGCCGTGCTGCGCTTGTACGATGACGCGTCCACGCGTACGCTCGTCAAACGCGTGTTGAATCTCGACCTTACGGGCGCGTATTTAATTTTGATTTTTGACGGCTATCGTGAAATTGCCGAAGCGCAGTTTGACCGCGCGATGGAGATTGTCAACGGCTTTGGCGCACGCGATTTGGGCGAACATCCGGGGCGCGAATGGTGGGAACATCGCTATGATTTTTATTTTCCACCGCTCGGTCTGTCACTTCCAAAAATGTACGGCACGATTGAAACCGTGACGACATTCGACAATATCGAAAAACTCTATTGGGCGAAAAAGGAAGCGATTGAGCAAGGTTTTGCCGAGTACAAGGCGCGCTATATTGCCCACTTTTCGCATTGGTTCCCCTGGGGCGTGATGGTCTATGACCGCTTTATCATTGACGAACCGCCGCAAGACCCCATCGAAGCGATGCAATTACACAACAAAATTTGGACAGTCGCGGCGCGCACCTCGTTGGCGAACGGCGGCATGTTAAATGAACATCACGGCATCGGCTTGAAACTCGGACGCTTGATGCGCGAACAGTACGGCGACGCGTTTCCCACACTCGACGCGCTGAAACACACACTCGACCCGCGCGGGATTATGAATCCGGGGAAATTGGGGTTTAGCTTGTAAGCCGAATGGCAGTTCTAAACCGCCAAGAAATTGAATCCGCTCTCCGACGTTTAGGAGAGTTGGCACAACGGCTGGGCGAACAGGTCCAACTTGTAATTGTTGGCGGCGCAGTTATGCTTTTAGTGTTTAATGAACGCCTCTCTACACGTGATGTAGATGCGGTGATTATTGAGCCGCTCGCAGCGAATGTGCGAAACTGGGCGAAGCAAATTGCTCAAGAAAGAGACCTACCCGACGATTGGTTAAATGACGGCGCGAAAGGATACTTGATTGGTATTAGTAAAGGACCAACTGTATTTAGTGCACCGGGCATTCAAGTAAGTATGCCATCCGTCGCTCAACTTATAGCGATGAAGCTATCGGCATGGCGTGATGATGTAGATATAGAGGATGCGCGGCGGCATTTGCTTGAGATGAAGGGTGAACAGAATGAAGTGTGGAAGGCGATTGAACCGTATCTGGTGCCGGGCCGCGAATTGAAGGCCAAGTACGCATTCTTAGATTTATGGGAGGGTACACGTGGTTCGGATTGAACGAATTGCTCGCGCAGCCATAGAGGGCGACGCAATCGAATTGCGAAGTCTTGTACAAGATTTCTTGCGCAGCAATCCACGCCTTGCAGATATTCCGCGCCCAAATGTTTCCGATGAGCGTACTCTAACCGCTTCGGCAGGTCTCATCGAATTATTTGCTTTGCGAACAAATCAAGAACCCCCTGCTTGGACAAAGGAGATTGGCGCATTGGACAAGCCAGTGTTTCTCGTCAAGGGAGCGTTAAAGATGAGGCGACTGCGGGAGTTGTGTCAGACCGAATCGCCCTTGCCGTTACGAAAGAGAAACCTGTACGCGCCGCCGAACTATTTAGAATTTGCTTAAAGGATGAATCACAAATTTGAGCTGGGACGGTTATTCGGTCTCGAAATCAGCGCGAAATCGTCCGCGCTCGTCGGTTTTATCGTCGTATGGATTGTGTTGAGTGCGATTGGTTTATTCCTGCTCAAATTATCGCCTATTGAAAGTTTCGTTGGTGGCTTTATCGGCGCGTGTTTACATTGGCTCTCCGAGCTCATTCACAATTTTGGACATGCGATTGCGGCGCAACGCACTGGGTACCCAATGAGTGGCATTCGCTTTGCTAACGTGCTTGGCTTTTCCCGCTATCCGAAAGATGAGCCGCCGCTGCCCGCGCAGATTCACATTCGCCGCGCGTTGGGTGGACCTGCGATTAGTTTCGTCGTTACGATCATCGCGCTGTTGATTTTGCTCGCGGTGCAGAATGGCGGTGGATTGGCGTTTTGGCTCGCTGTATGGTTTTTCTTGGATAATCTGCTTGTCTTTTCCTTGGGTGCTTTGCTGCCTCTGGGATTTACAGATGGCAGTACGCTTGTAAAGTATTGGGGCAGGCATTCGAGCTAAATCGGAATCGTAATTCGAGATTCAAGGAGGCAACCGTATGAAGCGTCGTATTATCGGATTTATGCTCATCCTCGCTGCGTTAGCCGTGATGGGTTTCGCCGCGCAAGCAGCAACTGTGCAAGCCGCGCCGCCCGTGCAAGCGGTACAGGGCGACCCGGGTAGAGGCGCGTATCTCTTTGCGCTGAATGGCGGCTGCGGCTGCCATCAGGGACAGGCGGGATTTCTCGCGGGCGGTCAAGAGTTTCCAGGGCCGTGGGGCGTCTTGTACGCGCCCAACCTCACGTCCGACCCAGATACAGGCATTGGAAAATGGACCGAACAAGACATCGTGAATGTCTTTCGCACGGGCAAGACTCCGCAGGGAGAAATGCTTCATCCATTCATGCCATATCCCGACTTTAGCGGCATGTCAGAACAAGACCAGCATGACCTCGCGGCATTCATCAAGACTGCGCCTGCTGTGAAAAATCTCGTTCCGGAGCGCAAGCTCACCCAGCCCGTACCACCGTTCACCCCGCCTCCGCAAGCCGCGCTCGCACCGACCTCGGGCGTCGAACGGGGCAAATACCTCGTGAACACGATCAGTATTTGCAGTGATTGCCATACACCAGTCGGTCCGACCGGATTTGATTTTACAAAATTCCTCGCGGGCGGACAGGTGGACCCGGACAATTATGCCCCGAACATTACGCCCGACGTAGACACAGGCATCGGCAGCTGGTCGCAGGAGCAAATCGTACTTTTGCTCAAAACTGGTAAGAAACCGGATGGCAGCGAAGTAGGTGGATTGATGCACCAGCAAATTCAAGGGGGATACAAAGATATGACGCTGGAGGATGCCTTTGCGATTGCGTCGTATCTCAAATCTATCCCTGCCATAAAGAATTCGCCGAGCTCTGCGCCGCCCGCGGCGCCACCCGCGGCGCAGCCGTTGTTGCCGACAACAGGCGGTGTAGTCAACCTCGAATGGTTGATTGGGCTGTTTGCAGTCGGTGGCATTTTGCTGCTCGGCGGCGTGGTGATATTGCGGGGTAGCTTAAAACGCACAGAGTAAAGAGTTTCAATTTGTCAAGATGAAACCGTAGCCTAGTGCGTTGTGGGCGTCTTACTCAATGCAGAACGCGCACAAGGCGCTAGGCTACAAGCTGTGTCGAGCATTTTTCGCTTGTCCAAGTTTCAAGAGTATCTTCCAATTTACGAAGGCGACCGCTATTGTCTGATGTGCGGGCAAGCCTGTCCCGTGCGCCGTGTCACCAAGAATGAAGCGACTTCGCCGCACGGATGGGCGCTGCTCGTTGCGTCGGTCAATCGCGGTCTGCTTACATGGAATGATGAAGCGGTAGATATTCTGTATCAGTGCGCCGATTGCGGCCATTGTCAGGGCAACTGCGCGACCGACCGCCCGCTGCCCTATGCGCTGATGGCAGCCCGCGCGCAAGTGATTGAATCAGGACACACGCCCGCAAGCGTAAAGCTGCTGGAAGAAAAGTTTCAAACATGGGGAAATCCGTACGGAGAGAAGACAGACGACGGAGGACGAACGACGGAACATATTGAATCATCCGTCCTCCGTCAAGAGCCTGCCCCGAGCGAAGCCGAGGGGGCCTCCGTCGCTCTATTCATCGGCGATAGCGCGCATTTTATGCGTCCTCAAACGATTGCGGCAGCAGAAAAATTACTGCGCGCGGTCGGCGTGACACCCCATTTAGTTCGCGTGGGATATTCCAACGGCTATTTGCCGTACACGCTCGGCTTGTGGGACACGGCGCGGAAATTGGCGCAAGAGCTGGCAGATGAATTGCGAGGGAACACCCCATCGTTACTCATAACGTTGAGCGCGCAGGACGCACATACATTCAAGCATGTTTATCCCGAACTCGGCATCACATTGCCTGACACGTTGAATATCACGACGCTCGTGGACTATTTCGCGCAAGCGAGCATGGGGGAACGTTTAACTTTACGTCCGCGCGCCCCGCAGCCATATACGTATCACGATGCGACGCAATCTATCCGCTTGAAAGGATATGCGCTCCATGCGCGTGTTCTTGCAACAGAGGTAATGGGCGGCGCGCCACGCGAAATGGTGTTCCGCGAGAATTTGGCAACGCCTGTCGGCAACAGTGGCGGACTGGCATTCACACACCCCGCGCTCGCCGAAAATATGGCGCGCACCCGCATCCGAGAAGCAAATGAGACAGGCGCGGAAATTTTGTTGACCGATGACCTAATGGATACTGTAACATTGGAAAAATATGCGGACGGAATTCAAGTTCTGAATTTGTTCGAGGTCATGGCGAAGCAAGTCGTGGAAAGTAGGCAGTAGGCAGAAGGCAGTCTCAAGAGAATGCAAAAGTTCGCAAGTCAAAAATTGAAAACCGAAAATTGAAAATCGAAAATCGAAAATCCAAAGGAGGCTTCCATGTTTCTATCTATGCATAACTGGATGCGTGCCGAGCCGATTGAGCTCACCATTCGTCGTTTGGCGAAATACGGGTACGACAGCATTGAAATCAGCGGCGAGCCAGAAAAATACAATACCAAAGAAGTCGGCAAGATGTTAAAGGACAACGGCTTGCGTTGCTGGGGCAGCGTGACCTTGATGTTCGCCGGACGCGACCTGATTGATTCGCGCCCCGAAGTGCGCGAGAGCAGCGTCAAATACGTCAAGGATATTGTGCGGATGGTGCGCGAACTGGAGGGCTGCGAAGTAACTGTCGTGCCTTCGCAGGTCGGCAAGGTCGTGCCGATGGCATCACCCGAAGAGGAATGGGCGTGGGCGGTCGAAGGGCTGAAAGAAATTTATGCGTATAGCGAATCGCAAGGCATAGTCCTCGCGCTCGAACCGCTGAATCGTTTCGAGACCAATTTCCTCAACCGCGCCGACCAGGCGGTTGCCCTCGCCGAAGCAGTTGGTCCAAACTGCGGCGTCTGCCTCGATGCGTTCCACATCAACATCGAAGAAGGCAATTTGCATCAGGCGATTTTGAATACGGGCAAAAAACTCGCCGATTTTCATATCGCCGACAAT
>Ga0070741_10017612_pt1 | contig 11711 bp, 4 predicted proteins | sample Coa_R1_4_FD_66440 | JGI IMG/M metagenome (GOLD analysis project Ga0070741, IMG submission 66440) | Surface soil microbial communities from Centralia Pennsylvania, which are recovering from an underground coalmine fire - Coalmine... | ecosystem: Environmental > Terrestrial > Soil > Unclassified ...
ACGGGCATCATGGGAAACTGGAATACGACTTCGTTCTCGCACCCGGGGCCGACCCGCGGAAGATCGTGTTTCGTTTTGAAGGAGGCCAGGTTCGAAAGAATCAGCATGGCGATTTAGTGCTTGATTCATCCGCAGGGAAAGTCTGTCTCCAGAAACCGGTAGCTTATCAAAAGCGGGGCGACAGCCCTTCGACACGGCGAACCGTCCTCGTCAGCTACGTTCAGAAAGGCCCGAACAGGTTCGGCTTCGCCGTGCGCGATTATGATCCTCGCGAGCCCCTGGTTATCGATCCTGTCCTAAGTTACTCAACCTACCTGGGCGGCAACGCGGGCGACGCAGGAAATGCCATTGCTCTGGATTCGTCGGGAAATGCTTACGTGACAGGTTCGACCGCGTCTTCGAACTTTCCGACCCTCAGCGCCTACAAAAGCTCTTACGCGGGAGACACGGACGCCTTTGTGACGAAACTGAACAGCACCGGGACCGCCCTTATTTACTCCACCTACCTGGGGGGAACGAATTCAGACAGCGGCGCCGGGATCGCCGTCGATTCTTCCGGGAACGCCTACCTGACCGGCACGACTTCTTCCACGGACTTCCCCACAACATCAGGAGTTTTTCAAACGGCCCTGGGCGGCGGCTCTGATGCCTTCGTGGCGAAGCTGGATGCGAGCGGCTCCAAGCTGCTTTACTCCTCGTTTTTGGGAGGCAGCAGTGCGGACTCTGGAAACGGGATCGCGTTGGATACAACAGGAAATGCCTATGTGACCGGTTCCACAGAGTCCACAGATTTTCCCACGGATACTCCTTTTCAGAGCGGTAACGCAGGAGTGTCGGATGCTTTCGTCACAAAAGTGAATAACTCGGCAACGGCGATAATTTACTCGACATACCTCGGCGGCACGGCGGCGGACGTTGCGCAAGCCATTGCAGTGGACGCCGCGGGAAGCGCCTATGTGACCGGCTACACTTTCTCAACCAACTTCCCCACCGTGAATCCATACCAGAACCTAAACGGGGGAAGCGCCGATGTCTTTGTCTCCAAATTCAGCCCGGATGGAACGACCCTTGCCTTTTCGACTTATATCGGAGGGAGTGGGCTTGACCGTGGAATGGCTCTCGCCGTGGATATCGACCGTAATGTGTATATTACCGGTGATACGGCATCGAATGGTTTCCCGGTGAGTGCCAGCGCCTACCAGCAAGTCAACAAGGGGAGTAGCGACGCCTTTGTGACCAAGCTTAATCCACCGGGTAGTGCGGTTCTTGTTTCAACATTGTTGGGCGGAACCCAGTCGGATAAGGGTACGGGGATCGCCGCAGACAGTACGGGAAACATTTATGTGACTGGCTTTACCATGTCCGCGGACTTCCCCACCGCCAACGCAGTTCAAGCGAGCTATGCAGGCGGGACCTGCGGGACCGTATCCTGCACCGATGCCTTCGTCACTGAGGTCAACCCACAAGGCACCTCGCTGGTCTACTCCACATATCTCGGTGGTACCGGAGCGGAATACGCCGGGGGCATCGCTCTCGATGGAACGGGCAATGCCTACATCGTGGGCATGACCACCTCCACCGATTTCCCCGCCACCGCCGGCGCCTATCAAGGCGGCGCCCAAGACGCCGGCGCGAACGGCGATGCGTTCGTTGTGAAGATTGCCCCGGATAATGTGGCGGGCGTCGCCCTGTCTCCACAAAAACTTGATTTCGGCAAGCAGGATATTAACACCACCAGCGCCGCGCAGACCGTGACTCTGATCGATGTTGGCACCGTGCCTCTCCATGTTACGAGCATCACGCCCGCCACAGACTTCGCTGAAACAGACAACTGCGTGGGAACCATACCCGCCGGCGGAGGCCGCTGCACGATCAACGTCACCTTCACTCCGACATCCTTGCAGGCGGTTACGGAGCAGATCTCCATCAACGACGATGCTACCGGCAGTCCGCACCTGTTGACGCTTACCGGGACGGGAGTCAACCCGACGACGGCGGTGACGTTCTCCCCGACCAGCCTTCAGTTCGCAAGTCAAATGGTCAACACGACCAGCCCTCCCCAGACAGTGACTCTGCAAAATACAGGCAGCACGACTCTGACAATCACGAATATCGCGGCCTCTGGTGACTTCGCAGAAACCAACACCTGCCCGACCTCGCTGCCTGTAAACGGCACCTGCAATATCACCGTCACGTTTACTCCCACAGCCACCGGCACGCGCACCGGAGCCGTGACAGTGACCGATAACGTAAGCGGCGGGTCGTCGTCCATATCCTTGACGGGGACGGGAACGCCCACCTACTCTCTTACCGCGACGGCGCTTTCGCAGCGGATCCTGGTGGGAACCACCTCCGCTACCTTCACGATTTCAGTGTCGGCTCCCAGCACCTTCTCTGACAATGTTGCCCTTTCGTGCGAATCGGGGGCCACTTGTTCGTTCAGCCCGACTCCGATTACCCGGGGGCAAACCAGCACGCTAACGGTCAGCGGGCTTTCGGCGTCAACAGTCAATCCTTTTTCATTCACTGTTGACGGGACGGACGGAAATCAGACCGCCAAGCTGCCTTTAACGATATTCCTTCAGGATTACTCGCTCACGGCGACTCCGGCCCTGAACTCGGTCGCCGCCGGACAGGCGGTTACTTATACCGTGACCGTGACCCCTTCCAATGGGTTTACCCAACCCGTCTTGCTGAGTTGCAGTGCCGGCGTGCCCCAGGGAGGATCGTGCTCTTTCTCTCCTTCCGCAGTTTCGCCCAGTACCGGCGCAGTTACAGCGACATTGACGGTGAGCACAACGGCACGCTCAATTGCCCCACCAACCAGGATCCCTCCGAAGCCTCCCCAAGTACCTCTGTCATTAGTTACCTACCTGCTCGCTTTCCTGGGCGCGGCAGCCTCATTGTTCGCAGCCCCGCGACGGCGCCGGGAGAACGCCTCCTGGAGGCGAGGAAGACTTCCCTTCGCCTATCTCTCGTTCGCCACAATCGTCCTGTGTACGGCGTTGTGGGTGGGATGTGACAACTATTACTACACGAGCAGCATTACGCCGGCGTCCGTCACCGGCACTCCGGTGGGTAATTACACCATAACAATCGAAGGGACGTTCAACGGCTCGTCGACTACCGTCAACCGGACCACGACCGTTAATCTGGCAGTGAGTTAACTGCGGGCACAGTCATTGCCACCCCACTCTCCGTTGGACGAGTGCAAAGATAGGATAATCGTCCGCATGGCGCGTCGTTTGGTCGGCATGGCAGCACGGATGTGCGCTCTCCCCAGGTCCAGACGTGATTGCTGATTGACGGGATTATTCCCACGCCGGTATTCTTTACCGAGTCCGTTCCAAGTGCTGCCGGGCCGGGGAAGAAGAGATGGGATAAGCGATCGGTCGGCGGCTCCGGTTCACTCAGAAATTATTGGCCGCGCGCGAACCCGTCATGGAATCCACGGCAACGCCGGCGGGACCACCTCCAGACATGGCCACTGAATGAACACCCATACTGATCCAGAATTCTGGGCATGGAAAATAACTATTCTGGTCGCAATAGCGATGTTGTTTCGAACCCCTGTTTGGGGCCTTCAGCGGCCGTCCGATCCGTCAATCCAATCACAGAAAGATGAACAGAGGAAAACGTTTGAAGAGTATTACCGGAGGGGAGCGGCGCTTCTTCGCGCCGGCGAGGTGAGCAAAGCTGTCGAGTCTCTGGGCTTCGCGGTCCGACTTCGACCAAACGACAAGCAAGCCCGCCGGGCTTTGGGCCAGGCCCTCATTCAAGCCGGCCATGCCCTTGAGGCAGTCGACCAATTTCGCGAGAGCGTGAGATTGGACCCCCAGGATCCGCTGGCTTATTACGAGCTGGGCCAGGCCTACTTGCAGCTCGCCCTGAATTCCGCCAGCCGACTTCTGCAACAGAATAGTTCTTCGAAATTCGCGCGCCAGCTCTATGCAGAGAACTTCATCGGGACGAACAACTACTTCGAGGCGGCAGCCCAATATAAGCTGGCACTCGATGACCAGCCCCGGGATTGGAACCTACATTTGCGTCTGGGGGAAGTTTACCTGGCCGAAGGGAAAATCGATGAAGCCATCCAGGAGTTCACCCGCGCTCTCGAGCTCGCTCCTGCTTCGCTTCAGGCCCACTTCTTCTCGGGGGCCGCCCAGTTCCTCAAGGGAGACCTTTCCGCAACCCTCGCTTCGCTGAATTGGATCGCCAAGGTAAACCCTGCGTTTCTTCTCTCCTCACCCGAGTTTCCACAGGCGGACCGCCAAGCAGAAAGACTGCGAATGGTCTGCCGGCAATTTGAAGGGAATCTTGAAGCCGGAAGCACCGATCCAGTAATGATATTTCTCCGGAGCGCCTGCGGCGGAGGATCGAAACCCGCGAGACCTTTTATTGTCACCGGGGGCCCGGTGGCCCAGCATTCCCGAGCGCAAGGAAATACCTCGGCCCTTGAGACTTTCGGTTTGTCCTCGGCCGATGCTTGCGCCGCAGGAATCTGTCGAACATGTGAGGAGAAATTGCGAAAGCCGCCGGGGGGACAACTCAATGGAGCGAGCGCGTGGCTTGAATTAGGCAAATGTGAGTACGCGGTTGGGCAGTTCGAAAATGCATTTGATCATTTTTCGGCGACAATGAAAGCTGATTCCCAGAACCCGGAAGGCACCTACTGGCTACAGGAAGCTGCCCGGCAGCTCGCCCGCCGCTCCTTCGAGCAGGTCCGCCTGATTGATCCTGATTCCTACTTGATTCATTTGCTCAGCGCAAGGACATTGGAGGAACAGCAGCATCCGGAGCTCGCCGTCACGGAGTACAGAATGGCAATCGCTCGCCGTCCGCAAGCGACGAACGTCCGCGTTCTCCTAGCTCATTTGTATTGGAAGTGGGAAAAGTACAACGAGGCTATTCGAGAAGCCCAGGGAGCTTTGGAGATTGACCCTGCGGATGTGGCCGCGAATTACCTAATGGGGGATAGCCTTGTGCAAATGCACGAGTCAGAAAAAGCGCTCCCGTACCTCCGTAGAGCACTTTCCGCACGCCCGGGCTTCTTGAATGCTGAGGCCTCGCTCGGGCGAGCCCTCGGACAGTTGGGCAGATTTCAAGAAGCCATTTCGGAGCTATCGAAGGTTGCGCCAGATGACGCTGACGGGTCAATCCATTATCAGCTCTACCAGCTCTACATGAAAATAGGCCAGAAGGAAATGGCCCGAACGGCACTGGAGACATCGCAGAAAATCCGAGCAGCACGCCGGCAAACCGGCCCTCCGGGTCAAGCGGGAATTCCATTGCAATTTGAACAAAAATAATAGAGTAGAAAGAATAAGTTGCTCTGGCGTGCGCATGCCGGCAACACGTCCATTTCCCCTGCAAGTTGAAGGGAAGGACAATTTGGCATGCCTTCATCACAGGAGGGACGCCTCTTTTATCCAACGACAGGACCAAATGTCAGTTCCAGAAATTCTGACCCCCTAAATTCCAGAAATTCTGAGCCGTTTGGGAAGGACCGAAAAGGTTAGAAACTTCCCTTTGCTCCGCTGTGTCTTTTGGCTGCCCAGCGGGGCGGAGGGAGGAGGATGTTGGGGATGTTGAAACGGCACGAGATCGAAGTCTTGCTGAAGGCGGGCCACGCGAAGGTGGAGGTGGCGGGATTGGCGGGAGTGTCGTTGAGTTCGGTCAAGCGCATCGCGGAGGAAGTTCCCGTGGCACATGTTGATGATGCCGCGGAGCGGGCCAAGCGGCGGATCGGCCGGCCGAGCCAGATCGAGAATTTCCGGAAACTGGTGGTGGAGATCCTGGCAGAGAAGGCCGACCTGCCGTCGGTGGAGGTCTTGCGGCGGATCCGGGAGGGGGGCTATGTGGGTGGCAAGAGCGCGCTGTACACCCTGGTGGCTTCTTTGCGGCCGAAGGAGGCGAAGCCCCTGGTGCGGTTCGAGGGTCTGCCGGGGGAATTCAGCCAGCACGACTTTGGGCAAGTGGACGTGGAGTTTCGGGATGGTTCGGTGCGCCGCATCCGTTTTTTCGCCTCTCGTCTGAAGTACTCGCGCACGGTGCGCGTCTCGATCGTCAAGGATGAGAGCGTGGAGACGCTGGTGCGGGGCCTGGCCGGGCATCTGGCAAGTTGGGGAGGAGCGCCGCTGGGGTGCGTGTTCGACCGGCCGAAGACCGTGGCGCTCGCGTGGCGGCGGAACGGCGAGGTGACGGAATGGAATCCGGTGTTCGCCTGCGCCACCCTGGAGATGGGCATCGGAGTAGAACTCTGCTGGCCCTACCGGGCACAGGAGAAGGGGGCCGTGGAAAACTTGGTGGGTTTCGTGAAAGGCTCCTTCTTCAAGGTGCGGCGCTTCCAGGACGCCGAGGATCTCAAGCAACAACTTGCCGAGTGGCATCGGGAAGTAAACGAGGAGCGTCCGTGCCGAGCCACAGGAGTGATCCCGGCGGTGCGCTTGGCCGAGGAGGTGCCGCGCCTGCGTCCTTTGAAGGTGCGGCCGGAGGACTTAGCTCTGCGCATCCCGATCTACGTGGGTCCCACCGGGACGGTGATGCACGACGGGCATGCTTACTCGATGCCTCCCGAGGCGATCAGCATGCCGGGGACGCTTTATTTGTACGCGGACCGGGTGCGCATCATCGCCGGTCGGCACAAAGCGGTGCATCCCCGGAAGTTCGCTCCTCACGAGGGCTCGACGCTGGCCTCACATCGCGCGGCGCTGGTGGCCGCCGTGTCGGGCAAGCGCGGCAAGCGCTATCTGAAGCGGCAGCAACTGCTGGATTTGGGAGAACCGGCTTTGCGCTATCTAACCGAGTTGGTACATCGCCGGCCGCGGCAGTGGGTGGGCGAGGTGGACCGCTTGCATGAAGTCTTGCAGAGCCACGGCCCGGAGGTTTTACGGCGAGCGATGGAGGAGGGGCTCAAGGAGGAAGTCTTCAGTGCCGCCCACGTGGAAGACTTCCTGCAACGCTCCCTGGTTTTCGAGGAGGTGGTGCCGTGAGGAAATATGCCCGCCGTCGTCGCTGTGGGAATGTGGGTCCCGGCGCAGTCGGGATCCAAGCCCGGTGGAAAGAGTGGGAAACTCGCTTGGGGAGTTTTCCACGCTTTCCACGGGGCGTCATTTCCACAGCGATCTTCTCGCCCTTCCCTCCAACTGGAGGCAGCGAGAGGGAGCAGCACCGCAGGTTAGGAATGTTCTTGTTGTGGGTACAAAGGCGAGCCGAAATCTTTTCTCCCAGGAGGTGAAGCAGTGAGTGGCACCGCAGACAGCTTCGTTCCTCAGGGCCGCAGCCTCTCCGAGGCGGAGCGCGAGGCCCTGTTCAAGCGTCTCCACCTGGCGCACATGCGCCGCATCTACCAGGAGGTCGCCGTGCAGGCCGAGAAGCAAGGCTGGTCCTACGCAGACTTCCTCACCCTCTTGTTGGCCGAGGAGGTGGCGGGGAGGAGGCAAACGCGCCTGCAACGCCTGACGCGCGGTGCCCACTTTCCTTTCCTCAAGACCATCGATGAGTTCGATTTCTCGCTTCAGTCGACGCTGCGCCTGGCGCTGCTCGGCTCGTATCTGGGGCCCGAACTGGTCAGCGAGGGACGCTCCCTCATCCTGTACGGCAAGACAGGACGCGGAAAGACCCACTTGGCGGTGGCTATCGGCTATCGCGCCATCCAGAACGGTTTCGAGACGCTCTGCACGACCGCCGCCGAGCTCATCGAGGATCTCTCCAACGCCAGCAAAAGGGGAAGGCTTCAGGAGGCGCTCGTCACCTACACTCACCCGCACGTGCTCGTCATTGACGAGGTTGGTTACTTGACCTATGCGCAGGACGCTGCCAACGTCCTGTTCCATGTGGTGAACAACCGGCACCTGCGTAAGCGCCCCATGATCTTCACCACCAACAAGCCGCTGAATGAATGGGGGAAGGTGCTGCACGACGAGGATCTGGCCGCTGCCATCCTCGACCGGGTCCTGGAACGAGGAAGGTTCATCCGCCTCGATGGACCCTCGGGACGCACACGTCATCTGAAGTTGGAAGACCCCTTGCCAGGGAGTACAGAACGGTTCAGAATTTCCGGAAAAAACGGCTCAGAATTTCCGGAACCCACACCAAAACAAAAATTCTATTTTCGGTATACCAAAATTTATATTGAATTATAGATTCAGATGAGAAGTCTCAGCATGCGCCTGCACATAAATCCTAAGCCATTGAATTAAAGTCTGTTAAGTCGTTAATCTACGTACGACATATTGGCAGGTTACTTGCTCAATCCTCTGACGGGCTAATGGTTGAAGCCTTGTTTTACTTGCACGATGGATTCAAGGCTCAAGGTGAAAACACAGGAGGGAAGAATGATCCTTAAGCAGTCGGCGAAGCAGGTTGCAATTCGTGGGCTAACTGCCTTTGCTCTACTCTGGTGTCTCCACACATCTGCCGTCGCACAGACAGTGAACGGAGCCTTTCACGGAACCGTGAGTGATGCTTCGGGCGCAGTAATCCCTGGTGCCACTGTCGAGGTCAAGAATCTGGCTACCGGTACAGTGCGGCAAGCCACGACTAATTCAGTCGGCTTCTACACGATCACCCAGTTGCCACCGGGGAACTACTCGTTTACGGTGTCCAAATCGGGCTTCACGACAGCCCGGGCGGAAAAGGTTGAGCTCCTGGTAAACCAGGACTTGGAGGCCAACTACACGCTATCAGTCGGGCAGGTCACGCAGGAGGTCGAAGTGACTGCCGCGCCCCCCGCGCTTCAGACCGCCAGCGCGACTATCAGCCAAGTCATTGGTTCTAAAGAAGTTGTCGAGCTTCCATTAAACGGTAGGCAATTCACCCAGCTTGTATTGTTAACGCCGGGCGCCGCTCCTAAGGAAACTGGTCAGCAAGGCTTCTTTGTAATTCCGATTGGTGGTGGCGGAATCAGCCCGTCCGTTAACGGCCAACGCGGCCAACAGAATAACTTCACCCTGGACGGCGTGCTGAATAACGCGATCTTTGACAACACTTGGGCAATCAGCCCGCCTCCAGACGCCATTCAGGAATTCAACGTTCAGTCCCAGATGACCGACGCCCAGTTCAGCATCTCCTCGGGCGCGAACGTAAACGTGGTGACCAAATCCGGCAGCAATGAGTTCCACGGCACACTGTGGGAATTCATCAGGAATGACAAGCTGGACGCGGCGAACTTCTTTGACAACTTCGCCAATCAAAGCAAGCCTCCTTTTCGACAGAACCAGTACGGTTTTCAAATGGGCGGCCCGCTGGTCATCCCGCACCTCTATGACGGTCGAGAGAAGAAGACCTATGTCTCGGGCTACTGGGAAGGATTCCGCTCAACCCAGGGGTTCACACAGTTCAATAGCGTACCTTCAACTGCTGAGCTCGGCGGGGATTTCTCAGACCTGCTGACTAACCAGCAAGCTAAAGATTCGAACGGGAATCCGATCGTGGATGCCCTAGGGCGACCCGTAATGGTCGGCCAGATCTTTAACCCGTACTCGGCACGGCAGGTGGTTGCCGGACAGGTTGACCCTGTAACTGGCCGGACAGCCCTGTCCTCGGGTATCGTCCGGGATCCCTTCGATGGCAACATCATCCCCAGCAGCATGTTAAACCCGCAGGCATTAACATACCTGAAGGCGTTCTACCCCACGCCTAACCTCGGCAAGGCACCGAATGTATTTCCCAATTACGCCATCTCCAGCAACGACGTAATCAAGAGCGATCAGTTCGGAATCCGGATGGATCACACCTTTGCCAATAACGATACCCTGTATGGTAACGTGTACTACACGCAGCCGACCCGAACCTTCCCCACGTCGCTTCTGACGGGAGCCAACACGGCGCGGAACTCCGCGCGGGTTGTCGCGTTGGGATACACGCACCTGTTCAGCCCGACCTTACTGGGTTCATTCCACTATGGCTATAACTGGACGTTCTTTGGCACAACGAACATCCCGGGCGGCGAGGCGCTGCTGGATGCGACAAACCAGAGAGGGCTGACGCCGGTTCGCAATGGCATCCCCATTGTTCCTCAGATCAGCTTGGCGCCTCGTTTGGGAGGTACTGGCCAATTCGCCATTCCGCTGGGACCGATTCGCTCCCACCAGTTCAGCGCCGATATTCAAAAGATTCATGGCAACCACACCTTCAGCGCCGGCGCTATGCTTTTCCACATCCATAGCTTCGATGATGGCTGGGGAACAAGCATCGGGTTTGACCAGTTCCCCACCAGCGCTACTTATGGGACCGGTCTCAACGCCGCAAGCACCGGCGACGGCTTGGCCAGCATGCTGCTGAACTTGCCCTCCAATCTGTTCGGCTTCGTGGGCTATACCGGAGCAGACGACAAGACCAACTGGCAGGGTTACTACCTTCAGGACAAGTGGCAGGCTTCGAAGAAACTCAATATTCAAATTGGGATCCGGTACGATTACGTTCCTCCGGCCCGCTACAAAAACGACCAGGTCTCCGGTTGGAACCCGGAATGCCCTGTGCCGGCTGAGCGGTACCCAGCAGGTTCGGATGGGGCGAACCAGCTTATCAACTCCTGCTTCCTGATTCCGATTCCCTTTTCAACCCCCGTCGCGACTTCCTGGCCATTCCCGAATGTCCGAAAGACGTTCTTTGATCCGAAGTTCAACGGGTGGCAACCCCGGTTTGGGTTTGCGTATAGTGCCACTCCCAAGACGGTAGTCCGAGGGGCCTTCACGATCTTTACCGACCACAACAACACCCTCGTGCAGGAGTCCCAGGACCCGCGCATTGCCTGGCCGTGGGGTGCGGGCGTCAGTTACGGGAGCTTGAACCGCGGCCTCGTTTCTGACAATAACTGCCAATCGGCCAACACAAACAACGGTCAGCTCGTCGGTCCGTATTCGATACTAACGAAGCTGAGCCAGGCTTGCTGGAGCAATCTGCCTGCAGCGGGTCTGTTCCTCCCCCCCAACAACTACACCCCTGCCTTGGCCTTTGGCGCTACCCCTCGGCTGAAAATACCTTACGCAATGCAGTTCAATTTCTCAGTCGAGCGGGAGATCAAGCCCAACCTGACGGCAACCGTCGGCTACGTGGGTTCCCAGAGCCGGCACCTGTTTATCCAGCCCATGTATAACGCCCCGCTTCCCAACCTCATGGGCCCTGGAGATGTCGCTCCACGCACGCCGTTCCCATTTTTCGGCCAGTTCCCGTGGGACACCAACTCCGGCGTGGGCAGCTACAATTCGTTGCAGGTCAAGGTGCAAAAGCGTTACTCCCAAGGCTTGACTTTCCTTGCCTCCTACACGTGGTCCAAGTGCCTCTCTATCCAGGACGAAGGACAGTCGGGGAGCATCCAGAACCCATACAACTGGAGTGCGGATAAGGGGAACTGCGACTTTAACATTCCACACTTGTTCGTCTTCAGCTATGGCTACGAACTCCCTGTCGGTAAGGGCAAGTACTTCGGCAACAACATGAGTGGAGTTGGCAACGCTATTCTGGGCGGCTGGCAGATCAGCGGAATCACCACGGCCGAAAGCGGCTCTCCACTCAATGTTGGCGTCGGCTTCGACAACGCCAATATCAACCCTTCGAGCGAAACCCAGCGGGCCAACCCGGTACCCGGAGTACCGTTGCTGCCGGCCGGATTCCACCAGGGACCTGAACACTGGTATAACCCGGCAGCCTTCACTGTTCCGCCGCCGTACACTTTCGGTGTACTGGGCCGGAACACCCTCCGGGGCCCC